>JAAUXY010032417.1_pt1 | contig 32646 bp, 35 predicted proteins | sample 7278121 | NCBI WGS metagenome assembly JAAUXY01 (sample SAMN14350117, study PRJNA611818) | marine sediment metagenome | isolation source: surface marine sediment (1.8m) | place: French Polynesia: Moorea | collected 2018-08
ATCTCGATGGTCTTGGTGATGACGGCTGAGCCCGCCACCGCCACGGCAGCGGATTTGCTTCCCGACTTCGCTCGGTTGACGACGCGTTTAACAGCCTCGCCCACACCTTCGACATCGCTGATGTTTTTCTCAACGACGGCATTCGGTGGGAGCGGTTCAACCGCGTAGGATTCGACTCGGTATTTCTCGCCTGAATGAGACAGTTCCAGGAGCTTTACAGACGTTGAACTTATATCGAGTCCAAGCAAGATATTCGGTTTTTTTCCAAACAGGGCCACGTTTAAATTTCCTTTGATGGCGCGGGCACTTACGTCCTATACATGCAGCGATGCATTAAATAACAGACTCGACTTTAGAGCAATCAGCGCCTAACGTATTTTCCATGCGCAGAAGCTTTCGTTGAGGTTATTTTGTCTCTCTCTTTTCGCGACATGTAGTTAGAATTTCCTTTTTCACTTACAAGCCCGGCGTAACTTGACAAAAATCCTGACACATAAATCAAGCAAAGCCTTGCGCGGTATTATGTGGCTGAGCGTGATGGGTTTATGTGCCGCATCTCTCAGTCTAGCGGCAGTTTTCCTGTATTTAGATCCACAGATTCCCAAGGCTGAGAGCTACCGCAATGTTCAGCTCGAGACACCGCTGAGAGTGTTCTCCGAGGACGGCGCGCTGCTCGCGGAATTTGGCGAACGCCGTCTCATCCCCATTACGATGGATCAGGTACCGCGCCACTTCGTCAACGCGCTTCTGGACACAGAAGACAAGCGGTTTTACGAACACAGCGGTATCGACTTCATTTCGTTGACCAACGACGTATTCAGCCTGATTGGTGATCTGATCACCGAGGGGGAGCTCGGCGGTGGCGCGAGCACCATTACCATGCAGCTGGCGCGCAACGTATCCTTCACGCTCGAGCGCCGCTTCCTGCGCAAGTTCAAGGAAATGCTGCTGGCGCTGAAGATCGAGCAGGAACTCACGAAAGACGAGATCCTGGAGCTCTATATCAATATTGTGCCGTTCGGTAAGCGCGCCTACGGTGCGGAAGCCGCGGCGCTGACGTACTACGGCAAACCGCTTGCGGATCTGAACCTCCCGCAGCTTGCGATGCTTGCCGGGATCCCCCAGGCGCCGAGCGCCGGTAATCCGATCAACGGCCCGGAGAGAGCGCTGAAGCGGCGCAACCTGGTGCTTTCGCGCATGCATGCGCAGGGCTCGATCAGCGATGCGGAATTCGAAACCGCGCGACAGGCGCCCATATCCGCGCGGGTTTACGCACGCGAGCTCGACGTCGCAAGCCCCTATGCCTCCGAATGGGTGCGCCAGCAGGCGATCACCCTGGTACCGGACCTCTACACCGGTGGCTACGAGATCACGACAACCATCAACAGCCGTATGCAGCGCGAGGCCATCGATGCGCTGCGCCGGGGATTGCTGAGCTACGACCGCCGCCACGGTTACCGCGGCGCGGAGCTCGTCGCTGACGAGGAGCTGGCAAACAACCTGCTCGACGCCGCGGGTCTCCTGTGGCAGACCGCAGAGGTCGCTGACGCATCCGAGGCGGCAACGGAACCCGGCAAAGAGGAGGATGCACCGCTGGTCGCCAGTCAGCCCGACCTCGAAGCTTATCCGGACGATCTGCTACGTCGCGGTCGCGAACTCCTCAACCCCATCCCTGATTTTGGTGAGCTGAAGCCCGCGCTGGTGCTGGCGGTAGATGAAACTCAGGCCGTTGTGCTGCGACACAGCGGCGATGCAGAGCTCATCGCGCTGGACGAATCCGGCTGGGCTCGCGCCTATGTCACGGTGGACCAGCGTGGCCCGCCACCACAGACCATGGGTGAGATCGTCAGCGTCGGCGAGGTCGTGCGCATCCGTCGCAATCCGGACGACGAGGGCAGCCCCTGGCTCCTGAGTCAGCTGCCTGAGATTCAGGGTGCGGTCGTCGCGCTGGACCCCATCGACGGCGCGGTGCGCGCGCTGGTTGGCGGCTTCGACTTTTATCGTAATCAGTACAATCACGCGCTGCAGGCGGCACGTCAGCCGGGCTCCGGTTTCAAACCCTTCGTTTACTCAGCAGCGCTTGCCAACGGCGTGACCTCAGCCGACGTCTTCATGGACGCGCCGCTGGTGTTCGACGACGAAAACCTCGAATCCCAGTACCGCCCGGACAACGACAACAACCGCTACAACGGCCCGACGCGTCTGCGCGAAGCGCTGTACCGCTCGATCAATCTGGTGTCGATGCGCGTGCTGCTGAAAGTCGGCGCGGGCAATGTGCTGGACCATGTCTCGAAGTTCGGCTTCAACACCCGCGGCTTCCCGCGCAATACCCAGCTTGCGATTGGCGGCGGCACGATGGCCGTGACCCCGATCGACATGGCCCGCTCCTACGCGGTGCTCGCCAATGGCGGCTATCTGGTAGATCCCAACATTCTCGTCAGCATCAAGGACATCACCGGCAAAGAGCTTTTTCACAGCAACCACCCGCGGGTCTGTCCGGAGTGCGAGCTTGCGCCGCTGCCGGAAGAGACGCTGGTGCCCGGCGAGGTGGAACCGACCTCGCTGGAGGAGCTTTTCGCCACAGCGGACACGCCTGGCGCCGCAGAGGCGCAAGCGTCGGCCGGGGGAGATGCTGAGGAACAGGAATCACTGCTGCTGCCGCCGCAGCCGGTCATCGCCGCGCCAAGGGTGCTCGATGAACGCAACGTCTTTGTCATGCATTCCATGCTCAAAGACGTCATCAAGCGCGGTACCGGACGCTCCGCGCGGCGCCTGCAGCGTGACGATCTGGCAGGTAAAACCGGTACCACGAACGACGCTGCCGATACCTGGTTCAACGGCTACTCGCCGGATCTGGTAACCACCGTCTGGGTGGGTTTTTCCAACCACGAGCCCCTCGGGGCCCGGGCTTACGGCTCGAACACGCCGCTGCCGATCTGGATCGACTTCATGGCAGACGCGTTGGCGGATACCCCGGAAAACCACCCGACTCAGCCGCCAGGCGTGGTGACGCTGAAAATTGACCCCACCACCGGCACCCGCGCGCGGCCGGGGCAGAACAACGCCATCTTCGAATACTTTCTGGCGGAATACGCACCCGAGGCGCCTGCTCAGACCAAGCAGACCCGCCCGGCGGACGAGGAAGAGATCAAAGCGATCGATCTTTTCTAGCGCTCCGAACGGAGCGCACTGCGCGACGGAACGCACTCCCGGGGGCAGCGCCGGTTCACTGAATGATCTTGATGTAGTCGCCGGCGCGGGGCTCACCGCGGGGGTGGTGACCGTTGATGACTCTGAGCGTCTCCTCGGCATAGACCTTCAAGGGCACCGTTCTGGCAAGATCCGCGTACGTCAAACCCGGCTCCGCCGTGATGATCTTGAGTCTCTGGTTGTTGACCAGGCGTAGATCGGAGGCGGTCATGGCGCGGAAACTCATGACCGTTTCGCGGAATTCTTTGGCAAACGCCTCTGGATCGCCGCCGCTGCCGAGCTCTCCGTTAAAGAGAAAGACCCCGCCATCCTTGTAAACCACCGCAATCATGCGCTTCTGCGCCGAGCCGCTGGAGACGGCAACCTCAGCCAGATAGCCGGGATACGGACCCACCTGAATCTCTTCGCCGTTCTCGAGGTCGTCCCGGCGCAGAGTTTTCGTCAGATATTCCTCAGGTGTCTGCTCTTCGTCCGGCGGCGACTGCCTTTTCACACCAATCTGCGCCTTGGCGCCACCGGCCGGCGGCACGCCGAACACTTCCGCGGGCGTTGCGCGCACGTCCCAGCCTTCCGGAAACTTGATCAGGAGCCGCAGCGCACCGTGATAGTAGACGCCGTCCTTGACCACTCCGGTGGCCGCTTCGTCGCCGAAGGTCAGGCCGTCCAGCATCGTAAAAAAGTCCCGCTCGGGATCGGCCAGCTCGTCCGGAAAGAGATGCTGCGATTGCGCGACCAGCTCATGCAGGCGCTTCTCGTGCGCCGGGTGGGAGCCCAGGATGCCGTGGTAGATCGTCGGGCGATTCTTGACGGTGCGCTGAAAGTTGTCGTTGTCCCTGAGAATCTGGATGGCGTCGAGCATCGCGCGGGGGTTGTAACCCGCCTTGGTGACTAGGTCCACTCCGTACTCGTCGGCCTCCAGCTCAAATTCACGCCCATAGCCGGCCAGCGTCGCCTGCGTCAGGGTGTTGGAGAGCGAGACCGCGCTCGACGTGCTCGTGCCGATCCACCCGAGAATACCGGCAATGCGGCCCATCATACTGCCGCGCTTACGCCGCGCGGAGTGCCTGCCGAGCACGTGCCCGATCTCGTGTCCAATGACCGCGGCGAGCTCGTCTTCGTTCTGAAAGTGCGCGAGGATGCCGCGGGAGACGAAGATATAGCCGTCGCCGGTGGCGTAGGCGTTCACGAACGGCTCGTCGGTCACGACGAACGTGTAAGTTTTGCCCGCGTCCTTCGAATGCGCCAGCAGGCGCTCGCCAATTTCGGTGACGTAGTCCTGCCACTCTTCGTTCGGGTAGATGACCTCTTTTTCAAGGTACTCGTTGTAGATTTTGGCGCCGTCACCGGCTGCCAGAACCGCGGCGGGGGTAAAGCACACGGCAACCAGCGACAACCGCAGCCAGCTACGCAGGGAAGTCATCGATCTCTTTACGCTTTTTCTAACGCCTGAGCCGCGCACAAAAGTCTCCTCATGGTCCTTCTTTTTGACCACAGGGATAAGAATAGGTGCCCGAATCGGGAAATATAAGACCTTGCGGCGCGCCGGTCAGACAGGCGCGCAGAAGGGATGCGTGTGCTAGGCAGCGCCGCCGGTGCCGCGGTTGCCGAAGCGCTTACGGAAGCGCTCTACACGGCCGCCGGAGTCCATGATCTTCTGCTTACCGGTGTAGAACGGGTGGCAGTTGGAGCAGACGTCCACGTGGAAGTCTTCGCCCAGCGTCGAGCCCACCTCCATCACGTTGCCGCAGCTGCAGGTGGCCTTAACGATGTGGTATTCAGGATGTATTTCCGGCTTCATCGCTGGTGTTTCCGTCGTCGGACTCAAAATCGGGGCGCGAAGTCTACCAGATAGGCACTCAATGACAACCACCCTGCTGCGCTGGAGTGAAGCTGGTGAAAACAGCCCCAAGCTCCGCCCACTTCGTGCCAGAATACCCGCGATATGCCCGACTCTCCCCGTGTCATTCAGGTTGCCGTGCCACGGCCGCTGCACGCCGTGTACGACTACTCGGTGCCGGAAGGCATGCCGCTGCCCGAGCCTGGCGCCCGTATCAGCGTCCCGTTCGGGCACAGCAAAACCGTCGGTGTCTGCGTTGCACACGCACCGGAGTCTCCCCACGCGAAACTGAAAGACGTCTTCGCTGTCATCGACGAGACCGCGGTGGTGCCTGAGTCCCTGATGGATCTCGCACGCTGGATGACTACCTACTATCACTATCCGCTCGGCGAAGTGCTGGCCACCATGCTGCCCGCGGCAGCCCGCAAAGGCGCCGCCTGCGAGATTCAGCCGGCAGATGTCTGGCAGAGCGTGACGGGAGCAGCCGTCAGCAGCCGCGCCAAAGCGCAGCGGGCGCTGCTCGATTACCTTGCCGAAGCGGGGCCCACCAGCGGCGCCGACATCGTGGCCGCGGGCTATCGCCGCGACATCCTGCGCACCCTGATCAAGGCCGGACACGTTGCGCGCGCCGACGAGGTGGCAACCGTTGCCTACGAGCAACCGCCGTCGCCCAACCCGGATCAGGCGGACGCCATTGCGGCAATCACCGCGAGCCTCGGCAGCTTTGCCGCTTACCTGCTTGAAGGCGTCACCGGCAGTGGGAAAACCGAGGTGTACCTGCGCAGCATCGAGCCGGTGGTGAACGCCGGACGCCAGGTCCTCGTGCTGGTGCCGGAGATTGCCCTGACGCCGCAGACGCTCGCGCGTTTTCAGCGCCGCTTTGCCCGTGTCGGCATGCTGCATTCCAATCTGACCGATCATGAGCGCCTGCAGACCTGGCTGAAATGCCGGCGCGGCGACATCGACGTGCTCATCGGCACCCGCTCCGCCGTCTTCACGCCGTTCGCGGATCTCGGCCTCATTGTCGTCGATGAAGAGCACGACTCATCGTACAAACAGCAGGAAGGGCTCAGGTATTCGGCGCGGGATCTCGCCGCCAAGCGCGCCCAGGACTGCGGCGTGCCGGTGGTTTTCGGCACTGCCACGCCATCGCTCGAGTCACTCTACAACGTCGAGCTCGGCCGCTATCAGCTGCTGCATCTGCACAACCGCGCGGGCGGCGCGTCGATGCCGGAGTACCGGGTCATCGACATGCGCGGACAAACGCATACCGACGGCATCTCGCTGCCGCTCGAGCGGGTCATGCGACGGCACCTGGACGCCGGCGGTCAGGCGCTCGTGTTTCTGAACCGGCGCGGTTACGCGCCAACGCTTCTGTGCGCCGCCTGCGGCTGGCAGGCCATGTGTCCCGACTGTGACGCACGCCTGACGCTGCACCGCGCACCGGCGCAGATGGTCTGCCATCACTGCCTGCTGAAACTGGAGATACCGCGGCGCTGCGAGAGCTGCGGTCAGGAGAGCCTGCTGCCCGTGGGCCTCGGTACACAGCGTACCGAAGCCGGACTCAGAGCTTTGTTTGCCGACCTGCCGGTTTACCGGATCGATCGCGACACCACGCGCAGCAACCAGCGGCTGGAGGCGCAGTTCGCGAAGATCAACGAAGGCAAACCCTGCATCATGGTGGGCACGCAGATGCTCGCCAAAGGCCACCACTTCCCCAACGTCACGCTGGTGGCGGTGCTGAACGCTGACGCCGGTTTTTCGAGTCCCGACTTCCGCGCACCGGAGCGCACCGCTCAGCTCATCGTGCAGGTTGCCGGCCGTGCCGGTCGCGCTGAACGTCCCGGTCAGGTCTGGATACAGTCTTATCAACCCGAAAGTCCGGTGCTCGAGACGTTGATCAAAGAGGGTTATCCCGGATTCGCCCGGGCAGAGCTTGCGTCACGCGTCAAGCTCGGTCTGCCGCCGGCGCGGCCCATGGCGCTCCTGCGCGCGGATGCGCCCAACGGTCACGATGCGCAACGACTGCTCGAATCCTGCAAGACCCATCTGCGCGAAGGTGGCGCCAACCTCGAGCTGCTCGGCCCGGTCGCCGCACCACTCGGCAGGCTCGCCAACCGCAGTCGCTTTCAGCTCATGGTCATTGGCGCCGACCGACGCGCGCTGCACAGCGCGCTGAAGCGCTTGCCGCGTCCGAAGCTGCCCCGCGATCTGCGCTGGTCTATCGACATCGACCCTTACGACAGCCTCTGAGCAGGCTCAGCTTGCGGCATGCAGCGCCGCGGCCATGGCCAGGAGCCGATACTCCTTGCTCCAGCTCACTGCCGGTTCAGGCTTCAGGTCTTTGAGCGCCGTATCGAGCGCCGCGGCGCTCGAGCCGACGCTCTGCGCCAGGCTCTGCGGCGCCTCTTTCTCGTCCTGCGCCACCCAGTGCAGCTCGAGCGCTTCGAATGCGCGACGCAGCGCCGTGCGGATGGCGTCACCTTCGGCGATGTGGATGTGCGCATGGGAAGCCAGCGATTCTTCGAGGTCGTGGACAACCCCGCGCCGGGTCAGGAGCACCGCGCGCTGCCAGTCCCAGCCATGACCCGCAAGCTCGTCTCGCAACGCCTCGAGGGCCACGATGGCGCCTGCCACCTGCGCACGCTGCGCCCGTTCGATGATTGCCTCGGGGTCGTCGGGCCGTGGCACCTGCTCGAGCCCGTGCCAGCCGCCGGCCACATGGTAAGGCTCGGCAACTTCGCGATCGTCCGGATCGACAATCTGCACGCGTAGCGCCGCCAGCGGGCGAGGCGAGGGCGCGGCACAGTCCACCGCCGTGGCGGCCGCCCATCCCTGATGCGCTTTGAAAGCAACACATGCCCTGACCATGCTGCTATCATGCGCGCCTTTAAGCAGTCCTGCCAACCGAATCAGCTGGAAAGATGCCCAAAGATTTTGCCGGGCGCAGCACGAAAAAGCCTCGAAAAAAACGTCAACCCGCGCGTCGCGCCACGCCTCAGCAGCGGGTGTTTTTCCACGGCCCGAGCTTCACGTCCGGGGCCCTGGTCGGCGCTGCGATTGTCATTCTCGCCGCCTACGGCCCGGAGCTTCTCGACGGCCAGTCCAAACCAGCACCGCCGGCTGAAAACGAGGTCGCCATGACGCCGGCCATCGAGTTCGAGTTTCCGGATCTCCTGAAAGAGAGTGAGGTGCAGCCGGATCCGGAGCCGTATGCCGTACCCGAGGAAATGCGCGCCGATACGCCCGGCAGCTTCACCATCCAGGCGGCCTCCTTTCGCGAGCTTAGCGATGCGGAGAATCTGCGCGCGAGCCTGCTGCTCGAGAACCTGCCCGCGCGAACCCTCTCGAGCGAGGTCAACGGCTCGCGCTGGTACCGGGTGGTGGTTGGCCCGTTCGACCGGCGCGTGGATGCGGACCGGGCGATGACCCGACTGCGCCAGCAGGGGCTGACCGCAATATGGAAAAACAACCACAATTGAAATCAATCAGAGCCGTCCCCAATATCAGATGACCCCGTATGTCCGCAGCGGAGCGCTTACGCCAGCATGGTGGGCTCTTGAAAGGCGCGACAGGCAGTTGAGGTAAGACATGGAAAATTTTCACGCCACCACCATCGTTACGGTTCGCAACGACACCCACGTTGCGATGGGTGGCGATGGCCAGGTTTCCATCGGCGACACCGTGATGAAAGGTAACGCCGTCAAGGTGCGCAAGCTTTACCGCAACGAGGTCATCGCCGGATTTGCCGGCAGCACGGCGGATGCCTTTACGCTGTTCGAAAAGTTCGAAGCCACGCTCGAGAAATACGGCGGTCAGCTGACCCGCGCCGCGGTGGAACTCGCAAAGGAATGGCGCTCGGACCGGGCGCTCAGGCGCCTCGAAGCCATGCTCATCGTCGCCGACAAGACGGCAACGCTACTCATCAGCGGCACCGGCGACGTCATCGAACCTGAATCCGGCGTGCTGGCCATCGGCTCGGGCGGCGCGTACGCGCGCGCCGCGGCGACGGCACTGACCGAAAACACGTCGCTGCCGGCCGCGGAGATTGTCGACAAGGCGTTGGCCATCGCCGGCGACATCTGCATTTACACCAACCAGCACCGTACGATCGAGACGCTTGCACTCGATTGACAAAAGGACCACCAGGCACGCAATGACCATCATGACGCCAAGAGAGATCGTTCACGAGCTCGACAATCACATCATCGGCCAGGACGACGCCAAACGGGCGGTCGCCATTGCGCTCAGAAACCGCTGGCGGCGCATGCAGATCGAGCCGGAGCTGCGCGACGAGATCAGCCCCAAGAACATTCTCATGATTGGTCCAACGGGTGTCGGTAAAACCGAAATCGCTCGACGGCTGGCGAAGCTCGCCAACGCGCCGTTCATCAAAATCGAGGCCACCAAGTTCACCGAAGTCGGCTATGTCGGTCGCGACGTCGACTCGATCGTTCGCGATCTCGCGGACGTTGCCGTCAACATGCTGCGTGAGGCAGAGATGGAGGCGGTCAAGGCACAGGCGGAGGACCGCGCCGAAGAACGCATTCTCGACGCGCTCCTGCCCGAGCCGCGCACCGCCGGTTTCAGCGATACCGGCGACGGCGACAGCTCCGCAACCCGACAGATGTTCCGTAAGAAGCTGCGCGAAGGTGAGCTCGACGACAAAGAGATCGACATCGAGCTCGAGCAGCTCGCCATGGGCGTGGAAATCATGGCCCCGCCCGGGATGGAAGAGATGACGAACCAGCTGCAGAGCATGTTCTCCAATCTCGGCGGCGGCAAACGCCGCACGCAACGGCTGAAAATCAAAGACGCGCTCCGCAAGGTTCGTGAAGAGGAGGCAGCCGGCCTCATCAACGAGGACGAGATCAAGGCGCGCGCGGTCGAGACCGTCGAGCAGACCGGAATTGTCTTCATCGACGAGCTCGATAAGGTTGCCAAACGGACCGAGAACACCGGTGCCGACGTCTCCCGTGAGGGAGTGCAGCGCGATCTCCTGCCGCTGATCGAAGGGTGCACGGTGTCCACCAAGTACGGCATGGTGCGCACCGACCATATCCTCTTCATCGCCTCCGGCGCGTTTCACCTGGCCAAGCCCAGCGACCTGATCCCCGAGCTGCAGGGCCGACTGCCCATACGCGTGGAGCTGAAGGCGCTGACCCCGGCGGACTTCAAACGCATTCTGGTCGAGCCGAACGCCAGCCTCACCGAGCAGTACCAGGCGCTCCTGGCCACCGAAAGCGTGGATCTCGAATTCTCCGAGACAGGCATCGAGCGTATTGCGCAGCTCGCCTGGGAGGTGAACGAAGGCACCGAGAACATCGGCGCCCGCCGCCTGCATACGGTCATGGAGAGACTGCTGGAAAATCTGTCCTTCAACGCCGGTGACGGTTCTCTCGCCCACGTGCTGGTGGACGCCGACTACGTGGACGAGCACCTGCGCGACCTGGTCAGCGACACCGATCTTGCACGGTTCATCCTGTAGCCCAGAGCGATGCAGGCGCCAAAAGAAATCGTTTATCACAAGATCGCCCACACGCTGGAAATCGCCTGGGAAGATGACCGCTTCCAGCTGCCGGCGGAGCTTCTGCGCGTCTATTCACCCTCCGCCGAGGTACGCGGTCACAGCGCCGAGGAGCGCAAGCTCCAGACCGGCAAGAAACACGTTGGCATCCGCCAGCTGGAGGCCGTGGGCAATTACGCCATCCGCATCGTCTTCGACGACGGCCACGACAGCGGTATTTACGCCTGGGAATACCTGCACGACCTCGGTGCAAACATGGAGCGCTACTGGCAGGATTACCTCACCGAGCTGAAAACCGCCAACGCATCCAGGCTGCCGACCGTCCCCGTGGGCCAGTGGCAGCCGGCAGCGAAACCGGATCCCAAACCAGACAATGACTGACGACGTCGACTTCGGCTACAAGAAAGTCTCTCCCGACGAGAAGACTGAGCTGGTGGGCAACGTCTTCCGCCGCGTGGCCGAACGCTACGACATCATGAACGATCTCATGTCCCTTGGTTCCCACCGACTGTTCAAGCGGATGGTCGTCGAGATGTCCGGCGTGCGCGCGGGCCATCGCGTGCTGGATCTGGCCGGCGGCACCGGTGACATGGCGGCGCTCTTTGCGCCGATTGTCGGCGCCGAAGGCTCAGTGGTCCTGACCGACCTCAACGAGCCCATGATGCGCGTCGGCCGCGATCGTCTGCTGGACCAGGGTTTCGGCCAGGTCCAGTTCTGCCGGGCAGCGGCGGAAAGCCTGCCGTTTGCCGACGAGAGTTTCGACTGTGCGTGCATCAGCTTCGGCCTGCGCAATTTCACCGACAAGGACCAGGCGCTCAGGGAGCTGCTCCGTGTGCTGCGGCCCGGCGGCACGCTGATTGTGCTGGAGTTTTCGAAGCCGGAGGATCCGCTCGTGAACAACGCCTACCGCGCTTTCCAGGCGCTCTGGCCGGTTGCCGGCCGTGCGCTGGTGGGCGATGCGCACCCTTATCAATATCTGGTTGAGTCGATCGCCGTGCACCCGGACCAGCGGGCGCTGAAACAGATGTTCGAAGACGCGGGCTTCGTCGAGGTGTCGTACCACAATCTCGCCGGTGGCGTGGCTGCCATTCATCGCGGCAGCAAACCGGTAGCGCTCTGACCATGGCGACAAATCCGGCAGACGCAATCGGCGCCCTGCTGGCTGACATTGCCAACGCCGTTTCCCAGCAGGCTCTGGCAACCGATCCGGTGCTGCGTTCGCGCCTGGAGACGCTGGAAGGCAGCACCATCGAAATTCAGTGTGTCACCCCACCCGCGACCTGGGCGCTGCACGTCACAGGAGGATCGCTGCGCCTCGCAAGCGGCGCCGCCGCGGCACCGCGCGCCGTGGTTCGGGGTACGGCGCTTGCGCTCGGGAGCTGGCTTCTGCCGGGGCCGAGCGATGACGTTGAAATCGACGGCGACGCGCTGCTGCTGGCCAGTTTGCGGGAGATCCTCAGGGACTTTGCGCCGGATCTGGCAACACCGCTTGCCAACGCGCTCGGCAGTGACACTGCGGCAACCCTCCTCGGCACCGCGGAGCTTGGCCTCAAGAGCCTGCAATCGGCACTCACCGGCATGCGCGAATCGCTGACGACCCGATCCTCGGCGGTATTCGTGCAGCGCCCCGAATTCGACGAGTTGCTCGACGGGATTGATACGCTGCGCTTGCGCGTCGACCGCCTGGCAGCCAGAGTAAGGCGTCACGAAGACGAGAACAGGCCCGACGAGCCGTGAGCAACTGGCGACAGAGTCTGCACATTCTGCGCGTGGTGTTTCGCCACAGACTCGATCTGCTGGTGAGCGCCGACACCATTCCACGCAGGCTACCCCGCGTTCTGCTGAAGTGCTGGCAGGGTGTGCTGCCCGGCTCCGATCTGCCGCGCGGTGAACGTTTGCGGGCAGCCTTTCTCGAGCTCGGCCCGGTGTACATCAAGCTAGGACAGCTCCTGTCGACGCGCCGCGACCTGCTGCCGGCAGACGTTGCCGACGCGCTGGCCACGCTGCAGGACAAAGTGCCGCCCATTGAGGCTTTCGACGTGGCGCAATTTGTCACGGACGTACTGGGCCAGGACAGCAGTGAAGTATTCAAACGCCTCGATGCAGAGCCGCTCGCGTCCGCCTCCATCGCACAGGTTCACGCCGCGGAGCTCGCAAACGGCAACGACGTGGTCGTCAAGCTGGTGCGTCCCGGTATTCGACGGCAGATCCAGGCTGACATGGCGCTCCTCAAATCGCTGGCTGCGTGGCTCGACGAGCACGTCCCTGAAGCGCGCCGTCTGAAGCTGCCGCGCGTTGCGGCGGACCACGAGCAGGTGCTGCTGGCCGAGCTCGACATGTTCAACGAGGCGCGCAATCAAATTCAGCTGCGGCGTAACTTCGCCGAATCCGACCTGCTTTATGTGCCGCGCGTCCACGCGGAGCTTACCCGCGACCGCCTCCTCGTCATGGAGCGGGTATACGGCGTGCCGATCGGCCAGGTGAGTGAGCTCAAGACACGCGGCGTCGACATGCGGGTGCTTGCGCACAAAGGCGTCGAAACCTTTTTCAAACAGGTTTTCGTGCACAACTTTTTCCACGCCGACATGCACCCCGGCAACATCCTCATCGACACTACCGATCCCGCGAATCCCCGCTACATTGCGCTCGACTGCGCCATCATCGGCTCGCTGACGCCGGACGACCAGAATTACCTCGCGCAGAATCTGCTGGCGTTCTTCAACCGCGACTACCGCCAGGTGGTCGAGCTGCACCTGCAGTCGGGCTGGGTGCCCGCAGACACGGACGCGGACGCGTTCGAAGCCGTCATACGCGACGTTTGCGAGCCGATTTTCGCCAAACCCCTGGCTGACATCTCATTTGCCGAATTTGTGGTGACGCTGCTCGATACTGCCGGACAGTTCGACATGCAGATCCAGCCGCAGCTCGTGCTCCTGCAGAAGACGCTTTTGTACATCGAAGGTCTCGGACGCCAGCTCTATCCGGAGCTCGACCTCTGGGAGACGGCACAGCCGTTCATGGAGCAGTGGGCAACCGAGCGTCTCGGGCCGGCGGCAGTCATTACAGACTGGCTGAGCGCCGGTCCCGAGCTCTGGCAGCAGCTGTCCCGCCTGCCCATGACGTTGAAAAGCAGCGAAGCGGAGCTGCGCAACCTGCGCAGCCAGCTCAGCAAACAGAGTGAGCACATCGAACGCATCTCCACCGACCTGAACCGCAACCGGCGCCACCGGCGCTTCAAACAGGTCGCCGGGGTCGGCTTTCTAGCGCTTGCCACCTGGATGCTGTGGCAGCCGCTGGCCGCGGGCCTCGGCAGCGGCGACGCGACGATGCTGGCCGGCGTTGTCAGCGCGTTTCTCGGCTCGGCGCTCCTGGTTCGGGCCTGAGCTGGCAATCCGCCGCCCGCGCGGAGAAAATGACCGCATCCGTCTCGACAACCCATGAGGATCCGGAATGTCCATTCTCGACGAATTGACCGACGTGCTGGAAAGCCGCAAGCAGGAGCAGGCTGACGCATCGTACGTGGCTTCCCTCTACGCTGCGGGTCTGAACAAGATGCTCGAGAAGGTGGGTGAAGAGGCGACCGAGGTCATCCTCGCCGGCAAAGACGCGGGGCTGGATGCCGCGCAGAAACCGGCGCTCGTGGGCGAGGTTGCGGATCTGTGGTTCCACACGCTCGTCGTGCTGGCGAGTCTCGATCTCAGCGCTGAGGACGTCCTGGCGGAGCTCGAGCGCCGTTTCGGCACGAGCGGCCACGCGGAGAAAGCCGCCCGTTCAAAGTAGTCAATTCGGCTGATTTCTTGCGCTACCACACATTTAGCGGCTGTATCCTGCCTTACCAACACCTCTATAATGGCCGGTAACTAATCCTCCACGACGGAGAATGATATGTTCGGACTTGGCATGACCGAATTACTGGTGATTCTTGCCATTGTGCTGCTGATCTTCGGACCCAAGCGTCTGAAGAACATCGGTTCGGATCTGGGCAACGCCATCAAAGGTTTCCGCAAAGCCGTCACGGAAGACGAGGAACCGAAACAGCAGACCGAAGAGCGCGTCATCGAGGGTGAGACGGACCAGTCGAACTCATCCACCAACGCTGACGTGCGGCAAGACAGTAAAGTCTGATACCCCACCCGAGGCTTTAGCCAATGTTTGACATCGGCGGCTTGGAGTTAATGCTCATTGCCATTGTGGGTCTCCTGGTCATTGGACCGGAGCGCCTGCCGGAGACGCTGCGCATGCTCGGTCTCTGGCTCGGCCGCCTGCGCCGCTCTTTTACCTCGGTGAAGGCGGAAATCGAAAAAGAGATTGGCATGGACGAGGTGCGGCGTCAGCTGCACAACGAAGCCGTGATGGAAGAAATGAAGCGCATCGAGCAGGAGGTTCAGAACTCCGTCGAAGACGCGAAAATCGACCCGAATGCGGTCACCGGCAACACACCTTCTGCGGCCGCACCGGCTGAGACCCAACAGACTGACGCAAGCGCCGCGGACACCGAATCCGGTGAGGAAAGTGTGGACGCCAGTCTGCCGCAACCAGAGCCTTACGAATCACCCAAGCCACGGCCACGCACCGAGGCGGAGGTTGAGGCAGCATACGAGCGCAAGATGCGCGCCCAAGCTAGCAACGCCAAAGATACCTGATGGCTGAGAAGAGCGAAGACGAGCGCGATCCGCACGACATCGCCGTCGATACCGACGAGCAACCGTTTCTAGATCATCTGATTGAGCTGCGCAGCCGCATCCTGCGCAGCCTCGCCGTTGTGGGCGTCATTTTCATCCCGATCTACTACTTTGCTAACGATCTGTATGAGTGGCTGGCCGCGCCACTGACTGCGCAGCTGCCGGAAGGATCGAGCATGATAGCGACACAAGTGGCCACGCCCTTCACGACGCCATTCAAGCTCGCCATTTTCACCGCCATTTTTATTGGCGTGCCCTACCTCCTGCACCAGGTGTGGGCCTTCGTGTCTCCCGGCCTCTACCGGCATGAGAAGAAGTTTGCGCTGCCGCTGCTCTTCTCCAGCATCTGCCTTTTCTACGCTGGCATGGCGTTCGTTTTCTACCTCGTCTTCCCGCTGATTTTTGCGTTCTTCACGCAGGTGGCGCCGGAGGGTGTCGCCATCATGACCGACATCAACCAGTACCTCGACTTCGTGATGAAGATGTTTCTCGCCTTCGGCATTGCCTTTGAGATCCCCATTGCCACGATGCTGCTCGTCTGGTCGGGACTCGCAACCGCTGACGGTATGGCAAACAAGCGACCCTACGTCATCGTAGGCTGCTTCATCGTCGGCATGCTGTTGACGCCTCCGGACGTGATATCCCAGCTGCTGCTGGCATTACCGACATGGCTACTTTTCGAAATCGGGATTTTTCTCGCCCGCTTCATCGAAAAGCGTGAAGCCGCTCCGGAGTGATGGCCGACGCTGCCGTTGCCATCATCAACGGTGATGGCGGGGTTATACGCGAAGAGCGGACAGCCCGGCCGATCTACAGCATTGCCAAGACATTCATCGCAGAGCTTGTCGTACGCCACGGTCTGGAACTCACGACCCCCATCAGCGAATGGATCGACTTATCCCGGGTACCGCGGGCGGAGGACATTACGCTTGCACACCTCCTGAAACACACCAGCGGGCTGCGGGACTACGGCGCACTGCCGCTATATGCCAACGCCATTGCGGCAGGTATCGAACCCTGGACGGACGAGGAATTCGCCGCTCAAACCCTGCACCTGCCGCTGCTCTTTGAGCCGGGCACAAGCTTTGCCTACTCCAATCCAGGCTACTGGCTGCTCGTGCAGATACTGGAACAGGAGCTCGGCAATTCATTCGATCGTCTCGTTGCCGGAACCGCCGAGCGCTTCGGCCTGGCAGACACGAAGGTTGCCCACGGCCAGTTTGCCGAGGACCTGCCCCACTACCCGGCCGAATGGGTCTGGCACGGGGTCATCCTTGCAACGCCGCTCGACACCGCGCGATTCATGGCGAGCGCAGGCGTCGCCGCGCTCAAACAGCAGCTGACTGCCGTCACGAACGCACCGCCGCCATGGCGCGACGCCCACTACGGTCTCGGGCTCATGGTCGAACCCGGCGTGATGCACGGCCACAACGGCAACGGTCCCGGGTACAGTGCTTCCTGCTTTCATTTCGAGAGGAGCGCGCACACGATCTGCGTGCTTGCGCAGTCTGACCAGGAAGATCACGCGTTCGAAATCATGATGACCCTGGCTCAGGAGTTGAGCTGACTCTGCCGTCGGTAGCTGCCCGGCGCGACGCTGAACTGTTGTTTGAACGCTTTGCGGAAAGCCGCCTCGGATTCGTAACCCACGCTTTCCGCTATTGCCGCCATTGATCGTTCCGTTTCGCGCAGCATCTGCGCGGCAAGGCTCAGACGCCAACGCTTGATGTACTGTCCCGGTGAGAGGCCAACCAGCTTTTTGAAGCGCTGCGCGAGGGCGGACTCGGACATGCCGGCACGCTCGGCCATCAATGGCAGATGATGCGGCTCGCCGGGCGCGCCATGGATTGCAGCCAGCAGGGGGCCAATTCGCGCATCACCCAACGCGCCAAGCAAACCCTGCAGGCTGCCGCTGGCAATCTCCTGACGCACCATCTGGATGAATACCAGCTCCGCAAGGCGATCGACGGCCAGGTCCGCGCCGAAGTCGTCGACGGCCGCTTCCTGCATCCAGAGGTTCACGAGCTCCCGGGTGCGCCCCTGCGCGGCGTGACTCAAGTCAAGCACCATGGTGTCCGGCAGGCTTTCGAGAAACGGGCGCGCGAGCCCCTGATCGAAACGGAAATAGCCGCACATCAAACGCGTTGCGGGCGCGGTAATGCGCGCGGGCGGCGGCTGGTTCACCTGCTCGTCCGGCGGCCGCGTGGCGCTTACGCTCAACACATGGTGGCTGTCCCGGGGAAACAGCACCAGCTGGCCGGCAATGAGCCGACGCGGCTGCGGATCCTCGCCGTGTAACCAGCCTTCACCCTGGCAGACGAGGTGAAAAGGCACCTGCTCGCTGCCCCCGGTATCCACCGCCCATTGCCCACAGTAGTCGGCCCGGAGAAACACGTCCGCGCTGAACCGCAGCTGCTTCAGCAACTGACTCAACGGATCCATTTCTGCTGTTTTGGACATATTTTATGCGATTTTTGGCATAGTTATGATCGTATACAACCAATACAGTAGCTCCACGTCAAGTAACCAAGTCAGCAGGAGCTTCTCATGATCGAGTCCATTACCTCCCAACAGGCGTTTGCCAGCCACGTCCTCGACAGCAGCGTGCCGGTGCTCGTGGATTTCTACACCGACTGGTGCGGGCCCTGTCAGGCACAGACGCCAATCCTCGAAGCCTTTGCCGATGCGCATGCAGGTGACGTGTCGGTCGTGAAGGTGAACATCGAAGACAACGTCGACATTGCCCGCACCTACGGCGTGCGCAGCATTCCCACGCTGACGTTGTTCAAGGACGGCCAACCGACCGAAACGCGCGTGGGCTTGAGCAGCGCAAGCGAGCTCGAATCGCTGGCGTCTGCCTGATTCAACCAACCAACAAGGACATACCAATGAAATTCTGCAAACTCATCGTCGCGCTCGTATTTGCAACCGTCGCAGCCAACAGCGTCGCGGGCGTACACACCGCAACGGACGCCAACGACGTCATCCTCGCCGGTCACGACGCCGTGGCGTACTTTACGGAGGGACGGCCTGTGCTGGGTCGTGCCAACTTTACCGCCCAGCATGACGGTGCGGTCTACCGCTTTTCCTCCGCAGAGAACCGCAACCTCTTCCGTGCGAATCCGGAGAAATACGCGCCAGCGTATGGCGGCTACTGCGCGCTGGGTACCTCGTTCGGTAAGAAATTCGATGTGGACGGCAAAGCGTTCGAGATTGTCGAGGGCCGGCTGTACGTCAACAAGAATTTGAACGTCTACCAGACCTGGCGGAAAGACATTCCCGACAACATCGTCAAAGCAGAGGGTCACTGGGTGAGCATTGAGCACATCGCGGCGGAGGCTCTCTAGCACCGATCCGGCGGGCGTCGAGCCCGCCGATTACTCTCCCTTTTCCGTCTCGATCGCGGTACGCGGAATCCACACCAGCATCACGAACAGGAGGCCCGCCTGCAGGATGTGCCAGATGACGCCGAGCGTATAGAGCACCAGCTCTCTGTGCGCTCCCCAGTCGGTAAACGCTGCAAACTGAACAAGACCAAAGACCACGCCGACCGAAAGTGACAAGCGTGACAAAAGGCCGGAGGTGGAGAAGAACATCACGCCAACCGCATGGGCGATCATCTGCACGCCGATGATTGCGCAACAGATGTGCAGCGTCGTGACGGCATCCTGCACAACGACATCCACCAGCATCGGCAGCAGACAGAAAATGACCGCGGCAATGGCGTGAATGATCATGCCGTGGAAGCGGTCGGCGTCGTACAGTGTCCATTGTCCCGTCACGCCGCGCTTCAGCACCACGACAATCGCGGAAAATCCGGCCAGCGCAACGGCTACTTCGGCCAGGGCCAACAAGGTATCGGTTTGATCGGTCATCGTTCCAGCAGAAAGGTCACCGGGCCATCGTTGACCAACGATACCTGCATATCAGCGCCAAACACACCGGTCTGCACAGGCAGCGTTTTCTCGAGTTCGGTAACGTAGCGCTCGTAGAGCCGCTCCGCCTCCTCAGGCGCTGCTGCCGTGGAGAACCCCGGCCGCCTGCCGCGGCTGGTATCCGCTGCGAGGGTGAACTGGGAAACGACCAACAGCTCACCCTGCACGTCGATCACACTCTGGTTCATCGGCTTGTCCTCGTCAGGAAAGATCCGAAGACCCAGCGTTTTGTCTGCAAGCCAGGCGGCCGCCTCTTCGGTGTCGCCGTCGGCCACACCAACGAAAGCCAGTAATCCGCGACCAATCACTGCCGTCTGCTGCCCATCTATTTCCACCGAGGCCTCGCGAACCCGCTGCAGTAGCACTCTCATGGAGTTACGATGCGCGCTTACGCTCGTGCTCTTTGAGGAGCGCCTTGCGCACGCGGATTGCCGCTGGCGTGATTTCCACCAGCTCGTCATCGGCGATGAACTCGAGCGCCTGCTCCAGCGTCAGCAGCATGGGCGCCGTCAGAATCACGTTCTCATCGCTACCCGCGGCGCGAATATTGGTGAGCTTCTTCTCTTTCATCGGATTGACCGTGAGGTCGTTGCCGCGACTGTGAAGACCAACCACCATACCTTCGTAAACCTGGTCGTTCGGCTGCACCATCATGCGCCCGCGGTTCTGCAGGTTGAAAAGGGCAAACGCCACCGCTTTGCCGTTCGCGTTGGAGATGAGCACGCCGTTGTTGCGCTGCCCGACAAGATCACCCACGCGTGGTCCGAAACCCGCGGAAGCAAATGACATGATGCCGGTACCCGACGTCTGTGACAGGAAGATGGGCCGGTATCCCATGACGCCGCGGGTGGGGATTTTGAACTGCAGGCGCACGCGCCCGTGACCGTCCGGCACCATCTCCTGCAGCTCGCCACGGCGGTCGCCGAGCGCTTCCATGACTTTGCCCTGATGCTGCTCTTCGACGTCCAGAATCAGCGTTTCGTAGGGTTCGAGCACTTCGCCGTCTACTTCCCGGAAAATCACCTGCGGCCGCGACACCGCGAGCTCATAGCCTTCCCGCCGCATCGTCTCGATGAGCACCGACAGATGCAGCTCACCGCGCCCCGATACTTTGAAGCGGTCCGGGTCCTCCGTGTCTTCCACGCTGAGCGCAACGTTATGCGATGCTTCGGTGTAGAGCCGCTCGCGGATCTGCCGGCTGGTCAGGAACTTGCCTTCTTTACCCGCAAGGGGTGAGTTGTTCACACAGAACATCATCGACAGCGTCGGCTCGTCTACCGTGAGCGGGGGCAACGCCTCGATGTGCTCCGGGTCGCACAGCGTATCCGAGATCCCGATACCGTCGATGCCTGTCAGGCATACGATGTCGCCGGCCAGCGCCTCGTCCTCGGCCACCCTTTCCAGACCTCTGTGACCGTAAACGGTCATCACCTTGGCTTTGCGTTCGCCGCCCTTCCGGTCGACGACCACCACCGGCTGATTGCGCCGCAGCGTGCCGCGGGTGACGCGGCCGATGCCGATGACACCTTCATAGGTCGAGTAGTCGAGCGAGCTGATCTGCATCTGCAGCGGCCCGTCGGGATCCACATCCGGCGGCGGGACCTCGGCGACGATTTTGTCCAGGAGCGGCGTCATGTCCGCCGCAAGCTCGTCCGGCTCGAGGCCGGCAACACCCTGAATGGCCGAGGCGTAAACCACTGAAAAATCCAGCTGTTCGTCCGAGCCGCCGAGGCTGTCGAAAAGATCGAACACCTCGTCGATGACCCGGTAAGGCTCCGCGCCGTCCCGGTCGATCTTGTTGACCACCACGATGGGCTTCAGCCCGAAGCCGAACGCTTTCTGCGTGACAAAGCGGGTCTGCGGCATGGGACCTTCCACCGCGTCGACGAGCAGCAGCACCGCATCCACCATCGAGAGGATGCGCTCGACTTCCCCGCCGAAGTCGGCGTGTCCCGGCGTGTCGACGATGTTGATGCGCGTATCGCCGTATTCGATGGCGGTGTTCTTCGACAGGATGGTGATGCCGCGCTCTTTCTCGAGGTCGTTGGAATCCATCACCCGCTCCGCGCTGTGATCGGACAGGAGTCCGGTCTGCTGCAGCAGGCGGTCGACCAGCGTGGTTTTCCCGTGGTCGACGTGGGCAATGATGGCGACGTTGCGGACGTTGAGGTTGGGCACTAGACTTCTGCGCCTCCGAATCTGTGGCTCAAAAAAACGGCGGCGAATTATGGCTGAACAGAAACGCGCTGTCGCCCTCATCTCCGGCGGGCTCGACTCCATGCTTGCTGCAAAAGTGGTGATGGAGCAGGGTGTGCACGTCGAAGGCGTCAATTTCTATACCGGCTTCTGCGTCGAGGGCCACACGCACGCCATCCGCCGCTCCAGGCAGGACAGGGAAAAACGCAACAACGCGCTGTGGGTTGCCGAGCAGCTCGGCATCAAGCTGCACATCGTCGACGTCATCGAAGAATACAAAGACGTGCTGCTGAACCCGAAGCACGGCTACGGCGCGAACGTCAATCCGTGCCTCGACTGCAAGATTTTCATGGTCAAGAAGGCCCAGACCTGGTCGTTCATGGAGGACAACAACTTCGACTTCATCGTCACCGGTGAGGTCATGGGGCAGCGTCCAATGAGCCAGCGCAAGGAAACCATGCCGATCATCGCGCGCGAATCCGGCGTTGAGGACCGGCTGCTGCGGCCGCTCTGTGCCAAGCATCTGCCGCCAACGCTGCCTGAACGGGAAGGCTGGGTCGACCGGGAGGCCCTCTACGATTTTCACGGCCGCAACCGCAAACCGCAGATTGCGCTGGCGGAGAAGTACGGCTTCACAGACTGGGCACAGCCGGCCGGAGGCTGCTGTTTCCTCACCAATCCGGACTACGCCAAGAAGCTCCGGGATCTGTGGGACGCACGCGGCACCCGCGACTATGAGCTGGACGACATCATGCTCTTGAAAGTCGGCCGCCACCTGCGCCCCGCCCCTCACTACAAGCTGATTCTCGGCCGCGAAGAGGGCGAAAACCGCTACCTCGAGGGCTACCGCAACACCTTCATATCGCTGAAACCCACCAGCCACAACGGGCCGTTCGGCGTCATCGACGGCAATCCGAGCCCTGAGGACATCGAGTTTGCCGCCCGCATCCTCGGCCGCTACAGCCAGGCACGCAACGCGCCTCACCTGAGCCTTGAAGTGCAATTTCCCGATGGCAGCGTCAACAGTGTCACGGTCGCGCCGCTGGGCGCGGACGACATTGCCGAGGACTGGCATGTCTGAGCCCCATACTCTCGATGCCCGCGGCCTCCTCTGTCCGCTGCCGGTGATCCGCACCCAGGATGCCATCAAAGGCCTAGCGGACGGCGAGTGCCTGCGGGTCACGGCCACCGATCCGGGCACTATGCACGACATTCCCGCCTGGGTGCGCGTGCACGGGCACGTCCTGGTGAAAGCCGAGCCCGAGGCAGATACCTTCGTCTTCGATATTGAAGTACGCACCTGACGCACCAAATTCGTGCGATAGCAAACTTCACGCTTCTTTTTGGTGCGATCGATCGCTCCAAAAGCCGACAATTAGCGGGAAATGGGCCTTAAAATCGGCCGCAGACCGTGGCACACTTCTTGCTCTTCACTTGGTGCTCCATTTGGGAGCATTAGGCGGCTGGCAGACGAACGCCTGTCCAGGATAACAACAATAATAATTCAGCTTCTTACAAACCTGACTACCGCCCCCACCCGGCCTGTGCTTTGAGCGGGTGAGATCGCAGCGCCACAGCGCTCGAGCGGGGGACGGCAATAAAGAGAATGCATCTAGAGAGAAGGAGACATTCACGACATGAGCAAAGCAAAACTAGAGTACATCTGGCTGGACGGCTATCAGCCCACCCAGAGCCTGCGCAGCAAAACCCGCGTCGAGTCTGACTTTGGCGGCACCCTCGAAGAGTGTCCGCAGTGGTCGTTTGACGGCAGCTCCACGCAGCAGGCTGAAGGCGGCGATTCCGATTGCCTGCTGGAGCCCTGTGCGATCATCCCCGATCCGGACCGTCACAGCGCGTATCTCGTGATGTGTGAGGTACTCAACGCCGACGGCACGCCACACGCGTCCAACGGCCGCGCGACCATTGACGACGATGACAACGATTTCTGGTTCGGCTTCGAGCAGGAATACTTCCTGTGGGATTCAGATCACAACCTGCCGCCCGGCTTCCCGCCCGGCGGTTATCCCAACCCCCAGGGCCCATACTACTGCTCCGTCGGCGCCAAGAACGCTTATGGTCGTGACTGCATCGAAGAGCATCTGGACCTCTGCCTGGAGGCAGGTCTCAACGTCGAAGGCATCAACGCCGAGGTGGCGCCCGGTCAATGGGAATTCCAGGTGTTTGCCAAAGGCGCCAAGCAAGCCGGTGACGAAACCTGGCTCGCCCGCTACCTCCTTGAGCGTACCGGCGAAAAGTACGGCTACGCCATCAACTGGCATCCCAAGCCGCTCGGCATGCACGCGGACTGGAACGGCAGTGGCATGCACGCCAACTTCTCCAACGCTGCCATGCGTGACTCCGGCAAAGAAGAGACGTTCACCTCAATCTGCGAGGAGTTCGGCAAGAACATCGATCGTCACATCAGCGTCTACGGTGAGTACAACGAGCAGCGTCTGACCGGGCTGCACGAAACTCAGTCCATCGACATGTTCAGCTACGGCGTTTCCGACCGCGGCGCGTCCATCCGTATCCCGGTGTCTACCGTGCAGGACGGCTGGAAAGGGCGTCTGGAAGATCGCCGCACCGCATCCAATGCAGATCCGTACAAAGTTGCAGCGGCAATCATCAAAACAACCAAAGAAGCTCTGGCCTGAGCCATGTGGCGGGCTGTGCCCGCCTTTACAACCTTTACAAAGCCCTGCCGATTGGTAGGGCTTTTTTTTGCATTTTTGTGGTCCAATAGGGCAGGTATTTTGATATAGACCTGCCATGCAAAACGCACTCAAAACGCTCTCCACGACGCTCCTCATCGCGGCTGTCTGCGCAGTCCCGGGAGAGCTCTCTGCCGCGATCTACAAGACGACGGATAAAGACGGCAACATCATCTTTACCGATATTCCGCCAAAGGATCAGAGCGGTGAAATTGAGGTGTCGGAGCACAGCAGCTACGCACCGCCGCCGACCCCGACGACGGCCCCGCCTGCACAGGCTGACGCGGAGGAGGATGAGGAAGCCGAGGAGGAGGTCACCGTCTACACAGCCCTGCAGATCACCTCACCGGCAGACGATGAGCCGGTCAGAGAAAACGCAGGTAATGTCACAATTGTCGTGAAGGCTGAGCCCATGGTGGACGCCGGTCAGGGACACCGCATCGAGGTGCTGATCGACGGCCAGGTTGCCGGCAGCGGCGCCGCCACCAGCATCAGCTTGAGCAACGTCGACCGCGGCACTCACGTGGTAACCGCGCAGGTTGTGGACGCGGACGGCAACATCCTCATTGCGGCTGAGCCCATCACGTTCCACATGCTGCGCTATTCCGCCCTGATGCAGCGCAGACCCGCCGCCAACTGATCACGCTGCGCCAAGACAGGGCGCATTGTGGTTGATCTTTTGCCCTCCACGCACTAATTTGGTGCATTGGTTACGTGCGGCATTTTGCCGCGCCCCTCCGCCGACGGCGCTTACCCCGTAGCACCCACGCGCGAGCAATATTTTTCGGGCGCTCCAAAGAAAGTAAGTACTAACACACTTGGGCAGGCCAAAAGTCTCGCCGACCCGCAAAAGCGGCCCGGAAGTTGCTAACCAAGAATAGAGAGCAAATCGCCCCAGCATAAACGTCAAGAAGAGGGGCATGGGCGACCCAGATAAACGCATGGACAGAAGCAGCGACAGGCAGATTCTCGACAACATGGTCACCGCCGTGGTGGTCCTGGATGAGTCGCTGTGCATCGAAAACATCAATTCAGCGGCCGAGAGTCTGCTGCATACCTCGGCGCCACAGGCCGCCTCCCAGCCCCTCAAAGAGCTCATCATGCGCGCTGACGAGATTCTGCCCGCGTTACAGCACGCCCTCGAGGCCCGTCAGCCTTATACCGAGCGCGACGTGGCGCTGCGCCTGCCGGACAACATCACCGAGAGCGTCGATTTCACCGTTTCCATCATCGACCGCCCGCCGGACGGACCGCGCTCGCTGGTGCTGGAGCTGACGCCGCTGACACGCCTGAAACGCATCAACAAGGACGGCGCTTCGGTAGCGCGCCAGGAAACCGCCCGCCAGCTGATCCGCGGTCTCGCCCACGAGGTAAAAAATCCGCTGGGCGGCATCCGCGGCGCCGCGCAGCTCCTCGAGCGCGAGCTGCCCGATGAGACGCTCAAGGAATACACGAGCGTCATCATCAATGAGGCTGACCGCCTGAAGGAGCTGGTAGACAGCATGCTTGGCCCGCAGCGCGGCCTGAAGCTGGAAGCGGTCAACATCCTGCAGGTTTTCGAGCACGTCATCCAACTCATCGAAGCCGAGCAGCCGGGGTTCATACGCTGGGTGCGCGACTACGATCCCAGCCTGCCCGATCTCGAAGCGGATGAGGCCCAGCTCATACAGGCCATCCTGAACGTGCTGCGTAACGCCAGTCAGGCATTACAGGACACCGACGAGCCGGAGATTCAGCTGCGCACCCGCGTCGTGCGGCAGTTCACCATCGGTTCCGTACGCCACCGTCTCGTCATGGCGCTCGAAATCACCGACAACGGGCCGGGTATCGATCAGGAGCTGGAAGAGCGTATCTTCTTCCCGATGATCAGTGGACGACCCGACGGCACCGGCCTCGGCCTTGCGATCACACAGAACATCATCTCCCAGCATCATGGCTCCATCCAGGTGAACACGCGGCCGGGGCATACCAGCTTTTCAATTTATCTTCCGTTTACACAGTCTTCGGATGCGGGCACGGAACCTTCTGTTAAGGAAGTTGCTGACAAATGAACGAACACGTATGGGTAATCGACGATGACCGCTCCATAAGGTGGGTGCTCGACCGCGCATTGAGCCAGGCCGGCATCCCGATTACCGCATTCAATACGGCAGACCAGGCGATGCACCACCTCCACAACGAGGCACCGCTTGCCATCATCACCGACGTGCGCATGCCGGGCATGTCGGGTCTGGAGTTTCTCGAGGAGGCACACGCCAGCCACCCGAACGTGCCGATCATCATCATGACCGCGCATTCCGACCTGCAGAGCGCTGTGGCGAGCTTCGAGCAGGGCGCATTCGAGTACCTGCCGAAACCGTTCGACGTCGACGAGGCAGTCGCCGTGGTGCAACGCGCAATTGCACACTCCCGCGAAGCAGGCTCACTGGAGCTCAGCCCCAGCGAGCCCGCACCGGAGATCATCGGTCAGGCACCCGCGATGCAGGAGGTTTTCCGCGCAATCGGCAGGCTTTCTTCGTCAAACGTATCCGTGCTGATCAACGGACCTTCCGGCTCGGGCAAAGAGCTCGTCGCCAAAGCCCTGCACCGGCACAGCCCACGGGCAAACAAGCCTTTCGTTGCATTGAACGTCGCTGCAATTCCTGACGAGCTGATCGAAAGCGAGCTCTTCGGTCACGAGAAAGGCGCGTTTACGGGCGCCAACCAGCGCCGCGTCGGGCGCTTTGAGCAGGCTGACGGGGGAACGCTCTTTCTCGACGAAATCGGCGACATGCCCGCAACCGCCCAGACCCGCCTCCTGCGGGTGCTGGCTGAGAACGAGTTTTACCGCGTAGGTGGCCATCAATCCGTCAAGGTCGACGTCCGCATCATCGCCGCAACCCATCAGAACCTGGAAGCGCTCGTGGCAAGCGGTGCCTTCCGCGAGGACCTTTACCATCGCCTCAACGTAATCCGTGTGCACGTGCCGTCCCTGGCGGAGCGGCGCAGCGACATTCCGGTGCTGGCTCGCCACTTCCTCGAGGCGGCGGCTCGCGAGCTCGGCGACGAGGCGAAACGCCTTGCTCCGGAAACCGAAGACTATCTCAAGATGCAGCCCTGGCCGGGCAACGTGCGCCAGCTCGAAAATACCTGTCGCTGGCTGCACGTGATGGCCAGCGGCCGCACGATTGTCATCGAAGATCTGCCGCCCGAGCTGCAGCAGACATCCGCAGTTCAGGGTGACGCCGACTGGGAAGCGGGTCTGGAGATCTGGGCCAGTCAGCAGCTCGACAAAGACGAGGCAGAACCGCTGCTCGATGCCGCCATGCCGCGCTTCGAGCGCATCATCATCAACGCGGCGCTGCGCAAAACCGGCGGACGGAAGAAAGACGCGGCGGAGCTCTTGGGCTGGGGACGCAACACGCTGACGCGCAAGATGCAGGAACTCGAAATGTAGCTCAGGGCGTCGCGCGCACCAGCACAACTCGTTCGGCCTGCTCAGCACCGGCGCTGCAGGAACCGGTGCTGCGAACCTGATAAAACTGCCTGCCACGCACGATCACGCTGTCACAAGTCACCGTCGCCTGACAAGCCGGTAGACCGTTCAGCGCAGAGAAGTCCCAGACCTGCCCCGCGCAGGCGCCCGCTCCGGACGGCGCAAACACGCGGTTGAGGCCAAGCTGCGCGCCGCTCGAAGCGCTCAGGAGCGCTCGCTGACTCAGGATGTCGATACCTACGCTCCCCGCGCCCAGCGTGACCGTACGCGTAATGGCGAGCGCGAGCAGCGCAACAATGACCAGGAGCGCAATGGCGGCAATCAAACCGCTGCCGCGTACGTTTGCACTGCCGATCGATAACTTACGGGACATTGCGCACCTGCACGGTCGCGCTGACGGCGAGATCAACCGAACCACCGTCGGCGTTCATGGACAGCGCCATGTCTACGACGGCGTTACGTTGCAATGAGGGAGGGGCAACGCTGAAGCTACCCGCAACGTCCTCCGCGAGCAACGCCCGGTTCGGCAAAGCTGCCGGTAGAGCGCCCGCCAACGGCTGCGTCACGTTGAAACCATAGTTCTCGTAGCGCCAGAGATGGCCGCCGTCGATGCAGAAGCTCACCGGGTTTGACACCCAGAAGAACCGGTTGGCGGCCGATTCGCTGACGAACTCGTGGGCCGCAGCAAACGTCACCGTCACCTCCTGATTCGCATCCACCGCGCCAACGTTGACGGTTGGGCTCACGCGCCCGGGATTGGCGAGCGTGTAGGCATCAGCGCCAGACGCAACGGCAATGCGCGAGCCGTCAAGCCCGTTAGTACTTGGCGGTATGGTCTGAAAACTGGTGGCGGCAAGGCCAATAGGGAGGTCGAGGTAGTAAGCGCCGCTGCGCGTTGGCACGAGCTCGAGGCACGCGCCATTGGTCCTGACGCTGCCGGGTAACGCACGCCGCACCATGCGCACCATGCGCTCGAGGGCAAAACGCCCGCGGCTGGCAAGCTCCTGGCGCGCCTCGGTTGCCCGATACCCTTCGGCGCTGTCACTGATGAAAAAGACGATACCCACGGAGAGGATGCCCAGCACCGCCATGACGACAATCATCTCGACCAGCGTGAAACCGGCAGCGCGCAGTATTCGCATCAGAAGTTGCCTCGTACTACCGGGAAGGCGCGGGCGTCCCCGTCCGGGGTCGTCACGGTCACGGTGATCACTTTGGCATCAGTGACGGCATCCAGCCCCCAGGCCGTCACCTGCGCGCCGCTTGCATAGGCGACGCTGACGTCCACTCTGAAGCCGTCATAACCGGTCATGGGCTGATCGAGGCTGTCGCGCGGCGGCGATTCGCTGAGGCCGTCATAGTCGTCGACATCGTCGAAGTCGACGCGCGTCTCACCTTCCGGTCCGATTGCGCCGCATGCGGGTCCGCCCGAGGAACACGGCGGCACTCCCCCCGGCGGCGTGTTTTCGTCGTAGCGGCGGCTCTGAATCTCTTCGGTGTAACCCTGGGCAAGCTGAATGATCTTTGTGTAGAGCAGGCTGTCCGACGAGCGGCTGAAAGCGCCGCTCAAGGCAACCCCCATCGCCAGTGCCGCCACCGAAATGATGAGCATGCTGACAATCGCCTCAACGAGCGTGAATCCTCGCGGCTTTTTAACAGGGGCCAGCACTGGCAGTTCCGGTTGGTTGAAGGCAGGTTACATGGACGCTGTCGCCGATCACTCTGAGCTCGATACCCAGGCCGGGATCGAGTGTCGCGCCGCCAAGGTCCGCATCCACGAGCTCACCGTCACCCCTGAACGTCAGCGTCAGCGGATTCGCGGCGTCGACGTCTGCGGTTGCCGCGCCGTTGGCGACCTCAATGCGCGTATTGGCAGCGCCGACTGCGGTCTGCCGCCGGCTGACGCCGGAAACCGCAACGTCGACGATCCAGTCACCGCCGCCGGGGCTCAGCAGAAAGTCTGCGTCATCTGCGTTGGTCTGTGCGGTGAGCGCGGCAAAGTGCGTCTGCGCGCGCAGCGTGGCGGTAATCGTGCCAGGAGCAAAGGCGCTGGGTTCGACAAAGCGGCTGAGCGCGGTGGCGCTCAAAATTCCAAGCAGCACCAGAACGACAACGAGCTCCACGATGGTGAATCCTGGAGCCCGTCGGCGGCGCGCCGCCACCCGGTTCTGCGGGACGCGCGACATGTCTTTGATCCCCGCGCGGGGAATCCATTACGGTAGAACGGCGGGGGAACGCGTGACTACGCCGGTAGCAGAGAAGTAGGTGAACAAGGGAATCGTTGCACCACTTTCGTTGCTTTGGCCGGAATAGTAATACTCGCAGTTGGCACCGTTACGTACCGCGGTGAAATCGGTGGCGCTACCCACGACGCCGGCAACCGCAGCAACATCGCTGACGGTCGGAGCACTCTGCAGCACGCCTACGAATACGTCTTCGCAATCTTGCGAAACCGTCGGCACGTCACCAGCCTGCGACGTGTTGCTGTACGGATACCCCTGGGCGGTAACGCGCAGGTTGTTGAACTCAGGTACCTGTGCACCAGCGCCTACCTGACCGTCTGCAATCCACTGTGCGTGGTAAAGGGCAATACCGGTCTGGAAACCACCCTGGATGCCTTCGAAAGCTGCGGTGTGCGCGTCATCGTCGACGTCAATGAAACGCGGCAGTGCGGTAGCGGCAAGGATGCCGAGCAGAATGATGACCACCACCAGTTCGACGATGGTGAAACCTTGTTGTTTGCGGGAAATTTGCATTGGTTTGTTCCTTTAACCCTTCTATTGACCCTTCTATAAACCTTGTAAGCCTATAAGCTCTGTGAGCCGTTTGCGTGTGCCGATTTCGCACAACCTCCCCTAAAGCGTAGACACAATTCGGTTTTTTGCGAGAAATCCCAGTTCTTCAAAATCCCTAATTTGCGACGCTGTTCAAATCCCAGAGCGGCAGAAATACGCCCAGCGCCATGATGAGCACGAGACCCGCAATGCCGACGATCAGAATGGGCTCGAGCGCGTCGGTCAGACCTTTCAGCTGGTATTCCACCTCTTCCTCGTAAAAGGTCGCCGCCTGGTCGAGCAGATCGTCCATGGTGCCCGTTTCCTCACCGACGGCCATCATCTGCAGGACAACGGCGGAAAAGAGCCCGGCGCTGCTCGCCGTGGCCGTTATGCTCTCGCCACGCTCGATCCCGGCACGCATTTCAGCAACCCGGCGGCCCATGTAGTCGCTACCGATCGCACGGGAAACGATCGACAGGCCCTGGGTCAGCGGCACGCCGGAACGGCCCACCATGGCAAACGTGTGGCAGAAACGGGCCAGATAAATCTTCTCGAAAATGGGTCCCATGATCGGCAGCTTGAGCTTCCAGCGATGCCACTGGAAGCGCCCTTCCGGCGTCTCGACGTAGCGTTTCCAGCCGTAAGCCATGCCGCCAACACCAATCAGCATCAGCGGCCAGAAATCGACAAAAAATTGACTCACGCCAATGATGGCCTGGGTCTGCCAGGGTAGATCGGCGGAATACTTGGCGAAGACCGCGGCAAATGCCGGAATGACGAAGATGTTCAATACGACAATGGCTATGGCTATCGCCACAAGCACGAATATCGGATAACGCGTTGCCGCCTGAATACGGCGGCGGGTTTCGCGTTCGAGCTCGAGGTAGTGGGCAACCCGCAGAAACGCCTCATCCAGGCGGCCGGTGTTCTCGCCGACGTGAATGAGCGCCACGTAGAGCTCGCTGAAGACCCGCGGGTGGCGGCCCAGGCTGGAGGCGGTATCTACCCCCGCTTCGAGGTTGGCGGCCACGTCGTTCAAGACTTCGCAGAAATATTCGTTCGTATGCGAGTCGGCCAGCGAGCGCACGGCACGCACGACCGAGATGCCCGCCCGCGTGAGACTCGCCATCTGATGACTGAATACGACGAGCTCGCTGATGTCGACCTTGGGTCTGACCAGCGTGAACCTGCGAGCGCCTGCGCCTTCGACCGTCTCCTCCGCCAGCTCTATCTTCAAAGGCAGGAGGCCGCTTGCACTGAGTTCCTGTGCAACCGCGCCGGCGCTGACGCCCTGACGATAGCCGCTGATCTTCTCACCGCTGGAGGACTTTGCGTTGAATTCGAAGCGTGGCATACCTAATGCGGCGCTTCCGCGCCCTCATGGCCGTGGCCGACGAGAAGCTGCGGATCCACCGCTTCTTCCCAGAGCTCTTCTTCTTGTCCAGACAGCGCCATGACCTCGGCAAGACTTGTCACTCCGTTGACGGCAAGCTCCAGCGCACAACTGACAAGTGGCCGGAATCCGTCCTGCTGCTGGGCAAGGCGCGCAAAGAGTCCGCTGTCGTTGTCACGCAACGCGTCCGCAAGCTCGCCTTCGATTTCCAGCAGCTCAAAGACGCCAACGCGGCCGTAGTAGCCCGTCCGGTTGCAATGGTTACAGCCTCGCCCTGTCTGCAGAGCGAGGTTCTCGACGTCCAGAGCACCGGCGGCGCTCTGCAGCCACACAATTTCGTTTTCATCCGGCTGATAGGGTTCGCTGCAGTGTTCGCACAGGCGCCGTACCAGGCGCTGCGCGACAATAGCGCGAACCGACGCCGCAACCATGTAACCCTCCACGCCGATGTCGATGAGCCTCATCGCCGACGACACCGCGTCGTTCGTGTGCAGCGTCGACAACACCAGATGGCCGGTCATCGCTGCTCTCAGAGCAATTTCCGCGGTCTCGGCGTCACGGATCTCGCCGACAAGGAGAATGTCAGGGTCCTGGCGCAACGTGGCGCGCAGCACCTTGGCAAAGTCGAGGCCTATTTTCGGCATCACCTGCACCTGGTTGACCCGTTCGAGCTGATACTCCACCGGGTCTTCCACCGTGATGATCTTTTTGGCGCTGCTGTTGAGCTCGTTCAGCGCGCCGTAGAGCGTCGTGGTTTTACCGCTGCCCGTCGGACCCGTAACCAGAATCAATCCGTTCGGCCGGTGGATCAATCGGGTAAACCTTTTCATCAGCGCGTCGGGCATGCCAATCTGCTCGAGGCTGGTCTGCTCACTGCTATGGTCCGCCAGGCGCATGACAACC
>JAAUXY010012119.1_pt1 | contig 32591 bp, 27 predicted proteins | sample 7278121 | NCBI WGS metagenome assembly JAAUXY01 (sample SAMN14350117, study PRJNA611818) | marine sediment metagenome | isolation source: surface marine sediment (1.8m) | place: French Polynesia: Moorea | collected 2018-08
CCGTGACGCGATCGTGGCCTACGTGGCGGACCGACCTGTCTACCTGCGCGACGTCGCCACCGTCGAGCGCGGCTACAAGGAGCGCGAAGCCATCACGCGCGTCAGGGGGCGCGAGTCGGTGGAGCTCGCGATCTACAAGGAAGGCGACGCGAACACGGTGCAGGTCGCGAACCGCCTCGAGGCCCGCCTCGAGCGCGTACGCGCGGCGCTGCCCGATAACATCGAGATCACCAAGATCTACGACCAGTCACGATTCATCTCGTCCGCGGTGGACGACGTGAAGAATGCAGCCTTCCTGGGCGGCATTATCGCGATCATCGTGCTGTTCGGCTTCCTCAAGGACGCGCGCGCGACGACGATCGTCGGTATCGCGATACCGGTGTCCGTAATCGGCACTTTCCTGCTGATGTATGCGAACGGCGTGTCGCTCAACATCATGTCATTAGGCGGTATCGCGCTTGCGGTGGGCATGCTCGTCGACAACTCCATCGTCGTGCTGGAAAACATCTACCGCAAGAAGGAACAGGGCCAGGGCATCCTGGACGCAGCCCGAAACGGCACGTCCGAGGTCGCGACCGCCGTTTTTGCCGCAACGCTGACGACAATCGCCGTGTTTTTCCCGATGGTCTTCATCTCCGGCGTCGCCGGGCAGTTGTTCCGCGACCAGGCGCTCACCGTCACGTTCGCACTGGTGTTCTCGCTGATTGTCGCGCTGACCTTGATCCCGATGCTTGCCGCGCTCGGCACGGGCAGCCGCTACGAACGCGAAGAAGAAAGGGCTGTTCGCCCGAATACGTTCACGCAGATGGTCGGCGACAGCTTGCGCCTGTTCGGCTATATCGCAATGGCAATCCGGTGGGTCTTCGGCAAGATCATGCTGGTACCGACGTTCCTGTTCCAGCGGCTGTACCGCGGTGCGGCTGCCGTATATCCGCCGTTGCTCAGGTGGTCGCTGAATCATCGCGGCATCGTCGTAGCGTCGGCCGCGGCGATTTTCGTGGCAACCATGGCCCTCGTACCGCGCCTCGGCACCGAGCTGATCCCGCAGCTGTCGCAAGGCGAATTCAACGTGGATCTGCGGCTGCCCCCTGGCTCGCCGCTCAGCGAGACGGATCGTGCAATCCAGGCCGCGCAGCGCGTGACCCAGGACATTGACACGGTACAGCTCGATTTCTCAGTGGCCGGTACCGGTAACCGGCTCGACGCAAACCCCGTCGACGCCGGCGACAACACGGGCACGCTGAGTATCGCGCTCGAGGCCGGCGCCGGTCGTGACGAGGAAGACGCCGCAATGGCTGCGATGCGCGCCGAGCTGTCGCGCCTGCCCGGCGTCCAGTACGAATTTACCCGGCCGTCGCTGATGTCGTTCTCGAGCCCGCTTTCCATCGAGATCGCAGGCTACGATCTCGACGCCCTGACGCAGGTTGGCCGCTCTATAGAGCAGGCAATGGAGGCGTCGGATCGCTTCGCGGATATCAAGACGACGATCGAACGCGGCAACCCGGAGATCCAGATCGTGTTCGACCAGGAGCGCGCCGCGAAGCTCGGTCTCGCCGTACGAGACATCGCCGATCGCGTCGTCGCCAATGTTCGCGGCGAACTCGCGACGCGCTACACCTGGCGCGACAAGAAGATTGACGTGCTCGTCCGCAGCGTCGACACGCGCCGTTCGAGCGTCGAGGAAATTCGCCGGCTCATCGTCAACCCGGCATCGGACCGACCGGTAACGCTCGACGCGGTTGCCGACGTTTCGATTTCGCAGGGACCGGCAGAGATCCGCCGCGTCGCGCAGGAACGCGTAGCCATCATCACGGCAAACCTCGCCTATGGCGACCTGGGTGCTGCAGCGGCAGAGGCGGGTGAGATCATCAGTCGCACCCCGATGCCCTCAGGCGTCACCGCGATGGTTTCGGGCCAGAGCGAGGAGATGCAGGAGTCGTTCCGCTCGATGCAGTTCGCGCTCCTGCTCGCCGTATTCCTCGTTTACCTGGTCATGGCGTCGCAATTCGAATCGCTGATTCACCCCTTTGTCATTCTTTTCACGATACCGCTGGCGCTGGTCGGCGCCGTACTTGCCCTGTTCGTCACGGGCACGACGATCAACATCGTCGCCTTCATCGGCGTGATCATGCTGGCCGGTATCGTGGTCAACAACGCGATCGTACTCGTTGATCTCATTAATCAACTTCGCTCACAGGGCAAAGAGCGTGTCGACGCAATTATGGAGGCCGGCAGTGCTCGCTTGCGTCCGATCCTGATGACGTCATTGACAACAGCGTTGGGACTGTTGCCGATGGCTCTCGGCTTCGGCGAAGGATCAGAAGTTCGCACCCCTATGGCAATCACCGTGATCGGCGGCCTGCTGGTCTCCACCTTGTTGACTCTCGTCGTTATCCCGGTCGTGTACTCGCTGCTCGACCGCAAGCGCTGGCCTGTGGCGTCGGAAGCCGCGGCCGCGACGGGTAGCCACGCATGAAACACACAGAGGTAGCGCTGACGCGGCCGGTAACGACCGTCGTCGTGTTCGTAGCACTCGCGATGGTCGGGCTGATCGCGTCGCGGCTGCTGCCGCTGGAGAAGTTTCCGGACATCGAGTTCCCGGGCATCTTCATCCAGATCCCGTACGCAGGCTCGACGCCCGAGGAAGTCGAGCGTCTGATCACCCGGCCGGTCGAGGAAGCGCTCGCCACGCTGTCCGGCGTCGAACGCATGTTCTCGAACTCGAGTGAGAACCAGGCGGAGATCTTCCTGCAGTTCGACTGGGATCAGAACATGGGCGCCAAGGGCATCGAGGCGCGCTCCAAAGTGGACAGCATTCGCCACCAGCTGCCGGACGACATTCGCAGGATCTTCGTGTTTACGGGGTCGCTTGGCGACCAGCCCGTGTTGCAGCTCAGGATCTCCAGCGAACGCAACCTGGCCGATAGCTATGACCTGCTCGATCGCCTGCTGAAACGCCGCCTTGAGCGTCTCGAAGGCGTATCGCGTGTCTCACTGCACGGCGTGGACCCGCGCGAGATCCGTATCCTGATGCGTGCCGACGCACTGGCAGCGTACGGTGTCGACATTGCGGAGCTGCGCGACCTGCTCGTCAGCAGCAACTTCGCCGTCAGCGCCGGACGACTGACCGCGGGCGACCAGCGTTTGAGCGTCAGGCCGCGCGGCGAATTTGGTTCGGTCGAGGAGATCCGCAACCTCGCCATCAATGAAGACGGCCTCAGGCTCTCGGATGTTGCTGACGTTGAGCTGCGTACGCCCGATCGCAACTACGGCCGACATCTCGACATGGACTACGCCATCGGCGTCGCGGTCAACAAGACGACCGGTTCCAATCTCGTCGATGTGACCGATCGCGTCATCGCCGAGGTCGAGGAAATCGGCAAGCTGCCGCAGATGCAGGGCATCAACATCTTCCCGCTCGACAACCAGGGCGACAGCGTTCGCGAGAGCTTGGGCGACCTGTTGAATGCGGGCCTGATCGGCGGCCTGCTCGCCATCCTGGTGCTGTACCTGTTCCTGCGCCAGGTCACGACGACGCTGATCGTCACGGCCTCGGTACCGTTCTCGCTGCTGATCACGCTCGGCGCGATGTACTTCGCCGGCCTGTCACTGAACATCCTGTCCATGATGGGCCTGATGCTTGCAGTGGGCATGCTCGTCGATAACGCCGTCGTCGTGACGGAGAGCGTCTTCCGACACCGCTCGGAAGACGACAGCAATCCGTTCCGCAGCACCTTGAAAGGCGTCCGCGAGGTCGGCCTTGCCGTCATTGCGGGCACCGCGACGACGATCATCGTCTTTGTGCCGATCATGTTCGGCACCAAGACCGACATCACCGTATTCCTGACCCACGTTGCGATTACGATTATCGTGGCGCTGGTTGCCTCGCTGCTGATCGCGCAGACGCTCGTGCCGATGCTCGCCGCTCGCGTTGCGGTACCGCCGCAGCCGAAATCTGGCGCCTTGATGGACCGGCTTACGAATCGCTACGTCGGCGCGCTCCGATGGGAACTCAGAAACCCGTGGAAAGCTGCGGGTGGCATCTTCCTGATCTGCGTTATCGGGCTCGCGCCGATGATCGGTGGCCTGGTCAAGTTCGACATGTTCCCGCAGGACGTCGGCCGCCGGCTGTTCATGCCCTACCACATCGAAGGGCAGCATTCCCTCGAGCGCATGGAGGCCACGGTCACCCAGATCGAGGAATACCTGTACTCGCGCCAGGAAGAATTCAATATCCGCTCGGTCTACAGCTATTACGATCTGCAACGCGCCGAGTCCACTATCCTGCTGACCGACGAAGACGAGGCGACGCTCTCGACCAAGGAGATCATCGCACTCATCGAAAAGGACCTGCCGACGCTCGCGATCGGCAAACCGAGCTTCCAGTTCGACCAGCAGGGCGGCGGCGAGGGCTTCTCGCTGCAGCTGAGCGGCGACTCCACGCAGGTGCTGAACGAACTCGGCATCGAAGTTGTGCGCGCGCTGAGCACGGTCGAGGGACTGAAAGACGTGCGCAGCGACGCCGAGGCCGGCGAGAAGGAAGTCCGCGTCAGGATCGATCGCGATCGTGCCGCGGCCGTGGGCCTGACCGCATCGGCGATCTCTCAGTCGATCGCCATTGCGATGCGCGGTGAGAACCTGCGCGAGTTTCGCGGCGAATTCGGCGAGGTGGCCGTGCGCGTCGCGTTTCGCGACAACGACAAGCAGAGCGTAGAGCAACTCGCCGACCTGCCTCTATACACGCCGGATGGTCGGCGGATATCGCTTGGCAGTGTCGCATCGCTGCACCTCGGCACGTCGCCCGACACGATCCGCCGTACCGACCGGCAGACGGCCGTCATCCTCTCCGCGGGCCTCGAAGAAGACACGAGCATGGAAGACGTACGGCCGCGCGTCGAAAGCCTGATGGAGCAGGTCGACCTGCCGCCGGGTTACAGCTGGAAGTTCGGCCGCGGCTTCGAACGTGTCGACGACACCCAGGCGATGATGACCACGAACCTGCTGCTCGGTATCGCCTGCATTTTCCTGGTCATGGCGGCACTGTTCGAATCGATGGTGCTGCCCTTCTCGATCATCCTCGGATCAATCCTGTTCTCGATCTTCGGCGTGTTCCTGTTCTTCGCGGCCACCGGAACGACGTTCTCGTTCATGGCGATGATTGGAATCATGATCCTTATCGGGGTCGTCGTGAACAACGGAATCGTGCTGGTGGACCACATCAACAATCTGCGTATGGAAGGCGTGCCAAGGGAAGAGGCCATCATCCAGGGTGGCAGGGACAGGCTGCGGCCGATCCTGATGACGGTCGCCACGACGATTGTCGGTCTGACGCCGCTGGCGCTCGGCACGACCCAGATCGGCGGCGACGGGCCACCGTATTATCCGATGGCCCGTGCGATCATTGGCGGCCTGGCGTTTTCGACGGTCGTGTCCCTGCTCGTCGTACCGGCGCTGTACATCTACTTCGACAAGCTCGCCGCCTGGAGCCGCGCCGTTATGCGCCACGCCCGCGGCGAAGCACTGACGCCACGGCCGAGCGCCGGCGCCTGACGGCGCCGACGCTGGCCACAACGACTCCGAGCATTGCAAGCAGCAGCCAGTCGGCTGCGCCACCGCCACCGCGGCTCACGACAACCGGCGTAACGGGGGCAGGTGCCGGTGTATCGCGGGCCGCGTCTTCAAGCGGCAGGAATGCGAGCTCGGAGGTACTCTCCGGACCGAAGTCCGCGAGGAAGGTACCGTCGAAAGCGTCGAACAGTTCGATCAGGATGTCGTAGCTGCCTGCCGGGTAGCCCGCCAGCAGCTCCGAGACGATGACGAAGTCGTCCGTCGACGACGTGCCGTAGATCGCGAAGTCCTCGGTCTCGGCGTACTCCATCCAGGGACCGCCTTCGAGACTCAGGTAGACGACGGCGAAGACTTCGGCTCTTGTATAGATCGTGTCTGCGTCGAACCACAGATCGATGCCGTGATAGAAACCGTCGCGGTCGTCGTCGTTGAAGAGTTCGACATCGGCAGAGTAGAACCAGAAGTCGACGTTCGGCGTCTGCGCAACGTTTGCGAGCTTCTGCTGACCGCCGCGCGTTGCGATTGCCGAACGCTGACCCGTTGCGGCGGTCGTGCGTTCGTCCTTCGCAATGCGATCGGGCACCGCCTGTTCCCTGCCTTCGTTGCGGTAGAACCTGCTTTCCGACACCCGCGTCTCCGCGGCTGTCGTAGCGTCATCGGTTGTAGCCGCCATCGCCGGTCCTGCGCCGAGCGTCCCGACGACGATAATGAGTGTCCATGCGAATCGTGTTCTGTTCATGATCCTTTCCTTCCCGCTTTTTGGATGCGTGGCTCCATTTAACGACCAGGCGGATGAATTTGAGCTGAATTCGTTTGTGCGATTCGAAGACCGTGCGATCATGCGCGGACTTGGCCTAAGTCGGGCGCGGACGTTCATCCATGGTTCAGGAAACTCGCGAGGATTCGGTCGGCAAGGCGGCCAGCTGGCTGTTGCTCGGCGTCGCCGGCGGGCTTGGCCTCGACCTGTGTGCGAAGGAACTGCTCGTGACCTATTCGCTGGAGCAGTTCGTGTTCCTGCGCAGCGTTGCCGGTCTCATGATCTTCCTGTTCCTTGCCCGACAGTTCGGCGGGCTGGACAGCCTCGTGACCCGACGCTGGCGCTGGCACGTGCTGCGTACGCTGCTCGCGACCGGCGCCATGTTCGGGTTTTTCTACGGGCTGTCGAAGATGCCGCTCGTTAACGCGCTGACGCTCGGATTCACGGCGCCGCTGATGGTCACGGCGCTCGCGGTACCGTTCCTTGGCGACCACGTCGGCTGGCGACGCTGGACGGCGGTGACCGTGGGCTTCCTCGGCGTCTTGCTGATACTGCGACCGGGCGCCGGCTTGTTCACGCCCGAAGCGATCGCCGTGCTGTTCGCCGCGCTGTGCTACGCCTTCCTCGCGATTACGGCACGGCACCTCGGCAAAACCGAGAGCAGCTTCGCCCTCTCGGTCTACGTGATTGTCGGCCCAATGCTGATCTCTGCCCTGCTGTCACTCGACGGTGACTGGACGATGCCCGACGTGAAAGGCTGGGTGCTGTTCATACTGGCGGGCGCGTGCTCGGTCGTTGCGTGGATTGGCATCATCGGCGGCTATCGGCGAGCGTCGCCGGCGATACTCGCGCCTTTCGAATACACGGCGCTGGTCGGTGGGGCAATCGCCGGCTATGTCATCTGGGGCGAAGTGCCAGACGCATGGGTCGTGGCCGGAGCGATGGTCATCATCGGCTCCGGTCTCTACGTCGTGTATCGGGAGGTGGACTGGCGAACCAGCCCGAAATCTAGCCCGTATTGAGGCCTGCGATTTGCGCCGGCGTGGCGCCGATGGCCTCCACCGTGCGATTGAAGAAATCGACCTCCAGCGGGCTGACGTGCTCGTCCGAACGGAAGACGTCCGCGAGCGCCTGCACGACTTCGGCACGATGTCCGTCGCTGAGCTTCCCGCTGACCTCTTTCAGGTACTTGCGCAGGTTTGCTTCGGCATAGAGCTCGGCGCGAGCGGCCACGCGTACGTCGGCGGCGCTGACGTCCTCGCCCGTATGATCCTTGATGATTTCCCGGATCCGGTCGACTTCGACGTTCTGAATGTTGATATCGGCGTCGGCTGCGCGCGCCAGCGTCATGAGCAGGACTTCCTTGAACAGGTCGTGTTGCTGGTCTTCGCTGATGTCAGAGCCGCCGAAGATGTTCAGTACGTTCTTGAGGTCTGCGAGTGGCATTTATTCTCTCTCTTTTAAGTCAGTCTTGTTATCGCAGGCGCTTCGGGCAGGCGTTCCCGCGCCGCAGGCAGGCCACAGAGTATACACGCGAATCCGCGCGATTTCGGGTGACAATGCGGTGAATTCTGTGCTCAGCCGCCTGCCCGCATGGGCTGGCGGTGCGCGTAGGAAAGCCGTCGCCACAACCACTCGAGCGGGCCGAATTGATAGCGCTCGAGCCACCAGGGGCTGATGATCAACTGGACCCCGAGCATGCCGATCACGAAGGCCATCTGCCCGATCCGCGGCACCTCTGCGAACAATCCGAGCCCATAGCCGTAGAAGATGGTCGTCATGACGATCGAGTGCATCAGGTAGTTAGTCAGTGCCATACGGCCTACCGCTCCGAAACGTCGCAACAGCCCCTCCAGCCAGCCGGCCTTGACGGCGTACATGACGGCGCCGATGTGGCCCAGCGCCACGAGGATGCTACCGATGTAGTTCGGAATTCCGCCCAGTTGGAATGCATACAGGCCGTCGAACTCATGCGCATACAGATTCACGCCGCTCCAGATCGTGAGCGGCAGGCCCAACCCGTAGCCGATGGCCAAGAGCCGCGCATAGAAGCCGGGACTTCGTTCGCCGCTAAGCACACCGAGCTTCATCAGCGCCATGCCGAGCAACATCAGGCCACCGACGCGCCAGAGCGTGAAGAGTAGAAAGAACGCGAACTGGAACATTGCAACGAACGGCGCACGATGCGCGACGATCGTCGCGTAGTCGCTCGTATAAGCATCGACCTCAGCCTGGATTTCCTCCGGCCCCGGTGCGAAAAACGGTTTCTGCTCGTCCCATTGGTCGACCGTCGCCTGTTCGATTTCGTCGAGCACTTCGCCCTCCTCCACCCGCTGCTGCAGCGATTCCGCCGTCGCTTTGAGCTCGAGCATCTGGGTACCGCTCGAGTAGAAGATCAGTGGCGACATCGGCAGCATGAATAGTGCGATGACGATCAACTTGCGCGCGGGCATCCGGCGGAAAAAGAACACGATCATGCCGACCAGCGCGTAAGCGAACAGGATGTCACCGAACCAGATCAGGTAGGCATGTATCGCTCCGATCACGAGCAGCCAGAACTGCCGGCGATAGAAGGTCGGTGCGAACGATGTTTCTCGCGCGTCGGCGCGATCCGACATCAGCACGATTCCGGCGCCGAACAAGAGCGAGAAGATCGTCATAAACTTCTGGTCGAACAGCGCATGGGTGAAGAACCACACGCCGAGGTTTACCGGGTCGGTGCCACCCATGACGAGCGGGTTCGAGTACGCCATCGCCGGCATGGCGAACGCGTAGATATTCATGACCAGGATGCCGAGGACGGCGACGCCGCGGAGGACGTCGAGGCAGACAATACGCTCTGCGCTCGGGGTGAGCTGTTTAGGATAACTCATTAAATATCGCTTTCATACTGTTGTTTTTTGCGAAATTTTTCCTTGATTTTTGCACTCGCCAAAGCATACTGAGCCGCGGGCAAACAACTTAAAGGAGGTGATCCATGTCTAGTGAGATTGAAAAGGTATCCAAGGAACCCGTCGGTCTTATTCGGATTATGGAGCATCCTTCCGATATCCGCTGATACTGATTTCCAAGATACAGAATCTCACCAAAGGCCGCCGAAAGGCGGCCTTTGTTGTTGTGAGATCAGGAAAAGCCGCCGCAAGGGCGGCTTTGTCGTTTCCGAGGTGCTACTGGTTGGTCATGCGCCGACGCGTCTTCGCGTTATAGACGCGAGCCTCGTCACAGGACATGACCGGTCCGACGATCTCGCCGTGCTTCTGGTAGCCGCCGCCATTCGCAAACTTCTCGTAATTCTGGCCAAGCTCCTTGTGATTGCTGAAGCCGTCCACCATCTTCATGTCGAAATCGGCGTTGCCGTCCCCGTACGCCGGGAACATTGCCCAGGTGCCTCCTGCATAGCCCATCTCGTCCTGGTAGGCCGTGAACTTGCCGATCGCGGCGAACGCGTCGCTCATTGACGTGCCCTCATGCACATTGCAGTCCTGGAACTGCAGCACGAAGTTGTCGTCCGGATTCTCCTCCGGTGGCTGGCGTACCGACATCGTCGCGAAATTCACGTGCACGTTGCAGGTCGCGACGCTCGCGAACTTCTGCGCGTGCTCACCGCCCTCGGCAAGCCACATGTCGGTGCCGGAACCCATCTTCTCCGCGTCCGACCACGCACCCAGCCAGGCGAAGTCGAACGTATCCGGGCCGTAGTAGTGCGGCGTCATGGTTGCCGCAAAATAGTATTCGACACCCTGCTCATCCATGAACGTATTCCACGCCTCGACGGCCATGTCGAGATCCGTGGGTCCACGGCCCTCGTTGAAAGTGCACGCATAGATCTCTACCGGAAAGATCTGTGGCGGAGGCGCCTGTTCGCCCTCCTGCGCCCACAGCGAAGCGCTGGCAAGCATCAAGATGCCAGCCAAAAAAGTCCTGGTCATTGTTATCCCCCTCGTTTGTTTTTTTTGTACCGCCACCGCGCGAGCGGTTAGCTAAAAAGTATAGACGAGGGTCAGGCGCTTGCTCGCCGGCTCCCGGATCCGCCGACGATGTCGTCGAGCTCGTTTAGCAAGACATTGATTTCATTGAGGGTGTTGTAGTGAACCGGGCCGATGCGCACCGCGCCCCCGGTATCGTAGATGCCGAGGCTCATGGCCACCTCGACCGCGTAGTTGTGACCGCTCCAGACGAAGATGTTGCGGTCCGCGAGCGCGCCGGCGATGTCTTCGGAGGAGACGCGATCGTGCGTGAAGGCTACCGTCGGCACTCGCCGGTCGCGGGCTCCGGCTGCCGTAATGCCCTGCACGGTCACCCCAGGCAGCGACTGCAGCCCGTCGATCAGGGCGTCGGCCAGCGTCTTTTCGTACGCAAACATGCAGTCCATCGCGGCGTGTACGAACTTACGCCGGCCTTCGAACTGAGGGTAGTTCGCCTGCTGATCCCCGGCCATCGTCTCGCCGATCATTGCGAAGTAATCGATCGCGGCGGTCGTTCCGGCCATGCCTTCGTGACTCTGGGTGCCCGGTTCGAAACACCACGGCAGCGAATCGTACGACGGTCGAAGTTTGTAAGGCTCGAGTGACTCGAGTATTTCGCGTCGCCCCCAGAGAATGCCCTGGTGCGGCCCGAAAAACTTGTACGCCGAGCAGACGAGGAAATCGCAGCCGATCTTCTGCACGTCGGTCGAAACGTGCGGCGCCGACTGCACCGCATCGATGTAGGTCCATGCACCGACCTCGTGCGCTCGTCGAGTGATCTCCGTCACGTCGTTCAGCGTGCCGAGCAGATTGCTCGCGCCGCCGACGCAGACGAGCTTGGTCCGTTCGTTCAGCAACTCATCGAGAACCGAAAGATCGAACTCGAAGGTTTGCTTATCGAATTCCATCCAGCGAACGGTCAGCCCATGATCGCGCGCCATGAGGACCCACGGCCAGACGTTGGCGTCATGATCCATGCGCGACAGCACGATCTCGTCGCCGGCCTTTAGCGCCGGACCGATCGAACGCGCCAAATGGAACGTGATCGAGGTCATGTTCTGGCCGTAAATGATCTCGTCGGCCGACGGCGCGTTGAGGAAGTCCGCCATCGCCTCGTGCGCTTCCTTGACGACGACATCGGCGAGCGTCGACGTGCGGAAGCCGCCGCCGAGATTCGCATTCGCCGTCAGCAGGCACTCCGCAACGCGGTCGGCAACGGACTTCGGCACCTGCGTGCCCGCCGGGTTATCGAAATAGATACGGGGCTTCCCGTCGTCGGTCTCGGCCAGTGCCGGAAACGCGGCGCGTACGGTGTCGAGGTCAAACGCCATCGTGACTTATTCTTCGGCTTTGCCGCCCCACTTCTCGCGGTGAGCGTCTTCGGCCTGCTGCCGGACACGACGGTGCCGGCGCGTCAGCAGCAGCGTGTTCGGGTCGCACACCTCGGCCTTGATCAGGCCCAGGTCGCTGGCCGCATCGAACAGGCTGGGGTACCAGCGTTCCCAGTTCGGCAGCAGCTGTTCGACTTTTTCGCGAAGACTCATGCCCGGACTGTAACCGAGCATTGGGGCGAGAACAATTGCACCGTCGCTTGACTTTGGGAGGCGTCGATGACTACGGCTCGTCGTCGTTTTCTGGGCCCTGAAAGGCGACTGCTTTCTCCGGATTACGGTCACTTTTTCCTCTTTATTATCAGCTACTTAAGTATATAATACTGTTTTTCTATACAGTATTTTCTGAGGGAAAGAAGCATGGCTGCCGTCGTACCTTTCAATACCCATGTCGTGCAAACCGAGGGCGAGCAGCTTGGCGATCGTATCGCCGAGTTGAACGCCTACCTCAACGTCGCGCAGGCCGAGTTTCTCGAGCTGCTGCGCGAGTTCGATGAGCAGCGCTACTGGGAAGACCAGGGCTTTTGTTCCTGCGCCCACTGGCTCAACTTCAAGTGTGGCATTGGTTTCAACGCCGCGCGCGAGCGGCTGCGGATAGCGCATGCGCTGGTCAAGCTGGCGAAGATTCGAGCGGCATTTGCCGAGGGGACCGTAAGCTTCTCAAAGGTCCGGGCAATGACCCGTATAGCCAATATCGAGAACGAGGACTTGCTGCTCAGTATCGCGTATCACGGAACGGCGTATCACGTTGAACGCTTCGTCTCGCAGTACCGACGCGTCGAGAAACTGCAGCAGCCAGGGTATGCACAGGATCTGTACGAACGCCGCGAGTTGACCTATCGCTATGACGAGGATGGCTGCATGGTCATCAAGGCGAAGCTACCGGCCGAAGACGGCGAACTCGTCATCCGGGCACTGGAACGGGCCATGGAAATGAATGACGTTTCCCCAGAGGGGACAATGTCCGCAGAAACGGAGGAACGAGGACCCGTTGGCGCACGCCGGGCGGACGCGCTTCGCGAGATGGCGGAAACTTATCTCAACAACCCGGAGAACTCGGGTAGCACCGCGGATCGTTACCAGGTGGTGGTTCATCACCATGAAGGGACAGCGGCGGAGGCGCATCTCGAAAACGGCCCCCACGTTTCCGCGGAAACGTCGGAACGGATCGCCTGCGACTGCTGCGTTTCGACGATCAAGGCGGATGCCGCCGGCGAGCCGCTCAACATTGGCCGTCGTTCCAGGACCATTCCGCCGCCGATGCGGCGCGCATTACAGGCCAGGGACGGCGGTTGCCGCTTCCCCGGCTGCACCAGCCATCGATTTACCGATGGCCACCACATTGAGCACTGGAAGAACGGCGGTGAGACCAGCCTCGACAACCTGGTGCTGCTATGCCGGCATCACCATCGGCTTGTTCACGAGGGCGGTTTCGACTGTCGTAAGGCCGACGACGGTGAAATCTACTTTGTCGACCGGCGGAAGCAGCGTCTTGCCGAGCACGAGAGACCCGATCCAGTCTCCATCGGGCAGATGCTCGCGTCGATGACCCGTCGCTTCGACAGATTTCGACTGAATGACGATTCCTGCACGGCGAGACTGCACGCCGGCGAGACGATGGACTGGGATCACGCGATGTTTGTGGCGTTTCAGCATTCCGCAGGGCCTGTGCCCTCCGCGTAGACTTTCCGGTCTCGGAGATCGGGATATACTTTTGCGGAAAGCTGATCGCGGGTGCAGAATTGAAAGGAGCGAATATGAAAAATAAAGAAGCTAAGTTGGTGATTCCAGTTCTGATGGCCCTTCTGGCGGCAGGCTGCGAGGGACCACCTGGCCCTGCGGGACCCCCGGGCCCACCGGGTATCGCAGAATATGAGGTGGTCGTCGGTGAAACTCCGGTCGACGCGACGGCCTCAAAGCAACTGCAGGTAGACTGCCCGGAAGGCAAGAAAGCTCTTGGCGCGGGCTGGTCGGTTTTGGACCCGACCGGTGCCATCCTCGATGGACGCGCGACCTACTTTCAGCCAGCTTTCGATGGCTCGCACTGGTTGGTGAATGCACAGAACCGAAGTGCCTTTGCACCTGACTGGAAACTTCGGGTGAGAGTCATATGTGCGAAAGTCAGCAGCTAGGCGGAGCGGCTGTTTGTGACCAGGGAACTCTGATTGTCATACGTTTACGCTCAAGCCTTGCAGACGAGCTCAACAGGTTTTAGGGAGTTCTAATTCAGAAGACAAATGAAGATTCTGCTGTCGCTGCCTGGGCGAGAAACCCGGAGTATCAATGAAGCTAAGCTCCTTACTCGGCTCGCACCTGAAAGACCCGGCTATCGTCGAGATTCTCGAACACTACGAAGCAGACGTGGTCTACGATTTCGACCGACTGGTCGAGGGGCAGCCGGACGTCTACTGGGCAGCGTGCCGTCCCGGCGGATTCCTGTTGAAGTTTGACGAAGATCAGGTGCTGACCACGGTCTTTCTGTACGTTCGCGGCGACGACGAGTACTCGCCGTGCAGCCCGGTCGACTGTTTCGGGGTCCAAGGATTCGATTCAGTTGAGGATGCGGGGTTTTTCGCGAAGAAGAAGGGGCTGGATGCGGTATCACGTCATCTCGGACCTAACGGCCCGAAGTGGATCAGGATAGATATGGGCGACTACTCCGCTCACTACGAATTCGGCGACGCGGGTCTCGACATGGTGACTCTGATGCTGGCGAGGGCCGTGCCACGCTAAGCCGGTCAGTCCTCGAGCATACGCACGCTAACCATTGCGACCGCGAGCATCAGCCCGCCGGCGACGATCAGGTGCGACGCGGGATTCGGCCACACCTTCGCGCCGGAATTCGCTTCCATCTCGCCTGAACTACACTTAGATGATGTAAGCGGACGCCGGAGCGGACATGAAAAAGTCAAGACTCAGTGAATTGGCTCAATATGCCGAGGTGGTCGCAGCAATCGCTGTCGTCGTTCGCTTAATTACGTTGGTCAGCAAGTCCGCGACAACACCGCAGCAATACGTTCAGCAACGGTACAAGCGGTAGCCGACTCTTCGGATAATGCGCTGAGACAGCTTGCGGCAAACGAGGAGTTCGCCGGTCTCCGCGTCGCGGGAGACTCCGACTACGAGTCTCTATTTGAAGTGGACGCTCGTCGGTATCGCATGTTCACCCGGGGGCAGTGGATTCGAATGCAGAAAATATTTGCCCAGCATCAGCTGGGCGTGTTGGAAGATAGCTTCTGGAGCACTTACGCAAAAATCATCTGCGAAATCTATGCTAGCCCTGGTGTCCGGGCAACTTGGCCTTGGAACAAGGAAGTCTTGGATTCGGGTTTCGTTGAGTTCGTGGAAAACTGTAGCTCCTAGATTCGCCGATGAGCGATAGACGCACGCCGGAGTCAGTTAGACGCCTCCTGACGCAAAGCAGAGATTTGGATAAGGAGGCACCAAGTCAAACAAGAAGAGAGCGACAAGAATGAACTGGGAGGCTATTAGCGCGATTGCGGAAGTGGTTGGGGTAACCGCGGTTGTGATTTCTCTCGTATACCTGGCGTATCAGGTGCGAGGAAATACCGATCAACTGGAACGGTCTGCTCAAGCTAACCGTACACAAAACTGGCAGTCAGTCTGTGTGAACTTCAATGAGTGGCGACAGATGTTGGCAATGCCTGGCAACTCGGAAATCTGGATTCGAGGAATCAACGACCTTCGTGATTTGAGTCAGGATGAGCGGGTCGTCTTCAACAACATGGCTAATTGCATGTTCTGGGCCGGTTGGTTCATGTACCACATCCAACGAAGCGAAGGATTGATGAATGACGTGAACGCAAACGCTTACAGGGACCTGTATCGGCATCCTGGATTGCGAGAGTGGATAGAGGTCAGTAAGAAAGCTCAGTTAACGGACGTCTATAGTGATTTTCTTGACGAGGTGAAGGACTCTGTCGGCCGTGACAGAATCAACCCGGGCGAGGCGTCAAGCTACAGTCAAGGCGAGTACTGACGCTGTCGATGGTGGACGGCGCCGGCTATTGAACAGCGGCAGGTTGAGCTTAGCGAGAGCCCTGAGCATCAGTGAGGAGATGCTTGCTCGTCACCTCAATCTTCGAGCATACGCACACTAACCATGGCGACCGCGAGCATCAGGCCGCCGGCGACAATCAGGTGCGGCGCGGGCAGCCAGCCGAACGATGCAGCCAGGAAGTCCTGCGGCGCCAGACGAACGACGAGCTGTGACACGACGTTTGCAAGCGTCACCGCCGGTTCGTAGGCAACCAGGCCGCCGATCGTTGCAGCAACGGGCAGGCTCAGGCGCTTCAGCCAGAGCTTGCGCCGAATCCTGCCGACGATCTGCTCGCTGAAGCCGTCGTCCGCAATCGGCTCGGCCGCGAACATCGACTCGAGCATGCGATCTTCTGCGTCTTTGGTGCTATCAGCCATGTTGATGATCTTTGATTTCAAAACTCGTCCTGATCTTTTCCTTGCCGCGGAAGATGATCGATTTGATCGTTCCCACGGGATGGTCCGTTGCCTCGCTGATCTCGCGATGGGAAAGGCCGCAGGCGTATGACATAACCATAATGGCGCGTTCCTCATCGTCGAGCACCGACAGGAGCTTTTGCAGATCAGTGACTTCGTCCGTCGGTTGAGTGTAACTCCTCGATTCGGCGTCCGCGACATGCCCGGCTTCCTCGAGGATCTCGTTGTAGCGCTTCGACTTCCGTTTCGACTGCAGGAAGGTCGTGTAGGCGATCTTCAACAGCCAGCCGATAAACGAGCCTCGTCCCGAGTACGTGGAGAGCTTCTCCCACGCCCTGAGGAAGCACTCCTGTGCCAGGTCGTCGGCGAACGCCGGGTCGTGCGCCAGCTTTCGCAGGAAATTGCGCACCTGCGACTGGTGCCGGCGGATCAGCTCGCCGAACGCGTCCGTATCCTCGGCGGATACGGCGCGCGCGACGAGCTGGTGGTCCTCGGCGTCTCCGTATATCGGCCGCGCGTTGATCAGTCACGTCCCGCGAAACGCCAGATCAGCAGGTAAGCCACGCCGATCGCGAACGGGAACGCCGCGCCGGCGAGGCAGCCGCGGAACGCATTGCCACTCGGGTCCGGCGCAGCAGCGCCGCACAGTACGAGGCCAAACGCAATCGCTAGCCAGATAAGCGCGAGGCGCAGATCATAATTCTGCGACCGCTTCGGATGACCGAGCCGGTCGATCAGCTCGGGACTCAGTTCCTGTCCCTTGTCGAGTGCGAGGCGTATCGTCTGCTGCATGTCTAGGCGCGACCTGTAGCGAAACCACAGGAATATGCCGACAAGGACGACAGGCCCGAGAACGGCAGCAAGGCCAATAAACTCTTCAACCACAGTGTTTTCTCCTAATCTTTCCGGGGCTCAAATAAGCAGTCTTCGTCGAGTAGATGCCGGTCGCCGGCTGTTTGGATGCAAACACGACTATGTTTTTGTTTTTATTGACATAATTATGACACAAAATGGGCCGTCAGGTCGCATTCAGGTCGGCCCTGTCAACCTCCACACGCCGGCCGCGTTAAATGGGTGTAAAGGAGGCCTGCGTCTTGAGTAGAGAAACCGTCATTGCCGCCAATCGCTTCGGGCTTGGCGCCCGGCCCGGTGACCTCGAGAAACTGGGCGAGCCGCGCCGCTGGCTGAAGATGCAGCTGGACGGTCCGTCGCGCACGCCTGCCGAGTTCCGCGACCTTCCAACCTCGGCCGAGGCCATCGTCGACGTGCAGTCCGTTCGGCGCATGCAGCGGGAGGCCAAACAGAACGGCGACGACATCGTCGAGAAGTTCGGACGCGTCGTCCGCAGGAACTATGTCGAGCAGGCGCTGGCACGCTATCGCGTCGCCGCGAGCACCGAGCATCCGTTTCACGAACGTCTCGTGCATTTTTGGGCCAATCATTTCGCGGTATCGGCCGACAAGCAGCCGTTGCCCGCCATCGCGGGCCTTTACGAGAACGAGGCGGTTCGACCCCACATCGCCGGGAAGTTCGAGGACATGCTGATCGCCGTCGAACAGCATCCCGCAATGATCATGTATCTCGACAACCAGCGATCGATCGGGCCGAACTCGCGCGCGGGCAAGCGCGCCAACCGCTTCCGCAGCGACCAGGAGTTCGGGCTCAATGAAAACCTCGCACGCGAAATCCTCGAGCTGCATACGCTCGGGGTCGACGGCGGCTACACGCAGGACGACGTAACGACGTTCGCCAAGGTCATTACGGGCTGGTCGATCGGCGGCGCCAACGAGCGTGGCCGTTTTGCGCAGGGAGAGCCCGGCACCTTCGAATACCGCGACATCATTCACGAGCCGGGCCGCCATACCGTGCTCGGCAAGACCTACGCGGACAACGGGCTCAAGCAGGGCGAAGCCGTGCTGCGCGACCTGGCACGGCATCCGTCGACCGCGCGGCACCTGGCGATGAAGCTCGCTCGCCACTTCGTGGCCGACGAACCGCCCGCCTCCCTTGTCGATCGGCTTGCTGCCGTCTACCTCGACAGCGATGGCGACATGCCGAAAGTCTACGAGGCGCTTATCGACTCGGACGAGGCCTGGCTCGACGTTCGCAGCAAATACAAGTCGCCGCACGACTATGTCGTGTCAACCTACAGAGCACTCGATCACGTGCCGGAGAACGGACGCCAGGTCGTCGGCGGCCTCGACATCCTCGGCCAGGTGCCGTACCGCCCGGGTTCGCCAGCAGGCTGGCCCGATACGGCGGAACAATGGGGCGGCGCCGACGCACTGTACAAGCGCATCGAGTTTGCCAACACCGTCTCGCGCCTGACGGCGGGTCGGGTCAATCCCGTCGACCTCGGCGACGCGGTGCTGGGCGACAGCTTCGGCGCGAACACGCGCCGATCGATTGCGCGTGCCGAAAGCCAGAAGCAGGGCATGACGCTGCTGCTGGCCTCACCGGACTTCCAGAGGAGATAGGCATGAAGCGAAGAGATTTCCTGAAACGTGCCGGCGCCGGCATGGCGGTTGCGGCAATGCCGGGGCTCAGTCTCGCGCGCACCGATACGGACGCCCGCTTCGTGCTCGTTATCCTCCGCGGTGCCGTGGACGGGCTCGCCATGTGTGCGCCTTACGGTGACCGCAACTACGCTGGCCTGCGCGGCGAGCTGGCACTTGATGGGTCGAGTCTCGGCAAGCTCGACGGGATATTCGGGCTGCACCCGGCCTTCAAGACGCTGCACCAGAGTTATGAGCAACGGGAAGCACTGGTCGTCCACGCTGTAGCAAGCCCATACCGGGAACGCTCGCACTTCGACGGCCAGGACGTCCTCGAAAACGGTGGCGCCAATGTCGGCCGGCTGCGCGACGGCTGGCTCAACCGGGCGCTCGTGCCGCTGGGCGGCTCGCTGGGCAACGAAACGGCAATCGCGATGGCGCAGAACACGCCGCTTGTGCTGCGCGGCGACGCTTCCGTTACCAGCTGGGCACCATCGCAGCTGCCGGATACCAGCGACTCGACCATCGACCGCCTTGCGGATCTGTACGCGGACGACGAGTTTTTCGCGATCAGGCTGCAACAGGCGCTCAAGTCGCAGAGCATTGCCGACTCGGTTGACGGCATGAACGAACAGCGACGGCGGCCGAACGACGCGCAGTTCGTGCGCACGATGATGAGCTCCACGGCGAACTTCCTGAAGGCCGACGATGGCCCCCGTATCGCGGTCGTCGAAGCCGGCGGTTGGGACACGCATGCAAACCAGGGCGCCGCGACGGGACAGCTTGCGAATCGATTCACCGCACTCGACGCGGGCCTCGATGAACTCAAGCGCCAGCTCGGCGACGCATGGTCGAATACCGTTGTCGCGGTCGTCACCGAGTTCGGCAGGACCGCGCGGGTAAACGGTACGCGTGGCACGGACCACGGAACGGCCACGGCTGCGGTCCTTGTCGGCGGCGCGATAAACGGCGGCAAAGTCGTGTCCGACTGGCCGGGACTTCGCAACGGCGATCTCTACGAAGGACGCGACCTCGCGGCAACGACTGACCTGCGCAGCGTCTTCAAAACCATACTGACGGAGCACCTCGACGTAGATGCAGCTTATGTTGAGCGCGAGGTCTTTCCGGACAGCAGCAGCGCTCGCGCACTCGACGGATTGATTCTGACCTAACCCCGCGCGGCTATACGCCGCGTTAGTAGCGGGCATGAACAGTGATGTCCCGCAACGAATCCTCAAGGCCGCAGCCGATCCGCGCTATTACCAGATCGCGGTCCTCGGTTCCCTGCTTATATTCGGCATCGGAGTGCTCGGCTTCGACGTTACATGGCTGCACGCCGTTGCGATCTTCGCTACGGCGCTGGCCGTGCAGTACCTCTGCACCCGGCTTGTCGCGGCGGGACGATTCGATCCGCTGAGCCCCTTGATAACGTCGCTGTCGCTGACCTTGCTGCTGCGTACGGATGTGCTCGCTGTTGCGGCCGGTGCCGCCGCGATTGCAATCGCCAGCAAGTTTCTCGTTCGCTTCCGCAGCAAGCACGTCTTCAATCCGGCGAACGCTGCAATCGTGGTGGCAATACTCCTCAGCGACCGCGCGTGGGTGTCCACGGGCCAGTGGGGCAGCGCCGCCATAGGCGCATTTGCGTTTGCCTGCCTCGGATTCCTGGTCCTTACCCGTGCGAAGCGCTCGGAAACGACCATAGCATTCCTCGCGGGCTACGCGTTGCTCGTCTTCGGCCGTGCGCTCTGGCTCGGCGACCCGCTGTCGATCCCGGTGCACCAACTCCAGAACGGCGCGCTGCTGCTGTTCGCCTTTTTCATGATCTCCGACCCCAAGACCGCGCCCGACGCCGCGATTGGACGCGTGCTCTACGGACTGTTGGTCGCGGTGGTCACATACGTCGTCCAGTTCGTCTTCTTCGAGCCGGGCGCACCCATTCTGGCGCTCGTCATGTGCGCACCTCTGGTGCCAGTCATTGACGCCTGCTTTGTCGGCCGGCGCTACGTGTGGCGGCTATCCCTTCCCCGCGGCGCCGCCACGCCGGCCGATGTTTTGTATTCGATGCCTCAAAGGAGAATCCCATGAGAATCCTGGTTCTTGTCCTGTCTGCGTTGATGACCGTGACGTTGTCGACAACGGCACAGGCCTTCTGCGGCTTCTACGTCGCGAAGGCCGATACCGACCTGTTCAACCGTGCTTCGCAGGTCGTGCTCGTCCGCGACGGCGACCGGACCGTGCTGACGATGGTCAATGACTTCGAAGGCGACGCGAAGGACTTCGCGGTCGTGATACCGGTACCGACGTTCATCGAGCGCGAGCAAATCAATGTCGGTGACATGGCGATCATTGACCATCTCGATGCCTATACTTCGCCGCGGCTGGTCGAATACTTCGACCCGGACCCCTGCGCGATACGCCGCGAGATGTTCGCGTTCCCGCAGGCAATGAACCGCAGCGATGCAGCAGAGGAAGAACTCATGGCCGCTGCAAAAGCCAGCGGCGTCGTCATCGAGGCCAGCTACACGGTTGGCGAGTACGACATCCTGATCCTGTCCGCGGAACAGAGCGACGGCCTCATCGACTGGCTCAATGACAACGGCTACCGAATTCCCGCGAACGCCGACAAGGTCGTCGGCAGCTACCTGAAGCAGGACATGCGCTTCTTCGTCGCCAAGGTTAACGTCGAGGCGCAGAAGAAGTCCGGCTACACGAACCTGCGGCCCCTGCAGGTCGCGTTCGAGCACGACCGCTTCATGCTGCCGATCCGGCTCGGCACGCTAAACGCAAAGGGTATGCAGGAGCTTTACATCTACACGCTCACGCGTACCGGCCGCGTCGAAACGACCAACTACCGCACCGTCAAGCTGCCTACCAACTCGGAAGTGCCCGAGTTCGTCCAGGCCGAGTTCGGCGACTTCTATCGCGACATGTTCGCGAAACAGGTCGAGGAACAGGACAACCGTGCCGTGTTCCTCGAGTACGCCTGGGACATGGCCTGGTGTGATCCGTGCGCAGCCGATCCGCTGTCTGCCGACGAGCTCCGCCAACTCGGTGTCTTCTGGGTAGGCGGCGGCGATCCGCGTGGCCGGATCGCGCCCTCGCCGGCGCAGGACGTGTTCGTTACCCGGCTGCACGTACGCTACGACGCCGAGCACTTTCCCGAGGACCTGATATTCCAGGAGACGGGCGACCGGTCCAACTACCAGGGCCGCTATGTGATTCGCCATCCGTGGAAGGGTGAGTCGAGCTGCAACACGGACGAGTACCAGGCGCAGCTATTGAAGCGTCAGGAGCGCGAAGCACAGACGCTGGCCAACCTTACGGGCTGGGACATCGAAGACATACGCGGCAAGATCCCGATGGTCGCCAACGCGACGTTTGTCGACGAGACGCCGTGGTGGAAGGCGCTGTGGAACTAGAGGGTTGGCTGCAACGAGCGACGCAGGGACGCGTCGCTCAAGTCTCGAGCGAGGCGATCAGCTCGCTTGCCCCGAGATCCTTGTTCAGGTGCTCGCTGACGCGCTTCATCGCGGCGAGGCAGGCCGCGGCTTCCTTGCGGCCATCGCGGCGAAAAATGTCGACCAGCCAGGCATTGGTCTGGAGTGCCTGCCGGTAGGCGCCCCGCTCCTCCATGTCGAGAGCGATGCGCGCGACGTTGGCGATGTCGTCTTCGGAGACTCCGGTACCTGAGTTCCAGGCCCGGCACATTACTTCGCACCACAGGTAGTGGCACACGCCCTGGTTCTCGATCTCGGCGTAGTCCGGCAGCATCTCGAGCGCCTCGCGGTGCTTCCCGTCCGCGCTCTCGATCGCTGCCTTGGCCACGCGCAGCCGTTTTTCAATGTAACGGCCCTTGTCCGCAAGCTCGGCGTACTTCCGTGCACGCTCGTACTCGCCGGTGCGGACATACAGCATGATCCGGACCAGCAGCAGGTCGCTGGTGCTTTTTCCCTCACCGGCCTCGACCATCGCCCGGTCGCAGCTTTCGACGAACTCCTGGCACTCGGAGAATCGCTCTGCGTCGAGCAGGGCCTGTGCGTATTCGGCGCCGATGCACTCATAGCACGGCCAACGCGCATCGATACGCTCGAGGTTTTCGCGACAAACCGATATTCGTTCATCGGCGAAACCGGGACCGTCGAACGCCCCGTAGCAGCTCGCGAGGTCCTGCACCGCGCAGATGCTCTGCGGGCAGTCGCGATTTTCCGGTCGGTGCGAGAACTCCAGCAGCTCGACTGCCTCGCGTATCGAACGCTTTGCGTCCTGTCGGTGCAGAACCGTACTTTGCAATCGCCAGTGGCGCAGGAAGATCTCGACCCACGGGTTGCCCACGTCGCGTGCCAGCGCAATCGCCTCGTCGGCGTACAGATCGACACGGTCGTGATGGCCGGCGACGGTATCGGACGGTATCCGGTCCATGAAATCGGCCAGCGCCTCGTGGCCGCTGTCACGCAGCTCCCACTGGATGTCCCACACCCAATTCCAGATATCCATCAGCTTACCGACCTGGCAATTGCCAGCAGTTCATTCGAAAGAGTCTCCATCGCTGCCGTGCTGTTCGTCTCTCCTGCCGGTCCGTGCATGAGTTCCGTCATCGCGATCAATATCTTCGCGACCTGGTCGCGCCGTTCGTCCGGCAGGTCGATAAACCCGCGTATGACCGGGTTTGCGTAGTTCAGGTACAGGTAGGCTTCCTGTTCGATGTCCAGCGAATCGGTATAACGCTTCGCGAGCATCAGCGCGGCCGAGCCGAGATGCTCGTCGAGTTCGTCCGCTTCGAGCCGTTTGCGAAGCAGCGCATCCTGGTCAAGCACCCTGACCGCCGGTAGACAGGCGGGCTCGAAGTTACTTACCACGAGCTTCGTATCGGCTCGGCCATAGTAGCGTTCGAAGATTGCGAGATTATCGTCGTCGAGCGGCTGGTTCGGGAACAAATCACCACTGCTCTCCCTGCTGCCGAGGGTCGTCAGCGTAATGTCGCCGTCCTGGCTCCGCATGCGGCAGAAAGACGCCGCTGCAAACCGGTAGCCGTACACGACCGGAACCCCCATGCTCCGGGCGATCAGGTACTCGTAGCCGCCCTCCTGCTCCAGGGCCAGTCGCAGGCGCCGCTCGCCGCTGCGCTTGCAGATTTCCTCGACGGTCAGCTCGCCCTCGGACGTCGGCAGTGCCAGCTGGTCCCGCATGGCATCGAACAGCATCGGGTCCGATATGGACGCGCCGAGCAGGCTCTGGTTGTGACGCGACTGCAGCCGCCGCCAGTCGGCACCCCGCTCGACCGCAAGCCTTACGATAGCGTCGATCAGTACCTGTTTGACATAGGCGCGCACCGCGGCGAAGTACTTATCCTGCTGGACCGATTCACGGCTGGCCGTGGGCGTCAGGCTGGCGCTGTCGATGACGCAGCCCACGAAGCCCGCCCACTCCGGCAGCAGCTCTTTGCACTCGTCGGTGATGTGCATGCTGCGAATGAAGATGGTTGTGATGCGGTTGTCCGAGGTCGCGTAGTAGGAGCCGTCCTGTATCCAGAGCAGGCCCTGAACGCCAGTGTCCTCGTCGAGAGGGAGCGGTATCGTTACGATCGGCTGGAAGCTGTGGTCAAAGACGCCCGCGAACTCGAGGCTTGCCTTCTTGATCCGCAGTTCGGACGCGTCTTCGAGCCGCCAGGGCACTTCGATTCGATTGACCGGCTCGTCGCTATCGCCCAGGACGATGTCGATGGGCAAGAGGCAGCAGTACTTGCGGACGATCTGCTCGATAAATTCGTAGTCCGCCAGGTCGTGGAACGTGTCCTTGAGGTGCAGCACCACCTCGGACCCTACCGGCCTGTCGGCGGCTGAGTCGATCGTGTACTGCTGGCCGCCGGCGCTCGCAAAGCGCAGGCAGTCGGCCTGCTCAATGTACGAGCGCGTAAGGAACTCGACGTTGTCGGAAACGACGTACGCAGTCAGGAAGCCGAGACCGAAGTAGCCGACCGCGTTCTCGTCCTGCGTTCGATTGCGCAGTACGCGGGTATAGCCGCTGCCGATGGTCGCCAGGAAGTCGATGATCTCCTGACGCGTCAGGCCTGCACCATTGTCACCGATCGCCAGGGTGTGCCGGTCCGGGTCGACCGTAATGCGCACCTGCGGGACACCCGTCCAGCCGCTCTCGATACGCCGGCGAACGCAGGCGTCGAAGGCATTCTGGACCAGCTCCCGGACCACGACCACCGGCGTGGAATAGAGATTCTTGCCGAGTACCTCGAGAAGTCCTTCGAGGTTGATCTGCGTTGTGCGAATCTCGGCGCTCAAGACATTCTGGTCCCGTCAGCCACGGGCATCCGAGCGTCGTCAGCCACCGCGCGCCTTCCAGGCCTCCAGGAGGGTCGCCTCGCGCTCCGGTGTCATACGGAAGCGTGCGCTCTCGATACGCTCGTCGCTGAGCGTTGCCCACCAGGTCATCAGGTCGCGCACCGTCTCTCGCGGCGGCCGGTTATGCAGCCCGGCCGCAAACGCCGCCTCGCCGCTGAATGCCAGGCGACCGGCATCCTCGCCCTCCCTGGGGAAGTAGATCGGGAACGCATCGCGCGCCTCGTTCGCGGCAATGAACGCATCGTCGACCCAGACCGGGTCGACCGTCGTCGCGGTCACCGCCTGGCTGTCTTCCAGCAGGTCGGCAAAGGTGTAAGCGCCGATCGGCGTAACGGCATTGAATATGCCCTGGGTCCTCTTTTGCACGCAGTCGACGACAAAGTTGGCGAGATCGCGCACGTCCACGATCTGTATTTCATGCGACGGACTTCCCGGCCACAGCATTTCACCGCCCTTTTGCGTGCGCACGGGGTAGTACGTGAACCGATCGGTATGGTCCCCCGGACCGCAGATATAGGTCGGCCGCACGACCGTAACGCGATCCTCGCCGACTTCCGTCAACGTGCGTTTCTCGCAAAGCGCCTTGAGGGCACCGTAGGTCTCGCCGGTAACCTCCTCGACCGTCTCGTCCTCGATTGTTGCAAGCGGCGCATCTTCCGCATTGACCCGATTGAAGTCGGCATACACGGACACCGATGAAATGAACAGGTAGTGCGAGACGTTGTCGGACAGCAGCCGCGCCGAGTTCTCGACGTGGCGGGGCACATAACCCGAATTGTCGATGACGACGTCCCAGCTGCGGCCTTCGAGGCCCTTCAGGTTGTCCGCACGGTCACCCTTGATGGTCTCGAGGTCCGGGAACAGGGCGTTATTGGTACGGCCGCGGTTGAACAGCGTGACGTTGTGGCCGCGACGCAGCGCTTCGCGAACCATGTGCGGGCCGATGAAGCCCGTTCCGCCGAGCACGAGGATCTCCAGTGACTTCGCCGGTTTTTTCTCGTGATGGCCGGCAAGCGCCAGCGTCGGCAGGCCCGTCGCGGCTACGGCGCCGCCAATGAGTCCGGCCTTCAGGAATTCACGTCGGTTGTTGCTCATGCTGTTCTCCCAGCGGCCGGCACGGCCTTTATTGAAAGCGTGTTATTGGAATGGTGTCGAAGCCAATTGCTCGGCCTGCATCCGCTGCGGTGACGAGGTCATCGACTTTCGAATCGCGCGCAACAACCACGCCGAACCCGGCCTCCGGGTTCTGGCCGCGCAGCGCATAAAGATACGGCAGCAGGTTGCCTCGGGTAACGACGCGGCCGTTAACGCGAAACGAGCGATCGGCCTCGACGACAACGGTGATCGACTCTACGTCGTCGGGCAACGCGAAGCCGCCGGCAGGCAATGCGACCGGCAGCCCGGCTTCCTTGAGGAAGGACGCCGTGACGACGAAAAAAATGAGCATGATGAATACGACGTCGAGCATCGGCGTCAGGTTGATTGCGGACTCTTCTTCATGGGCGGGTGTAAATCGCTTCATCACAGGTCTCCTGTGTGAGATTTCCCGCCAGCTTGTGATTGTCCACCGGAACTCCGGTGACGCCAGTCTAACATGGCCGCTCAGGCGTAGCGTTTGAGGATCTTGCGGAGTTCCGTACTGCCCGGGTTCAGGCTGTCGAGCGGCAGCTCGGCAAGCGGCGTGTCGACGTTGCCCATCAGGTCATGCATTTCCCTGCGCTCCTTGTTGATGTACAGCAGACCGGTCGTGATCTCGCCAGCGTTGAAATGGTCGCGAAGATACTTGAATGCCGCCGCGCGACTGGTTGGGTCGTACTCGTCATCGACCTTGCGTAACATGATCGTGCTGCCGTCGTGGAGCTCGACGGGCATGGCCTCGCCTTCCGCGTACTTTGCCTTGATCTCCTCGGCCGGCGGTATGTAGTCCATGTCCGTGACGTGGTGGTAGAACTGCCGCGTGTGCGCGTAGCTCTTGGTCGAACCTTCATGATCGTTGAAGGTCACGCAGGGACTGATGACGTCAACGAGCGCGAAGCCGTCGTGCATGAGCGCGCCTTTGATCAGCGGCACGAGCTGTTCCTTGTCGCCGGAGAAGCTGCGACCAATGTAGGTCGCGCCGAGGCTTAGCGCGGTGCTGACCGGGTCGATCGGTTCCTGCTGGTTCGGCAGGCCTTTCTTCGGCAGGCTGCCAATGTCCGCAGATGCCGAGAACTGGCCCTTCGTCAGCCCGTACACGCCGTTGTTCTCGATCATGTAGCACATGTTCAGGTTGCGGCGAATGGCGTGCACGAACTGACCGACGCCGATCGACAGCGAGTCGCCGTCACCGGAAACGCCGATGTACATCAGGTCGCGATTGGCCGCATTCGCTCCGGTCGTAACGGACGGCATGCGGCCATGCACCGAGTTGAAGCCGTGTGACTGGCTCACGAAATACGCCGGCGTCTTCGACGAGCAGCCAATGCCGCTCATTTTTGCCAGCATATGCGGTTCGACGTCGAGCTCGAAGACAGCCTGGATGATGGCCGCCGTGACGGAATCGTGGCCGCAGCCGGCGCAGAGCGTCGACACGGTACCTTCGTAATCACGCGTGGTCAGGCCAAGCTTGTTTTTCGGCAAGCCGGGATGCGATACGCGTGGTTTCGCGATGTAGCTCATGCCGCCCTCCCTTTCGCGATCTCGCCAAGCACGCCGTCGACGACGAAGCCCGCGTTGATCGGGATCCCGTTGTAGTGCAGCAGCGAGACGAGCTTCGCGGGATCGGCTTCCGAATCGAGCATCAGGAGCGTCCTGAGCTGCGCGTCCCTGTTTTGCTCGACGACGTAGACCACCTCATGGTTATCGATGAACTCGCGCACCGAGTCGCTGAACGGGAATGCCTTCACGCGACAATAGTTGAGGTTCACGTTCTGCGCACCGAGCCGGTCGAGCGCTTCCTGGCAGGCGGCGTGGCCGCTGCCGACGGTCAGCACGGCTGCCTTGTTGAACTTCGAATAGACGATCTCGGCCTCGGGCAGCTCTGATCGCGCCGTTTCCCACTTGGCGAGCAGCCGGTCCATGACGTCCTGGTAGGCGGCCGAGTCCTCCGTGTACGCGCCGTACTTGGTATGCCCGGAACCGCGCGTGAAATAGGAACCCTTGGGATGAACGCCGGGCAGCGTCCGGTACGGGATGCCGTCACCGTCGACGTCGAGATAGCGATGGAACTTCTCCATTGCCTCGAGCTCCTCGGCGCCCAGCACCTTGCCGCGATCCGGAACGTAGTCGTCATCCCATTCGAAGGCGGGGATCATCCAGTCGTTCATACCGATATCGAGATCTGACAGCACCATCACGGGTGTCTGCAGCCGTTCCGCATGATCGAAGGCCTGCACGGCCATGTGGAAACACTCGTACGGATCCGCGGGGAACAGCAGGACGTGTCGCGTATCGCCATGGGATGCATAGGCGCAGCTCAGGATGTCGGACTGCTGGGTGCGCGTCGGCATGCCCGTGGACGGACCCGTGCGCTGCACGTTGAAAATGACCGCCGGAATCTCGGCGTAGTACGCGAAGCCCAGGAACTCGCTCATCAGCGAGATACCCGGTCCGCTCGTTGGCGTGAACGATCGTGCGCCGTTCCAGTTGGCGCCCAGCACCATGCCGATTGCCGCGAGTTCGTCCTCCGCCTGGATGATGCAATACGTCCGCTTGCCGGTCTCCGGGTCGACCCGGTATTCCGCGCAGAAATTTCGAAACGCATCCATAAGCGACGTGGATGGCGTGATCGGGTACCAGGCGCCAACCGTGGCACCCGCATACATGCAGCCCAGCCCCGCGGCCGTGTTGCCATCCATGATGATGTGCTCGCTCGTGCCCTCCATCGCCTCCACCTTGCTCGGCAAAGGACACACGAAGTTCTCGGTCGCGTAGTCGTAGCCGAGCCGGATCGCCTTCATGTTCGACTCGATCAGGTGCTGCTTGTCCGCAAACGTCTCTTCGAGCAGCTCCGTGATGATGTCGAGATCGATCTCCAGCAACGCAGCGAGCACGCCGACGTAGGCAATGTTCTTCATCAGGATTCGCGCGCGGGCACCGTTGAAGCTCTCGTTGCACATGCGTGACAGCGGCACGCCGAGCACAGTGATGTCGTCCCGATCGAGCAGCGAACTGCGCGGCCAGGTCGAATCGTAAATGAGCCAGCCGCCGGAAGTGACCTCGGCCATGTCCTTCGCGTAGGTCTGGGCGTTCATGGCCACCATGATGTCCAGCCGGTCGGAGCGCGACTGGTAGCCATCACCGGTCACCCGGATCTCGTACCACGTCGGCAGTCCCTGGATGTTCGACGGGAAATAGTTCTTGCCGACGACGGGGATGCCCATGCGGAATATCGCCTTGCGCAACAGGCCGTTCGCACTCGCGGAGCCGGTCCCGTTGACCGTAGCGATCTTGATGACGACGTCGTTTACTTTGGCCACTGGCGGTCCTTGTCGATCAGGCGGCTGTCGTTTCCTTGGAGTCGGCTTCGTCGGCGGCATACGGCAGCAGGATGTGTGACTTTTGCATGTCCCAGGCGCCGGTCGGGCAGCGCTCCGCGCACAGGCTGCAATGCACGCAGAGGTCCTCGTCCTTCACCATGACCCGGCCCGTCTGCGGCAGGTCGTCGGACACGTACAGTGCTTGCTCCAGGTTCTCTGCAGGCGCGGAAAGCCGCGTCCGGAGGTCCGCTTCTTCACCGTTGTGGGTGATTGTCAGGCAATCGACCGGGCAAATATCGATGCAGGCGTCGCACTCGATACAGAGCTTGGCGGTGAACACCGTCTGGATATCGCAGTTCAGACAGCGCTCCACTTCCTTCGCAGCCTGCTCCGCCGTGAAGCCGAGCTCGACCTCGATGTCGAGTTTCTTGAAGCGCTCCTTCAGATCGACATGCGGCATGAGCCGCCGCCCAGCCGGGTCATAGTCGTTCGAGTAGCTCCACTCGTGCATGCCCATCTTCTGCGTCGACAGGTTCAGGCCAACCGGGAGCCGATCGCCGATGTCCTCGCCCTGGCAGTACTTGTGAATCGAGATCGCCGCCTCGTGCGCGTGCGCCACGGCCCAGATGATGTTCTTCGGCCCAAACGCCGAATCGCCGCCAAAGAACACGCCGTCGCGCGAACACATCATCGTCTTCTCGTCCACGACCGGGCAGTCCCACTCGTTGAACTCGATACCGATGTCGCGCTCGATCCAAGGGAAGGCGTTGTCCTGGCCGATCGCGAGGATGACATCGTCGCAGGGAATCATGACTTCGTCGACGGCCTTGCCGCGATCGATGCGCCCGGTCTCGTCGATGTTGTACTCCATCACGTCGAAGCGCATACCGACGAGCTTGCCGTCCTCGAGGACGAATTCCTTCGGCGAATGGTTGACGACGATGTCGACGTTCTCTTCCTCGGCGTCCTCCAGTTCCCAGTCGGACGCCTTGAAGAATCCGCGCGGCTTGCGTGCCATTACCTTGACGTCCTTCGCGCCGAGCCTGAGCGACGTGCGGCAGCAGTCCATCGCCGTATTGCCGACGCCGATGATCAGCACGCGCTCGCCGATCGTCTCGATGTGTTCGAACGCCACGGATTCGAGCCACTCGATGCCGATGTGAATGCGGTCGCTGTCGTAGCGGCCGGGTATTTCGAGATTCTTGCCGCGCGGCGCACCCGTGCCGACGAACACGGCGTCGTATTCGTCCGAGTCGAGCAGCGCCTTCATGCTCTCGATCGGGTGGTTGAGCTTCAGATCGACGCCCATGTCGAGGATGTAGTCGATCTCCTCGTCGAGTACCTCGGGCGGCAGGCGGAAGCGCGGGATATTGGTGCGCATCAGGCCGCCGGTGGCGCCCAGCGCCTCGAAGATCGTGATCTCGTAGCCGAGCGGCGCTAGGTCGTTGGCAACACCCAGGGACGCGCAGCCGGCGCCGATCAGCGCAACCTTCTTGCCGTTGGTCTCCGCCGGCGCCTTCGGCAGCTGGTCCGTGATGTCGTCACGATGGTCGGCCGCGACGCGTTTGAGGCGGCAGATTGCCACGGGCTTGTCCTCGACCCTGCCGCGGCGACAGGCCGGCTCGCAGGGGCGATCGCAGACGCGCCCGAGGATCCCCGGGAAGACATTGGATTTGCGGTTCTCGAGATAGGCGTCGCTGAATCGGCCCTGCGCTATGAGCCGAATATATTCGGGAACGTCGGTGTGGGCGGGGCATGCCCACTGACAGTCGACTACCTTGTGGAAGTAATCCGGATTGGTCGTATCCGTCGGCTTCATCAACAAACCCGAGCACGCGCCAGCAGAGTCGGTCTAATCCCTTATTGGCGCTAGCATAGCGGGATCGCTACGAAAGTAAACAGTTACACGAAGCGGCGCGAGCGGCCGCTCCGGACAGGTCAGCGGGCGCGGGTGAACTCCATCGGCCGGCCAGCAATAATGCCGGTTAAATCGCCATCGCGATAAACGACTTCACCGTTGACCATCGTAAGGAAAATCGAACTGGAAAAAGTGTGGCCCTCGAACGGAGACCACTGGCATTTGCTGTACAGGCCGTCGGCGGCGACGGTGTGCGGCGCGTCCGGATCGACGATGATCAGGTCCGCGTACCAGCCCTCGCGAACGTAGCCTCGCTCGACAACACCGAAGAGATCGGCCGGCGCGTGACAGGCGCGCTCGACAACAAGCTCGACGCTGAGCTCGCCACGCGCCGCGAGGTCGAAGAGCGTCAGTACCGCGTGCTGAACGAGCGGCAGACCCGACGGCGATCTGAAGTAGTTTCGCCGCGCTTTCTCCTCGGTCGTGTGCGGCGCGTGGTCGGTCGCGACCACGTCGAGACGGCCCTCGACGAGAGCCGCGATCAGTGCCTCGCGATCGCTGGCACTCTTGATGGCCGGGTTGCACTTGATCAATGCGCCCTTGTCGGCGTAGGCCGACTCGTCGAACCACAGGTGGTGCACGCAGACCTCGGCCGTGATTCGCTTCTCGCTGCGATGCGCATTCGAGAACAGCGCCATCTCGTCGGCCGTCGTCAGGTGCAGGACGTGCAGCAGCGCATCGTGGCGCGTCGCAAGATCGATCGCGAGCGTCGACGACTTCAGGCAGGCTTCGCGGGAGCGAATATTGGGATGTTCGTGCCACGGAACCTCTTCGCCGTACGTTTCGCGCGCCTTGTCTTCGTTGGCCCAGATGATCGGCGAGTCCTCGCAGTGCGTAACGACCATCACCGGGGCGTGCTGGAAGATCAGCTCGAGGGTACCGGGGTCGTCAACGAGCATGTCACCGGTCGACGCGCCCATGAAGACCTTGATACCGCAGGACTGGCCGACCTCGAGCGACTTGATCGCCTCGATGTTGGTGTTGGTCGCACCCAGGTAGAAGCCGTAGTTGCCCGTGCAGCGCCCGGCGGCCATCGCGTACTTGTCTTTGAGTGCTTTGCCGTCGATCGTCAGTGGACTGACATTTGGCATGTCCATGAAGCTCGTAATGCCCCCCGCAACAGCGGCGGCGGATTCGGTCGCAAGGTCACCTTTGTGCGTCAGGCCGGGCTCACGAAAGTGGACCTGGTCATCGATCATCCCGGGCATCAG
>JAAUXY010027270.1_pt1 | contig 32412 bp, 33 predicted proteins | sample 7278121 | NCBI WGS metagenome assembly JAAUXY01 (sample SAMN14350117, study PRJNA611818) | marine sediment metagenome | isolation source: surface marine sediment (1.8m) | place: French Polynesia: Moorea | collected 2018-08
CAACACCCAGCAGGAGACCATCGATGTCGATTGAGACGGGACAGCCCATGCCTGCCGGTAGCTTCGGTGTCATGACCGAGTCCGGCCCCGGTGCGATTACCACCGACGAGTTATTTTCTGGCAAGAAAGTCGTGCTCGTATCTGTTCCCGGCGCGTTCACGCCGACCTGCTCGATGAATCACCTGCCGGGCTTCGTCGACCACGCTGACGCCATCCAGGCCAAGGGCGTCGACACGATCGCCTGCATGGCCGTCAACGACGTCTTTGTCATGGACGCCTGGGGCAAGGATCGTGGCGTAGGCGACAATGTCGTCATGCTCGCGGACGGCAACGGCGACTACGCCAAAACACTCGGCCTCGAGATGGACGGCACCGGCTTCGGTATGGGTATGCGCGGCCAGCGCTTCGCGATCATCGTCGATGACGGTGTGGCGACGCACGTGGCCGTCGAAGCGCCCGGCCAGTTCGAGGTCAGCAAGGCCGAGTCGATACTCGCAAGCCTCTAGGTCCTGGGCTTCTAGTCGAGGGCTTCGGTCAACTCCGGCACGGCGTCGAAAAGATCTGCGACGAGGCCGATATCGGCCACCTCGAATATCGGTGCCTCTTCGTCCTTGTTGATCGCGACGATCGTGCCGGCGTCCTTGATACCCGTCAGGTGCTGGATCGCCCCTGAAATACCGATCGCGAGGTACAGGTCCGGCGCGATGATCTTGCCGGTCTGTCCGACCTGCATATCGTTCGGCACGTAGCCGGCGTCCACCGCCGCGCGAGAGGCACCGACGCCGGCAGCGAGCTTGTCGGCCAGCGCGTAGATGATGTCGAAGCTTTCGGAACTGCCCAGTGCGCGGCCGCCCGAAACGACGCGTGCCGCCGTCTGCAGGTCGGGTCGGTCCGACTGGCCGGTCTGTAGCTCCACGAATCGCGTGTGCGTCGGCAGTTCGACGCCCGGGTCGACGGCTTCGACGGGCGCGGCATTGTCGCTGCCGACAGCGCGGTAGGACGCCGTGCGCACCGTGGCGACCACCGTGTGTCCCTCGGGTGCATTGACAGTCACGATCGCGTTGCCGGCGTAGACCGGCCGCTTGAACGTGTGGCTGCCCTCGACGCTCATGATGTCGCTGATCTGGTTGACGCCGAGCATGGCCGCAACCCGCGGCATCAGGTCCTTGCCAAACGTCGTAGACGGGCCGAAGACGTAGTCATAGCCATCAGCCAGGGCGACGATTTGCGGCGCCAGGACGGCCGCCAGGGCGTTCTCATTGGCCGGGTTCGAAACGGTCAGCACCTTTGCTACGGAATCGAGCCTGGAGGCCTCGGCGGCCACACCCGCGGCATCGGCCGCAAGTACGAGTACGTGGACCTCGGCACCCTCGATATTGGCGGCGCAGGCGACTGACTTCGCCGTAGAGGGATTCAGGTTTGTGCCGTCGTGTTCGGCAATCAGAAGTACGTTTGCCATCAGATCAGTCCTTTATCCTTGAGCGCGGTTACCAGGCCGGACACGTCGTCGACCATGATGCCTTTCTGCCGCGCTTCGGGCGGTGCGAAATGCGTCTCCTCGATGGCCGGGCTGGCTTCGATGCCCAGATCGGCGAGCGCGAGCGTATCCAGCGGCTTCTTCTTCGCCTTCATGATGTCCGGGAGCTTCACGTAGCGCGGGTCGTTGAGGCGCAGGTCGGCGGTGATCACGGCGGGCAGGTCGACCTCGATGGTCTCGAGTCCGGCGTCTACCTCGCGCGTCACGCGCGCGGTGTTACCGTCGATCGCGACTTCCGACGCGAATGTCGCCTGCGGCCTGTCCCAGACGGCGGCGAGCATCTGTCCGGTCTGGTTGTTGTCGTCGTCGATCGCCTGCTTGCCGAGCACGACGAGTTCGACACCTTCGCGGTCGACGATCGCCTTGAAGACGCGGGCGCGATCCAGCGCGTCCAAAGCGGCATCGGCCTCGACGAGAATGGCGCGGTCGGCGCCCATGGCCAGCCCGGTCCGCAGCTGCTGCTGCGCATCGCCGGGACCGATCGACAGCACGATGACCTCGCTGGCCTCGCCGCGCTCACGAATACGCAAGGCTTCCTCGAGGGCGATCTCGTCGAACGGGTTGATACTCATCTTCACGCCGTCGGTTTCGACGCCGCTGCCGTCACTCTTGACCCGAACGCGCACGTTGTAGTCGACGGCGCGCTTCAGGCCGACCAGTATTTTTTCCACCAGAAACTCTCCGGGAATGCTGACAGACCAGGGGATTGCCCCGATCGGGCCCCGTATTGTCTACGAGGGATTCGGGGTGTACAAGGGCCATTGAAGCGGACAGACCGGCCTGGATATACGGAGGCTTTACCGTCTTGGAAGCCATTGCGGACTTTGGACCACTTATCGTCGCATCCGACCTGGAACGCCGACTGGGCGAGGGCTCCTTGCGGGTGCTCGACTGCCGATTTGACCTGATGGCGCCCGATGCAGGGCGCGAAGCATGGCTCGCGGGACACATTCCCGGTGCCGTTTTCGTCGATCTCGATCGTGACCTTGCCGGTCCCGTCACGCCCGACACCGGCCGGCACCCGCTGCCGGCAGTGGCCAATGCGGAGCGCGTGTTCGGCAGCGCGGGAATCGATGCGAATATCGATGTTGTCGTCTACGACGGCGGCAGCGGCGGTATCGCCGCCCGAGCGTGGTGGCTGCTGCGCTGGCTCGGGCACGAGCGGGTCGCGCTGCTCGATCAAGGCTATGCTGGCTGGATCGCAGGCGGCCGAAGTGTCGAAAGCGGCGAGCAGCGGGTCGAGGCGCGCAGCTTCAAGGCAAGCGTCCGCGACGAGCTCGTGTTAACGACGACGGAAATCGTCGACGGTGGCGCCGAGACACTAAAACTCGTCGACGCGCGCGACGCGGCACGATATCGAGGTGAGGTCGAGCCCATCGATCCGGTTGCCGGTCACGTACCGGGTGCGCGCAGCCTGCCATTCACGGATAACCTCGAAGATGGCGGTGCATGGAAGAGCGTCGACGCAATACGGGAGAACATCCGCTCGGTCGTTGGCGACGCTGACGAGGAATGGTCGGTCATGTGTGGTTCGGGAGTCACGGCGTGCCACCTGGTCGTTGCCGCGCTGCTCGCCGGAGCCCGCGAGCCCCGGGTCTACGCCGGCAGCTGGAGTGAGTGGATCCGGGACCCGGATCGACCGATTGCGGAGGGCACCTGAGGGGCCGTAACGGGTCCAAAATGTTGCGGAACTGGCGTGAACTTAATGCTGTTTCGAGCTTTTTGCGGCGGCTTCGCGGCACACAGCTGGACAGCGGCGTTGGTATTTTTGCAACAGTTGAGACAAAGCCATTTATGATTATAAAACAATTATTTATTGGTGTTACTTCATGTAGTCTATGCGCGTGTGTGTCGATCTCGAACGAGTCGCGCACGGACGAATATGTCAGTGAATCGACCGGTTCGGATTGCATCTTCGAGGGGACTATCCGAGACTACCGGGTACTGGACGAGAGCAACCTTCTGGTTACCGCGTCAGCGAAGCGAAAATACCATATAGAGCTGACGCGACGCGCATTCGGTCTCGAGTCCTCCTGGCACATCGGCTTCACATCGCCAACGAGCCGCATCTGCCCGGGCTTCAGCGAAGTCATCGTTGACGAAGGTTTCGGCCCTGAAGCGATAAGAATTTCAAAGATCTGGGCGATAGGCCCGGACGAATACGAAGACCTGTTGATCCGGTACGGAAAGATGGAACCGGAAATAACACAGCCCCCGGCGACCCAGGAAGTGGAAGGCGCCGAGGTCGAAGAGCTGGACTGATTTGCCGTACTTCCCATTCGGTATCTCGGTCACGCAATCCGCAATCTCCGTGCGGACCCGCCCGGCCAGCTGGCGACAGTTGGCCGGGTTTTTTCGTATTGCAGACCTGTAAGCATGCGTTATGCTTCCGCGATGATAGTGACGGGACAAACGGTGCCACTTGAGCGTTAGCAACCCCCAGCCGTCAACACGGCACGAACACATTCCCTGCAGTTCGACACTGGCCGACGTCAAGTACGAGATACGTGGCCAACTCGCGAGCCGGGCGCTCGACATGGAGAAGCGCGGCTACGAGATTATTTCGCTGAATATCGGCAACCCGGGACTGTTCGGTTTTCGCACGCCCGAAACGATGCGCCTCGCGATGATCGAGAATCTCGCCCAGGCCGAACCGTACTGTCACCAGAAGGGAATCTTCCCGGCCCGCGAGGCCGTCGTCATGCAGCAGCAGGACCGCGGCATCACCAATGTCAGCGCCGAGGAGGTTTTCATCGGCAACGGCGTGAGCGAACTGATCGACCTTTCGCTCCGCGCGCTCCTGAATCCCGGCGACGAGGTTCTCGTCCCCAGCCCGGACTATCCGCTCTGGTCAGCGGCCGTCGCGCTGAACGGTGGCGTCGTCAAGTACTACAACTGCAAGCCGGAGAACGGCTTTGCGCCGGATCCGGCAGAGATCGAGGCGCTGGTCGGCCCGAATACGCGTGGCATCGTCGTCATCAACCCGAACAACCCGAGCGGCGCCGTCTACAGTCGCGATACGCTCGAGCAGATTGCGGCAATTGCCGCGCAGCACGACCTGCTGCTGCTGTCCGACGAGATCTACGACCAGATGGTCTATGACGACGCAGAGTTCGTGCCGCTGGCGACGCTCGTCGACGACGGCGTCTGCCTGACCTTCTCGGGCCTGTCGAAAATCTATCGCGCCTGCGGCTACCGGGTCGGCTGGTGCGTGTTCGGTGGTGATCTCGACAGGGCAGCCGAGTACATCCACGGCATGGAACTGCTCGCCGCACTGCGACTCTGCAGCAACGTCCCTGGACAGTGGGCGGTGCAGACAGCGCTCGGCGGCTTCCAGAGCATCCGCGAGCTCGTGGTCCCGGGCGGGCGCCTGCACCAGCAGCGGCAGACGATCATCGAGCGGGTCGCCGAGAGCCCGTACCTGAGCCTGCACGCGCCGATGGGCGCGATGTACGCGTTCGTGCGCATCGACGAGCGTTTCGCCGGCTCACTCACGGACCAGTCATTCGCCCTCGAACTGCTCGAAAGCATGCACGTACTCGTTGCACCCGGCAGCAGCTTCAATACGCCGTACAAGGACCATTTCCGCATCACGACCCTCCCCGACAGCGATACGCTGCACACGGTGTTCGACCGGATCGACTCGCTGCTGGACCAGCACCGGTAGGCCATGTATGCGTGGCTGACGGATGCACTGGCAGGCGATGACTGCCACGTCGTAACGGCGAACCGCCGCCTCGCAAGAACGCTGCAGGAAGAGTACGCCGTCGCGCAGCAGGCAGCCGGCTCGACGGCGTGGCGACGACCGCTCGTGCTTGCGCTCCGTGACTGGTATGCGCTGCTTGCCGAGGGCCTGGTCGAGGCCACTGACCGTGCCGTCCGAATCAACGGGGCGCAGAGCCGGCTCGTCTGGGAACGCGCCCTTAGGGACGATCTCGACGACCCGCTGCTCAACATCGGCGCCCTCGCGCGGCAATGCGCCGAAACCTGGACGCGACTGCACGAGTGGAACCTGCCCCTCGAGGCCTGCCAGGCCGCGGCCAGGGGACAGGACCAGCGTATCTTTGCCCGCGCGGCCGGACGCTATAGCGACCGCCTGTCGGCTGCGGGCTGGATCGATGATGCGCAGTTCCCGGCGGAACTCGAACGCCTGCTGGCGTGGCAATCGGCGCAGCTCCCCGCACGACTCACGCTGGCAGGTTTCGACCGGATAACGCCACAGTTCCAGCGGGTGCTCGATTTCCTGCGCGACGCGGGAACCGACGTACGCTCGATCGACACTGACACGTCGTCGAGTGTGTCGCTCAAACGTTATCCGAACCCGGATGCCGAACTCATCGCTGCCGGCGAGTGGGCCCGCAAGCGACTCACACGGCTTCCATCACTCCGGCTCGCGATCGTCGTCAGCGGACTCGAGAACTCGAGCGAGCGCGCGGGCCAGCTCGTTCGCGAGGGCCTTGCGCCCGGTTGGCAATACGCCGCGCGAACGCACACAGATGCCGTCAACGTCTCGTACGGTCGCAAGCTGGCCGACTATCCGGCGATCGCTATTGCGCTGACGGCGCTGCGCTGGATGCATCAGCCGTTGCGAGGCGAAGAGATCAGCCTGTTGCTGCGTACGCCGATGCTCGGCGGCGGCGACATGGACGGCCGCAGCCGCCTCGAACTCAAAGTTCGAGAGTGGCCCGACCGGTACTGGTCCCGGAACATGTTCCTTGGTGCGGCGACGCCGGCAACCGGGCAGGGTGACGGCGCCCCCTGGCTCGCGGCATGGCAGCATGTCGATGCGCAGCTTGCGGCATTGCCGAGGCGAATGCGGCCACGCGACTGGGCCGAGCAGCTCGACGAGCTGCTGGGTGTGCTGCGGTGGCCGGGCGACGCCGCCCTCAACAGTGTCGATTACCAGCTCGACAACCGGTGGCGCAATCTCCTGAACGAGTTCGCGCGGCTGGAGCTCGTCAGTTCGACCATGACGCTCGCAGAAGCAGTGACAAGGCTCGCTTCGATGGCATCGGACGCCGTGTTCCAGGCCGAGGCCGAGGGCGCCGTCGTTGCCGTTCTGGGGCCGCTCGAGGCGGCCGGCCTCGAGTTTGACGCAATCTGGGTCACCGGCATGACCGCTGATGACTGGCCGGCCGCAGCGCGACCGTTGCCGCTTCTGTCGGCCGACTTGCAGCGCGAGCACGGAATGCCCGATTCGACGCCTGACGATACCGCGAGCTACGCAGAACGCGTCGTCCGCCGCCTGCGGACCAGCGCAACCGAGTGCGTGTTCAGCTACCCGGCAACCATCGGCGACGCTGAGCAACTGCCCACCGCGCTGCTGATTGATGTCGACGAGATAGCCGCCGAATCGGCTGGCTGGCATGCCGAAACGCTGCTCGAGAGTCGCAATCTCGTCACGGTTGCAGATCCCGTGCCCGCTGTCGCGGCCGACGAAGTGGTTGCCGGTGGTGCCGGCACACTATCCCGACAGGCCCACGACCCGTTCTCGGCATTCGCATTCGGCCGGCTTGGTGTGCGCTGGATCAGCCGCTTTACGACGGGGATCGCCGCGAACGTGCGAGGCAGCCTGATTCACGACGCGCTGCAAGCGCTGTACTCGGAGCTGCCGGATCGCAACGGGCTCGCAGCCTGGGACGATGCGGAACGCAGCAGACGCATCGAGACGGCGGTCGATCGTGCCTTCCGACGACATGAACGTTTCGCAGATTCGATGCTGAGGCAGCTGCTCGCCATCGAGCGGTATCGAACGGCGGCGCTGCTCGACCGTGTTGTCAGCCATGATGCCGAGCGGCGTGCGTTTTCGATTCACGCCGTAGAGACGGCGATCGACACGCGCATCAACGGCGTCGCCCTGCGGCTGCGCTGCGACCGGATCGACCGGGTCGGCGGCGGCGAGTTCGTCATCCTCGATTACAAGACCGGTGTTCCGCAGAAGTTCCTGTCGTCGGGCGATCCGATCGATCTGCAGCTCGTGGTGTACGCGTCCGCCGTCGGAGGCTCGGTAAGCGGACTTGGCCTGTACAACGTCGACAGCTCGCTCGTCGACATCGACGGCGCCGGGCCGGCGCTCGACGATGTCGATGACTGGGGCGAACGGCTGCAGTCCTGGCAGGCGGACGTGGACGCGCTTGCTGCGGCACTTGCTCGCGGCGACGTTCGACTGAACGGGCACCTGACACGGCGGGAGGCGCGGCCACTCAATCTACTGAGCCGATTCACGGAGCTCGCTCGTGAGCACTGAGTCGGGACTGCTGGCGGATGACCTGCGAGCGCGTAGCGAAGCGCTCGATGTCAGTCGCTCGTTTATCGTTCAGGCACCGGCAGGTTCCGGCAAGACCGAACTGCTGATTCAGCGCTATCTGCGCCTGCTCGCGACCGTCGACAATCCCGAGGAAGTCATCGCGATTACGTTCACGCGCAAGGCTGCAGCCGAGATGCGCATGCGCGTGCTGCAGGCACTCGAGCGCGCCGAACGCGGCGAGACACCGACAGAGGCGCACCTGAAGGTCACGGCTGAAGCCGCTGACCTCGTGCTGCGGCGGGATGCCCGTTTCAACTGGCAGCTCATCGTCAATCCGCGGCGCCTGCGAATCCAGACGTTGGACTCGCTGAATGCGTCGATAGCGCGAATGCAGCCGCTGACCGCGTCGACAGCGTCCACCGGCAGTCGTGTCGCCGACGAGGGTGAGATGAACGCGCTGTACGAGGAGGCCGCGGCGGCAACGCTCGACTGGCTTGCCGATGACGGTGCCAGCGGTGCCGCGACGGAAGAAGTCCTCAAACACGTCGATGGCAACACGGGGATCTACATCGGCTACCTCGCACGCATGCTCAAGACCCGCGACCAGTGGCTGCCATTTGTCAGCGCGGGCACCGTCGACGATGCCGAGGCTGAAGCGCTGCGACGTACCTTCGAGGGCAGTCTCGAGCGCGTAGTCCGCAAGCGCCTCGAGCAGCTCAGGATCGTCATGCCGACTGGGCTGATGGTCTCGCTCGCCGAGCTGGTCGTGTATGCCGTCGACAATCTGCACGCGGATGGCAAGGACGACCATCCTGTCTGCTCGTTCGGCCACACGCCGGAGACCCTGGCAACGGACCCGGCGGACTTGCCGCGCTGGCACGCACTGGCCGAGCTGCTATTGACCAAGAAGGGGGCCGTACGCAAGCAGGTCAACAAGAATCTCGGCTTTCCGGCCGGTGACGACGGCCAAAAGGCGGCGATGCACTCGATCCTCGAGGAGATCGAAGACGAAGACGCTTTTGTTGAGCTCTTGCACACCGCACGGATCCTGCCGCCCGTGCGCTATAGCGACGAACAGTGGTCGGTACTGCTCGCGCTGTTCCGATTGCTGCCCGTCGGTGTCGCAGAGCTTCGCCGACTGTGCGTCGCACGCGGGCTGACCGACCACATCGAAATAGCGCTGGCAGCAGCGGAGGCCGTCGGTACCGCAGAGAATCCCGGTGACGTTGCGCTGTTACTCGACTACCAGGTCCGGCACATTCTCGTCGACGAAATGCAGGACACGTCCAAGGCCCAGTACCGAATGCTCGAGGCATTGACCGGCGGCTGGGAGCCGGGCGACGGGCGGACACTGTTCTGTGTCGGCGATCCCATGCAGTCGATCTATCGGTTTCGCAACGCGGAGGTTGCGCAGTTCCTGCTAGCGCGCGGCAACGGCATCGGCTCCGTGCACCTCGAACCGCTGACGTTGCGGCGCAACTTCCGCTCCGGCGAACACCTCGTTCACTGGTTCAACGAGGTGTTTCCGCGCGTCCTGCCGGCACGCGACGACCCGGTAAACAGCGCCGTGTCCTATGCGCCGGCCGTGCCGGTCGAGCCGCTGGCCGGGCAGGGCGAGGTAGGGGTACATCCTTTGTTCGGCGGCAGTGTCGATGCCGAGGCCGATGTCGGTGTCGACGTGATCCACAGGCTGTTGGATGCAGACGCGGAAGCAACCGTGGCCGTTTTGGTCCGTAGCCGAACCCAGTTGCCGGCACTCTTGCTGCGGCTTCGCGCCGCACGGATCGCCTACCAGGCGATCGACATCGACCGGCTGACGGATCTGCCCGAGATCATCGACGTGCTGGCGCTGACCCGCGCCAGCGCGCATCGCGGCGACCGGGTCGCATGGCTCGGTCTGCTGCGTTCGCCCTGGATCGGCCTCAACTGGGAGGACATACACACGCTGGTTGCAGGCGTTCCCGGGAAGACGGTACATGAGCTCATCAACGACGAAATGCGGCTCGGCACGTTGTCAGAGGGGGGGCGCCGACAGGTCGAACATGCGCTACCGATCCTGAACGGCCTCGTCGATGCCGATCGCTCGACCCCATTGGTACAGCGTATCGAACGGGCGTGGTTCGCACTTGGCGGTCCGGCCCTGCTGGATGACGACAATGCAGTCGCGAACGTGTATCGGTATTTCGACGCGGTGGCCAAGCTCGACGTCGGTGGCACGATTCCGGACATCTCCGAGCTCATGGATCGACTGGACGCCGAACGAGTTTCAACCAACACCGCCGCGCGGCTGCAGATCCTGACCATGCACAAGGCCAAAGGCCTGCAGTTCGACCACGTCGTACTCTACGGCCTCGGCCGCTACCCGAGTCCGCGCGACCGCGATGTCATGAGCTGGTTCGACCTTCCCGACATTCACGGAGTCGAGGAGAAAGTCATCAGCCCCGTCGGTCGCCGCGATGCCGTAGAGCGCGATCCGGTACATCGCTTCATCGACCTGACAGAGGCGGCCAAGGATCGCCACGAAGAGGGGCGCCTGTTGTACGTAGCATGCACACGTGCACGTCGATCCCTGCATCTTCTCGGCAACGTCAGCGTGGCAAGCGATGGCAGCACGTTCAACAGGCCGCATGCGAAGAGTCTGCTTGTAAGGCTGTGGAACACGGTCGAACGCGACTACGTCGCCGCGTTCGACGATGCCGAGGTGGAGAAATCCGGTGAGCGTGCGGCTGACCACCTGCGGCCCGTGTTGCGGCGCTTCGACCGTCCGTGGGCAGCGCCGGAGGCGGCAGCCGTGCCGGGTCAGTCACCGAGCCAGGCGGTCGATGAAACGAGCCGCGTCGAGTACTACTGGGTCGGCGTCAACGCCCGGCTTGCGGGCACCGCCGTGCATCGATGGCTGCAGCTCGCCGCCGAGAAACGCGTCAGGCTCGATCCGGGGCAACTCGAGGCATTGCGGCCCGTAACCGAGCGCTGGCTCCAGGAACTCGGCGCCGGTGCGGAATCGCTGGCCACGATCTGGGAGCGTGTCCGTGCATCGCTTGCCGGCGTACTGGACGATGCGCGCGGACAATGGCTGATCGACGGGCCCGGCGAAGCGGAGCTCGCCCTCAACGGGATTATCGATGGCCGGGTCGAGTCGATCATCATCGATCGAATCCGCATCGACGGCGATACGCACTGGATCGTCGACTACAAGACGAGCAGTCACGAAGGCGGTGACCTGGATGGATTCCTGGCCGCCGAGGTCGAACGCTACTCGGCGCAGCTCGACAAGTACGCGCGAATCTACGCGGCGTTCCGCAATGTCGAGGTGCGCTGCGCGCTGTACTTTCCGCTACTGGGACGCTTCGTCGAGGTGCCGACCAACCTATAGCTGGCCTTCGAGCCGAAGCTCATACTGACCGCGCTCGTTGGGCGAGCCGAGAAAGCGCATCTGCTCGCGCTGACGCGCGGGCGTCGTGTCCTTCGGCGCGACCAGTCCCAGGAACAGGTAATTGCGGTCAGGGGTCAGCTGCAACTGGCCGGCGATATCGAACACGCCGTCCGTGTCCTCCACGCTGGCGGTGATCACTCCGTCCGCCGACTGAAATTCCGCCAGGTAGCCGCCGATCGGCTCGCGCGCAACGACTGCCGCAAACACGTTCGCCAGTTCGACGCTGCCGTTCGCGTTGACCGGGAAATTGTCCTCGAACTCGAGGCGCTCGAAGCGCGCGTTGGCCGTGCCCGACAGCGCGCCCATGCCAATCAGGTCGGACAGCGAGCTCAAAGTTAGCGAGGCATTGAGGTCCGTCATGCGGATGCTGCCGCCGAGTCCGAGCGACACGTCGGCCTCGACGAATCCGCCGGAGGGCGCTGCCTCGACAGCAACAGCGAAGCGACCGCCGAGCAAGGCCAGGGGCTTGACCCGCCACTCGATGTCGCGAACGTAGATGCCGCCGGCAGAAAGCTCCCGCGCGCTGCCGCGCCAGATGCTGCCCGACAGACCCGAGACGGCTACGCCGTCGGGTACGAACATCTCGTAAGCGACTCGTGCCGGAAACAGGATGATCAGGCCGAGCAGGAAGGTAACGACGCCGGCCGCAGCCAGGCGATAAGCCCGTTGCATCAGGGAGCGCGCTCCAGTGTCAGCTGGGCGTTGATTCGTCCTGGACCGCCGGTGGTGGCAAGCGACAGGCTGCCCGACTGGACCTCCATGCCGTGACTGGTTGCCATTTCGCCGAGCCAGAGCGCGAGCTGGTCGAAGGCCACAGCCTCGAAGCTGACGCTGATGCCGTTAGGCGTTGGCTGGCGGCGCGTCACGGCCGAGTTGAGGTCGAGCTGACTCAGGGTCCGGTCGACGATGACGACGACGGAGTCGCTGCTCGCAACAGCGCCGGTGCCGCCCGATGGCGCCGCGGCGAGCCGCGCGCCGACGAAACGCAGGTCGGACAGAGAGCCCTGCCAGCGCTCGACGCTGGCTTGCGCATCGCGGTGTTTCTTGTCGAGCGGCATCCAGATGCCGCCCCAGAGAATCAGGATTGCGACCACGATGGCGCCCGCGCCAACGAAAATCTGCTCGCGCTGCTCGAGATTCATGAACCAGTTCTTCATGCGCCGACCTCGCGAATCTCGATGCGACTTTGCACGCGGTCGCCAACGTTGGTCGCCGACTGCAGCTCGGCAGTGAACCTCGACGATGCATTGACGGCCTGGACAATCTTGTCGAGAGTGGGGATATCCGGCGCGCTCAATCGCACCGTGGCCACACCGGCGCGATACGACACCGCTTCGACGTCCGCCGCTTCGTTGGCACGGAGCGCTTCGGCGAGCGTTTGCATCGACGGCAGGAACACCTGGGGTCCGCCGGCGGCCGTCGGTATCGTCCGTTCGAGCGAACGCACCGTCGCCACCGGATCCACGACCTCACGGGTATCGTTCGGACGCAGCTGCCGGTACTCGGCCTGGAACTGTTCGCGCAGCGCCGTCTCTTCATTGCTGAGCCGGTAATAGTCGGCAGCCTTGCCAATCATGCCGATGACGCCGAACGCGAGCAGGAAGATGGCCGCGTACCGCCATGGCCGGAAGGCCCGGCCCAGATCGACACGCGCACCGTAGCGGCCCTGCAGCAGGTTGATCCCGTTGCCGGCCGCCACCGTGACGGCAAGGCGCGGAAGCACGCCATCCGGCAGCAGCTTCAGGTCGACGCTCGACAGCTCGGCGCGAAGCTGCGCCCACTCGGTCTCGTAGCGTTCCCTGATCGCCGGCTCGCAGTAAACGAGCAGGTGGCGGGATGCTTCTGCGTCATCGTCTTCGTCATCGTGGACACCGCTGGCGGCAACCGTGTCGGCAGGTCCGATGCCGTCGATCGTGAATGCCGTCTTGGCGCCATCGTTAAACATAATCCCGTCATCTGCGACGAGCATCGACAGCGTATTGGGCGTGCGCGGCAGCCCGTGATCCTCGGGGATTATCCGGTCCGCGGTGATGCCGGCCTCCGCGAGCCGCTCTATCCAGCCGTCCAGTTTCTCGCTGGCGACAACGGACACGAGGATCGAACCGTCGTCGAGGCGATCGCCTGCGGCGAAATGCAGGTCCTCAACGTCATCGGCAAACTGGTCCTCGAGCGCATAGGGCAGGGCAGCAAGCAGCCTCGCGCCCTTGGCGGGCACATCGGCAGTGACTGTCAGGGCATCCGCGGACGGTACTAGGACAATCACGGGCCGCTCCCGGACCTCGCGGCCGGCGTCCTCGAGGGAACCGAATCCGGGGTTGCCGCGACGGGTACCGTTATCATCGACGGCCATCCAGCTGACCGGTTCGTCGGCGTCGGCGCCGATTCTTATAACCAGGTAGTCAGTCATCGTTCAGATCGTTCCGAAACTTCGTTGTATGGGTACGACGTCGCCGCGGGACCCACGCTGCAGGATACTGAAGTAGGTGATCCTCACCGTAGCAATCTGCACGACGACCTTCAATTGAAAATAGTTGCTGGTATCGACCAGCTCCTCGACCACCTCCGGCGCCACCAGCGATGAAAACGTGTTCTCGACGTTCTCGAAGCCGCTGTCCTCGCGTTCGGCGATCAAGCTCTCGACGTCGCCGGGCGACAGATTCTCATCCAGCGACTGCAGCACCGCCGCCGTCGCCGTGTTGACGTTGATCTTGGTGCCGCGCGGCAGCGCGGTGATGTGCGGCGCGAGAATGTCGAACGTGGACTTGTCCATGCCGTCGAGCGCCGCAAGTTCGGTGATCGTCGTTATCTGCAGGTTCGGTGCGCGATACGGCGGCACGAAGCCCGTGTAGATCGGGTCCTCGGCGCCGTCCGGGAAGCCCGCGTCGAGGTCCGCGTCGATCCAGTCGGCCGCGATGCCGGCCAGTCGCGGGTCGACGTCCAGAACCGTCAGGAGTCGCTGGAACTGCGCCAGCGCTTCCTCGTCGACGACACCGCTGCCGTCGACCAGGTTGTTGATATTGAAGCGGCCCTGCAGGTCTTCGAGTTCCCCGAACAGCGTGCCCTGGATCGTGTCGCTCTCGATCGGCAGGACGGGCAGGTCCTGCGCCCAGAATTCGCCGAGGTGATCGGTATTCGAATCGGCCAGGTCGTCGCGCAGCAGACTCATGACCCAGCTCTCGGCACCGAACGCGGCCTGGGTGCCCTCGTCGTGGAACATCATCGACATCGTGCGGTGAACGTGCAGGCCACTGTCCCACGTCAGTGCGGCCGACAGCGAACCGATGAGCGCAACGATCAGGATCGCCGTAATCAGCGCAACGCCTCGCTGCCTTGCGTGCCGCCTCACAGCGCCACCTCGAACCAGCGGCGGATCTCGCCTTCATCGGGCAACTCGAGCACGACCTCTATCGCGCGGGGCCTCAATCGCAGTACGTTGCCTGAGCCCGTCGTGGGCGGCCACTGCTCGGTCACCTCACCCGTGGCGTCCAGGTAGCGGAACAGGATGCTGTCGACGTCCTCGAGCAATACGGTCGCGACCGGGTCGTTGTTGAAGGTCGGATCCAGGACGAGCCAGTTCAAACGCAACAGCTCACCATCCTGGATGCGATACGCGACGCGTTGCTGTGTTGCACGCTGAAGGCCCGCCGGGTTCGGCCAGCCGCCGCGCGTCAGTTCAATAGCGAACTCCGTGCCCAGGTCGGTCGTAATTGCCGGGCGCCAGCCTTCGCCGATCGTGTCGCGCACCGGTCGCGGGGCGGTCTGCATCAGGTCCTGACCGAGGACGCGCATCGTTTGCTGGATCGACCGCATGCGCTCCATGCGGTCGCCGAGCAACTCCGAATTGACGAGCGCCTGGCCAAGGGCCTGGTAGGCGAGCACGGCCATGATGCCGAAAATCGCAAGTGCGACCAGCACCTCGATCAGCGTGAAAGCGCGCTGTGCAAGCCGCCTCACCGGCGCACCTCGGGGTTTTCCTCTTCGTCGTCGTCGCCGCCGCGGCCGCGGCTGCTCCAGGCCTGGTTGCTCTGGCCGGGCGCCACGGGCTCACCAACGAAACCGGTGACAGAGCGAATCACGACATCCGTTTCCGGCCGCGAAATCGTCACGTCGATTCGCAGCAGGTTGTCGACGCCAGTCTCGGCTACCTCGGCGCGCCACTCCCAGATCACGCTGGCATATTCGACCTCGCCGGACTCCTCGCCGACGTCGGGAATCTCGTTCGAAAGCCGGTATTCGATGATCTTGTTTTGTGCGATCCAGCTCGCGTAGGTCCGCTCGCGCAGCGTCGTGGCGTTATTGAGCATGCCGCCCATGGCGACAGCCGCACCGGTCAGCGTGACGGCCAGGATCGCCAGTGCGACCATGACTTCGATCAACGTGAAACCGCGAAGACGCGGGCACTTAGCGACGGCGGAAGTCATCATTGGCCAGCAGTTCCACGTTGCCCAGAAGGTCGCCTTCCATCGCGATGACGGCATTATCGAAGTCGCGCTCGATGCTCAGCTGGAAGGGCGTCATGTCGCCACTCGAATAGATCAGCAGGTGCGGGGCATAGGTCTCGCGTCCGAACTGCCGCTCGTCATCGTCCGGCGTCTCTATAACCGCCGGCTCGAAGTCCAGCTCGACCGGGCGGTCGTCGATCCAGAGGCGGAACTCGACGTCCTCCGGCAGTTCCCGGAAGCGCAGCATCTCGTCGCCGAACGGCTCCGCCCACTGGTTGGCGACCGGGTCGTATTCGACGAAGCGATAGCCGCGCTGCATGAACTCGAGCCCGAATTCGCGGCCCTGCATCATGGCGTCGTCCTGCGCAATCTCGAGCAGAGACATGAGCCGCCGCGCCTCGGTCTGCATCTCGCGATCGTCACCGGCGAGATTCAGCGAAATGACTGCGACCGAGACGACGATGCCGACGATGATGACGGCAACGAGCAGCTCGATCAGGGTGAAGCCGCGCAGGCGACGACGGGCCATGCGCTACTGGGTCGTCGCCCAGTTGCCGATATCGGCGTCGATGCCTTCGCCACCGGGCCGGCCGTCACGGCCGAGCGTGTAGATGTCGATCTCGCCGTTATTACCCGGGTTCAGGTACTGGTACGGGTTGCCCCACGGGTCTCGCGGGACCTCCTCGAGATAGCCGCCCGGCCGCCAGTTGCGGATGCTCGGGTCGTTCGGCTGTGATACCAGCGCCTCGATGCCCTGTTCGGTGGTCGGGTACTGGAAGTTATCGAGACGATAGAACTTCATCGCGTCCTCGATAGCCTCGATCTCGACCTTCGCCTTGGTGACCTGGGCCTTGTCGATGTTGCCGATGACCTGAGGTGCGACGATCGCGGCCAAAAGGCCGATGATGATCACGACGACCATAATTTCGATCAGCGTGAAGCCACGCATGCGCCGGGCTGAATCCCTCAACCCTGAATAACTGTTCACAGTGGACAACTCCAAAGATGCTTGAGAAACGGGTACGAATACGGCGAGGCGCCGAAATTGACTCTATGAAGGTGTAAACGCCAGTATACCAAACATGGGGTTACCCCAAGCTCTCGAAAACTGGCGATTGCCCGCCGGAATCACCCTCCTGACCCTGCTCGTGGGCCTCCTGGGCGACCACGGGCGGGTGGTCCTGCGCTTCGACCGGCCTGCCATCGAGGCGGGCGAGGCCTGGCGCCTTGTCAGCGGCCATTTTACGCATCTCGGCTGGTCGCACTGGGCGCTCAATATCGCGGGCCTGCTACTCAGCTGGTACCTGGTCGGCCGGGCCTTCGGAACCCGCGGCTGGCTGCTGGTTATCGTCGCATCGATCGCCGCGATCGATCTGGGCTTCTGGTTCGCGATGCCGGGGCTCAACTGGTACGTGGGACTATCGGGCATGTTGCATGGCCTCATTGCCGCGGGCGCGATCGGCAGCTGGCCGAGCCGCCGCCTGGAGGCCGCGCTCATTGGCGGATTTGTCGTCTTCAAGCTCGCGTACGAAATCGTCGCCGGGCCCGTGCCCGGTTCCGCCTCGGCGGCCGGTGGCAACGTCATTACCGAAGCCCACCTGTTCGGAGCCATCGGTGGCGTGCTGGCTGCCCTGGCGCTAAGGATCAGCGTCAAGGATTAGATACGGTCAGGCGGCACCGATATAATCTGGCGGCTTTGCGGCGCAACAACAAGCACAGGCCGCGCACGAATGGGGAACAAATGACACTCGCAATGGTTTTCCCGGGACAGGGTTCCCAGTCCCAGGGCATGCAGGCGGATCTCGCCGAGCACTTCGATGTCGTCACCGACACCTACGCTGAGGCCAGCGAGGTGCTCGGCTACGATTTATGGGCGCTGGTTCAGGACGGTCCCGCGGAACGCCTCGGCGAGACGACCGTGACGCAGCCCGCAATGCTCGCAGCCGGCGTCGCGGCCTGGCGCGCCTGGAAGGCGGCCGGCGGCGAGGATGCAACGCAGATGGCCGGGCACAGCCTCGGCGAATACTCGGCGCTGGTTTCCGCCGGTGCCGTGGCCTTTGCCGATGCCATGCGCGTGGTCAAGCGGCGCTCTGAGCTCATGCAGGCTGCCGTGCCGGTTGGTGTCGGCGCGATGGCCGCGATTCTCGGGCTCGACGATGAGGTCGTCGAAGCGGTTTGCGCGGAGGTCGGCGACGCCGGCGTCGCCGAACCGGTCAACTACAACTCGCCAGGGCAGGTCGTTATTGCCGGCCACGCCGCGGCTATCGACAAGGCCGTTGAGCTCGCCAAGGAACGCGGCGCTCGCAGGGCGCTCGTGCTGCCGGTCAGCGTCCCGGCACACTCGTCGCTGATGCGCGAGGCGGGTGAGACGCTCGCGGAGACGCTGGCAGAAACCGCTTTCGAATCACCCGCGATCACCGTGATCAGCGCCGCCGCCGCGAAGCCATACACCGATGCCGACGATATCCGAACGCGGCTCTCTACCCAGGTATTCAGTCCCGTGCAGTGGGTGGGCACGGTCCAGGCCCTGATAGCGGGCGGCGCCACCCGGGTGGTCGAGTGTGGCCCTGGCAAGGTGCTCGCCGGCCTGACCCGGCGCATCGACAAGAGCATCGCTTCGGGATTCATCGACAATCACGACAGCCTGCAGAAACTCCTGCAGGACTAGCTTAGGAACAGGAACGAACAGATGAGCAACGTATACACGGCGGATGCCGTTGCCGGCGAGGTCGCCCTCGTTACGGGTGCATCGAGAGGCATCGGTGCCGCAATCGCATCGGCATTGGCCGCGGCGGGGGCACGGGTGATCGGCACGGCCACGAGTCAGGGTGGCGCCGACGCGATCGGCGAGGCACTCGGTGACTCGGGCAGAGGCCTCGTGCTGAACATCGCCGACGAGCAGTCTGTCAGCGACGCAATTGCCGATATCAACAGCAACGAAGGCGCGCCGACCATACTCGTCAACAATGCCGGGATCACCCGCGACAACCTCCTCATGCGAATGAAGCCCGAGGAGTGGGACGACGTCATTGCGACCAACCTGACGGGTACCTTCCGCGTTTCCAAAGCCTGCATGCGCGGCATGATGAAAGCGAAGAAGGGACGCATCATCAATATTGCCTCGGTCATTGGCGTCACGGGCAACGCGGGCCAGGCCAACTACGCCGCCGCCAAAGCCGGCCTGATCGGCTTTTCGAAGTCGCTCGCCAAGGAGATCGGTTCGCGGAACATCACCGTGAACGTGGTTGCACCGGGGTTCATCGACACCGACATGACCCGCGTGCTGCCGGATGACCAGAAGGACGCCATGCTGGGGCAGATCCCGCTCGGCAGGCTGGGCGAGGGCAGCGATATCGCCGCCGCCGTCATGTTCCTCGCATCGCCGGCCGGGGCCTACGTCACCGGTGAGACCCTGCACGTGAACGGCGGCATGCTGATGGATTGAAAAGTCCCGCAAAATCAAGGCGCCGGCGTATAGATTGCCGCTCGCTATTCACATACAATACGCCTCCACGGTTGGGGAGCACCTTGAAAAATCAAGGACTTACCGTTTTTTAGAGTCTTCTCAGGAGAGAACACCCAATGAGCAGTATCGAAGAACAAGTCAAAAGCATCGTTGCCGAGCAGCTCGGCGTAAAGGAAGACGAGGTGACGAACGATGCTTCATTTGTCGATGACCTGGGCGCTGATTCGCTCGACACCGTCGAGCTCGTGATGGCCCTCGAAGAGGAATTCGAAACCGAGATTCCCGACGAGGAAGCCGAGAAGATCACGACGGTCCAGCAGGCCATCGACTTCGTTACCGCTCGCGCAAGCGAGAGCTAATTCCGGCGGCGCGGCTATCTCGGCCGCGCCGTTCTTTCACCGTCGGCGATTCCGCCGACCACGCCATCCGGTAATCCCTTGAGCAAACGACGCGTAGTCATTACGGGTATGGGCATCGTCTCACCCGTAGGCAGTCGGCTGTCCGATGCCTGGACCAACGTGTGCGAGGGGCGCTCGCAGATCGGACCGTTCGATGATTTCGACGCCAGCGACCTGAGCACGCAGATCGCCGGTACGGTCATGGACTTCGACGTCAACGACTACCTGTCGCCCAAGGACCAGCGCAAGAACGACCCGTTTATTCACTACGGCGTCGCATCGACGATCGAGGCGCTCAAGGATTCCGGCCTCGAAGTTACCGAGGAGAACGGTCACCGCATCGGCGTGGCGATGGGTTCAGGCATCGGTGGCATCAAGTTCATCGAGGACAACCACGACAAGATGCTGGCCGGCGGCGCGCGCAAGGTGTCGCCGTTCTTCATTCCCGGCAGCATCATCAACATGACCTCGGGCCAGGTCAGCATCATGCAGCACATTACCGGCCCCAACATTTCGATCGTCACGGCCTGCGCGACGTCGACACACAGTATCGGCATTGCCGGCCGCAGCATCGAGCACGGCGACGCTGACGTAATGCTCGCCGGCGGCTCGGAGTACGCGACGACGCCATTGGCTATGGCGGGCTTCTGTTCCGCGCGTGCAATGACGACGCGCAACGACGATCCCGCCGCCGCGAGTCGGCCCTTCGACGTCGACCGCGACGGCTTCGTGCTCTCGAACGGCGCCGGCTGCGTGGTCCTCGAGGAACTCGAACACGCCAAGGCGCGTGGGGCGCGAATCTATGCCGAGCTCGTCGGCTTCGGCATGAGCGGCGACGCCTACCACATCACACTGCCACCAGCGGACGGCGAGGGCGCACGCAAATGCATGTCTGCCGCGCTCAATGACGCCGGCATCGACCCCTCCGAGGTGGACTACCTGAATGCCCACGGCACATCGACACCGGCCGGCGACGTCGGCGAGACGGTGGGCATCCGTCGCACTTTCGGCGACCATGCCGACAAGCTCATCGTGAGCTCGACCAAGTCATCGACCGGCCACATGCTCGGCGCCGCCGGCGTGGCCGAAGCGATCTTCTCGATCCTCGCCATCCAAAACCAGGTCGTCCCGCCGACGATCAACCTGGACAACCAGGACCCTGCCTGCGACCTCGACTACACGCCGAACACCGCCCGCGACGCGCGCATCCGAACGGTCGTATCCAACTCCTTCGGTTTCGGCGGTACCAACGGCAGCCTGGTCTTCCGAGCACTCGATTAGGCCCGCCGTGCTTAGGCGGAGCGTCTGCGATCGAAACTACAGCGTCGCCGTCGAACTCGATGAGCACGTCGATCTTCGCGCGCTGCGACGCGCGTTTCCCGAGCGATATCCTTGCCTGCTCGAGAGCACGGCCCGCAACGAGACGCTGGGCCGCTTCGACATCCTGTTCGCATGCCCCGGTGAAGAGCTCGTACTCACTGCCGACGGGCTGGGCGGTCCTGCCCACGGTGACAGCTTCCTTGCCGAGCTCGACCAGTGGTGGTTGCGGGAGCAGGGCACCAACGAGGTAGCATTCCTGCCATTTACGGGGGGCTGGTTCGTCTACCTCGGCTACGAACTTGCGGGCGAAATCGAGCCGCAGCTGCGGACGGCAAGCGACCCTGACCTCCCGGTCGCGTTCGCCTTGCGCTGCCGCGCCGCCGTGGTGCGTGAAGCCCTCAACGGTCGCTGCTGGCTCGTCTACGAGCACGATGTCGAGGAGCAGGTGCCCGATATCGTGGCGGACGTCGCAGCTTCCACCGGTAGTTCCGAGGGGCCCGCAGCGTTGGCCCGTATCGAAGAAGAGCCCGAACACGTCTTCCTCGAGGCGGTGAATGCCGCCAAGGAGTACATCGCGGCCGGAGACATCTACCAGGCGAACCTGTCGCGCCAGTGGACGGCGAACTACGGCGCCGCACCGGATGCTATGTCGCTGTACGCCGCGCTCGCGGAGTCGAACCCGGCACCGTTCGCCGGAGTCGCATCTCATGACGGCGCCACGATCATCTCGTCGTCTCCCGAGCGCCTGTTGAAGTTGCGTGACGGCATCGCGTCGACCCGGCCGATTGCCGGCACGCGGCCTCGTGCACCCGATCATTCAACCGACCATGCATTGTCGAAGGAACTGTTCGCGCACCCGAAGGAGCGCGCCGAGCACGTCATGCTGATCGACCTCGAGCGAAACGACCTCGGTCGCGTGTGCCGTCCCGGCACCGTCGTGGTGGACGAGATGATGGTTCTCGAGTCGTATGCGCATGTGCATCACATTGTGTCCAACGTGCGCGGCGAGTTGCGCGACGACGTCACGCCGGGCGCAGCCATTCGCGCCGTGTTTCCCGGTGGCACGATTACGGGCTGCCCGAAGGTCCGCTGCATGGAGATCATCAGCGAACTCGAGAACGGGCCTCGCGGCGCCTACACCGGCTCGATGGGCTACCTGAACCGGGATGGCAGCCTCGACCTCAACATCCTCATCCGGACCATGGTGCTGCGCGAGAATGCGCTCCGCTTTCGCGCCGGGGCCGGTATCGTCGCCGACTCTGACCCGGTTGCGGAACTAGGAGAAACCCGCGCCAAGGCGAAGGGTCTGCGCAAGGCGATCGATCCATGAGTGAGTGGTTTCGTCGCGGTGAACCTGTCGCGGGCATTGGCCTCGACGATCGCGGATTGCTCTACGGCGACGGGCTGTTCGAAACCATCGCGGTTCGCGACGGGACGCCGCGACTGCTCGACTTGCACCTGGCGAGACTCGCGGATGGATGCGGTCGACTCGGCATCGAGATGCCTGCCGCAAACATACTCGAGCGCGACATCGAGCGCGCGCTGGCGCTGTGCACGGCTGACTGGCGCGCCTGCACGTTAAAACTCGTCATTACGGCCGGCGAGGGGCCGCGGGGCTACCGACGCGCGCCCGGTACGCGGCCGGAGAGTCTCGTGGGCGTGTTCCCGTCAGCCTCGCTACCCGACTACGAACAGGGAGTAGCGGTCATGACCTGTCGTACACGCGCCTCAATCCAGCCGGACCTGGCGGGCCTGAAGACGCTCGCGAGGCTCGACCAGGTCCTTGCCCGTCGCGAATGGGATACGGCCGGGACCTGGGAGGGACTGATGTTCGATGCGGATGAACAGCTCACCTGCGGTACCATGACCAACGTGTTTCTCGTCAATGGCAACACGATTTCCACACCGCTGCTGGACCGTTCCGGGGTCGCCGGCATCATGCGCCGGCACCTGATGACGCTGCTCGGTGCACAGTCCATCGAGTGCCGGGAAGAGCGGCTCCGAAGCGACGACCTCTCGGCGGCCGACGAGGTGTTCCTCTGCAACAGCCAGGTAGGAGCCGTGCCCGTTCGTTCGATCGACGAGCGCACCCTCGAACCTGGTGAGGCAACGCGCAGCGTTATGGCATTGCTCGGCTATAACGGCGTGCCGGAGTGCCTGCCGTGAAGAAAGCCGGTCTCGCCCTTGCGGCGCTGGTCCTGATCGTGGCTGTCATCGCCGGCGCCGGCGTGATCCAGCTAAATCGCTTTCTTGACGCACCGCTCGCGGTGCCGGACGACGGCGCCGGATTCGAGATTCCTGCGGGCTCCTCGTTCGCGCAGGTGGCGCGGCGTCTGGAGGCCGATGGGGTACTGAGCGATGCCGACATCTTCCGACTGTGGGCGCGCTGGACCGACCAGGCAGGTTCGGTTCAGGCCGGCGAGTACCTGATTACCGCGGGCACGACGCCCAGACAGCTGCTCGAGCAGTTCACGAGCGGCGATGTCCGCCTTTACTCGTTCACGATCATCGAAGGCTGGACGCACTGGGAACTGCTTGACGCACTGCATGCTGATCCGACCCTCGTCGCAACGATGAGCAGCGAGGACTGGCCGGGGCTGCTCGAGGAACTCGGTACCGAGGCGGACTGGCCCGAAGGCCTGTTCCTTCCGGAGACCTACCGGTTTCCACGCAACACGACCGACCGCGACGTTCTGAAGCAGGCCTACGAGCTCATGCAGAAGGCGCTGGACGAGGAATGGCAGGAGCGGGCGGCCGATACGCCGGCGACCAATCCGTACGAGGCACTCGTCCTTGCATCGATCGTCGAGAAGGAGACGGCACGAGCGGATGAACGCGAGCGCATCGCCGGCGTATTTGCACGCCGCCTCGTCAAGCGCATGCGTTTGCAGACGGACCCCACGGTGATCTACGGCATCGGTCCGGAATTCAACGGCAACCTGACCCGCCGTGACCTGCGTACGGACACACCGTACAACACCTACACGCGGCACGGGATGCCGCCGACGCCGATCGCGATGCCGGGCCGAGCGGCAATACGCGCAGCGCTGCATCCGGCGGCCGGCGAGGAGCTTTTCTTCGTCGCGACCGGCATCGGCGACGGCAGTCATAAATTCTCGAGAACCAAGGACGAACACGATGCCGCCGTGCGCGAGTACCTGAAACGTCTGCGGGAACAGCGCAACGGGGCAGGGCAGTGAGTCGCGGCCGCTTCATTACCATCGAAGGAATCGAAGGCGTCGGCAAGTCCACGAACATGCGCCGCCTGATCGGCCACATCGAGGCCGCGGGCCACATGGTGCTGCAGACACGCGAGCCGGGCGGCACGCCGACGGCGGAACTGATCCGTGACGTGGTACTGGGCCACGCCGAAGAACCAATACCGGAGATTGCCGAGCTGCTGCTCATGTTCGCATCCCGCTCGATCCTGGTCAGCAACGTGATTCGGCCGGCCATCGACGCGGGAACCTGGGTCGTCAGCGACCGGTTCGTCGACGCGAGCCGTGCCTACCAGGGCGGCGGCCGGGGTATCCCGATGGAACGCGTCAACCAGCTCGCGGACTGGGTGCTCGGGGACCTGAGCCCGGATACCACGATCCTGCTGGACGCGCCGGTCGAGACCGGCATGGCCCGCGCAGACTCGCGGGGTGAACCGGATCGCCTGGATATCGAGAAGGCCGAGTTCTATACGCGGGTCAGGGGCGCCTATCTCAAACTGGCCGAGGAAGAGCCGGAACGTTTCGAGATCGTCGACGCGTCTGGTTCGATTGACGACGTGGGTGCAGCAATCGACCGAATCGCGGCGCAGATCCTGAATTAGAAACTGACTTAGATAGTAGTTGTAATATATTGTTTTAATGGATTTAAGTTGGCAAAACGAGATCGCGGCAAACTGGCGGAACAGCGAAAGCCAGGGGCGGCTGCCGCACGCGGTGCTGCTGGCCGGCCCGCCGGGTGTCGGCAAACGCGCTGCTGCCGCGTGGATGGTCCGTCGCAAGCTGGGGCTCGCGACCGGGGAGCTGCCCGAGTACCCGTTCGAGCGACCGGAACATGCCGACCTGCACTGGCTGGAGCCGCCGGAAGACAAGACGTCCATCCTGATCGACCAGGTTCGCGCGCTCGTCGCCGAGATGACCCTGACGAGCTATGAGGGACGCGGCAAGGCGGCCGTGATCGAGCCTGCCAATGCCATGACCCACAGCGCCGCGAACAGCCTCCTGAAGACTCTGGAGGAGCCACCAGGCGACGCGCTGCTGGTCCTCGTCGCCGATCGGACGGGCAGGCTGCCGGCGACGATTCTGAGCCGCTGCCAGCGGATCGACATCCGCGTGCCGTCGGAGCGGGAGGGCCTCGAGTGGCTGGATCGACTGCAACCCGGCACGGCCTGGGCAGAGCCCCTGCGGGTCGCCGGCAATGCGCCGATTGCCGCGATCGCCGCAGCCGAGCAGCTCGAGACCAGCCACGGCCTCGGGCGCGACCTCGCCGCCGTCGCCTCGAAGTCGGCGTCGCCGGTCGACGTAGCCGCCAACTGGAGCAAACTGGACCCGCAGTTCGTTCTCGAATGGCTAGCCCGGCAGGTGCAGTCGGGCCTGAAATCGGTCCATGGCGACCGAAATTCGGCCCGTGACGGTGCTATCGGAGAATCTGTGCTGCGCGGCATGGACAGCCGAAATCTGTTTTGCTATCTAGACGACATAAATCGGCTTCGAGGCCAGCCACGCGGCTCTTACAATGTGCAGCTGGCCCTCGAGGGGCTCTTGATCGACTGGGCAACCGGCCTCGTCGACGCGGGGCGCCACCGCGATCGGCCGCTGCTCGCGGAGCTCGACACGGGTTGAGGCCCACCACGGATTCAGGTGAGAAATGAGTAAACCAGGACTGCTGACACTGACGATCAAGGACAAGAGCGCCCTGTATCTCGCCTATATGCCGTATGTCGTCAACGGTGGCCTGTTCATCCCGACCAACAGCTCCTACCGGCTCGGCGACGAGGTCTTCATGCTGCTCAACCTGATGGGCGAGGAAGAGAAGATTCCCGTGGCCGGCACGGTGATCTGGATGACGCCCAAGGGTGCGCAGGGCAAGCGTACGGCAGGCATCGGCGTGCAGTTCAGTGACCAGGACCAGGGCAATACCCAGAAGAAGATCGAGAACTACCTTGCCGGCGCGCTCGGCGGCGACAAGCCCACGCACACGATGTAGTCGCGCCCCCGGTGCCTGCCGCACCGGGAACCACTTCTGAACGACTAGATGGGGTCTTTGTTGATCCCGCCCTGCAGGACGTAGGCCTGGAAGCCACGTTCGCTCAGGATATACGCACCCGCTGAACTGCGCCGTCCGGTATCGCAGCAGACAACGTACTTCTTCGAGGGATCGAGCGTATTGATCTTCAGGCGAATAAAGTACAGCGGGATGTTGACGGCGCCGTCGAGATGCTGGTTCTCGAACTCGCTCGGCAGGCGCACGTCCAGCCATTGGCCGCCGCCGGCGACGATCTGCTGGGCACTTGCGAGGTCGACCCAGTCGAGCATTGGTTCATTGAGGAGCTTCTTGAAGTCCTCCTTGCCGAGCCGCATCACGGCACCGTCCGTCGTCATCGTCACCGTGGCGTTGCGCTTGGCATCCGAAATCAGCGCTTCTTCGCCAAAGGTGTCGCCGACGTGGAGTTCGGCAAGCTTGATGCCGTCCTTGCTGAGCGGCGTTTCGCGGGTGACGAGCGCCGAACCGCGGGTGAGCACGTAAAAATAGTCGCCTTCCGCACCCTGCTTGAGGATCACGTCGCCCGACTTGTAATTGATCTGCTGCATGCGCATGAAGATCGCCTGGATGTTCGCAGGCGGAATCTTGTGGAACGCCTTGGTCTGCAGCAGCATCGTCATCCAGTCCTCGGTGCCGCCACCGACGTCTTCCTGCCCCTGCAGCTCGGAGACCTCGTAGGTACCCGTCTGGTCCCAGGTGAGCATGACGTCGAGCAGATCGGAATCGACCGAGATGAACTGGACGCGGTCGCGTGCCTTCGCCGACACGCGCCGCGGGTAGACCGGGGCAACCGGGTTGCGGGCAAAATCGCTGCCGCCTTCCACGGTACCCACCGCCTTGCCATGGTCCTGTAGTTCCAGGACACCGGCTACGATGTAGAACGTGCGTTTTTCGGTATCGCCTTCCTTGAACAGCACCTGCCCGGGCGACAGTTCGCGAACCTGCACCTTGCGGGCGAGGGCGGCGAGATTGTCCCGTTTCAGTCCGTCCAGAGGCGAGAAGCGCCTGAGCAGTTCAATGGTGGTCTGCTCATCGGTCATAGCTTTCCAATACGCTCGTTTGTTGTTTGACGCGGCATTCTACCTTTAATTCAACGACTTCCGGTACTCCCGTTATGTCACACCGTGAAGCGGCGCACACTTTGCCGCTGGCGGGCCGTTAAAGGTCCGACCAGCCCGAATGCGGCCGGAAACGATCGCCGTGATTCGCGGCCAGCTCTACGAGTCGGGCAGTGACCGTATCGACGCCCCGGTCGCGGGCATATTTGAGCGGTCCGCCGCGAAACGGTGCGAAGCCCGTACCGAAAATGACGCCGGCATCGAGCAGGTCGCCATCGGTAACCACGCGATCGCTCAGTGTCGCGACCGCCTCGTTCACCATTGCCAGGATCAGGCGATCCTCGATGTCTGCCGGCGCCTTGCCGCCGCCCTCCGGCTTAACGGGTTTGCCCTCTGGCCAGGTGTAGAAACCTTCGCCGGACTTGCGCCCGAGCTTGCCGGCCTCGACCATCTCGGCGAGCCGGCCGGGCACGGGCCGGTTCATTGCCTTGCCCAGCACGTTGGAGACGCCGAGCGCAACGTCGATGCCCACGCTGTCGATGAGCTCGATGGGCCCCATCGGCATGCCGAAGCGCTCGGCGGCCTTGTCGATCTCCGGCAGCGCCACACCTTCTTCCGCCAGCGCCATCGCCTCGGCCATGTAGGGCGCAAGTATCCGGTTGACGACGAATCCGGGCGCGCTCGCACATTCGAGCGGCAGCTTGCTGATCGCCTTGACGAAGCCGAAGCCTATGTCGAGCGCATCGGCCGTCGTGTCGTCACAGCGAATGACTTCGACGAGCGGCAGCTGGGCGACGGGGTTGAAGAAGTGCAGCCCGATGAAGCGCAGCGGCTCTTTGAGCACCGTCCGAAGCTCCTCCAGCGGAATGCTCGAGGTGTTCGTCGCGAGTATCGCACCCGGCTTCATGCGCGCCTGCAGGTCCTCGTACAGCGCCTGCTTGGCCTCCTTGTTCTCGAAGATGGCCTCGATGATCAGGTCGGCATCGGGCACCCCGGCGCCTTCTACGTCCGCGTTCAGCCGCTGTCGCGTCTCGGCGCGCTTCGCATCGTCGCGAACGCGCTTGGCGAACAGCTTGTCGGCGCGCTCGAGCGCCGGCTCGATGTACTTGAGCTCGCGGTCCTGCAGGGTCACCTGCATGCCACGCAGCGCACACCACGACGCGATGTCGCCGCCCATGACGCCCGCCCCGACGACGTGGACACGCCGCACCTTCGGCGCATCCTTGCTGCCCTGGCCCTTGAGCGCGTTCTGCAGGAAAAATACCCGCACCAGGTTTCTCGAGGTCGGCGTGCACATCAGGTCGGCAATAGACCGGGCCTCGGCCTCGTATGCCGCCACGCCTTTCGCGCCGAATCGCGACCACAGGTCGATCATCGCGTACGGCGCCGGGTAATGCTCCTTGCGCGCCTTGCCAGCGACCTGTTTCAGCAGGACGTTGCGAATAAATGGCCGCGCGATGCCGCTCGACAGGATGCGTTCGACGAGGGGCGCGGTCTTCAGCGGCGGTGCCTTGGTAACGAATTGCTGCGCCTTGTCACGCCACTGTTCTTGCGGACAGATGGCATCGATCAGCCCGATTCGGCGGCCCTTCGCCGCATCGATGGACTTGCCCGTCAGCATCAGCTGCATGGCCGGGCGCACACCCGCTATACGCACCGCGCGAACGGTACCACCGAATCCCGGGTGGATGCCGAGCTGGACCTCCGGCAGGCCGAGGATCTTCCTGTCGCTCTTCCATGCGATCCGATAGTCGCAGGCCATCGCCAGTTCGAGACCACCGCCAAGGGCGAAGCCGTTGATCACGGCAACGGTGGGGCAGGACAGCGCCTCGAGACGATCGAGGACCTTCTGTCCGAGCCTTATCAGGTCGTAGGCCTGGTCGGGGTTCTCGATCTTCGTGAACTCGTTGATGTCGGCACCCATGATGAAGCCGTTTTTCTTGCCCGAGTAGACGACCACCCCCTTCGGCAGGTCGTTCTCGAGCGCTTCGAGATGCTCGTTCAGCTCCATGAGTACCGGACCCGACAGGACATTGGCACCGCCGTCAGCCTTGTCGATTTCGAGCCAGGCGATGCCGGCGTCGTCCGTTGTCAGTGACCAGTGGTTTTCACTCATGCTGTTCTCTCGGGTGGGTTGGGGGAACGACGCCTACTCGACGTCGAAATCGCAGATCAGCGGCAGGTGGTCGGAGTGACGCACGTCCGGGATCTGGAAGCTGGTGACATTGATACCGTCCTGGTACAGCACCCAGTCAAGCTCCTTGCGTGGCGAGCGGCTGGGGTAGGTCGGAAGGCCTTCGGTGTTGGCCGACTTCAGTCCGGCGGCTTTCATGAACAGGTAGATCTCGTTCTCGCCCCAGAAGGTATTGAAATCGCCGGCGACGATGACCGGCTTCTCGGTCGCCTCGATGAGGTCGTACAGGCGCCGCAGCTGCAGGTGACGATGGCGGTACTTGAGCGACAGGTGCACGAGGAAGACCGCGTACTCCTGCATCTCGAACTCGATGATCAGCCGCTTGATGCCGGTATCGAAGTAGTGGAACTTCTCCCCGTGTACGCGCGAGGCGGCCATGAATGCATTGCCTTGCTTGCGGACGATCGGCAAGATCTGGTTGATCGACTTCTCGCCGTACTTGGTCTCGTAGGACGTGTTCATGCCGAGATCCGCGGCGATCGCTTCGGCCTGGTTCACCATGCGGCTGCGAATCGAGCCGGTATCCACCTCGATCAGGCCGACGATATCGGGATCGACCGACTTGATGAAGCGGGTGAGCTCAGGCAGGACGTTCTGGTTGCCCAGCACGTAGCCTGCGCCACTCGGGCCACCGCCCACGGCGTACCTTATGTTGTAAAGCAGGAGTCGCATCGGCGGGTATTGTGGTACGAAATTGATAGAATCGCTACGGGGACTTGCAAGGGGGAGTACAGCGTTGTCAGAAGATAATCCGATCCGGGTATTCGTCACTCACGCATTCAGCGAGACAGATGACTATCTGCGAATCTTCGAGTTCCTCGAGTGTGTCGACCGTTTCTACTACCTGAACGTATCGAAGCCCGACGAGGCGCCCTCGGGCGGCATGGAGGAGATCAAGGACGCCCTGATCCAGCAGATCAAGGAGAGTGAGGCCGTGTTCGTGGTTCCGGAACTCTACGACGCACAGCCCGATCTGGTCGGCTTCATGATGGATGCTGCCGACGCCAACGAAAAGCCGATGATCGTCATCCGGCCCTTCGGCCGGGTCAAACCCACCCCGGCACCGCTCGTCGACCGCTGCAACGAACACATCGAATGGAACGCACGCGAGATGGTTGACGCACTCAAGCGGCAGGCACGGCTCGAAGACACGGCACGCTGGGAGGTTGTCGACTTCCCGGGTTACGATGCAGACGGCGAAGTTAAGTAATTAAAAACAATAAGTTATAAGGTCTTTCTAAAGTAATGTCAGACCAAAAACCCGTCATCATCGCGCACCGCGGCGCGTCCGGATACCTCCCCGAACACACCCTGCCAGCAAAGGCGCTGGCCTACGCGATGGGTGCCGACTACCTCGAACAGGATGTTGTCGCCACCCGTGACGACGAGTTGCTCGTCATGCACGACATACACGTCGACCGGGTGACCAATGTGGCGGACGTGTTCCCGGGACGGGCCCGTGACGACGGGCGCTTCTACGTGCGCGACTTTGATCTCGCTGAGCTCCGCCGTCTGAGCGTGTGGGAACGCATGAACCCGGACGGCACGGCCGTTTACCCCGAGAGATTCCCGGCCCGGAGCGGCAGCTTTCGCGTGCACACGCTGGGCGCCGAGATCGAGCTCATCCGGGGACTCAACGCCAGCACCGGGCGGGTGGCCGGTATCTACCCGGAGATCAAACGGCCCGCATGGCACAAGGAGCAGGGCGTCGACATTGCGCCGATTATGCTGGAACTGCTCACGCGCGAGGGCTACACGACCAGGGACGACCCGGTCTTCCTGCAGTGTTTCGATGCCGCCGAAGTGCGCAGGCTTCGAGAGGAGCTGAAGACTGATCTGAAGCTGATCCAGCTCATCGGCGACAACAGCTGGAAAGAGTCCACCACCGACTATCACGCGCTGCGGACAGATGCCGGTCTCGACGAGATTGCACGGGTCGCGGACGGTATCGGGCCCTGGCTCGAGCAGCTGTACGTTGTCGACGACGGCCGGCCGCGATCGACCGGCCTCGTGGAGCGAGCCCACGCTCGCGGTCTGGCGGTGCATCCGTACACCTTCCGCATGGACAGCCTCCCGGAAGGTTTTGCGAGTTTCGACGGCCTCGTCGGATTCGTGATCGGCGAACTCGGGGCGGACGGGCTGTTCACCGACTTTCCGGACCTGGCGAGACGCGCCCTTCCGGCCTGAGATTTCCGCCAATTTGTCAATAAATCATTGTTTTACAGAGGCTTATTCGGGATACTGTGGGTGCCTGAATGACCAGATGCGGGGCAGGCGCGGGTGACATCGACTGCCCGGATTGAGAACTCCGTCCTTTAAAGAAACGGGAAACAAAACAATCATAAGCCGATGTTTATGGAGCTCCCACAGAACCTGATCCTGATGACGCTCGGCGCGTTCCTGATCGGCTGGATACTGTCTTCGATCAATGCGCGGCTAGGCTCCTCGTCCAAAACCAAGAAGCGCGATCCGAAGGACGATCGAATCCGCTCCCTGGAAGCCGAGCTGCGTATTGCGCAGACCAACCTGGGCGAGGTCCAGGAGAAGGCCGAACGGTTTGAGAAAGAGCTCGAAGAAGCTACCGAAGGCAACGAGAAACGCGACAACGTCATAACCCACCAGCAGGGACGGGTTGACGAGCTCAAACGCGATCTCAAGGAATCAGTCCGGAAAACCCGCGAACTGCGCTCCGAGCTCAGCAACCGTGCCGAAGAGAGCGTTCGCTCCGAGGCGCGAATCCGGGAAGTGGAGACCGAGCTGTCCGTTGCCCAGGCATCGACCGACCTGATTGCCACCGGCGTCCTCGACTATTCCGTTGCCCCGGACGGCGAAGAAGAGATCGACGAGACGGCGACCGCAGCCGACCTCTCGAAGTCTGCCAGCTCATAAGCCTCCTACAGATCCACCTGAAACGCCGCATCCGAGCGGCGAGTAGCGCGCACCTCGAAGCCCGAGTGTCGCCAGAGCGTAACGCTCATAACCGGACCGACCTACCGCCGGCGGCGTTTCAGGTGGATCTGTAGGAGGCTTATGAGCTGGCAGACTTCGAGAGGTCGGC
>JAAUXY010003557.1_pt1 | contig 32226 bp, 30 predicted proteins | sample 7278121 | NCBI WGS metagenome assembly JAAUXY01 (sample SAMN14350117, study PRJNA611818) | marine sediment metagenome | isolation source: surface marine sediment (1.8m) | place: French Polynesia: Moorea | collected 2018-08
GACCTGGGAAGAGGACATCCCCGGCAACATCGCCAAAGGCGACCAGAACTGGCCCGCCGTGCTCGACTAACGCAGCCTGCGTTCATTCGAACGCAGATAGGCTGCTCTATCTATATGGAATAGATCAAATTATCTGCGCTCAATTGAGTCCAGTTGAGCGCAGTTTGATCTAGGGCACAACGACATGAGGTCGAGTCGATCTCATGTCTGAATCGTTCTCTAGACTGCTGAAGTAGAGCGGGATGATTTGAAGCCGCATGGACTTCAAATCAGCCCGCTCTCGGCGCCCCCTAAGCGTCTTATAGGCGCGGCACGGCGTTGCACCTCTTCTTCGGCGGGCCTTGCCGATTTCGCGGCCCTTCGCATAGCGGCCGGGCGTCGCCGCCCCCGCCCGATATGACAAGCTTCAAAACCTGTGCTTCAATAAAACTGATAATCAATAACAAGCGGTCTTGGGGAGGGGGAAGCGCGATGGCGAAGAACGCCGTACTCATCGTCTCCGTGGCGCTGAGCGCGATCATCGGGATCTGGAGCGTGGTCGCGCCGGATCAGGTCACCGGGGCCGCCGTCGCCCTCACCAGCGGCGCCCTCAACTATCTCGACTGGATGTTCATGCTGGCCTGCACGATGTTCGTGCTGCTCAGCGTCTACCTCGCGCTCGGTCCCTACGGCGACATCAAGCTCGGCCACGACGACGACGAGCCGGAGTTCTCCACCGGCTCCTGGATCGCCATGCTCTTCGCCGGCGGTATGGGCTCCGGCCTGCTGTTCTGGGGCGTGGCCGAGCCGATGTACCACTTCTACTCGCCGCCCGGGGAAGAGGGCCTGACCACCCAGGCGGCGCGCACGGCCTTCGCCATCACGAATCTGCACTGGGGCTTCCACGCCTGGGCGATCTACGGGGTCTGCGCCCTGGTCATCGCCTACTTCGTGTTCCGCAAGGACGCGCCCTCAATGGTCTCCACGCCGATCGAGTATTCCCTGCGGCCCTTGCTGGGCGACCAGGTGACCCGCTGGGTCTCGATGGTCGCCGACGTGGTCGCGGTCATGGCCGTGGTCTTCGGGCTGGCGGGCTCGCTGGGCATGGGCACCATCATGGTGCGCTCCGGCCTAGCCGAGGTCTTCGGCACCGACCCCAACTCGCTGGCGGTGGCGATCGGCATCCTGATCGTCATGACCATCGCCTTCCTGCTCTCGGCCTGCACCGGCGTCGACAAGGGCATCAAGATCCTCTCGAACATCAACATGGTGATCGCGATCGTGATCATGCTGGTGGTGCTCTTCGCCGGGCCGACGACCTTCATCTTCAATGCCTTCGTCAACAGCTTCGGCGACTACCTCAGCCAGTTCGTCTATATGTCGTTCCGGATCTTCTCCTACGACGACAGCCTGCGCGGCTGGACCCACGGCTGGACCCTGACCTACCTGATCTGGTGGATCGCCTGGGGGCCCTTCGTCGGCATCTTCATCGCCCGGATCAGCCGTGGCCGAACCATTCGCGAGTTCGTCCTTGGCGTCGTCGTGGCGCCGACCGTGTTCTCCATGCTGTGGTTCGCGGTCTTCGGCGGCGCGGCGATCTACATCGAGATGTTCGGGAGCGGTGGTCTGGCGGAGATCGTCTTCGAGGACGTGAGCGCCGCACTCTATGCCTTTTTCGGATACCTGCCGGGAACGGCCGTGCTTAACATCCTCGCCGTCATCCTGGTGTTCATCTTCCTGGTGACCAGCGCCGACTCCGGCACCTTCGTGGTCTCGATGATGACCACCAACGGCAATCTCAACCCGGACGTCAGGACCAAGCTGATCTGGGGCATCCTGATGTCGGCCATCACCTTCGGCGTGCTGGTCTCCGGCAGCGTCTCGGTCGCCAAGGCCATGGCGATCACCGGGGCGGTGCCCTTCACCTTCATCGTCTTCGTCCAGCTGGTCGGCTTCTTCCGGGCGCTGCGCGAAGACGAGAGCGCGGAGGTGCGCGACCTGCGCCTGGCGCAACGCATGGCCCGGGCCCAGGAAGCGTCCGATGCCAAGACGCCGGCGGAATGAGGGGAGGAGGATCATGGACATGAAACGCCTTTCTGTGCCGTCCCTTCGTCGTTCGCTGGCGGGTCTGCTGCTGGCCGCCGCGGCCTTCGGGCTCGCGGCCTGCGAGGAGGAGCCGCCGGTCCTGCGCGTCGCTGGCAAGAACTTCACCGAGAACATGCTGATGGCCGAAATGCTGGCCCAGCTGGCCGAGCGCGAAGGCATCACGGTTCAGCGCGCGATTCCCTACGGCCGCTCGGCGGAGGTCTTCGAGGCTCTGAAGCAGGGCAAGATCGACCTCTATCCGGAATACAACGGCACCGGCCTGGTCTATCTCGGCCAGCCGGCCATGGCCGACGGCAAGGCGGCCCTGGCCCGGGTGCGCGAGCTCTACGGCCCCTTGGAGTTGACCTGGGGCGAATCCTTGGGGTTCTCCAACGACTACGTCCTGGTCATGCGGCCCGAGGAGGCGCAGTCGCTCGGAGTCGCGAAAATCTCCGACCTGGCCGGCCTGGGGCCGCTGGAGATCGCGACGGACACGGACTTCCTCGAGCGTCCGCTGGACGGCCTCGGGGCGATGATCCGCCGCTACGGTCTGACCGAGGGCAAGGTCCAGTCCTATTCCCTAGACGACGGCGGCAAGGACAAGATCGTCCAGGCCCTGCTCGACGGCGAGGTCAAGGTGGCCGAGCTCTTCCGCACCGATTCCCAGATCGCCGCCTTCGACCTGGCGGTGCTGGAGGACGACCTGAGTTTCTTCCCGGTCTACGAGCCCTCGCCTTTGGTCCGTGAGGACGCGCTGGCCCGCTTCCCGAAGCTCTCCGGTGCCATGACCCTGCTGAAGGATCAGGTCACCGCCGATGCCATGCGCGGCCTGATCGCCCAGGTCGAGCTCGAAGGCCGCAGCGTCCCGGCGGTCGCCTTGGCCTTCCTGGCCGATGCCGGCCTGGTCGACGAGACCGCGGAGGCTGCGGGCGGCGCCGAAAGTCTGACCGTGGCCCTCGGCGGCCTGGATTCCCTCTCCGGTCCCGCGGGCCGGGCGGTGCGGGCCTCCAAGGCGGTCTTCCCGAAACGCAGCATCGAGGTCGCGCGGGCGGCCAACCCGCTCGATCTCGTGACTTCGGGCGCGGCGCGCCTTGCCGTGGTCGGCACCGAGTCCTTCTATTCCCTGGACGACGGGGCGGCCGTGCTGTCCAGCTCGGCCGAGGCGCTGGGCGTGGTCGGCTATCGCCTGGCCCACGTCATGGTTCCGGGCAGCGGTGCCGCCGCCCTGGCCGAGGTCAAGCGCCTCGGCGTCGGCGAGGCCGGATCGGCCTCCGACCGGATCGCCCGCAACGTGCTCGCCGGCCTCGACATCGGCGGCGTGGAGCTGATCTCCGGGGAGTCCGGCGACCTCAAGGCCCAGGTCGAGGCGATGTCGAAGGGTCTGGTCGACGCGGTTTTCGTGATGGCGCCGCTGGGCGACGGCGCAGTGCTCGACATCATGGAGACGGGCCGCTACCGCCTCCTGGCGGTCGAGGGCTGGAGCCAGGGCAACGCGCCGATCCGCTTCTCCTTCCTGCGGCCTGCCAAGGTGCCGGCCGGGACCTATCCCGGACAGGCCGGAGCGGTCGAGACCCTCAGCACCCAGATGGTCCTGGCCGGGCCGTCCAGCCTGCGCGAGGCCTTCGGCGCCCAGGGCCCTGGGACCACGGGCACGGCCGCGACCCAGCCGATCCCGGCGGAGACCATACGCAAGCTGGCCGCCGCGCTGGGCAGCACCGAGGTCGTCGATCCCGCCGCGCCCGTGGCCGCCGCCTTGCGGCCGGCCTTGGAGGAAGGGCCGCAGCCCCTCGTGGCGGACCTGCCGACCTCGCTGATCAATATCCTGGCGACGGCCTTCCTCGCCTGGATGATCTACCTGCTCTTCGCGCGGGCCCCCAAGGCGCGGCTCAAGGAGCCGCCGGCCGATCTGCACATCACGCCCGCCAAGCCCACCGACTAGGGCCCAACGACTAGGGATCGAGGAGACCCGCCATGGCTGAGAAGAAGAAGGTGCTCGTTCCCATCGACCTCGAGCACAAGAGCACCTGGGCGAAGGCGCTGCCGGCCGGCGTCGACCAGGCCAAGATCCTGAAGGGCGAGGTCTGGCTGATGACCGTGGTGCCGCACATCGTTTCCGGCATCGACTGGCGCTACGCGATCCGCGGCGAGGAGCACGGCTCCATCGAGTTCGACATCAAGGACCTGGTCAAGCAGGCCGAGGACCGCATGCAGGAGCTGGCGAAGGAGCACGTTCCGAAGGAGTTCTTCGGCGGGATCATCGCCGCGCACGGCACGATCTACGAGAAGATCGTCGACGCGGCCAACGAGGTCGATGCCGAGATCATCGTCATGGCCGCCCACCGGCCCTCGCTCAAGGACTACCTGCTCGGCCCCAACACCGCCCGCGTCGCCCGCCACGCCCGCTGCTCGGTTCAGATCGTCCGCGACTGAGCGGGCCGCCGCGGCCGGGCCCAAGCGAACCTACGACCGTCATCTACGATTGGCGGCTCGCCAAGAAGCTCGGTCGAATCGCTCACCCGGTGCGGTCGGGCGGCCTCTATCCGAGACCTGCGTGACGACGGCCGGCGTACCTCATGGTACCACGAACTCGTCAGCGGCGGCGGCACCGTCAATCCAGTCGATTTCTCGACCTGTCAGACGCTGGACGTAGACGTTCAGGGCCTGCGCAAAAGGCCCGCCCTTGTAGGCTACGACCAACCCTGCCCCGGGTGAGCAAAGGCGGCCGTCCTCGACCTCGTCCTTCAGGAAGTGCCGTATCGGGACGTTCTTCGGCAGTCCGGTCACCTCCTGCGGCCGCTCTAGTCCGATGGCCAGAACCCCGACGATGTCTGCGCCCTGGGCGGGACGAACCGTCCAGGCGACCGACCGATGGCCGCTGACCACGAGCAGGACTCTTCCGCGCCGCTTTACCAGGACGTCGACTTCTTCCTTCCTCCCCCGCCGAGATGAGCTTGATTGTTTCTCGGCGCCATGCACGGAGAGAGCGGCAATATGCACATCATCGCCGACATCCAGGGCGCGGCAGGTCTTCGCGTGGTCGGGCGGCAATGCAAGGGCTGCCAACCTGGCCTTTGGCTCCACGCCCGCGCAGGTCTCGGGACCGACGCGAGACCCCTCCATGTAGAAGAAGCAGTTGTGGCCGCGATCGCCTCTGGGCTCCGGAACGCCCACCGGTATCAGGAAGCTCGACGAATGGGCGCCGCCCATCACCGGCGGCAGCTGGATCTGCCGTGTCACGACGAACCTCGGCGGCCATTTGCGGGGGCGGTAGCGGAAGTCGGGCGACAGGCGGAACTGGTAGGGCTTGCTGGCGCTGTCCTGCCAGGCCCGGGCTTCGTCAAGGGAGGTCTCTCGGATCGCGCCGTCTTCCAGGAGCTGGAGCAGCCCCGCCTGGTTGGGAAGGATCCTATAGCGCGTGACCTTCACGGGTGAGAGGACCTCTGCGGGTGCGAGCTCCCGGATGCCGCCGGGGTAGAAGCGGAGGATCTCCGATTTCAGCTGGTCGGCGATGGGATCTTTGGGATTTGGGGCTTGGTGGGCCCGTCTCCGCGCCTCCTCGCTATAGGATTCCGTCCAGGCCCCGAGGCTCGCGCCGTCCGCGTCTCTCGAGGCGCTGCGGCCAAGTACGATGGTCTTGGCCCTGCGATCCTGGCCGACGATGTGGTCGGGCGGCCGGCCCAGACGGCCCTCCAGGAACCGACGGACTTTGTCCTTTTCGCTCCGGTAGATAATGCCCTCTTTGATTTGGCAGGCGTCCAACGGAACGAAGGTCACTTTGTTCGCCACCACGCCGCGGACACCGGCCTTCAGCGAGTTGTGCTTGGCCGGGCCGATGATGACCAGCCGATCAAGGTCATCCCCCTTGGCTTCGACGTTCCAGATCACAGGCCTTGGAGAAACGAGGACTCCATAGAAAGGCCCGGATCCCTTCTCGACCCTCACGTCTGCGACGTAGGTAGTGATGTCCTGAGAGCCCAGCCTTACGGTCGACAGCGCGCCGGTCGGGACGGTGCTGCTGAACACGACCGCCGCCGTCTCCGAGGGTCGCGGCAGGCGGCAGCCCTTCTCAACCGTGGCCCTGGCGCCTGTTTGCGTCACCGCCTCAGTCCCACAGCCGGCCATCAAGATGGCAAGAACGGCAGCAGCGAGCCGTCTCGAAGGTTGGTGCGCGGCACGAACTATCGGCATTCTATCCTCGAATTCATTCCTTCGGCCCCGCGCGAAGGCGTTCGGCACTTCAGGTCTTGTCGAAGAAGCCGGAGTCGGAGGGCGCGCGGCCTGCTGGCTCAGGTTCTACAGGCTGTGTCCTTAAGCGAAAGTGACCGAAGCAGGCTTCAGAACCAAGATCGGCGTGCCAATGATGGGTTCTGGGCCCGCCGCCTTGTCGACCCTTGGCAAGGCGCCAGGAGCAGGCTGTCCCTGGGCGTTGGCGCCAGCCTCCCGGCAAGACGCGAAGGCGCGCCATTGAGAACCACCACACTAGGGAACCAGGAAACGGCCCGTGCTATCGGGACCACCGAGCCAGTCGATCTCTCGCCCCGTCAGACGCTCGACGTAGACGTTCAGCGCCAGCGCGAAGGGCCCGCCCCGGTGTGCCGAGAGCGGCGCCGATCCCGGAGAGCAACGCCGGCGGTCGTGCATCTGGTCCTTGAGGATGTGAAGGATTGGCACGGTCCTCGGCAGTCCGGTGATCACCTGCTCCTCGTCGTGCGCCAACGCGATGACGCCGGCGATGACCGTACCGTACCCGAACCGGACCCGCCATTCGGCGGAGTTGTAGCCGCTGATCACGAGCAGAGTTCGGCCAAGACGGTTGACCTGGATGTCGAAGCGCGCCTTCCTGCCCCGCCCCGATCCGCTTGGTCGGGTCCTGGCAGAGTGGACCGACAGCGCGGCGATGTGAACGTCGCTGCCGGGTTCCAGGGCCCGGCAGTTTCCGGCGATGTCGGGTGGCAAGGACAGTATCGCCTGCCGGGCCATGAATGCCTCTCCTGCGCAAGAGTTCGGCCATACGCGGAATCCCTCCATCAAGAAGAGGCAGTCGTGGCCGAGGTTCCCTTCAGGTTGCGGAACGCCCTCCGGGACCAAGAAGCTCGACCTGAGGCTACCGACGAAGCCTAACGGCAGCCGTATCTCGCGCGTTACGACGAACCTCGGCGGCCAATTGCGGGGGCGATACCGGAAGTCCGGCGAGAGCCGGAACCGATAGCGCCTGCTGGCGCCCTCCTGCCAGGCCCGCGCTTCTGCCGGGGACATCCGGCGGAGCGCGCCGGCTTCAACGAGCTGCAGCAGTCCAGGCGCTTTGGGGAGAAGCTCATAGCGCTCGACCGCGACGGGCGAGAGGATCTCCTCGGGCCTGAGCTCGCGGACTCCGCCGGGAAAGCGGAACCTGAACTCCGCCTGCAGCTCGTCGGCGAAGTCGTAGCTCTGCTTGGTGGCTTGGCGCTGGCGCCATGCCGCCGCCCGGGGGTCGGATTCGTACCAGCTCTCCAGGTCTGAGCCTTCGTCGGCCTTGCGATCGGAGCGGCCGAGTACGAACCTGTCGCCTCCACTGCCGATGGTGAACGTGTGATCGGGAGGCCGGCCCAGCTGCGACGTCAAGGCCCGGCGCGCGTCATCCAGGCTGCGACGGTCCCGGCTGGCGAGACCCAGCCCGCAGGCCTCCAAGGGAACGAAGGTCACCTTTTCCGGCGGCAACCCGCTTACCCCGGCCAGGGTGGCACCCTGAGCGGCCGGGCCGGCGACGATGAGTCGGTCGAGGTCGTGGTCCTGCGCGTCGACCTTCCAAACGGTGGGCACGGGCGCGAGGACGACGACATAAAGCGGCCCGGCCTCCCTGTCGATCCTGACCTCGCGCACGTAGGTGACAACGTTCTGTGAGCCCAGCGCTACGCTCGACAGTGGACTCGAGGGGTGGCTGCTGGCGAGAACGAACTCCGCTCCCTCGGCGGGCTGCGGCAGCTTGCATTCGACCGGGGTTGCAGCCTGCGGTGCCGTGTAGCCCGTCAATAGAAGGGTCGCAGCCGCGCCAAGCAGCGCGAACCCTGGGAAGACTGGACGATTTACCGGCACGTTCTTCTCCACTTCGACGAAGCGCCACAGGGTCTGGCGGCTCCGGTTGTACAAAGCCTGTCCTAAACCGAAGGGGACCAAGTTGGCCTTCGAGAAGATGAGTCCGCTGGCGCCGTGAGCGGGAACCCAAGGCCGGTCATCATGGAACCACGAAGGCTTCGGCACGCTCGGTGCCATCGAGCCAGTCGATCCGCCGCCCGGTCAGTCGCTGGACGTAGACGTCCAGGGCCAGCGCGAAGGGCCCGCCGACGTATGCGTTGAGAAGCCACTCTCCAGGCGAACAAAGCCGCCCGTCAATGACGTCTTTCTTCGAGAGGTGACGGACGGGGACGCTCTTCGGCAAGCCGATCAGCTCCTGCTTGCCCTCGTATCCAATCGCCAAGACTCCCGAGACCTCAGCGCCTTCCGCGGATCGGATGTTCCAGACGACCGGCAGACGGCCGCTGACGACGAGGACGGTCCTGCCCGGCCGTTTCACAAGGACGTCCACGCCTGCCTTCTTGTTTCGCTTGGAGAAGCTCGCCGAGTCCTTCCCGCCGTAGATCGACAGAGCTGCGACCTCTTCGTCGTCGTCGAGCTCGAAGACCCGGCAAGCCTTCGCTTCGTCGGGCTTCAGGTCCAGAGCGGCAGACCTGGCGGACGGTTCTTCGCCTACGCAGTACATGGGCAAGACGCGATACCCTTCCATGAAGAAGAGGCAGCTGTGTCTGGGGTTGCCACTCGGCGCCGGAACCCCCTCGGGGATCAGAAAGCTCGACGAAAAGGGGCCGGCCAAGTACGCCGGGAGATGGATCTGTCGCGTTACGACAAACCTCGGTGGCCAAACGCGAGGGCGGTACCGGAAACCGGGGGAGAGCCGGAACCGATAGGGCCTGCTTGCGCCGTCCTGCCAAGCCTGGGCCTCGGCCGGGGATATCGCGCGGATTGCGCCATCTTCCACGAGCTGGATGAGGCCTGCCAGGTGGGGAAGAGGCCTATAGCGCTCGACCTCTGCCGGCGCGATGACGACTTCGGGTGAGAACTCACGAATGCCACCTGGATAGTATCGTCGGATCTCGGCCTTCAGCTGTTCGACGATGTCGTGACCCGGTTTCCCGGCTTCGCGCTGTCCTGTCTCTTTCTGCGGATCGAAGGCTTCGATCCTGGCTGCGCGGCCGGCTGTCGAAGAATCGGCACGTCCAAGGACAATAACCTTGGTATCGCGTCCGAAGCTTACGATGTCGTCGGGCGGCTTTCCCAGGTGGCTCTCTAGGAAGCGATGAACGTGGTCCCGCTCGCTGCGATAGAGAACGGCATCGCTGATCTGGCAGGCCTCCAAGGGAACGAAGCTCACCATTTTCGGTGACACGCCCCGCACTCCGGCGCGCACCGGCCCGCGCTTGCCCGGGCCAATGACGACCAGACGTTCGATATCGCCCTCCTCGACTTCGACGTCCCAAATCACGGGCACCGAGGCGACCAAGACCGCGTAGAAGGGACCGGTTCCCCTGTCGACTCTCACGTCTGCGACATAGGTCAAGTCATCTTGAGAACCGAGCGCCACGCTCGAAAGCGCCCTTGTCGGGGCGGTTCTGCCGAACACGATCGTCGCCTTTGCCGAGGGCTTCGGGAAGCTGCAGGTCTCTGCGACCGCGGCGCTGGGCGTGGCCTGCGCCGCCGCCTCCATGCCAGGGGAAGCCGTCAGCAATGCCACGATGGCAACGCCGAGCGGGACGAAGGGTCGGAAGGTGCGACGATATCCCGGCATCTTTTCCTCAAATTCGGTTCATCGGCCGTCGACGAAGGCCCGGGCTGGTTCAATCGCGCCGACGTCGCGGCGCTGTGCAGGATCAGGGCAGCCGAACGCGTTATCGTTGCGGTTGTACAAGCGATGTCCTAAGCGAAAGTGACCGAGCCGGCCCGGGCAGCCTTCGATCCGGTTGAGGCCAAAGGACCTGGAATCGTCCGGAAGCATCGGCCTGGGGAGTCGCCGAAGCGCGCTTGGCCCCGCCCGGTACGGCAAGTCATTGATGCAAGGATAGAGTGAAGGTGCAGGAGTCCCAGCAAACGGGCCACGCCTTGACCGCTGCGCGCAGGGCGGCGATTTTCTGAGGGCATCGAGTCGGGGAGGCCAAACCATCGCCAGGCCGGGACATCGGTCACCACGAGGCGGCGCCGGCGCCGCGCCGCCGGAGCTGGCGCAGGCGCTGCGGCTGCAGCAGGCGGGCGATCTCGCCGGTGCCGAGCGGCTCTACCGCGAGCTGCTGCTGCGTTGGCCGGGGGAGCCCGATGTCCTGCATCTCCTAGGGCTTCTCCAGCACCAGAAGGGCGAGTCGGCGGCCGCGCTGCCGCTGATCGCACAGGCCCTGACTGCGCGCCCGGACACCGCGGTCTACCGGCGCAACCAGGCCTCGATCCTGGCGAGCCTGGGTCGCCTCGAAGAGGCCGCCGAGTCCTACGCGTCCCTGCTCGCCCTGACTCCCGACGACGCCGAGGCCCGGGCCGCCCTGGCCGGCCTTTATCGGCACCTCGCGCGCTGGGACGAAGCGGCGGCGCAGTACCGCCGGGCGCTTGAGCTGCGCCCCGCATCGGCGCCCTGGCAGAACGCCCTTGGCGACGTCCTCCAGGGGCAGGGCGACCTCGAGGCTGCGGCGGCGGCCTACCGCGCGGCCATCGCCCTGGATCCGGCGTTCGGGATCGCCGAGAGCGGCCTGGGCAACGTGCTGCGCGCCCAGGGCCGCCTCGAGGAGGCGCTGTCCCACTGTCGCCGCGCGGTCGAGCTGGCGCCGGACTATCCCCAAGGCCACAGCGACCTGGGCTACTGCCTGCAGGAGCTGGGCCGCCTGGAGGAGGCCCTGGCCGCCTACCGCAAGGCCGTCGCCCTCGACCGTCGGCTGCTGAAGCCGATCATGATCAAGTTCCCCAAGGCCGCCCACGGCCGGCTCTGGCTCCAGCCCTCGAAGTTCAAGGCCCTGCTGACCGGGGACGGCGGCGGCCGGTAGGTCGTCTGCCCGCCCGGACGCGGCGGCTTGGGGCGTTGGGCCCGGAGAAGGGCGCGACGGCGCCGCAGCCCGACGCGCCAGACGGCATCTCCTGGCAAGTTTTGTGTTTCATTCGGCGTCAGATTCGCAGGGTGCCGCGGATCGCTGGCGCCCCACGCCGCAGCCGGCTCGGCATAGAGCGGAGCTCCGGCCGACCTTTGGCGAAGCGAGCGCGGCCGCAAAGAACGTCCCGCCATGCACCGGGGCGGACCGCAGGATCGGCCGAGCCCTGCGGCGGATGCCGGTGCCTCACGCCAAGTAGGCGTGCAGCCTTCCCTGTACTCCCTCGGTGCGGGTCCCCGCCAGCCACCCGCACCGGGACTTCCCGGCGCGGGCTGCCGTTCCCTCTGGCCCGCGCCGGGGCACCTTTTGCGAGACGCCCGGGCGCGCGCGTCCTGCCCGGCTCCGGCGCGACGACCGCCGAGGGCTCGGCGGGGGTCATCGGACCCTCTTGAATCCCGTTCGCGTCTCGATCAAGCTTGTCGGATGTCCAGGCCGAGGCTGTCCCTGCCGCCCTTCGCCGCGCTGCGGGCCTTTCACGCGGCGGCGACCCACGAGCGCTACCGCGACGCGGCGGAAAGCCTGGGGATAACGGAATCGGCGATCAGCCATCAGGTCCGCAAGCTGGAGGACTACCTGCGGACCTCGCTCTTCGACCGCTCCGGCGCCCGGGCGGAGCTGACCGAGGTCGGCCGCCGCTACCTCGAGCAGATCGATCCCGCGATCCGCCAGATACAGGCGGCGACCGAGGCCATCCTGCCGGCCAGCGGCCGCAGCGTGGTGCGCCTGACTCTGCCGCCTTCCCTGGCCGCGACCTGGCTGATCCCGCGGCTTGGCGACTTCGAGCGCAAGCAGCCGGAGATCGACCTGCAGCTGGTCCCCACGACGCGCGTGGTCGACCTCCTGCGCGACCAGGTGGACCTGGCGATCCGCCACGGTGGGGGCCGCTGGCCGGGCGTCGAGGCCAGCTTCCTGCTCGAGGAGGCGGCCCTGCCGGTCTGCGCGCCGGGCTACCTGGAACCGGTCGAAGGCAGGCTCAGGGCGGAGCTGCTGCGCGGCCTGCGGCTGATCGTCAGCGCCCACTTCCCGGACGAGTGGGAGGAGTGGGCAAGGGCCCACGGGCTCGAGCCGCCGTCGCTCGCCGGCTCGGTCACCTTCGATGCCGCAGAGCAGGCGCTGCAAGTCGCCGAGGGCGGGCACGGCCTGGCCATGGGCCGGCGCCCCCTGGTCGACGACCGGTTGGCCCGCGGCACCCTGATCGCACCCTTCGGCGGCCCGGACCCGACCGGCGCCGGCTACTATCTCTGCCGGCCGGCGGAGCAGCCGCCGACCGCCGCGGCCCGGCGCCTGGCGCGCTGGCTGGCCGAGGTGGCGGCGGCGGAGACCGAGGGCGCCAAGGTCGCGCCTGCGGCCCCGTCATAGCTTGAATCTCGTTCAAGTTGCCCTGAGCCGAAGTCGGTGGCGTCCGGCCGTCGCCGGGCCCAATTCTGACGGCAGGCAAACCGCTGGCCGCCGTGCGGCCGGGCTGAACGAGGACCCCGCCATGAACCAGACCGTCTCCCTCGCGCAGACGTCGAAGAGCGCACCGCTGTCCGTCGCGCCGATCCGCGCAGCGCTGACGTTCATTCGCCGCCAGGCCGAGAAGCCGTCCTTCCACAGCTCCGCGCTGACCGGCGGCGCGCCCAAGGTCTTCTTCGAGACCGAGGCGCACCAGGTCGCCATCCATGACTTGCGCGGCCTCGCCGAAAGCCTGTCGCTCGACCACGAGGGCTTCGTGCTGCGCCGCCACGAGACCGGAGTCGCGGACCTCTATGACGACGAAGCGGTCGAAAAGTCATACATCCCGGAGATCGAGGCGCTGCTGCGCCGGGAGCTCGGCGCCAGCCGCGTGGTGGTCTTCGACGTGACCCGGCGCTCCGACGGCGGCGCCGGCGCGCCCAATCCGGACGGGTTGCGCGGCCCGGCGACCAAGGTCCATGTCGACTACACGGTCAAGAGCGGCCCGCAGCGGGTCCAGGACCTGCTCGGCGAGGCCGAGGCGGACCGTCTCGCCGCCGCCGGCGCCCAGATCGTCCAGGTCAACGTCTGGCGGCCGATCCGTGGCCCGGTCGAGCGGTCCCCCTTGGCCCTGGCCGACGCCGACAGCGTGCGTCCCGACGACCTGATCGCCACCGACCAGGTCTTCCCGGACCGGGTCGGCGAGATCTATCACCTGGCCCATCATCCCGCTCAGCGCTGGTACTACGCGCCGCAGATGACCCGTGACGAGGTGCTGCTGATCAAGGGCTGGGACAGCCTCGACGACGGTCGCGCGCGCTTCACCCCGCACTCCGCCTTCGAGGACCCGACCACGCCGGAGGCTGCGGCACCGCGCGAGAGCATCGAGGTCCGAACCCTGGTCGTGATCGACTGACGCTCGCCGGGCGCGTGCCGCCTTTGGAGCGTTTGCACGCGGGTCCGGACGTGCCACTCTGAACCACGCAATGCCGGAGGGCGGGCGCCCGCCCCCCGTAATCCGAAGGCAGGAGGCGCGCCGTGCCGGGGGAGAGAGCTGGGACGCCGCCGCCGCGCGGCTTTCCCGACAGCGAGTTCGAAAGCCGACTCGAGCGCGCCCGGGCATTGATGGCGCGGGACGGCCTGGCGGCGCTGCTCCTGACCACCGAGGTCGAGCTCCGCTACTTCTCCGGCTTCCTGACCCAGTTCTGGCAGAGTCCGACCCGGCCCTGGTTCCTGGTCGTGCCCTTGCGGGGCAAGCCGGTCGCGGTGATTCCCGAGATCGGCGCGGAGGCCATGGCGCGGACCTGGGTCGAGGACATCCGCACCTGGTCGGCGCCACACCCCAGGGACGACGGCGTCACCTTGCTCGCGGCCACGCTCACGGAACTCGCCGGGGCCGGCGGGCGCATCGGCCTGGCCATGGCGCAGGAAACCCACCTGCGCATGCCGCTGGCCGACTTCGAGCGCCTGCGCCAGGCGCTGCCGGCGGCCGAGTTCGCCGACGCGACGGCGATCCTGCGGCGCCTGCGCCGGGTCAAGTCGGAGCGGGAGATCGCCAAGATCGCCTACGTCTGTGCCCGGGTCTCCGAGGCCTTTGCCGCCGCGCCGCGGCTGGTCTCCGAAGGCCAGAGCGAGATCGAGGCCTTCCGCGCCTTCAAGATCGAATGCCTGCGCCGCGGCGTCGACGACGTGCCCTATCTGGTCGGCGGCGCCGGGCCCGGGGGCTACGGCGACATCATCTCGCCGCCCTCGGAACGCGCGCTGGCCGGCGGCGACGTGCTTATCCTCGACACCGGCTCGGTCTACGACGGCTACTTCTGTGACTTCGATCGCAACTTCGCCTTCGGACAGGTCGATGACGAAGCGCGTCGCGCCTACGACGTCGCCCATCGCGCCACCGAGGCGGGCCTGGCGGCGGCGCGGCCGGGCGCGACCTGCGCCGACCTCTTCCATGCCATGCAGGCGGTCCTCGAGGCGGGCGGCGCGCTGGGCAACGACGTCGGCCGCCTGGGCCATGGCCTGGGCAGCCAGCTCACCGAGTGGCCCTCGCACACGGCCTGGGATGACACGCGGCTGGAGCCAGGGATGGTGCTGACCCTGGAGCCCGGGATGAACTTCGCGCCCGGGCGCGTCATGGTGCACGAGGAGAACATCGTGATCCGGGAGTCGGGGCCGGAGCTCCTGACCCGGCGGGCGCCGCCCGAGCTGCCCGTCATCGGATAGGCGATGGGGGAGCGGAGTTTGAAGCTCGCATTCCACTCCGACGAGGGCTTCGGCCGGAGAGCGGTGCTGGGCCTGATCGTCCTGCAGGCGGACGAGACGGTCGAGCCGGAGTTCCGCGGCCTCGTCGATCTCGAAGGAGTCGTGCTCTATCACAGCCGGGTGCCGAGCGGAGCCGAGGTGACCCCGGAGAGCCTGGCCGCAATGCGGGCCGAGATCCCGACCGCCGCCCGTCTGCTGCCGCCGACCGCGGCCCTCGACGTGATCGGCTATGCCTGCACGTCGGGGGCGACCGTCATCGGGGAAGCCACGGTTGCAGAGGCGATCCGCTCGGTCCGCCCCGGCGTTGCGACCAGCGACCCCCTGACCGCGGTCAAGGCGGCCTGCCGCGCCCTCGGCATCCGGCGGCTCGGCTTCGTCACGCCCTATATCGCCGAGGTCTCGGCGGCCATGCGCCGAAACCTGGAAGACACCGGCCTGGAGATCGCCGCCTTCGGCTCCTTCGAGGAGAGCGAGGAAGCCGTCGTCGCGCGCATCGCGCCGGCCTCGGTGCTCGACGCCATCGTCAAGGTCGGCGCGGCGCCGGATTGCGAGGCGGTCTTCGCCGCCTGTACCAACCTTCGCACGGCCGGGGTGATCGCCGAGGCCGAGGCGCGCCTGGGCAAGCCGGTGGTCACCAGCAACCAGGCCCTGGCCTGGCACATGCTGCGCCTCGCCGGCCTGCCGGACGCTTCGCCCGCCGGCGGATCGCTGTTCCGTTGCGCTTTGCCCTGACCACGATGAGAAATGCGGGCTAGGTCCGCAACCTGGGGGTCAGCGCGGCGGCGGCGACCAGGGCGCCGGCGGCGACCAAAGAGGGCAGCAGGAAGCTCTCGCCGAAGCGGTAGGCGTAGCCGGCGAAGCTGGGGCCGATCATCTGGCCGAGGCCGAAGGCGGCGGTCATCATCGCGATGCTGCGGCGCGGGTCGCCCCGGGACAGCGCCCGGGCGTTGATCAGGCCGAGGGCGGTGATGCCCATGAAGGTGCCGCCCAGCAGGGCGGCCGCAACGACGATGGCGACCGCGCCGCTTACCAGCACGGAGAGCGCGACCCCGAAGCCTTCGACCAGGCAGGCGATGGCGAAGCTGCGGTCGTTGCCCCAGCGGCGTCCGAGCCAGGCCCAGAAGGCCACAGAGGGCACCGCCGCCAGGCCGACGACCAGCCAGACCAGGCCCTCCAGGGCGGCAATCTCCGGGGTGCCCCGCACCAGGGTCGAGATGAAGGTCGCGGTGATCACGTAGCCGAAGCCGAAAAGCCCGTAGGCCAGGGTCAGGGCGAGCAGGCGGCGATCGCGGCCCGCGGTCGCGCCGTCGCCCGCCGGCGCTGCGGCCGGCTCTGTCTCGCTCGGCACCAGCGCCCGCGCGGCCAGCAGCGCGAGCAGCGATAGCGCGCCGCTGGCCAGCCAGAGCGCTCGCCAGTCGGCGCCGGCGGCACCAAGGCCCCAGACCAGGCCGGCCGAGACGGCGATGCCGCTGCCGACCCCGGCGAAGTGCAGGGACGACAGGCCGGGCCGCCCGGCCCGGGCCAAGCGGTCGAGGACCAGGGCGGAGCCGAAGACCAGCACGAAGGCGCTGGCCACCCCGCCGAGGAAGCGCAGGGCGAGAAAGGCAGGCACCGCGCCGGCCAGGCCCATGGCGGCAGTGGTGGCGGCGCTGACGCCCAAGGCGGCCAGGAACCAGAGCCGCCGCCCTCCTGGCAGGCGCCCCGCCGCCGCGCCCAGGGCGCCCAGCAGGTAGCCCAGGAAATTCGCCGAGGCGACGATCCCGGCCTCGGCTTTGCTGAGGCCCAGGGCCTGCTCCATGAAGGGCAGGATCGGCGTGTAGACGAAGCGCCCGATGCCCATGGCCGCGGCCAGCGCGATCAGGCCGCCGAAGGCGAGCGCCATGCTTTGGCTGCGAGCTCCGTCCATCGAAAGGGCCGCTCCGAAGGCTGTGGTCTGGCCGCCGAGAGCGGCGGTTTCAAGCTCACGACATTCGTCCGATTCGAGCAAGCGGGCTTTGCGCCCTCACTCTTGGGGCGGCGGCCCCGATCCGGTGCCGGTCTTGGACACCGACCGCACCTTCGCGAACAATCGGCAGTCGCGGGGCTCGTCGGAAAGGTTCGGATGGATGCTGTAGCGACGCAGGATGCCCTCGAAGACCATGCCCGCTTTCTCCATCACCCGGGCCGAGGCGCCGTTGTCGACATCGCAGAAGGCCGAAGCCCGCCAGACCTGTGGCTGGTCGAGCGACCAGTCGAGGAGTTTGGACAAGGCTTCGGTCATGTAGCCCCGGCCCCAGACGGAGCGGGCGATGACGTAGCCGAAATCGACCCTGTGGCCGCGGTTGCAAAGGTCGATCACCCCGACCGGACCCGACAGTCCATCCCCGACCTCGATGACATAGCTGTGGCGGGTCCCGCTCGACCAGGCGTCGAGACAAGACCGCAGGAAGGCAAGTGTCTCCGCTTCGGATCGATGCCTTCGCCAGGTCATGAAGGGGGTGACCCGCTCGTCGCTCGCGTAGGCGCGAAACAACGCGCCCGCGTCTTCGAGCCTGGGCATCCTCAGCAATAGACGCGGGGTCGTGAGTTCCGCGGGCACGTCCAGGGCTTGGTTCATCCGGAGACCTCAGCATTCGCGGTCAAGTCGGGTGGCGGCTGGCAGGGGCGGAAGCCGAGGGCCGCCGCGGCGGGCACGGCCGCAGGGCCGAAGACTATTGCTGGTTGAGCTTCTTCTGCAACCGAGACTCGCATTCAAAACGCGACCGTGCTACCTTGTATATTGGAAGGGACATTCGGGAAATTCCGGTCAAGACTGCCGCTTGGATCTTGCGCAGGATGCGCAGCGTCACGATCCGAAGGGACGAAGTCGTGGCTTCATGGGCATTTAGCTCACGGTCTTGAGCCGCATCTCCCGATGGGCGCCGCTGTACGACGTGGGACAGCGATGACGATCGGCTCGGTTCTCACAAGCAATCCAAAGGACCTGGGTCCTCTGTGCCCAGCACTGGGCTTCTGCCCCGGGCGGCGCCGCGCCGCCGCGTTCGGAGGCCGCTGCACGGCGCTTTCCCGGCAATTGCCACATTGCGCGATGACGTTAAGGAAGAGGAGCCGGAGACGAATGAACGGCTCTCAAGCAAGTGATTCGGAAGTCGTGAAAGGTCGCTTTCCACGAAGCGGCAAGACCCGGCGACACCCGAATGCCTTGTCGGTCAGTGGACCGGCGACAGCGAGGTACTTCCGCGAGCCAGCTGACTGACCGATGACGGCGCCGCCACCGATCGGATCCGATCTCGATCCGGTCGAGCCAACGAGAGGGAGGTCATACAAATGTGTAGTTTTATAACGGGAACGCAGAAGCTTGGCAGGTCACCTCTGACAGGCCTTCTGCTTCCGGTCATGGCTCTTGGCACGCTCGGCATAGGACAGAGCGCAGTCTCCGCTGACGAGATCGTTCCGATATCCGGTCTCAGCCCCTATCCACCGGGCGTCGAATGCAACGTGTCCCCTCAGACGGGAACTCTTTGGCGCAACAACGAGACGGAACCCTATATGGACGTGGACTTCGGCCGGCCGAACGAGATGGCGGCCATCGTCCACCAGGACCGTTGGAGCAATGGATCGGCCCAGAGCACGGCGACCTTCTATTCCGATGATGGAGGAGAGACGTGGAATCTGGCCTTTACGCCCATCACCCGCTGTTCCGGCGGTCTACAGGAGGGCCCGGAGTCCTTCGATCGGGCCTCGGATCCTTGGCTGACGGTGACCCCAGGGAAGGCCGGCTGGCACGACGACGACGATGATGACGACGACAACGGCAAGGGCGCGGTCTTCCATCAGATGAGCCTGATGACGGACCGGCTGCCACCGGATGGAAGTCTGCTGCGGAGTGCCTATTCCATGCTGCGCTCCACCAACGGCGGCAAGACGTGGTCTCTGCCTATCGTCGTCAGCAACCGCACGGAAGAGGAGCCCGGCGCGCCCTTCAACGACAAGAACACCATGACGGCAGATCCCTACAAGAAACGCTTCGTCTACGGGACTTGGCAGCTGCTTAAGGACGTCCTGCCCGACGACGACAGCGCCATTCCTCTTCAGTTCTTCTACAGCGACACCTTCTTCATCCGCTCGAACGACACGGGGAAGAGCTGGGAAGAGGCGCGCGCCGTCTACAAGATTCGGGACGATGTGGCCCTCTTGGCAGAGGCCGGCATCGATCCCGACGTGACACCCATCTTCGGCGCCCAGAACATCGGACATCAGATCGTCGTCTTGCCCGACGGTCGCCTGGTGAACGTGTCGCAGGCGCGGTTCAGCATACCGGGACCGGACTTCCTGGAACGCGTCATCATCCGCTCCTTCGACAACGGGGATACCTGGGAGCAGGAAGCAAAGATCATCCCCTCCAACACGCTCGGCGGCTTCGTGCAGTTTGACGCCGAGCTTGCCGTCGCGTCCTTGGGGGCCATCCAGAACACAACCCGCGCTGCGGGCAGCATCCCCGATATCGCCGTCAACCGGACCAACGGCTTCATGTACGTGGCCTGGCAGAATGTCGATCCCGGCTTTACCTTCCTCGGTGTCTTCATGTCGATGTCCAAGGACGGCGGGGACACCTGGAGCGATCCGATCACGGTTGGCGGCGGCGACCTGAAACCCGACGGATCTTTGAGTTTGGCGCAACTGCCGGCGGTCCATGTCGCGGACGACGGAAAGGTCGGCGTGATTTTCTTTGATGACCGCAACGACATAGCTTGTCCGGATCCGGCCAACATTAGCAACGAAGAGAATCCGGAGTGCTTCACGGACGTGGGCGGCGGCAAGTTCAAGGCGGGGCCCTTCGACCACGACTGGTTTTTCAAAACCTACGATGAGGACCTCAACTTCATCGAAGAGAAGCGCGTCACGCAGGAGTCCTTCGACCTACGGCAGGCGCCGATCGCAAGGGGCTACTTCCCAGGCGATTACGTCAATTGCACCTCGACCGACAACGACTTCGTCTGCGCCTTCACCCGCACCAACAACAACGGCCTGCCCGTCGGGAGCAACCCGCCGGGCAACGTCTTGGGCTTCGAAGAAGACAACCGCCAGGACATGGTCTTCACCCGCATCCCGGGCACGTCGGTCTGCGACTTTGGACACACGCTGCGCCGCTACAAGGCCCAGCTGGATGCCGCTGAAATCGAGATCCCGGCGAGAGTGCAGTTCGAGCGCCTGGTCTTCCTCAAGGACAGGTTCAAGAAAGGCTGCCTGGTCGCAGACCGGGATGACGACGACGAAGACGATTGATGTGACGAAGATCAGTTCAGCCGCGCGTGACAGGGCCTAGATTTCCCTCAGGCCCTCGATCGCGCCAGGAAACACCTGGGAGGAATAAGATGTCGATGAAACGCCGTAGCTTCGTTCCAGCTGCGCTTGCCGTCTTGGCATTGGTCTTCGCGGCGGTCTCGGTCGTCCCCGCGTCCCATGCTCAGCAGGCGTTGAAATTCGTGCCGGAAGACGACCGGGATGTGCCGGAAGGCTCTCAGATCCCGAACTCACGGCTCCAGGAAACCGAAGAGAAGGTGGAGGAGCTGAAGGCCCAGATGAGGGAGAAGTCCCAGCTGCAACAGCAAGAGCAGCAGCAAGAGACCGAGACGTCCGATCCCAACGGGGGCCAGCAGCAATAGATCGGCTGGTGACCCAACTCTGAGGCACTATGTGGAGGCTGACCTGCGCCTCGCTCGGTTCGTCGTCTTCGACGGGCGGGGCGCAGCGTCAGCAGCCCGGATGAGCCAAGATCAAGATGGCACTCGCGCTGGAGCCTTTCCGGCGGCAGTGCGCTCAAGGTATTTCGCTCTCTGCGCCGAGTTGCGGCCCGGGGCGGATGACGCGGGCGAGACGGATCGCCGCGACGAACGCCGTCTTTGACCTCAGGCGGCCGCCTAGTCGCTCTCCGCAAACATCAGCAGGCAGCCGTCCGGGTCCTTCACGTGGAACTCGCGCAGGCCATAGGGCTGGTCGAAGGGCGGGCGGACGCGGCCGTCCGGCAGCTCCGAGAGCTGCGGCGCCAGTTCCTCGTAGAGCTGGTCGAGCCCGTGCACCCAGACGTGGAGCGAGATGTTGTTGGCCGTTGCGGCCAGGGCCCGGGGGTCGTCGCTGCGCAGGAAATGCAGGGCCGCCTGGCCCCGGGTCACCGTGGCGAAGCTCTCGTCCGCTGCGATGAAGCGCGCCTCGAAGCCCAGGAAGTCCTTATAGAAGGCGACCGTGGCGGAGACGTTTCGCACCGGCACGATCGCGACGGCATCGGCAATCTCGGCTGGCTTCGCCATTGCGAACCTCCTGGGGTCGTGGGGGGAGGCCGGGCTTCGGCGCCCTGTTGCCGCCAATCCTATCACAACTTTTTCTGCCGGAAGCGCGCTCTGTAGCTGCCGCCGGGCTGGAAGAGCTCGTCCTGGGTCTCGCCCAGGCGGTCCTGGGCCGCGGCGTCCAGGGTTTCGAGGGCGAGCTCGAGACCCTGGCGCGGCACCGGGACGCATTGCGCCACCGGGGTGCCCTTGGGCAGGACACCGGAAAAGCCGCGGTCGGTCCAGGCCGCCGGGAAGTGCACGTAGTTGTCGACGTAGCGGTCGGCATCGACCAGACCCGTGACCGAACGGAAGGGCAGGTCCGGCCGGTTGACCGGATGGCTGACCAGCAGCGCGTAGCCGGGCTCCAGCTCGATGGTCCAGAAGTTCATGAACTTGATCAGCAGGCTGTCCGGCTCGTAGAGCGGCGAATCGACGACCTGGGCGTTGAGGTGAAAGCTCAGCGGCCCGCGCGGGGCGTGGCCCGGCAAGCCGGCCGGCAGGTCCTCCCAGTCCCAGGCGAAGGCGCCGTCCTCGAAACGCAGGTCGCAGGCCAGCGGCATGAGGAAGCCGAAGCCCATGGCGTCGACGAAGGGCGGGCACTGCTTGACCGTCTTGACCTCGGCGTCGAAGTCCTCGGTCCGGGCGCGCATCGGCATGCGCTTCAGCCAGTCGGGCAGGCCGCGCTTGGCCGGGACCGGCGCCGGCAGGATCCCCTCGAGCTCGGGCAGGCAACGGAAGACGATCTTCATCGCTTCGGCTTAGCCTCCGAAGCCGGGGCGGTACCTCTCGATCGCTCCGCCGCAAGGCGCCGTCATCCCGCCTTCTCCTGGCGGATCTTCTGCCAGACCGGGCGGAAGTCGTAGGTCGGGTAGAACTCGGTGTCGAAGGCGCCCCAAGCGCACTGCTCGATGGCCAGGTTGACGTCGCGCAGCTTCGCGGCCGGGACCTTGAGGGTCACCACCTGGCCAATGCCCATCATCACGTACCAGGAAACGACCTCGGTCCCCTCGGGCGGGAAGCGTTGCCAGAAGCCGGCGGCGTCCAGCTTGGCGTTGATCTCCGCCAGGTTCTTGTCCTTCTGGTGTTTCAGATGGATGGTCAGCAGTATCTCGTCGCTTGCCTGGGTCATGCCGGCCCCTTCCTCCTGCGGCTCCTGACAAGGAAGATGCTGACATCTCCGGGGCCTTCGCGCCAGCGCCGCGCCACCGCCGTCCGGATAAAGAAATGGCCCCCTGGTCGAGCGGGCCGGGGGCCGGAGTGTGGGGATAGCGTGGGGATATCAACGCGCCTTAAGATGACAGGGCTTTGTGTCACTGAAGTTGCAACCCGCGGACAGGGCAGTGAAATCGGCGAGGGGCAGGTCCGCCGGCGATCGGCGCCGCGACGGCCGGGGTCGCCGAGGAGGTTTGTCCTGCAAAGCGAATTCCGTTATCATCCCGCCGCTTCGGGCCGGCTTGGCTCTCATCGTCCGAAGATGGGAACATGGCGAAAGAGGACCTTCTGGAGTTCCAGGGCACGGTGATCGAACTGCTGCCCAACGCGATGTTTCGGGTGCGGCTGGAGAACGACCACGAAATCCTGGCCGTCACGGCCGGAAAGATGCGCAAGCATCGCATCCGCGTCCTTGCGGGTGACCGCGTGACCGTCGAAATGACGCCTTACGATCTCACCAAGGGCCGCATCACCTTCCGCTTCAAGTAGACCCTCCGGCTTTCATGCCCAAAGGAAGCGCCAGCCCGCAGACCAAGCTGCCGCCTTTGGTGCTGGGCTCGGCCTCGCCGCGCCGCCGCGAGTTACTGCGCCAGGTCGGGGTCGAGCCGGCGGCGGTCGACGCCGCGGAGATCGACGAGACGCCGCGGCGCGGCGAGCTGCCCGCTGCCTACGCCCGGCGCATTGCCTTGGAGAAGCTGGACGCGGTCGCCGCGCGGCACGCCGGCGCCTTCGTGCTCGCCGCCGACACCGTGGTCGCGGTCGGCCGCCGCATCCTGCCCAAGCCGGCCGACGCCGCCGAGGCCCGGGCCTGTCTGGAACGTCTCTCCGGTCGCAGCCACAGGGTGCTGGGCGCAGTGGCGGTGCAGGCGCCCGACGGGCGGAGGGCCCGGCGCCTGGTGGCGACCCGGGTCCGCTTCCGGCGCCTGCACCCCGAGGAGCTGGCCGCCTACCTGGAGAGCGGCGAGTGGCAGGGCAAGGCCGGCGGTTATGCGATCCAGGGCCTGGCCGCGGCCTTCGTGCCGGAGGTCCAGGGCTCCTATCCCAACGTCGTCGGTCTGCCCCTCGTCGAGACCCTCGCGCTCCTGCGGGGCCTGGGATGGCGTCGCTAGACGACGCCCTGCTGATCTCCGCCCTGCCGGGCATCCTCTGGGCCGCGCGGGTCGAGGGCGGCGCCCTGGTCGACCTCAGGCTGCGCCGCGACGACCGGCCCGAGGTTCGGGGCAACCTCTACCTGGGCCGGGTGGTCCGGCTCGACCGCGGACTGGGCGCGGCCTTCGTCGACATCGGCCTGGCCGAGCCCGGCCTGCTGCCCCTCGACCGGGTGGAGGCCCGGCCGGCGGAGGGCGAAGCCCTGATCGTCCGGGTGCAGCGCCCGCCCGCCCCGGGCAAGGGCGCCAAGCTGAGCGCCAAGGTTCCGGCGGAGCTGCGCCGGCGCCTCGAGTCCGCGGCCAGGGCGGCCAGGGCGCCGGCCCTGCTCCATCGGGCGGACGACCCGCTCGACCTCTGGCTGAGCGCCGCCGCGCCGCCGGCCCGCGTCGTGGCCGACGACGCCGGCCTCCTGGCCGAGCTGCGCCGGCGCCTGGAGGCTGCCGGCCATCCGACCGAAGGTCTGGAGCTGCACCAGGGTGGCCTGCCGCTCCTCGAGGCGGCGGGCCTGGCCGAGCGGATCGAGTCCCTGCTCGCCCCTCGGGTCGCCCTGCCGGGCGGGGGCGCGCTGCTGATCGAGCCGACCCGGACCCTGACCGCGGTCGACGTCGACAGCGGCGGCGCCCGAGCCGGCGATCCCCAGCGCCTGGCCCTGGAGGTGAACCTGGAGGCGGCCGCCGCCGCCGCGCGGGAGCTGCGGCTGCGCCGGCTCTCGGGCCTGGTCGTGATCGACTTCCTCGAGCTCTCCCAGCGCGCGCAACGGCAGGAGGTGGTGCGCCGCCTGCGCCAGGCGATGAAGCGCGATCCCGAGGCCGGGCGGGTGCTGCCGATGTCGGTCTCGGGCCTGGTCGAGGTGACCCGGCGCCGCGCCGGCCCGCCACTCTACGAACTCATGACCCGGCCCTGTGGCCTGCACGGCTCGGGCCGTGCCTGGGACCCGGCGATCCTGGCCTGGCAGGCCCTGTGGCGCCTGCGCCACCAGGCGCTGGGCCGGCCCGGGGGCACGCCGCGGCTGACCTGCGGGCCGGGGGTTGCCGCGGCTCTGGAGGGCCCGGCCGCAGCGGCGCGGCACGCAGTCGCCGCCGCCCTGGGGCGCGAGATCGAGATTCATCGGGACCCGACACTGGCGGACGACGAGATCCGGATTGTGCTATAGGGGGCCATGACCAAGCCGAACGACCGCGTCGTGCCGATCAACAAGCTGCAGAAGGAGAACGGCCGCTGCCCGCTCTGCGAAAAGCCGAGCGATACGCGCTACCGGCCCTTCTGTTCGAAGCGCTGCGCCGACCTCGACCTGAGCCGCTGGCTCCACGGGGTTTATAGGATCCCGACCGACGACGCGCCGGATGGCGGCGCCGGCGGCGGGGACGACGGTCTTTGATGCGCCGGGTCTTCGCCCTCGTCCTCCTGGCCGCCTTGGCTCCCGCGGCGGCGCTCGGGGCCTTCGAGGAACGCGCCCTGGAGTCCGTGGTCACGCTCTGGCCGGTCTGGCCCGATCCCGGGGCTGCCGCCGCCCGGAAGGAGCCCCAGGGATCGGCCGTTGCGATCGCGCCCGGCGGCTTCCTGGTTACGGCCCTGCACGTCGTTCGCGGCGCGGAGGAGATCCGGGTCGTGCCCCGCAGCGGCCCGCAGCTGGAGGCCCGCCTGCTCGGCAGCGATCCGGCGACCGACCTGGCGCTGCTCAAGGTCGAGGCGGAGCTGCCGGTGCTCGAGCCGGCACCGCCGCCGGCGCTGGGCGCGCCGGTCTGCGCACTGGGCAACCCCTTCGGCAGCGGCCTGTCAGTCAGCTGCGGCGTGGTCTCCGCCCGCGACCGCACCGGGATGGGCTTCAATCCGATCGAGGACTTCATCCAGACCGATGCCGCGGTCAACCCAGGCATGTCGGGCGGGGCGCTGGTCGATGGCCAGGGCCGGCTGCTCGGCGTGCTGCTGGCGATCTTCACCCGCGAGGCGGACGGCGACATCGGTCTGAACTTCGCCGCCTCCCGGCAGCTGGTCGAACGGGTCGTAGAAGACCTCATGGCCGGCCCGACGGTCCGGCGCAGCGCGCCGGGCTTCCGGGTCGCCGGCCTGAGCCGCGCGGACCAGCTCCGCTGGCGCGGGGTCCGGATCGTCGCGGTCGGCGCAGAGGGCGCGGCGGCCGCCGCCGGCCTCGCGCCCGGCGACGTGGTCACCGCCATCGGCGAACGCGCCGTCGCCAAGCCCAGCGACGTGGCGACCGCGATCCAGCTTCATCGGCCGGGCGACGCGGTCGTCATCGACTTCCTGCGCGCCGGCGAAGCCCGCCAGGCCACCCTCACGCTGCCGGAATAGGTCCGGCGTGACCCGCCCGACCGCCAGCCTGTCGGTCTCCGGTCTCCTGCTTCTGGGACTGCTGGCGGGACGCGGCGCCGAGCTGGCGGCGGCGGAGCCCTGTCCCGCGCCGGAGCCGGTCTGCGCCGTCCGGGAGGCCGTCTTCGCCGTCGAGGGCGCGGACAACGGCAGCGCGGTGCGGATCGGCCCCGGGCGCCTGGTCACCAGCCGGCACCTGGTGGCCGAGCTGGAGGAGGTCGGACTCCACCTTGCGGACGGCCGGCGCCTGGTCGCGGCGGTGGTTCCGAGCAGCTACGAGGCGGACCTCGTGCTGCTGCGGGTTGCGGGGCTGCCGCCAGGGCCGAGCCTCGTACCCGAGGCCGCGGCGCCCCCGGCCGAGGCAAGCCTCTTCGCCGTCGGGGCAGCGCCGCGTACGCGGCGCATACGTACCTATGCCCCCGGCCGCACCCTGGTCCCGATCGCGGCGGGCAAGCCCCTGGCCCGCCTGCACACCGACGCCGAAGCGGAGCACGCCAACAGCGGCGGCGCCCTGGTCGACGCCGAGGGCCGGCTGGTCGGGATCATCGCCTCCGGCGGCGGCGGCCGCAACGAGGCGGTGCCAGCGGGCGCGATCGCCACGTTGGAGCGCCTGAGCGGCCCAGAGCACAGCGAAGCGAGCCGGGCCCTGGGCAGCGCCTACCGGCTCTGCGACGAGCGGATCACCGCCGTGAGGCGGCGCGAGCGGCGGATGGCCGACGGCACCGCGGCGGTCATCCTCCAGGCCTGCGGCGCCAGCAAGAACCGGCAGTTCTTCGACCTGGCGGGCAAGCTCTTCGGATCGCTGGGCCGGATCGACGAGGCCCTGGAGATGTACCGTCAGGCGCTCGAGCAGGATCCCCATGCGCCCAACGCCCGGATCGGCGTGGCGATCACGCTGCACCTGGCCCGGCGCTACGAGGAGGAACTGCCGCACCTGCGCTGGCTGCTGGAGGTGATCCCGGCGGACCCGCAGATCCTGCGCCTCGCGGTTCAGGCCGGCACTTGGGGGGGCGATCGGGCGCTCGCTGAGAGGGCCCTGGCCCTGACGGAGACCCACCATCCGAACCTGGCGCCGGCCGCCCGGCGCTTCCTGGAGCGCAACCCGCCGCCGCCCTAACGCGAGGCCGCCGCCTGTCGGGTCGGCCCGAGCCTAGATTGATCTCTCTCAAGAGGTTAGGGCCATCTCCTTAACCGCTTCCCAAGGTTTGCCCGGCAAGACTCGCTCCGAAGCGTTCCGCGAGGTGGCATCGGAAGGGCAGGGAAGATGGAAGACGCCCTTTGGCGACGTTGGCTTGCCGGACTGCTGGGCGGGGTTTTGACCTTGGCGGCAACCTGCCTCGGTAGCGCCCTCGGCCTGGGCCTCGCCGAGACCGCGGTCTCCGGGAGCAACCGTTTCGCGGCCCTGATCGAGGGCTGGGACGGCTACCGCTTCGAGCACCCGGCCCATGCCGTCGGCGTGGTTCTCGGGATGTCGATCCTGGGGGCGGCCAGCATCTATTTGATCGTCGTGCCCCTGATCCGGCGGACCGGTCTGGTCAGCGAGAAGACGCTGCAGACGATGGTCTCGAGACGGGGAGGCTGGCGCGGCGAAAAGCTTGCCCTGTCGGCTGGACAGCGCGTTCAAGATTTCCTATAAGCCTGCGTCCCGATCGATGAGCCTCCTGCCCAGGTAGCTCAGTTGGTAGAGCACGTGACTGAAAATCACGGTGTCGGTGGTTCGATTCCTCCCCTGGGCACCATCCTCCTTTCCAGCTTCCTGATCGTCTGAAACCGCGTCCGGCGCAGGCCGGGGCCGTCGTGTCGTCTTGCGCCGCGGGCGGGGAGGCGCGTGGCGCATTTTGTGGCGCAAGACGAATAATCATAGGCAGAAAAGGATGGCTTAAGGGTTTATCCATAAAAACCATTGTGTTCGCCTAGTTTTGTAAGGATCGATTCGACACGGGTACCAGCGTGGGTACCGAGGGTCTCGGTGCGGATCGCAGTGAAGCTCGGGGGCAGCGACCCCCGTCCGGGGGCGGATTCGGCGCTCCTGGGGCTTCCCAGGGGCCTGCCTTTTCGGTCGTGGGAATAGCGCGTCAGCGCCCCTCGGCGGGAGCCCCGCCGCCGTGCCAGAGGGTCCGGCTCGACTCGGCCAGCCGCAGGACGTGCTCGGCCCAGGCGTCGAGGGCCCGGCGCAGATCGTCGTTGGAGATTCCGGTGCGGACCATCTCGCCGAGTCCGGCCGGCACCTGGCTGCGTCGTTCCAGGAGCCGGTTCAGGATCTCGGCCGAGGCGCCCAGGCGCGCCATGCCGGCGGCGGTGGTGCGGCGCAGGTCGCCGATCCGCCAGCCCTGGACTCCGGAGAGTTCGGTGGCGCGCCGCACCGCGTTGGAGAATCCGCTGACCGGGCGGTCGCCGCGCGGCCCGGCCGGGAAGGCATAGGGGCTGTCGGGGCGGGGCAGCGAGGCCAGCACCTCGACGGCGGCACCGGGCAGGGGCAGCTCGTGGCGCTGGCCGTCGTCGCGGCGCAGCGACCAGACCTGATCGGCCAGACCGATGTCCATCAGCCGAAGGGCGGCGACGTCGCCGCGTCGCTGCCCGGTCAGAAGGGTGAGCTTGAAGAGCGCGCCGTAGGGCCAGCCCATCTGTTCCCAGGCTTGCCAAAGGGCGGCGATCTCGTTGTCGGTCAGGATGCGCTGGCGCGGCGCCTCCTTGGAAGGCGGCCGGATGTTGACCACCGGCGAGCTCTCGACCAGGCCCGCCTCGATGCCCCAGAGGTAGATCTTGCGGATCAGGGCGAGGCGCCGGTTGGCGGCGTAGGGGTGCCCGCGCTGCTGTACGTCCTCGATGAGGGCAATGATGTCGGCGCGGGTGACCGACTCGGCCGTACGCCGGCCCCAGGCCGGGATCAGGTCGGCCTCGATCATCTGCCGGTCGAGCTTCCACGACTTCTTGCTGCGCTTGGCGTAGCGCTCCAGGTAGGCCTGGGCCAGGGCCTCGAAGCTGAAGCCGCTGCCGGTGACGGCGGCCCGGTTGCGCGAGGGGTCCCGGCCGCGGGCGACCTCCTGCAGGGCGTCGAAGGCGGCATCGCGGGCCAGTTCCAGGGAGAGCGTCGGATAGGTGCCCAAGGACAGCCGGCGCTTGCGGCCAGCGATCCGGTACATGACCTGCCAGGTCTTGCGGCCGTTCTCGGAGACCCGCAGGCCGAAGCCGGGCATCTCGTCGTCCCAGTAGTCGGCCCGGCCGGCCTCGGGCGGCGTCAGGCCGGCGACGATGCGTTCGCTCAGTCGGGTGACCGCCATGACGGCCGCTGCGCCTCGCTTCCCTTGGATGGCCGAGGTCGGCCCGCTGGCCGAATCGGCATGTCGGGGAGGACTCTAGGGCCGGCCGGGAAGGGCTGTCCAGCCGTCCCGCCAAGCTCGGAGCCGGCGGCGGAGCCTCGGCCAGGCCCTCCGTCTTTACGGTTCAGCAACCAGGATTGGCTAGTTCTATCCGGGCCAAGAGGGATGGAGAACAGAGACTTAAGGGGTGTGTGATGCGTGCTGCCAGGCTTACCTTGAAGCCGATCCTGCTTTGCCTTTGCCTCGCCGGTCTGGGCCTCAGCGGCTGTGGCGAGGGTGAGAAGCTGCCAGAGGTCGGCCAGCTGATCGCGCAGCTGCAGAGCGACAACCCGGCGGCCAGGAAACAAGCTGCGGTCCTCCTGGGCCGGCACGGGCCGCGCGCCGCCAGCGCGGTCGGCGCCTTGCTGGATGCCGCCGACCGGACGGTCAAGCCGAGCGAGCAGCAGGCCAAGCCAGCGAAGAAGGCGAAGGGGCAGAATCAGGCCGAGGCGCCGAAAGTCATCAACGACGCCGAGCTTTACGACTCGATCGTCAAGGCGCTCTCGCGGACCGGCGGGGCCGGGGTCCCCGAGCTGATCAAGGGCTTGGAGCGGCCGGGGCAGCGCTCCGCCTGGGCGGCCATGACCGCGCTCAGCTGGATCGGTAAGCCTGCCGTGCAGCCGCTGATCGACGCCCTGGGCGGGCAGAACGATCAGGTCCGCGACTTGGCGGCCACCTCGCTCGCCGGTATCGGCGAGGGGGCCGCGGAGTCCGTCCCGGCGCTGATGGAGGTCGCTCGCGGTCGCCACGGCTCCGCCTCCGGCCAGGCCGTGGTCGCACTCGGCAAGATGGGTGCGGCCGCCGTTCCCGGCCTTCTGGAGCTTCTCGACGATCCGAAGATGGGCCCGCGGCGCGCCGAGGTCATCACGGCGATCGGGCAGCTCGGCGGTGCCGCCAAGTCGGCGGTGCCGACGCTCCTTGGCTTGCTGGAGGAGGACGATCAGAAGATCGGCGTCGCCACGGTGCTCGCCCTGGGCGAGATCGGTCCGGCGGCCGAGGCCGCGATTCCCAAGCTCATGCGTCTGGAGAAGGACGAGCGCACCCAGGTCGCAAGGGTCGCGGGCAAGGCCCTGGACCAGATCGCGCCGAACCGCTAGGCCGGACCGCCAATACCTGCCTGAAACCCGCCGGCCGAACTCAACGGTGGCGGCAGTGGCTCGATACTCCCAGTCCATCCCCGAAGCGTGGCCTCAGGCCACGCCGCTCGGAGATCCGACCTATGGCTCCCTGCTCCCGCAAGGCGCGGCGCTGCTGCGTCCTCTCAGCGCCGACGCCGGGCCCTTTCCTGGAGGCGCTGGCGAATCGCCATGCCGGACGGATAGGCCACGAGGAAGACCATCAGAAGCACGATGGTGGAATTTAAAAATGTATCGATCATAGGGCGTCCCTTTATCCCCCCGATCGACAACCCGTTGCCGATACCCTGTCGTAAAGCTTGTAAAATGACAAGCCAAATCTATTAACATCTACACAAAGTCGTGATTTCAAGTCTTTAGCCGGCAAGTCCGGGGCTTGGTCCACAGACTTCTCCACCGCCCCGGGGCGGATGCGGTCATTCGGGACGAGCCCGGCCCCGCGATGGGCGACGGGCTCGGGCAGGGCTTCCTGGCCCGGGTCCCTTCAGGCGCTGCCCGCGATGTACTGGCGCAGCGTCGTGGTCTCGGACTCGAGCTCTTCGAGGCGGCTCTTGACCACGTCGCCGATGCTGACGATCCCGACCAGCTTGCCGTCCTCCACCACCGGCAGGTGGCGGAAGCGGCCGTCGGTCATTAGCTTCATGATGCCGTCGACTCGATCGTCCGGGCTGCAGGTCGTGACCTCGGCGGTCATCCGGTCCTTGACCTTCAAGGCCAGCAGGTCGGCGCCGTGGTCCGGCAGGCCGCGCACCAGATCCCGTTCGGACAGGATCCCGGCCAGCCGGCCGTCTTCGGTGGTGACGACGAGGGCGCCGATATTGCGCTCCTTTAGGAGCTTCGCCGCGTCGGCGATGGTGGCGTCGGGACGTGCGGTGGCGACGCCCGCCCCACTTACGGAGACGATGTGTCGGACTAGCATGGCTTTGCCTCACTTTCCTTCGCCCGATCTCGGGCACTTCGCCCGGCGCCCGTTTTTCAACGATTATTGCACTCTTTGAGCGAATTTTCAAAACGGCGCTACGGTACCGGTGTTCCGGTGCCGTCGGCGGGCCCGGCGCTGTGCTAGGCTGGTCGCCGGTCGAATCGGAGGCTGAAGATGACTACGGGCTCGTCTCGACGAAAATCGAAGGCCGAATCGCCCTCCGCGTCCCGGATGCTGGAGGCCGCGTTGAATCGTGCAGAGGACCAGGGTTGGGACAACTTGAGGTTGCGCGATCTTGCGGCCGACCTCGGCGTGCCCTTGTCGGAGGTCCTGGTCCACTACCGGGACGCCGACGCCATCGCCGATGCCTGGTTCCGCCAGGCCTTGGCCGCGATGCTGGCGCCGCCGCCGGAGGGCTTTTTCGAGTTGCCGGCCCGCGAGCGGCTGCGCCTCATGATGCTGCGCTGGTTCGACGCCCTGGAGCCGCACCGCCGGGTCACCGGCGAGATGCTCTCCGGCAAGCTCTATCCCTCGCATCCGCACCACTGGGTGCCGATGATCTTCAACCTGTCTCGGACCATCCACTGGCTTCGGGACTCGGCCGGCCTGGACGCCGGCGGCCGACGCCGCCAGCTCGAGGAGGTCGGCCTCACCGCCCTCTTCCTGGCGACTCTCCGGGACTGGGTCCGCGACGAGAGCCCGGACCAGGAGCGGACCCGCGCCCGCCTCGAGCGTCGCCTGGCGGGGGCGGACCGGCTGATGGCCCGGCTCTACGGTGTGGAGCCTGACGGCACGGCCGAGTCGACCGGCGGCGGTGCCTAGATCGGTATCGGCGCGGCCCGCGGCAATCCGCGCCGTGAAACCCGACCCACAGGAACAGCTCAGCGCACGATCGGCCGC
>JAAUXY010048087.1_pt1 | contig 32209 bp, 32 predicted proteins | sample 7278121 | NCBI WGS metagenome assembly JAAUXY01 (sample SAMN14350117, study PRJNA611818) | marine sediment metagenome | isolation source: surface marine sediment (1.8m) | place: French Polynesia: Moorea | collected 2018-08
CAATTACTTTTATCGCGTCGCCGGGATCGTCATGCAGGCGCAACGCCAACTCATCGAGACCGGCAGACTTGAATTCGTTCAACCGGGCCAGGTGTTTATCCATCTCGGTCAAGTCCCCTGTCGTCGTGATGCCTTCAATCAGCGCATTGACGATTCGGTCCGGCACGCCCCGTATCTCTCCGGAGCGATCGTGGTACGCGCCGAAAAATGCCGGCAGGTTCGCGGCAACCTCGGCGCAGTCGTCCTCGTTCAGGATTGTTTTGATGTGTTCTTTTTCCAGCATGCTGCGAATGATGAGCTCGCGGCGGGCTTCTTTCATCGCAGCCTCGTGGTCGGCCTTGACATGCCAGGCCCAGAAATTGCTCACTCGGAAAGGCCCGAGATCCGCGGCGCGTTCCGGCAGGGTGTCGCGCACGATTTTCATCAGGTTGTTCGTAATTGCGGGTACGGCATCGCTAAGAACGATGCCATCCGCGTGCAACGTGCTCATGTGAACCATCTGGGGTTGACCCGCGCCCGTATAGATTTCCGGCGCCGGCAATGCCGGCTTTACCCACTTGGCGGCAAACCGCGTGACCTTGTACATCTCGCCGTGGTAGCCAGACAGCGCGCGCTTGCCGCAGGCAGGTTTCAGAATTTCGGTCGCTTCGCGCACGGCGCGCACCCGCTTTTCGGTGGGGATGTCCATCACTGCATTCCACTCGCCGCCGCCGCCAACGCACACGGCCGCGCGTCCATTGCAGTACTCGTTCAGGGTTAGCAGCGCGTTGGCGATTTTTAGCGGATGCATCTCCCAGGGGCTGATGACCATGACCCCAAGCTTGATGCGGCTGGAGGCACGGGCCAGGGGCACCAGGCTCATGAAGACGTCGCGGGCCTCGGCGTAGTTCTGCACCCAGAGCCGGTTAATGCCACATTCCTCTGCCAGCAGGCCGAGTCGCGTGATCTCGTCCGGATCGACGTCGGGTTCGAGAATGATGTCGATAAGCATGGTCTAGCGAGCCAGAAAGATTGGCGTTACCGATAGGTAACATAGCGTAAACCCGCGTCCGGACGCCAGTTGATACGGGAAAGTACTTACACAGGCCGTCCGCCATGCGACGGGCAGCAGGTTTTGCCCCCTACTGCCCGGTCCGGTCCGACCCCGTGGGGGGATCCGTCAGTTTGGCCGGCGGATCGAAGCGTGCCCGGAATTCCGGCGACGCCATATTGGCGTAAAGATCCCGCATGTATGCCAGCGCCGATTTCGGCGCCTCTGCGTAGTAGATAAACCGCCAACCCGCAGCCGTGCGCCGCAGAATCGCATTGGCCCGTAGTTTCTCGCCGAGCGGCGCGCCGCGACGGAATTTCATTTCCGCATGCACGTTCCATGTGGCGAGCGCGAGATCGTCGGTCAACGAGCGCACGCGAATATTCGACGGGTGATAGTCCATGGCCTCGATCATCGCGAAGCGCTCCGGCGTCTCGAAGTACCAGCGCAACGCATCCCAGCCGATCATCCAGTCATCCAGCTCCTCGCCCAGGTACTGAGGGGCCGGCTCGTCCGGATCGAACAGCTCGATCGGTTGCGGCCCGTTGATATCCGTGAACCGGAGCCCCATCGAGTGGATCACCGCCGCCACATCGGCGTGAATTTCGGCATCGACCAATGGGAGTGCCGGGCTCTTTCGGGCCGCGTGGTCCATGTCAATCACCTCGCGAAGTCTGTGTCGGTGAGATGCATTTGGCCGCACCATCCGTGGTGTCGCCATCGAGCACAATGGCGCGAATCATCTCCATGGCATTGTCCCAGCCCTTGCGGGTATTCAGTCTGAGCCCCATGAAATTCGGCGAACGGGCCGCACGCATCGCCAGATAGTTAATGGCCGCGTATAACACAATGATCTTGCCACGCACCCGTGGCTCGGTATAGCGCGGGTCGCTCAGCATCTCCCGGACGAAAGCCTTGCTCTGCCGGCGCCGCACCTTGGCAAATGCATCGGACAACTCCGAGTTAGCGGTCAGCTCCTCCGCGAGCATTTCCAGCATGATCGGCTGCTCTCGCAACGCGGCCGCGCTGGTGACAAGCTGCTCCGCGAGCCGGGCCATGAAATCCTCATCGTCGCCGGTCGCGGTCGGGACGGGGTGCGTGGCCAGATGGCCAGCCGACAGACCACCGCGCCGTTCTGCCCAGGCGGACAGCAGACCTGGCAGGTTATCGAAATAGCGGTAAAGAAGCGGCTTGCTCACCCCGGCTTCTTCGACGACAGCATTCAGCCGCAGATCACGAATGCCATCGCGGACGAGCACGGTTTCCAGTGCATCCAGCAATTTTTCCTCGGTGGCCTGACGCCGTTGCGACGAGGCCGATTCGGCTACCGGGTCCATGTTCATATGCCTGTAAGCTGTGTGGCGCGGAGATGTTACTGGTTGGTAACAGCGGGATCAACAATGCTGGAAGCTGGTCAGTGTGCGAACCGGGTCGGACCAATGGGTTCTCACCTGGCACCCTGCTCACTGGCAAAAAAAAAATGGGGACGGGCCCACCGGGCCGGTCCCCATTTTCTTTTACTGGCGGAGAGGGTGGGATTCGAACCCACGGTACGCTTGCGCGTACACTTGATTTCGAGTCAAGCCCGTTCGACCACTCCGGCACCTCTCCGAGAGTCGCGGGATTATACGAGATAGAGACATCGGCATGACCGAAAAAAACCGTATCAGCGTTGAGTATTTTTCCGATGTCTTGTGTGTCTGGGCGTACGCCGCCGAAGCCAGGGTCGAGGAGTTGCTGACCAACTTCCGGGATGAGGTGCAGCTACAACGGCGCTACTTCCCCGTGTTCGGCGACACGGCCCACAAGATCGGCCGCGGTTGGGCCCAGCGCGGCGCGTGGGACGGCTTTGCCGACCATGTGCAGGAAGTCGGCGAGCGTTTCGACCACATCGAGCTTCATCCCGACCTGTGGCGGACGGTACGGCCACCCTCCTCGACCGGTTCCCACCTGTTGCTGGTGGCCGCACAACTGGCCGAGGTACAGGGCGAGCTGTCACCCGGCGCGGCAGACCGGCTGAGCTGGGCATTGCGGCTGGCGTTTTTCCGGGACGGCCAGGACATCGCCGACTGGCGGGTGTTGGGCAAAATCGCCGGTGATGCCGACCTTTCGATGGACCCGATCCGCGAGGCCATCAACTCGGGCCGTGCATATGCGGCCCTGAACGCCGACGACCGCGACCGCGAGGCCTACCGGATCGAGGGCAGCCCGACGTTCGTGCTGAACGAGGGTCGCCAGAAGCTCTACGGCAACGTCGGCTATCGCATCATCGAGGCCAATCTCCGCGAGCTGATCCGCGAGCCGCAGACCGGCGCCGCGAGCTGGTGTTAGTCGGCTCGACGACCCCTCCCGGCATCATCCGGGCCTGAATGTGACGTAGTCCCGCCGCGCCGGCGGCGAGTCGTTCAAGATGGTCACGCGCGTTACCGATACATATAGCTAATTCCCTGCTAAATCGGGAACTTGGCGAATTTCTGTTATGTAAAACCTGTGAACCACGTCGCGGCGACGACGTGGACCAGTGTCTACAGTGAGCACGGGTCATCGCGCCTGGCGGATGCGCGTGCGCCCGAATGGGTATGGGTAAGGAAACCGGACTGCAGAGCTGATGGATCTCGCAACCCTGATCGGCATCATCGCCGGTACGTTGGTTATTTTTCTGGCGATTCTCGTCGGCGGCGACGTATCCATCTTTGTCAATATTCCGTCCCTGCTGGTGGTGATCGGCGGGACCGTTGCCGCGACCCTGGCCAAGTTTTCAATCGGTGACTGCCTCTACGCTTTCAAAAGCGGCTTGAAGCAAGCCTTCATGGACGAATCCGCCGTACCGCGCGAGCTGGTCGAACGGATCAAGGACCTCGCCAACAAAGCCCGGAAAGACGGCCTGCTGGCGCTGGAAGAGGAAGACGTCGGCAACGTGTTCTTCCAGAAAGGTATCCAGCTCTGCGTTGATGGGCAGCAGCCCGAGTTCGTGCAAAAAGTGCTCGAAAACGAGATGGACGAATCTATCCAGCGCATGGAACTCGGCGAACGCATTTTCCGCTCGATTGGCGATGCGGCACCGGCCTTCGGCATGATCGGCACGCTGGTCGGCCTGGTGCAGATGCTTGCCAACATGTCCGACCCCAGCTCAATCGGCCCCGCCATGGCCGTCGCATTGCTCACTACCCTGTATGGCGCGCTATTCGCCAACCTGCTCGCCATTCCCATCGCCGACAAACTGCAGATCCGCTACCAGTACGACCGCCAGACCAAGCGCCTGATCATCGAAGGCGTAATTGGCATCGCCCAGGGTGAAAGCCCGCACGTCATCGACGAAATCCTGGGCACTTACCTGCAGGATAGTTCCGGCGCGCCCCCAGCCGAAGCGGCCGCCGAGGGCGCGGCCTGACGAGGCGCTGCGATGGCCAAGAATGCCGGCGCGGCAGTTCCAGCCTGGATGGTCACATTTGCCGACCTGATGGCGCTGATGATGACTTTCTTCGTGTTGCTCTACTCGTTCTCCAGCATTGACGAGCAGAAATACAAGATGATTGCGGCGTCCATGGCCAAGGGCTTTGGCTCTGTGCTGACCCAGACGAAACAGCCGCGTGCCGTTAAGCCCGGGCCGCCGGCCATGATTCCTTCGCCGATGACCCCGGGGAGCCGCTCGCGGAACAACCAGAGGCCGTCGCAGGCCGCGCAGCGCAACGAGCAAATGCACGAGGAGATCAAGCAGAGCCTCGAGAGCGAAATCGCCGAGGGCATTATCTCGGTGGAGACGTCGGGCAATTCCGTGATCATTCGCTTCCCCGAGGAAATCGCCTTTCCGCCGGGCAGCGACGATATCTCCGACGAAATCATGCCCATCCTGAAGCGTGTGACCAACGCACTGCAGGACACACCCGGCACGGTCATGGTGTCAGGTCATACCGATGATCGCCCGATCAAATCCGCTACCTTCAGTTCCAACTGGGAGTTGTCGACCGATCGCGCGGTCGAGGTGATTCACCGCCTGCAGCAGCTCGGTACGATTGAGTCGGAGCGGCTTACCGCCGTCGGCTATGGCTCCACCCGCCCGATCGCCCCCAACGACACACCGGAAAACCGGGCCAAAAACCGGCGCGTGGAAATCGCGATCGTGCAGGAACAATAGGCGCCCGCCTACTCGCTCTCCGCCGCCGCGGCATCATACGCCAGCAATACCTCAAGGACTTCCCGCGGCCGTTTGAGGCAGGCGTTATTGATGGTGTCGCTGTCTGCGCCGAAGCTCCCCGGGGCCGGTCCCGCCTGCTCTCCCTCGGATGATTTTTCCAGGTGGTAGAAGCGAAACCAGTCTGCCAGCGCGATTGGTTCGCCCTGGCCCGACGCCGCATAGCGGCGGTGAGCCGCGTAGCGCTCGTGAACTACCTGCACCTCGACGGGGTCTATGCGATGGGTCGCTGCCAGTGCTTGCCAATTCTGGTCCGGACTCTGTGACATTTGTTCTTAAAATAATTTTATAAGTTAATGTTTTTACTAACTTTCTACATAAGGCCGATGATTCATTCTGTTCATGTCACCATGGCAGTCTGCAACGGCGCCGTGGTAGCTTAATGTAATGCTGCTTCGCGTAGACAGGCTGCCGGTCCCGGTCCCGGAGGCTCTGCCATGAGAGCCTTCCTGGTCGCTTGCGTCACCGCTGCGCTGACTACCTGCAGCCAGCCGCCATCACTGCTGGATGAGATCCTGACCACCGGCGCCCTCCGCGTGGTGACCACCGTCAGTCCGACGACGTATTACCTTGGCCCCAATGGCCCCCTGGGGCCGGAGTACGAACTGATTCGCGGCTTCGCCGACTATCTCGGCGTCGAATTGCAGATGGCATCGCTGGACCGCTTCGCCGACGTGCTGCCGAGCGTCGTGAACGGGCGGGCGCATGTGGCGGCGGCGGGCCTCACGGTCACCGACGAACGGGCGCGACGAGTCGTGTTCGGCCCGCGGTATCAGCAGGTTAATCAATCCCTGGTTTACAAGTTCGGCCATGGCAAGCCGCGCGAGGTCACCGACCTGGTCGGTCGGCGTGTCGAAGTCGGCGTCGGTACCAGCTACGTCGAACGCCTGTCGCGACTGCAGGAACGAGAGCCGCGGGTCGTGTTCACCGAGCACCCGCGTGCCGATGAAGCCGAACTCTTGCTCGCGGTCGCCGATGGCACGATTGACTACACCGTGGCGGACAGCAACGTAATCGCGATATACCGCAACCTGGCGCCGGAGATCCGCCGCGGTTTTGACGTCGCCACCGGTGACACGCTGGCCTGGGCCTTGCCCCAGCGCTATGACCCGACCCTGCAGCACGCCGTGGAACGATACTTCGAGGAAATCCGGACCAACGGGCAGCTCAACCGGATCATGGACCGCTACTACGGTCACACCAAGCGCTTCGACTACGTCGGCACGCGCCGGTTCATGCGTGATGCGCGAAACAAATTGCCCCGCTACCGGGAGCTGTTCGAGAATGCTGCGGCGAATATCGACACTGACTGGAGACTGCTCGCAGCGATCGGTTACCAGGAATCCCACTGGGACCCGGAAGCGGTATCGCCCACCGGGGTGAAAGGCATCATGATGCTGACCAAGCTCACGGCGAGCGTGATCGGCGTGGACGATCGCGTGGACCCGGCCCAGAGCATCGTCGGCGGTGCGTATTATCTCGATCGCCTGAAACGGCGGTTACCTGCCGACATCAAGGACCCCGATCGCACGTGGTTTGCGCTGGCCGCGTACAACATTGGTTACGAGCATGTTCGCGATGCCCGCAAACTGACCCGGGAGGAAGGCCTGGATGACACCCTGTGGGTCCACGTGCGCGACAATCTCAACAAGCTGGCCCAGCGGCGCTGGTACGAGCGCACGAAGAACGGTTTTGCACCGGGGTGGGACGCCGTGCGGTATGTCGAGAACGTGCGCAACTATTACGACATCCTGCGTTGGCTGAACTGGCAGGACCAGCGCAAATCGCCGGACCCGGACGACACGATCACACTCGTCAGCAACGACGCGTAGCGGCTTCGTTACCGAGGTTTTCGCCACCACGAACCTCTGTGTCGACAGCGAATCTAGCGGCGGTCGCGAAAAAACTGCTGCAGCAAGTCGCGGCACTCTGCTTCGAGAACGCCACCGGTAACCGCCAGCCGATGATTCAGGTCCGGGGAGCGCACCAGGTCGATCACACTGCCGGCCGCGCCGGAACGCGGATCCGCGACACCGAAGACCAGCCGTTCCACGCGCGCGTGCACCATCGCACCAGCACACATCGGGCAGGGTTCGAGCGTGACGTATACCACCGAACCTGGCAGACGGTAGTTGCCAAGCGCGGTGCCGGCAGCGCGCAACGCCTGGATTTCAGCATGGGCGGTGGGATCATTGCTGGCGATCGGCGCGTTGCGCGCCCGCGCGATCACGACGCCGTTGAGCACTAACAGCGCGCCGACCGGCACTTCGCCGGCCGCCTCGGCCTCGCGAGCCAACGCCAGCGCTTGCGCCATGTAGACCGCGTCGGTGTCGGTCGCCGCGTGCTCGGTTACTCCCACTCGATCGTGGCCGGCGGCTTGCCGGAAATATCGTAGGTCACGCGCGAGATGCCCGGCACTTCGTTGATGATCCGGCGCGACACGTGATCCAGGAACTCGTACGGCAGGTGCGCCCAGCGCGCGGTCATGAAGTCGACGGTTTCCACGGCTCGCAATGCGACCACGTAGTCATAACGCCGGCCGTCGCCCATGACGCCGACCGACTTTACGGGCAGGAATACGGCAAAGGCCTGACTGGTCTCGTCGTACAGGCCCGCCATCCGCAGTTCGTCAATGAAAATCGCATCCGCCCGCCGCAGCAGGTCAGCGTACTCCTTGCGGACCTCGCCCAGGATGCGGACGCCGAGGCCCGGGCCCGGGAAGGGATGCCGGTAGACCAGTTCCGGCGGTAAGCCAAGCTCCACGCCGATGCGCCGCACTTCGTCCTTGAACAGGTCGCGCAGCGGTTCAATCAATTGCAGATTCATCTGCTCCGGCAACCCACCCACATTGTGATGCGACTTGATCACATGCGCCTTGCCCGTCTTGGCGCCCGCTGATTCGATGACATCCGGGTAAATCGTGCCCTGGGCAAGCCAGCGAATATCCTCGAGCCGCTCGGCTTCTTCGTCGAACACCTCGATGAACAGCCGCCCGATGATCTTGCGTTTCTCCTCCGGATCCGCGACTCCGGCAAGCGCCGCCAGAAACCGCTCTTCGGCATTGACCCGAATCACGTTGACGCCCAGATGATCCGCGAAGACCTCCATCACCTGATCGCCCTCGTTCAGGCGCAACAAACCATGGTCGACAAATACGCAGACGAGCTGGTCGCCGAGGGCTTCGTGCAGCAAGGCTGCGACCACCGAGGAGTCCACGCCGCCGGACAGGCCGAGCAACACGCGATCTTTACCGACCTGCGCCCGCACTTGCTCGATGTCGCGCGCCACGATATTGCCGGGATTCCAGGTCGAGGGGCATTCGCAAATGTCGTGCACGAAGCGCTCGACGATGTGCTGCCCCTGGTCCGTGTGCGTGACTTCCGGGTGGAATTGCAGGCCGTAGAAATGCCGGGACTCGTCCGCCATCCCGGCCAACGGTGCATTGCCGGTGCTGGCGATTGCCACGAAACCCGGCGGTAACGCCTCGACCCGATCGCCGTGACTCATCCAGACATGCAGCGCCGCACTGCCGTCGGCCAGGTGCGTATCGACCAGTCCGCCGAGCAGGCGACTGTCGTCAGTCGGCGTGACCATCGCATAACCGTATTCGCGTTGACCCGACGGTGCCACCTGTCCGCCGAGCTGCGCTGCCATGGTCTGCATGCCGTAGCAGATGCCGAGCACCGGCACGCCGAGTTCGAACACGACGTCGGGCGCACGCGGCGGCTGGTCCAGCACCACGGACTCGGGCCCGCCGGACAGCACGATGCCGTCCGCGCCGAATTCGCGCACTGTGTCAGAATCACTGTCCCAGGGCAGGATTTCGCTGTAGACACCCGCTTCACGGACCCGGCGCGCGATCAACTGGGTGTATTGCGAACCGAAATCGAGGATCAGAATCCGGTGCGCCGCCACCTCGCTGGCGGCGGTCACGTCAGCAACCGGCCGGGCAGTCATGTCGGGCTCAGACCTCGCGGCGGTAATTGGGGGGCTCCTTGGTAATTGTCACGTCATGCACATGGCTTTCACGCATGCCGGCGGATGAGATTCGCACAAAGCCCGGTCCCGTCCGCATCGCGGCAATACTATCGCACCCGGTGTAACCCATCGCCGCCCGCACACCGCCGACGAGTTGATGCACGATGGCGGTCAAACCACCCTTGTACGGCACGCGACCCTCAACACCTTCCGGAACGAGTTTCTCCAGCTGCTCCGACGAGTCCTGGAAGTAACGGTCCGACGAGCCGTGGTCCTGCGACATCGCACCCAGGGAACCCATGCCACGATACGACTTGTAAGAGCGACCCTGGTAGAGCTCGACTTCCCCGGGCGATTCCTCGGTACCGGCGAACAGGCCGCCAATCATCACGCAATAGGCACCGGCGACCAGTGCCTTGGCAATGTCACCGGAGTAGCGAATACCGCCATCGGCGATTACGGGGATGTCATCGGATTTGAGTTCCTGCGCCACGTTGGCAACCGCGCTGATCTGCGGCACGCCGACGCCGGCGACTACGCGGGTAGTGCATATCGACCCCGGCCCTACCCCGACTTTCACACCGTCAGCGCCAGCATCGGCAAGCGCCCGCGCAGCTTCCGCACTGATGACGTTGCCACCGACCACCGGCAGATCCCGATAGTTTTCTTTGATCTGACGCACGCGATCCAGCACGCCGCGGGAATGACCATGGGCCGTATCGACGACCAGCATGTCAACGCCCGCTTCCACGAGGGCTGCCACGCGCTCATCAGTGTCGGCACCGGTGCCCACGGCGGCCCCGACACGCAGCGCCCCCAGTGAATCCTTGCACGCCAACGGGAAGTCCGTGGCTTTCTGGAAATCCTTGGCCGTTATAAGCCCGCGCAACTCGAACTTGTCATTGACGACCAGCACCTTTTCGATGCGGTGCCGGTGCAACAGGCTCAGCACTTCTTCGTTGTCCGCGCCCTCACGCACGGTCACCAGCTTTTCTTTCGGCGTCATCACCGACGACACCGGGGCGTCCAGCTGGGTTTCGAAACGCAGGTCACGATTCGTGACGATGCCGACCGTCTCACCCTGATCCACGACCGGGACGCCGGAGATATTGTTCGCGCGCGTGATTTCCAAAACCTCGCGAATGGACAAATCCGGCGGCACGGTGATCGGGTCGGTCACGATGCCGCTCTCGAATTTCTTCACGATGCTGACATGGCGCGCCTGTTCGGCCGCGCTCATGTTCTTGTGGATAATGCCGATGCCGCCTTCCTGCGCCAGCGCAATGGCGAGCCGGCTCTCCGTGACCGTGTCCATGGCGGCCGACAGCACCGGGATGTTCAATTCGATTCCGCGCGCGGCCCGCGTGCGCAGGTCGACTTCCCGCGGCAGCACATCGGAATAGGCGGGCTGGAGCAAAACGTCATCGAAAGTCAGGGCTTCCTGGATGATGCGCATATTGGCTCCCTGAGGCTGGGCCGGGTAAAACCGGCAATGGTACGCGCGACCGTCCAGTGCGTAAACTACGGTTCGATGAAGCCCGGTAGCGACGAACCCGTTTTCACTGTCTCGGAGCTTAACCGGGAGGCCCGGGAACTGCTGGAAGGCAGCTTCCCCGCGATTTGGGTGGAAGGCGAAATCTCGAATTTCATCCACCACGGCTCGGGCCACATGTACTTCGACCTGAAGGACCCACAGGCCCAGGTTCGCTGCGCCATGTTTCGCAGCGCCAATCGACGCCTGAAATTTCAGCCCGAGAACGGCCTGCAGGTGCTGCTGCACGGCAAGGTCACCGTCTACGAGCCGCGCGGCAGCTACCAAGTGGTCGCCGAACACCTGGAACCAGCCGGCGAGGGTTTGCTGCGCCGGCGGCTGGAGGAACTCCGCGCGCGCCTGCAGGCCGAGGGGCTGTTCGCTGCCGACCGCAAGCGGCCGCTGCCAGAGCTGCCCCAACGCATCGGCGTGATTACGTCGCCCACGGGCGCGGCCGTGCGGGATATTGTGAAAGTCCTGCGGCGGCGCTTCCCGGCCGTGCCGGTCGTGATCTATCCGTCCCAGGTCCAGGGCGACCGCGCCAGGCACGACCTGGTCGCAGCGCTGGAGACAGCAGCCCGGCGTGCTGAGTGCGATGTGCTGATTGTCGGCCGTGGCGGCGGGTCCCTGGAAGACTTGTGGGCGTTCAACGAGGAGAGCGTCGTTCGCGCCATGGCGGCGTGCCCGATTCCCGTCGTGTCCGCCGTCGGCCACGAAACCGACGTCACCCTTGCTGATTTCGTGGCGGACTTGCGTGCGCCAACGCCGTCGGCGGCCGCCGAAACAGTCGTGCCGGATACCCGCGAGTGGCTGAGCCGGGCGCAGAGCCTCGGCCGGCGCGCCGGCCGCGTCTTGCGCGACCAGGTGCGACTGGAACAGCGGCACATGACCCAACTGCAGGCGCGGTTGCGTCGCGTCGACCCGCGACTGGTCATGCGCCAGCACGCCCAGCGCGTCGATGAGCTCGGCCTGCGCATGCGGCGCGGATTGGAAAACCGGCTGGCCGTGGAGCGCGCGCGGCTCGCCCGGCTGAACGTCGCACTGCAGGCGGCAACACCGCTATACCGGATCCGCGGCAGTCGGCAGCGGCTCGCGACCGGACGTTTGCGGCTGGCCGCAGCGCTGCGGGCCCGAATCGGGAGCTCCCGCGAACAGCTCGCCAGCCTCGGCGGCGCGTTGCACGCGGTGAGTCCGCTGGCGACACTGGAGCGTGGTTACGCGTTGATCGAGGATGAAACCAGCGGCCGGCTGGTGCGCGATGCGGGTGATCTGGAACCAGGCCAGACGATCAAAGGGCGACTCGCCCGCGGCAGCTTTCTGGCCGAGGTCAAGAAGACTTCAAAACGCTGAACAGCGTTCGTTCAAAGCCTGCCAATCACCGTTGAAGAAGTCGCACAGGATCGGCCGGAACCGATCCATATCCGCCAGGAACGAGTCGTGACCCTGGATGGACGGCAGGTCCACCAGGTTCACCCGGCGTCCCGCATGCTCGAAGCCATGCGCGAGTTCGTACTGCTGTTTTATCGGGAACAGAAAGTCAGTACGCACGCCGATCACCAACACGCGCTCCGCCTGCATCTTGCGCAGCGCCGCCTGCAGCGAGCCCCCATGGTCCGACAGGTCGAACAGGTCCGACGCGCGTGATAAATACAGGTAGCAGTTCGCGTCAAACTGCCCGGTGAATTTCTGTGCCTGGTGTTCCAGGTAAGACTCGACTTCGAAATCCAGAGCGAAGCCATCGCCGGATTTGCGTTCCGCCGCGGTTCGCTCACGGCCAAACCGCCGCTCCCACTCTTCCGCCGAACGATAAGTGATCATGCCGAGCTTGCGCGCCAGGCGCATCCCGGTGATCGGTACAGCATCGAGCGGGTAGTCGCCGCCCTGCCAGTCCGGGTCCTTGCGAATCATTTCACGTTGCAGAGAACGCAATGCGGTCGCGAACGGCAGGGAACGCGCTCCGGTTGAAATCAGCACCAGGCTGCGAGCCATCTCCGGGAACAAAACCGCGAAGGCCAGCGTGCTCATGCCGCCCATGGACGGACCCACGACGCTGTACAGCGACGAAATGCCGAGCGAATCCACCAGCCTTTTGCCGGCAGTCGCGACGTCTTCGAGGTTCAATACGGGGAATGTCAGCCGGTACGGCTCACCCGTGTCCGGGTTGATCGAAGCCGGTCCGGTCGAACCAAAACAACTGCCAAGGGAGTTCACGCAAATGACGAAGAAGCGGTTGGTGTCGATGGGCTTGGACGGCCCAACCATTTCCTCCCACCAGCCCGGCGCCGGGTCAGCCGGCGACGACGCCGCGTGGGCCGACGGTGACATGCCCGTGAATATCAGCACGGCATTATCGCGATGCGCGTTGAGTTCGCCCCAGGTTTCGTAAGCGATCACCGGTGACTGCAATTCGCCACCCTGTCGCATCTGAAAGCGACCGGGCAGCGTCAGGAATTGGCGTGCTTCACCCATCGGCAGGACTCCGCTCGAGGCAGTCCAGGGATTATGCGCCCGGGTCGCGCCCGAGGCACGTCCGGGTGGTTATATGGATATATACCTGCGACGGCCCTGAGCGCGCGCCCGTCAACGCCTGCCATGACGCCGCACGCGCTGGCGACGGCGTTGCTGGCGCGGCGTGAGCTTGTTGCGACGCCCGGCGAACGGATTTGCTCCAGTCCGCAGCTGCAGGCGGATGGGTGTGCCTTTGAGTCGAAACGCTTTGCGGAAACAGTTGACCAGGTAGCGTCGGTAGCTGCCCGGCAGCCGTGCCGTCTGGTTACCGTGTATGACGATGACCGGCGGCCGGCGACCACCCTGGTGCGCGTAGCTGAGCTTCACGCGCGAACGTCTCACGACCGGTGGCGGATGGGCCTGCACCGCGGCCTGCAGCACGTCATTGAGTCGCGGCGTCGGCAACTCGCGCAGTGCGGCCTGCGCCGCCCGGGCCGCGCTGCGCAGCAGGTCAACGATATTGCTGCCATGTTTGGCCGACACGTAGTGCACATCGATGAAGTCGAGAAACGGCAGGCGACGATCCAGTTCGCGACGAATCTCGGCGCGCCGCGATTCAGGCAGTCCGTCCCATTTGTTCACGCCCAGCGTCAACGCACGCCCGCGTTCGAGGATTAGACCAATCAGCGATACATCCTGTTCGGTTACCCCTTCCCGGGCATCCACGAGCACGATCACGGCATCGGCCTCTTCCACGGCCTGCAGGGATTTGACGATTGTGAATTTCTCGACCATCTGCTCCACGCGCGCGCGGCGCCGGATGCCAGCGGTATCGACCAACACATAGTCACGCTCGTCCAGCGAAAACGGCACGGCAATGCTGTCACGGGTCGTGCCGGCTTCGTCCTGCGTGATGAGGCGTTCCTCGCCGAGGAATCGGTTGATCAACGTGGACTTGCCGACATTAGGGCGCCCCACCACGGCGATACGCGTCCCGGTGAGTTCCGGCCGGCGTGCGTCTGCCAGCAGATCGGCCGGCAATAGTTCGCTGACCCGGTCCAGCAAACGATCGACACCATCGCCCCGCGTGGCGGAAATCGCTTCGGGTTCACCGAGGCCCAGCGCAAAGAATTCCGCTACCGCCTCCGCCGGCGGCTGGCCTTCGGATTTGTTGACCGCCAGCACGGCGTTCTTGCCGCTGCGTCGAATCAGGTCGACGACACGTGCGTCATCCGGTGTCACACCGTCAAACCCGTCGACGAGCACGATAACTACGTCCGCTTCGGCAACCGCGAGCCCGACCTGCCGCGACATGTCCTGGTCCAGCCCTGCGGCAGAAACGGTCAGACCACCGGTATCAATGACGATCGCGCCGCCGTCGCCGAGCGAGGCGAAGCCATAGAGCCGATCGCGGGTCAGGCCGGGATAGTCAGCTACCAGCGCATCGCGTGTGCCGGTCAGTCGGTTAAAGAGCGTGGATTTGCCGACATTCGGGCGGCCGACCAGGGCAATGACAGGTAACATGGCCAGTCTCCGAACCCACCAGCGCTGCGCCTAACGCTTCCTGGTGCGCTCGCGGAAGACGTGCAGCTTGCCATCGTCCGTCAGCACGTAGAGCAATTCGCCCACCACGAGCGGTGACGATGTAATGCGCTTCGAGCCGGCCCGCTGTCGAGCCTGCAATTCCCCGGTCGTGGCGCTAAACCAGTGCACATGCCCCTCGAAATCGCCGACAACGACCGAGTTCTTCCACGCGGCCGGTCCACTGATGTCGCGGTTGAGCAGTGTGGCGACGCGCCAGTTCTCGCTGCCGCTGCGCCTGGATAATGCCAGCAGCCCGCTGGCGGAATCGGATACGTAAACGTTCAGGAAATCGGTCGCGAAACCGTTGTAGCTGGACAGCTCGCGCGACCACAGCAGCTGTCCCGACTCCAGAGCCAGCACGGCAACGACGCCCTGAAAACCAGCGGTGTAGATATCTTCGCCAATCACTTGAATAGTCGCGTTGATGTCCACCATTCGATCGACTTCCGTGCGGCCGCTCGGCGGCGAAAGCAGGGTCGACCACAGTTCCGTGCCGTCGCTCATGTCGTAGGCGGCGAGCCTGCCATTGTCGAAGCCCGCCAGCACGGCGTTCCCGGCCACGACCGGTGAACCGGTACCGCGCACGGAAAGGCGCGGCATCGATTGCTGCACGAACCAGGCTTCCGTGCCATCACTCCGTTGCAACGCGGTGAGCTTGCCATCAACGCTGCGCACGAGGACCAGGCCGGGACTGAGTGCCGGTGGCGCCAGAACTTCACTGGAGACGGTCGTCGCCCAGCGGATGCGGCCGTTCTCGGCATTCAAGGCAATGACTTCACCGTTGCTCGATCCCAGGACGACGAGTTCGCCATCGGTAGCCGGTCCGGCAGACAGCGGTAACTTGGTCTTGGTCGACCACAACCGCTTGCCTTTGAGGGCTTCAAACGCCGCGACCTTGCCATCATGAGCCGCGGCGAATACGTTGGTGCCGTCGCTGGCGGGCACCAGGGCAAGGCGCAATTGCTTGGTGCCCTTACCGATGCTGGCACTCCAGGCCTTGCGGATCTCCAGCGTGGGTTTGAACTTGACCAGCTCGGCCGGCGGATCCTCTTCCTCCTCGCCGCCGAAAATGCCGCAGCCGGACAACAGTGCCAATCCGCCGAGCACCAGTGCCCAGCGCCATGGAAAATGTTGCGGCCGACTCATTCGCCCGCGGCCGTCTCTGCCTCGGGTGCCGACGATTCCGTAGCGGCGGATTCATCCATCGAGATCGCAGTGTCAACTGCCGGCAAGGCGTCGAGTTTCGCCTGCACGTAACTGCGATCGATCACGCCCGGTTCGACGGTATTCAAGGCTGATTCGTATTCGCGGCGCGCGTCGGCCGGCATGTTCTGCGCGGCGTAGATGTCACCGCGAATTTCATGGGAACGCGACGCAAACGCAGAGTTCTCATCGATGCGGTCCAGTGCGGCGAGTGCCTCGTCGTACTTCTGCTGATGCAGCCGCACGCGCGCCAGGCGCTGCCGCGCAACGGGCCGCACGAGGTCGTCGCGACTCTGGTCCACGATTTGCTCGAGATAGCTTGCCGCGTCGTCGGCCTCGTTCCTGTTCATGTGCAGCTTCGCCATGGCCAGGCGCCCCTGGTCGACGTATGGCGATCCGGCAAACTGCGCCGCGAGCTCTGCCTGGAGTTCCGCTGCCCGAACCGGTCGCGACGCGTCCACGGCTTCGAGTACCTGTTCATAGAGGGCCGAGGCCTCGATCGCCTGACCATCCTGGTAATCGCCCCACCAGTTCCAGCCATACAGCGCGCCCAGGCCCAGCAGGATGCCCCCGAAAATGAAGCCGCCATTTTCGCGCAGCCATTTTTTGGCAATCTCTGCCTGCTGTTGGTCTGTCAGAAGTTCGTCCACTATCGCGTTCTCACCTTATCCTTAATCTGTTAGCGGGTATCGCTCGCCGGCAACAATGCCAGCACGGCGTTCACCAGCTTATCCCGGGCGACCGTCTGCTGCTCACCCTGCCCGCGCAATGGCTTCAGGCCCACCGTCGCGTTCGCCAACTCTTCCTCGCCCAGGATCACGGCCAGCGGCGCACCGCTGCGATCAGCCCGCTTCATCTGGTTCTTGAAGCTGCCCCCGTCACAACCGAATTCCACCCGCAGCGCCGGCGCGTCGTCGCGCAGGGATTCGGCGAGCTGGAATGCGGAGCGCAGTGTACCGGCTCCGACCGCGACAACGAAGATGTCCGGCGCACTATCGGGCTCGACTCCGTCGCAGGCCCGGTATAGCTCCAGCAAGCGTTCCAGGCCCAGCGCCCAGCCGATCGCCGGTGTGGCTCGCCCGCCGAGCTGTGACACCAGCCCATCGTAGCGGCCACCGGCGCAGACCGTGCCCTGGGCGCCAAGCCGGTCCGTGACCCACTCGAACACCGTGCGACTGTAGTAATCCAGCCCACGGACCAGCTGCGGATTGAGGCGATAGCCGATGCCAGCGTCATCGAGCAGTTCACGCAATGCCGCGAAATGGTCGGCTGACTCCGGGTCGAGGTAATCCATCATCACGGGCGCGCCCGCGATCAGCTCCCGCATGTCCGGGTTCTTGCTGTCCAGGATTCGCATCGGACTGCGCTGCAGGCGGGTCCGACTGTCCGTATCCAGCGCGGCTTCGTGATCCCGGAAATAGGTCGTCAGCACGTCGCGATAGGCCGCACGGGACTCGGCCGTGCCAAGCGAATTCAGTTCCAGCGTCACGGCCTCGATGCCGAGGGCACGCCACAGACGCGCCGTCATCAGGATCATCTCCGCGTCAATATCCGGTCCGGCGTAGCCCAGCGCTTCCACATCGAACTGGTGAAACTGGCGATACCGACCTTTCTGCGGTCTTTCATAGCGAAACATCGGGCCCGTGAACCAGACCTTCTGTCGCTGGTTATGCAACAGGCCGTTGCTGATGCCGGCCCGCACAATGCCTGCGGTTGCTTCGGGTCGCAGTGTCAGACTCGTGCCATTGCGATCGTCGAAGGTGTACATCTCCTTTTCGACGATGTCCGTCACCTCGCCAATCGAGCGTCGGAACAGTTCCGTCCGTTCGACAACCGGCACACGCATTTCGCGATAGCCATAAGCGTGGGCAATCTCGCGCAACGTGGTTTCCAACAGCTGCCAGCCGGCACTGTCCGATGGCAGCACGTCCGCCATGCCGCGAATCGGTTGAATCTGTTCGCTCATGGTTCCCCGGTCGCCGGCGCGTCGATCGTCAGCCGCGCAACTTTGCCGGTCACACTGCCGGGCGGCACTGCAAACGGCTCGCCGTTCAGGTAGATGTCCACGTCCGGCGCATTCCCGATCAGGACTTTGAACGGCGGCTCGCCACTCAGTTCGCGACGCACGCCTTCCCGCTGCAGGCCGAACAGGATGCGCCGGTTCCGATCGGATATTTCCGTCCAGGACTCACCACGAAAATACAGTTCCAGCGTGACCTGGTCTCCAGGCAGCGGCGCCACCGGCTCGGCCTCGGCCGGGGTGGCCTCATCGGTCGGCGCGGCGGCCGCGATGCGTTCTGCGTCGGATTCACTCGTCGGCTCCGGCTCCACCGTTGTTTCAGCTTCAGCCACAGGCTCCGGCTCGGGGGCCGGCTCGGGCTCCACGAGATCAACCGGCGGCGCGACCGGGGTTGGCGCCAGCGGCACCGGTTCCGGATCCACCGATGCCAGCGGGGCTGGCGGTTCGTCCGCGCTGATCGCTGGCACGCGCGGTTCCGGGTCGTCCTGCAGCACGTAAACTGCCAGGCCAATGGCCAGCAGCACACCGAGCGCACCAATTGCCCACGGCAGCGGATTGATTGCGACCGCGGCGCGATGGGTCGGCTGCTGCAATTCGGGCAAACTGGCAGTTTCGTCGGTCGTGTCCCCATACGCATCGAGAATCTCGTCTTCCGACACATCGACCAGTCGGGCGTATGCTTTCAGGTGTCCCCTGACGAAGACCGGCGCACCAAGTGTGTCGAAACGCTCCTCTTCGAGCGCCACCACGACGCTGTCGTCCAGGTGCAGTGCATCGGCAACTTGTTCCAGCGCCATCCCGCGCGCTTCGCGTGCCCGTCGCAACAGGCCGCCTGGTCCGGCGCCGGCACCCGCCGTCGGCTGACCGGGGCTGGCGTCGTCAGCCGGCATTGCGCTCGCGCTCCAGGAGCTGTCGTGTCTCTACGGATTCGGGGAATTCGCTTTTCAATTGCGCGGCATACGCGGCCGCGGCATCGATATCACCGAGCTGCTCTTCAATCTGGACGCCAAGCCAGAGCACCGCGGGGGACGCGCGACTGATGCCCAAATAGCGTTCCAGGAAAGCACGGGCCTGCAGGTCGTTGCCACGTTTGTGCGCCACGTCCGCCAGCTGCAGTAGCGCTTCACTGTAGCCCGGGTTATTGCGTAACGACAGGCGCAGGTAATCCTCGGCCTGGGCCAGGTCGACCCGCTTGGCGCAAATGCCGGCGTTTGCATACAGCGAGGCGCGGTCCGTATAGGCCACGGAGAGTGGAATGGCCAACGCCCGCTCGAATTCTTTCAGCGCTTCGGTCTCACGGCCGGCGCGCCGGCAGAGAAACACGCCCAGCGCTTCGATCGCGTCCGGATCGTCCGGCGATACCGAGATACTGCGGCGATACTGTCGCTCGGCAGCCTCGAGGTCGCCCAGCTGCTCATAGACAATCGCCAGCGCCGTGTGCGCTTCAGGCAGGCGCGGGTTCTGCTCGATGGCTTTTTCCAGTTTCACCTGCGCTTCGGGCAGGTTCCCCTGCCGCAGGTAGCCGATACCCAGTTCGAGGTTCGCTTGGGCGGCGTCCTCGTCGGACGCCTCCGGTAACTTGGTGCCGGAGGTCTCGGTGACACATCCAGTCAGCAACGCGGCGGACAAAACAATAGGAATCCATCGCTGAGTCTTCACGGACGTGTCTCCTGGACTTTCAGGCTGAGGGGCGAGCGCACCCGGTTATGCACCTGGCCGGCAAGCTGACCACAGGCTGCGGCGATATCGTCGCCGCGCGTCTTACGGGTGACGGTGAACACGCCGGCATCGAGCAGCACCTGCCGGAATTCATCGACGACGGCCGGCGAACTACGCCGGTATTGCGTACCCGGGAACGGGTTGAACGGAATCAGGTTGACCTTCGCGGGCCGCCGCTTCAGGCGTGACGCGAGCTGACGCGCGTGCGACAGGTCATCATTGACGCCGTCGAGCATGACGTATTCGAAGGTAATATCCCGCGTGTTGGTTTTCGCCACGTAATCCCAGCAGGCCGGCAGCAATTCATCGATCGGGTGGCGCCGATTGATCGGCACCAGTTCGTCGCGCAAGCGATCATCCGGCGCGTGCAGCGAGACCGCCAGCGCGACGCGCGCCTCGTCGGCCAGCCGGCGAATCTGCGGCACCAGGCCCGATGTGCTGACGGTAACGCGCCGGCGTGACAGATTGAACCCCAGGTTGTCTGTCAGCACGGAAACCGCTTCGACCAGCGGCCGAAAGTTCGCGAGCGGCTCACCCATCCCCATGAAGACAACATTGGTAATGGGCGACTCACGCTCGCAGACCAGCTCCTGGCGGGCCAGCATGACCTGGCCGATGATCTCCGCGGCATCGAGATTACGATTGAAGCCTTGAGCCCCGGTCGCACAGAAGCTGCAGTCCATCGCACAGCCGACTTGTGACGACACACACAGCGTGCCGCGCGTGCCTTCCGGTATGAACACTGTCTCGATCGCCTGGCCACGCCCGGCATCCAGCAGCCACTTGACCACGCCGTCCACCGCCTCCTGGCGACTGCGCACGGTTGGCAGGTCGAAGCTCGCAGAACCCGCCAGCCGCTCGCGCAATGCGACGCTCAGATCGGTCATGGCTTCCGGCTGCAGAACCGCGTGCCCATAGACCCATTTCATCAGCTGACGCGCCCGAAACGGCTTCTCGCCCATGGCGACGAAATGACGTTCGAGCGCGTCACGCGACAGGCCCAGCAATTTGTCAGCCGCCGCTCCCATGAAGCCTTACCGCGTGCGCGGACAGATTTCATCCTCGCCAAAGAAGAAGGCGATTTCTTGCCTCGCCGTGTCCGAACCATCGGAGCCGTGCACCACGTTTTCCTCGATACTGGTCGCAAAGTCCTTACGGATCGTTCCCGGATCGGCGTCGGCCGGGTTGGTCGCGCCCATCACCTCGCGATTCTTCGCGATGGCGCCCTCCCCTTCCAGCACCTGGATCATCACGGGGCCGGAAATCATGTAATTGACCAGGTCATTGTAAAACGGTCGTTCCCTGTGCACGGCGTAAAAACCTTCAGCCTGCTCGCGCGTCATGTGCAGCATCTTCGCCGCGACGATTTTCAGACCCGCCTGCTCAAAGCGACGGTAGACCTCGCCAACGAGGTTTTTTTCCACGCCATCCGGCTTGACAATAGAAAACGTGCGTTCGATAGCCATGGGTACTCCCGCAAAAGAATAGAAAAACCAGTTGCGCGCCGCAGCGCGTGATAATCAGATGTTGAAACTTTCGCCGCAGCCGCACTCCCCTGCGGCATTTGGATTTCGGAAGCTGAAAGCCTCATTCAACCCTTCGCGAACGTAATCGACTTCGGTTCCGTCGATAAATCGCAGACTCTCCCGATCCACGACGACCTTGACGCCGTCCGCGTCGAATACTTCGTCGCCAGACTGAATCTCGTCCGCGTAATTGACCACGTATGCCAGCCCCGAACATCCGGTTCGTTTCACGCCCAGGCGCAGCCCTACCGCACCATCCCGGTGGGCCAGGAAGCGCCGCACGTGATCGACGGCCCGGTCAGTCAGCTTTATTGCCATGTCTCGCTCCGTCCCGGCGGGGACACACAAAGCTCATTATTTTCCCAAGCCCGCCAGCAATTCCGCAAGGCGTCCTCGACCAGTAGCAGCTGAGCCAGCTTGGCCGGCGACGCCCCGAGCCGTTCCGCCAGCGACGCGGCTGTCACGCCACCGAGCGTCTCCAGCGCCTGCCCCTGCAGGTGTTCCGTTACCAGGCTGCAGGCTGCGATCACCTCGGGACAGGCGAGCGCCTGGAACGCCGCGGCCTCTATCCGGCCTGATTCGGTCCGGATTTCGAAGCAGATAACCTGCCCCTGATCCGCGGCGCCCGCAGCACCGCGGAGTATCGCGCCCTCGCCGGGCGGCAACGGGCCGACATTGCGCGGGTGATCGAAATGCTCGAGGACGAGCGGCGAGTAGTCCACGTCAGGCGGCCTCGTCGGGCAGCGTTGGGGCGAGCGCCCGCAGCCGCGTCACCTCGCGGCGAAAGATGGCCACGGCCCGATCCAGCTCCGCCATCGTCGTGCCACGGCCGAGGCTGAAACGCAGCGATGCTTCGGCCAATTGATCCGACCGCCCAAGGCTCTTCAGCACCGCGGACGGCTCCCCGGAATCGCTGGCACAGGCTGAGCCACTCGAAATCGCCAGCTCGCGCAGCGCGAGACGCAGGCTTTCCCCCTCCACACCCGTCACGCTGACATTCAGGATGTGGCACACGCGCTGCCGCGCCGAACCGTTCAGCAGGACGCCGGGTAACGTCTGCAGCTGTGACCACAGGTGGTCCCGCAGTTGCGCCTGTGCCGGGGGATCGGTCGCGAGCCGCTGTCGCGCCAGCTCACAGGCCTGCCCCATGCCGGCGAGCTGATGGGTCGGCAGCGTGCCGGGTCGCAGGCCGCGCTCCTGCGCGCCACCAAATTGCAGGGGTTCGACGCGGCGACAACGGTCAGCGTCCAGGAACAAGGCACCCGCGCCCTTCGGGCCGTACATCTTGTGTGCCGACAGCGACAACAGGTCGATAGCCTGCGCCTTGACATCAATGGGCAGGCGACCGGCGCTTTGCGCCGCGTCGACATGAAACAGCAGGTCGTGCTCGCGACACAGCGCACCCAGTGCGGCGATGTCCTGCACCACGCCCGTCTCGTTGTTGACATGCATTACTGACAACAAAATGGTGTCGGCGGTAACCGCTGCCGCCACGATGTCCGGATCGAGAAGTCCGGCGTCGTCCGGGCGCAGGTAAGTCACCTTGAAACCGTCCCGTTCCAGCGCCCGGCAACTTTCGAGCACGGCCGGGTGCTCCGTCGTGGAGGTAATCACATGGCGGCCACGACCTTGCTGGAAGTGCGCTGCGCCGATGATTGCCAGGTTGTCGGACTCGGTCGCGCCGGATGTCCACACGATTTCACCAGCCTGTGCGCCGATCAAGTCGGCGACCTGCTGGCGCGCGTGTTCGATGACCGCGGCGGCCGCGCGTCCGGGCCTATGCGTCGCCGACGGGTTCGCCGCGCCAAGCTGCGATTTGAGCAGTGCCGAAATGCGCGCGGCAACGTCCGGATCCACCGGCGTGCTGGCCGCATAGTCGAGATAGATCGAGTCAGCCATCGGCCTCGGGCGACTGGATCGATGCCGCCGGCGCATTGTCCCCTGAGCCTGGCGCGAGCGCGCTGAGCATGCCGCGCAGGATCGCCAGTTCGTTGCTGTCCAGACGCGCGCGGTTGAACAGGCGCCGCAACCGTCGCATCAGGTGCCGCGGATTCTCCGGATCGATGAAATCGCCGGCAACCAGCGCCCGTTCCAGGTGGCCGTAGAAATACTCCAGGTCGGCCGCGCGGGCGGGCGGATGGGCCTGCGTGGAGGGCACTGCGCCAGGCCGCTCTGCCAACGCCAGCCGCAGTTCATAGGCGATGACCTGTACCGCCATCGCCAGGTTCAGCGAGTTGTATTCCGGATTACTCGGGATGTACACCAGTCCGTGGCAGCGATCCAGCGCGTCATTCGTCAGCCCGGCCCGCTCCGGTCCAAACAAAATGGCGACTTCGGTGCCCGCAGTTTTCTCCGCCACTTCGGCCGCACATTCCCGCGGCGAGTATTCCGGCCAATTCAGCGTGCGCTGCCGCGCGCTCGCGCCGATCACAAGACCGCAGTCACCAATCGCTTCGTCGAGCGTGGCAACCTGCGTTGCCGCCAGCAGCACATCGAGCGCGCCAGACGAGCGCGCCCGTGCCTCACCGTCGATGTCACAGGCTGGGGCCACCAGCACCAGCCGGGCGAACCCCATGGTCTTGATGGCACGCGCGGCGGCACCAATATTCCCGGGATGCGTGGGCGCAACGAGCACAAAGCGTGGCTGGGTGGCTGTCATTTCCATGTAGTCGTCAATAGCTGCCGGTATTGTACCGGCGCCGCCCGAACAGGTGCCGCCGGCAACGGGACACCGTAGAATACGCCCCCTTTCGGCAGGTCCGGCGAGCGCGCGATGCAAGCATTCCTGAATACAGCCGTCCAAGCGGCGCGGCGCGCCGGCGATACCGCGGCCGGTTACCTGAATCGCGCCGAACGGCTGGAGATTCACACGAAGGCTCGCAACGAATTCGTGACCCAAGTGGACCATGCAGCGGAGGAGATCATTATCGACACGATCCGCGAGCGGTATCCGGATCATGCGTTCCTGGCCGAGGAAAGCGGCCGCCAGGGCGAGGCTGACAACTTGTGGATCATCGATCCCCTCGACGGTACAACGAATTTCGTCCACGGTTTTCCGGTCTTCGCGGTGTCGATTGCACTGCAGGTGCGCGGTCAACTGGAGGTCGCGGTCGTGTACGACCCGATGCGCCAGGAACTCTTCACGGCCGCACGTGGCCAAGGCGCGCAACTCGACGGCCGGCGTATCCGGGTGTCGAACCTGCATAGCCTTGAGGGTGCCCTGATCGGTACCGGCTTTCCGTACCGCGCCAATGCGACATACATGGACCGTTACCTCGGCATGCTGCAGGCTGTGCTGGAGAGCACCGCCGGTATCCGACGCCCCGGGGCCGCGGCGCTCGATCTCGCCTACGTGGCCGCCGGTCGGCTCGATGGCTTCTGGGAATTCGGCCTGAGCACCTGGGACATGGCAGCCGGCGCGTTATTGATCCGCGAAGCCGGTGGCATGATTTCGGAACTCGATGATGCGGGTGACTTCCTGGAAACCGGTAACGTGATCGGGGGCAACCCGAAAGTCCACGACGGACTGAAGCAGCTGTTCAGCACGCCGCCCGCTCTGTGACCAAACGGTAACCAGGCTCACGGCAGATCGCCGACTTCTTCTTCCTCGACCTTTGGCGGCATCAGGTCAACCTGGCTGACGTTCAGGGCCAGCGCGGTCGCGCTCGCGACAAAGATCGATGAGTAAGTACCTACGATCACACCCACAATCAGGGCAATCGAGAAGCCGTACACGGCCTCGCCACCGAGGAACAGCAGCGCACCCAGCACGAGCAGCGTGGTAAAGCTGGTAATGACCGTCCGCCCGAGCATCTGGTTGACCGATGTATTCATAATGGCCTCGGCGCCTTCCTTACGAATGCGCCGGAAGTTCTCCCGAATCCGGTCGAACACCACGATCGTGTCGTTCAGCGAGTAGCCGATAACGGCGAGCACGGCCGCGAGCACAGACAAATCGAACGGCAGCTGCAGCACTGAAAAGAAACCGAGCGTAATGACCACATCGTGCACCAGGGCGGCGACGGAGCCGACCGCGAACTTCCACTGGAAGCGGAACATGATGTAGCCGAGGATCATCAACAGGGCAAACAGCATCGCGAGACCACCGCGCTCGGTTAGCTCTTCGCCGACCTGCGGGCCGACGAATTCGACGCGGCGCAGCTCTACCTGCGTGCCGCCCTGACGCAGAATATTCATGATGCTCTCGCCAACCTGGCTGCTGTCCGTGTCGGCGCGCGGCAGGACGCGAATCAGGACGTCACGCGCGGTACCGAAATTCTGCACCTGCGCATCGTCGAAGCCGCCGCTGGCCAGGCGGTTGCGAATCTCGGCCAGATCAGCCGTGTCACCGTACCCGGCCTCCAGCAAGACCCCGCCGGTAAAGTCGATACCAAAGTTCAGTCCGGCTGTCGCCAGCGAGCCGATGGAACCGGCCAGCAGCAGCACCGACAGCACGGCGGCGATACGGCGCTTGCCAAGAAAATCGAAATCGGTCTTTTGTCCGAGCAGTGCCACGAGTTCGCTCCGTCAGATTGGCAGCCGTTGCAGCGTGCGCCCGCCAAAAAACAGGTTGACCAGAGACCGCGTGCCGATAATCGCAGTGAACATCGACGTGACGATGCCGAGGGACAGCGTGATAGCGAAGCCCTTGATGGGCCCCGTGCCGAATGCAAACAGCACAATCGCCGCGATCAGCGTGGTGATATTTGCATCCGCAATCGTCGACAATGCCTTGGCATAGCCGGCCTCGATACTGGCCTGCGGCGAGTTGCCGTTGCGAATTTCCTCGCGAATGCGTTCGAAGATCAGCACGTTCGCATCCACGGCCATACCGACCGTCAGCACGATGCCCGCGATACCCGGCAGCGTCAGCGAAGCCTGCAGCATCGACAACAGGGCCACCACCAGCACCAGGTTGGTCACCAGGGCCAGGTCGGCAATGAGCCCGAAGGCCCGGTAGTAAATCGCCATGAACACGACAACCAGGCCGAGACCGATGACAATCGCCCGCATGCCTTTGTTGATGTTGTCCTTGCCGAGACTGGGACCGATGGTGCGTTCCTCGACTTTGAAGATTGGCGCCGCCAGCGCACCGGCCCGCAGCAGCAGCGCCAGATCCCGCGCTTCCAGCGTGTTCAACCCGGTGATCTGGAATGAGCTGCTGAAGACCCCGCGAATGGTCGCAATGTTGATGACCTCTTTTTCTTCGCGCGGCACTTCGACCATCTCGCCATCACGCTCGATCGTTTCACGCTTCTGCTCGACGAAAACGACCGCCATCGGCTTGTTCAGATTGGCCTTGGTGGTCTCGAGCATCGACCGAGCGCCTTGGCCGTCCAGCCTGACGAACACCGCCGGCAAGCCTTCGGAGAAACCCGACGTGGCATCGATAAGCTGGTCGCCGGTCACAATCGTGCGGCGCTTCAACAGCTGGGGACTGCCGGCGCGATCGTAGAAAATCTCGCATCCGAGTGGCGCCCGGCCACGGCGTTCGGCCTCGAGCGGGTTTTCTTCGTCACAGACCAGGCGAAATTCCAGCGTCGCCGTGGCGCCGAGAACCCGTTCGGCCTGCGATGGATCCTGCACACCGGGCAACTGCACGACGATCCGATCCAGGCCCTGACGCTGCACGACCGGTTCCGCGACGCCCAGCTCGTTGACCCGGTTGCGCAACGTAACGATGTTCTGCTGGATCGCGAAGTCGCGCCGCTCGCGCACCTGGTCTTCGTTCATGCTCACGATCAGGCGGTCCTGGCCGCGTGTCTCGATCGTCGCTTCGGGATCGGCGTCGGTCATCAGCTCCTCGGCGCGATCCCGTTCGGCCGCATCATTCAGTGTGATGACAACCTCATCCCCGGCTATTTCCACCGTGCGCCGAATGCGTGCGTCGCGCAACAGCTTGCTGAAGTCCCGCGCGTAGTTGTCCAGTCGTTGCTGCACGGCTGCATCGACATCAACTTCGAACAGGAAGTGCACACCACCGCGCAGGTCGAGCCCGAGGCTCATCGGCCGCAGCCCGACGGTGCGCAGCCAGTCCGGCGTGCGGGGCGCCAGCGTCAATGCCACGACATAATTTTTGCCGAGCGCTTCGCGCAACAGGTCGCTCGCCGCGAGCTGTTCTTCGACGCCAGGAAAACGAACCAGCAGGCGGCCCTCGTCGACGTACAGGGAGTTCCAGTTAATGCCTGCGCCTTGCAGTGCGAACTCGACCTGGTCAACCTCGAGCTGTTCCAGCGGCGTCCCGTTGTCGCGGCTGACCTGCAAGGCCGGGTCCTCGCCAAAGATATTCGGCAAGGCAATGAACAGGCCCAGCGTGACCACGCCGAGCACGAGCAGATTCTTCCACGCGGGATAGCGATTCATCGAGGCTCGATCCGATCAGGCGCTTTTCACGGTGCCTTTCGGCATGACGCCGCCGATCGTATGGCGCTGCACCTTCAACACCACGCCGTCGGCCACCTCGACCTGCACGAATTGCTCACTGAGCTCGGTGACCTTGCCCAGAACACCGCCGGCGGTGACGACTTCGTCGCCCACCGACAGGTTCGCGACCATTTCACGGTGCTCTTTCTGGCGTTTGTTCTGCGGCCGAATCAGCAAGAAATAGAAGACGACGAAAATCAGGATCAGCGGCAAGAAGCTGACCAGCGGGTCCGGCTGCCCGCCAGCCTGCGCCCACGCGTCCTGAATGAACCATCCCATGATGAGTCCCGGGTAAAAAGCGGCGCGTATTATTGCACATCCGCAGCCGATTTCTCGGTCCGCCCGACCGGCGTCAGGCAATTCTGGCCAGCGTGTCGCGGGCTACGGTCGCAAAGCTGCCGCCCTCGATTGCCGTCCGCAGGGACACCATCAGCTGCTGGTAATAATGCAGGTTATGGATGGTGTTCAGCCGGGCGCCGAGGGTTTCCTTGCACTGATCCAGGTGCCGCAGGTACGCCCGACTGTAGTGCCGACAGGTGTAGCACTGGCAGTCCTCCTGCAGGGGCCGCGGATCGTCCCGGTAGCGCGAATTGCGGATGCGGATCACGCCGTCAGCGGTAAACAGATGCCCGTTGCGGGCATTACGTGTGGGCATCACGCAGTCGAACATGTCCACGCCCCGCGCCACTGCCTTGATGATGTCGGCGGGCGTGCCGACACCCATCAGGTAACGCGGCGCCGCGTCGGGCATTTTCGGCAGGCAGTGCTCGAGCGTCGCCAGGCGCTCCTCCTCCGGCTCGCCGACTGACAGTCCGCCAATCGCCATGCCGTCAAAACCGATTTCGATGAGGCCCTCCAGCGAAGCGCTGCGCAGGGCCGGAAAAACGCCACCCTGGACGATGCCGAAAACCACGCTGCCGGTCTCCGCTGCGCCGGAGGCATCGAAGGCATCGCGGCTGCGGCGCGCCCAGCGCAGCGACAGTTCCATGGACGCCCGCGCCTGCGACTCATCCACCGGGTAGTCGGTGCATTCATCAAAAATCATCTGGATGTCACTGCCGAGCGCCGCCTGAACTTCCATCGCGCGCTCCGGTGACAGGAACACCCGGCTCCCGTCGGTCGGCGCCTGGAACTCGACGCCCTGCTCGGTCAACTTGCGTCGCTCGGTCAGGCTCCACACCTGGAAGCCACCGGAGTCTGTGAGTATCGGCCCGTCCCAGTGCATGAAGCGGTGCAAGCCACCAAACTCACGGATCATGTCGCAGCCCGGGCGCAGCATCAGGTGAAAGGTATTGCCGAGGATGATCTGCGCGCCGCTGGCGGCAACCTCTTCCGGGCTCACGGTCTTCACTGCGCCGTACGTGCCGACCGGCATGAAGGCCGGTGTGTCGACCGCGCCGCGAGACAATCGCAGCCTGCCGCGGCGGGCCGCACCATCGTTATGCAGCAACTCGAACATCAGGCGTGTTGGCGATGACAGAACATCGCGTCACCGTAACTGAAAAACCGGTAGCGCTGTGCCACCGCGTGTCGATACGCAGCCAGCACCGCGTCGGTGCCGCTGAAAGCACACACGAGCATCAGCAACGAAGACTCCGGCAAATGGAAATTGGTCAACAGCGCATCGGCGACGCGGAACCGGTAGCCGGGCCGGATAAACAGTCGCGTCTCGCCCTTCCAGGGCTTTAATTCACCATCCTCCGCGGCCGTCTCCAGCGCGCGCATCACGGTCGTACCGACCGCGATCACCCGACCACCGGCACCCCGAGCCGCGGCCACCTGGTCGCACAGATCGACCGACACATCGAGTGATTCCGCGTGCAACTCACCGCTGCGCAATTGTTCGTCGCGCAGTGGTTGAAAGGTGCCGGCGCCGACATGGAGCGTGACATAACCCATACGGATACCGACGTCGCGCAGTCGATCCAGGTGTGCCTCATCGAAGTGCAGGCCCGCGGTCGGCGCGGCAACCGCGCCCGGTTTCCGGGCATAGACCGTCTGGTAACGCTCGATGTCGGCGGGCGCATCGTCGCGCCTGATGTAGGGCGGCAGCGGCACATGACCATGCTGATCCAGCACGCTGTCGATCGGTGCCGAGAAGCGCAACACATAGAATGCGTCCTGCCGACCGAGTACCTCTGCCTCGATGCCGTCCGCAAACAGCAGCAGCGAACCCGTTGGCGGCGACCTGCTGGCTTTCAACTGGGCCAACGCCAGGGTTGGCTCGAGGCGGCGCTCCAGCAGGAGTTCCACCTTCCCACCGGTTTGCTTATGCCCGAACAGGCGCGCCGGCATCACGCGGGTGTCGTTGAAAATGAGCAGGTCATTCGAATCAAGTAATTCACCGAGCTCGATGAACTGCCGATCCTCGACCTGACCATCTCGGCGCAGGTGCAGCAGCCGGCTTGCGCCGCGCACTGGCAGCGGTTGCTGCGCAATCAAATCCTCGGGCAACGCGTACGTGAAATCCGCCGGCTGCACGGCGCCCGGATCACGGGCCACTGGAGCGCTCAAGCACGGCTCGCACTGGGGGGCGGTCGGTCACCGGCAATGGCACGCATTTCTCGCATCAGGTCCGCCTTGCTGGTCGCGGCGGGTGGTGGCAACTCGGAAACGAGCCGGTCACACTTGCGCCAGATGGACCTGACATGTTGCCGATATTGCTCGCGCTCCTCCGCCCGGGCCGGATTGACTCGCAACAGGCGGCGGCGGCGATCGGCCGGGTCAATCACTTCTTCCAGGAAGCCCGTCGTAATATGCGTGGAGCAGTAACGCGACACCGTGGACTTCGGCAGTCCCACGATCCGGGCGACTTCCGAGATCGTTGGTTGGTAATGCACAAAATCGGCGATCACCAATGTAAAGATCACCAGCAATTCGCCCGCCGGCATGCTGCCGTAACTGTGTACCGACAGGTCGAGCAACCGCCAGATCAAGGCGTAGGTTTTGCCAACCAGCGGGTGTGGGCCTGCGGAGGTGGCGGCCGTCAGCTCCGATCCCCTCTCGGCAGCTCGTTCCTGCTCCGTGAAACGTTGCAGTTGCGCCATCACGGCAGCCGCATCATGGTCGGCTCCCTCGGGCCCGAAGAGTTCACCCAGGCTTTCCTGCATGGCGATGACCTCGCCGAAATGCTGGTGCCGCTCGGCGATCGCGGCCGGTGTACAGCGCAGGCGCCGACGCCGGCGATCGTGCGGGTCGATATCCTCCAGCAGAAAGCCGGCGTCCATCTCCGCCGACACGTAACGCGACACCGTTGACTTCGGGAGGTCCGCCAGCTCCGCCACTTCCGAGACCGTCGGGTGATAGCCGACCTCGTCGAGCAGCATCGTAATCATGACGGTGAGCATTTCCCCGGTTGGCGGCGCGCCATAGCGATGCACGGCCAGGTGGAGCACGCGCCACATAAACGCGTACACGACCATCGCATCGAATTCCTTGTCGAATATGCTGTTCATGCCGACGGCATCCCGTTGACACAGCGTATGCGGCCAATCCCCGGCGATCAATCTTTTTGCTAGAGTACGCTCCCTGCCGCGCCCCTCCGCCGCCGGGATGGCGAAATTGGTAGACGCGCTGGACTCAAAATCCAGTGGGGTTAAACCCGTGTCGGTTCGAGTCCGACTCCCGGCACCATCGCCTGACTCGCATCCATCAATCGCTGGCTAGAAAAAACCCGCCGCCGGGCCAGGTTTTCACTCGGACGCGGACGAGCTCAGACTTCTCTGCGTTTCAGCCACCCCAACAAGCCGAGGGCGGAGGCGAAGAGCCAGAGGACTGGGGGGATGGGGATCGGCACCAGCCTCACGAAAGCGAGCGGGTCAGGGTCGAAAACGTCCAGCGAAGGAATATTGATCTCATCCACACCCTGAGCCGGGGAAATTGTTAGCAACAAACTGACTCGACTTACCGCAGGAAGAAATTCATCAAGGTCCTCACCACTGAATGAAACAAACTCATCGCGAGGAGCAAACATGTAACTCTGGCCTGATGCATCTCTCATGAGATTGCTGTCGTCAAGGTTCCATTGGCCTCCCATACCACCGGGTCCGCCGAGTCCGATTCGAATCACTATGTCCACAACGTCCAGTTGATCTTCGATAATTCCGGTCTTGAAGGCTATGCCATCGATGTCTAGCGGATACTGGACGGGCATCCCATCCTGAGGTTCGTAGTCCGCGGATCTGGTGAATGTTCCATTCGCTTGTCGAAAATCACCGCTGAACCCGCCGTTGGCACCGAAAATCCAAAAGAGCCCGCCCACTGTGCCGTCGTAGGACAGGGTTGACGTTGCAATCCAATAGGGCGAGGCAAGGTATGGATCGAATGTTATTGCGGTTCCCGACGCCAGCGCGAAGCGGTCACCACCTGTCCCGAAGTAGTTAACTGTGTACGGGTCAATTTCCGGAAGGACATCCCGAATGAAAGTTCCCGCCGGGATAGCTGCCCAGCATGTTGCCGGAGCGCAGAATGCTGTGGTAGCGATTAGGAGTTGGGCAGCTGCGGTCGGAAGACGACGCGCCATCATGGTCCTCCCACCACCGTAGGGTGGGCTTTA
>JAAUXY010086623.1_pt1 | contig 32164 bp, 32 predicted proteins | sample 7278121 | NCBI WGS metagenome assembly JAAUXY01 (sample SAMN14350117, study PRJNA611818) | marine sediment metagenome | isolation source: surface marine sediment (1.8m) | place: French Polynesia: Moorea | collected 2018-08
ACTGGATCAATTGGAACAGATCGTTCTGGAACACGACCTTGCCAGGCGTGGTCGCGATATTCTCGCCGAGCACGAACGCTTCCGGATCCGTCATCGAGATCTCGAGTGAGCCGCCACCTTTTTCGACATCGCGCTTGAAATTCTCCAGACCGCGCAACAGGTTCGCGCCATTGGTCTTCAGCGTCTCTTCTGCGACTTCCGGGTTGGTCCAGATGAAGTTGGTCGGCGAAAATGCGTCGGCAAACTGCTGCGTGAAGAATCGCACCTTGCGCGCGGTGTCTTCGTCCAGGTCCTCGGCGCCGGCCATCATGTCGACCAGCCAGCGACTGGTAATCAGGTAGGATTGCTTGATCAGGTCGAACAGTGGATTGGTTTGCCAGGCTTCGTGGCGGAAGCGCCGGTCGCCTTTACCGGGCTTCGCCACCGGTTCGGCCTCACTGCTACCCAGCAGGCCGGCGCTGGCCTGCTGCCAGAGCTGCATATGGTCTTGCCACAGGCGCATGTTGGCCTGCATCACGCGCGCCGGGTCCGTCCACAGTTTTTGCCCGGCCTTCGCGAAGGCTTCTCCGAGATTGAAGGGATCCGCCGAATCGGCGCCGGGCGGCTGTCCCAGCTTGCCGAACAGCGCCTGGCTTTCCAGCGCAAATTTCATGAGTTCGTTGGACAACCGCGCGTAATCGTCGGGTCCGAACCCCGGCGGCATTTGCGTGAAGGCGTCGTGAGGATTCGTGCTCATTAGTCGTTCTTGCGCTGCGGTTTCATCGCGTCCAGAAACGCTTTCTGCATTTGTTGCCACAGTTCCATGTTCTGTTTCGCCAGATCTGGCATCGACGCACCGGGCGTCATCGACATGGCTTGCTGGAACTGGTCCTGCATGGCTTTCTGCTGGCGCAGGAACGCGGTCATGCTCTGTTCCAGGTATTGACCCATGAAGCCCTGCATCGGGTTGCCGTAGAAGCGAATAATGTGTTTCAGCATTGCCGTGCTCAGCACCGGCTGACCGCCCTGTTCCTGGTCGGCAATAATCTGCAAAAGGATGTTGCGGGTGATGTCCTCGCCGGTGGCGTCATCGGTGACCACGACGTCCTCGCCGGACGCGACCAGCTCCCGGACACCCTCCAGCGTCACATGGCGGCTCGCCTCGGCGTCATACAGGCGGCGATTGGCGTATTTCTTGATGACTCTTGGCATACGGACTTCCCACTATGGAACCACCGCATTCTAGCGGACGAAAAAAAGGGCGGCGATGCGCTGCATCACCGCCCTCGAGTCCGGCATTGCCGGTGTCAAATGCGCTGCTCAGGCAGCTTTCTTGACCTCGGCGGCGACAACGTCAGTGGTCTGAGCCTGTGCGGCGCGGGCCAGGTCGGCGAAGCCGAGGAAACGCTCGACCATTTTGGCGCCGAAGTTACGCGTGACCTCAACTTCCTTGTTGACGTATTCGTTCACGTTCTCGACCTCGGTGGGCAGCTTGGCCTGCTGCACGGCAAAATCCACGAAATCGCCGGCCACGGCGTAGCTCTGACGGGCGAATTTCTCGAAGATGTCCACGCCGTTGGCGTAGAAATCCGCGACGGGCCTGAGATTCTGGACCTGGAAGTCGAAGAATTGCTTGATCTGGTCATTCTGGTCGCTCATGGCGGGGTCTCCAAATTAGGGGTTGCGATCCTTGTGCACTGCATACTACAGGGAAAAGTTGTGCGTCGCAAGAGGAACTGAAGCGGAGCCATAAAGACTCTAAGGAATTGTTTTAAATGATAAGATTCTATGGAAATGCGGCGTCTTAAAAGCGACGCAGCATGTATTGCGTCGCACAGGTGCCGGATTCGCGGGGCGATCTTGGGAATGCCTGATCAGGGGGCTCGAGCGCGGAGCTCTTGCACCGCACTGATGGATCGCTCCGGGTAATCCTCTGGGAAATACCAGACTTCGTAGCCGTCATCGGTCTCGTAACGGGCCAGGCCGCGCTCGGCGGGCGGCGCCTGGCTCAGCATCTGGATGATGATGTCCGTGCTCACGCGCGGGTTGCTGTACCAGTAATCGTGGGCCGAAAACGCCGCATAGGGTGCAACGGCGGTGCCGACCTCGATGACATCAAAATTCTCCGTCCGGCTGGCTTCGATCAGCCAGCGAGATTCCTCCGCGGTCAGTTCATCGGTATCCGGTCGTCCGGCGCGCGATACGCCGGCCACAAATGCCGAGAAGCCCAGCGCGGAGTCGTCCATGTTCACCGTCAGACTGACCCGGCCCACGATGTCTTTGTAGCTCTGTAACTGCTGGACGAAGCGCTGGAAATCCACATCGGCGGCGGCGAAGTAAACCTCGCCGATTCGCAGACGAGCCTTGAGTTCGGCCGGGTCTTCGTCGCGGTTGTTGTTGCGCAGCTCCTCGAGCGCGCTGGTCACGACTTTTGCACCGAGGCTGTAGGCCATCAGGTTGATGTACCGCGCGTTGGAACGGGTTGCCGTGAGTTCAATCAGCTGGGCCAGCAACGGCGCAGCCGCCATGGCGTTTCTGACATCCGCACCGTACCGCAGGATGTTCTCCATGGACGGCCAGACGAAAGCCAGCACGACTGTGTGCCGGCCGGAAAAATGCCGGTACTGCGCGGCTTGTGCCGTCGAGCGATAGAAGTTGTTGTTGGCACCGTGGACGAAGATCAATAAATCCGGATCCTCGTGTTCGGCGAGCAGCTCGTTCAGGGCCGTAAACAGTTCTTCGACCTTGGCGGCTCCCACGTCCGCCTTCATTTCGGGTGACAACTCGAAGTACTCGGTAACCTGGTGGAGGCGCAGCGGCACGTCCTCCGGTCGTTCCTCGATCGTGGAGATCGCGTCCAGATCTTCCCAGCGCGCATCCGGGTCATCGCCGACGAATATGCGGGTAATGCCAAGACGCAAGCTATCGTCGAACTGCCGCGAGTAACCATTTCTGTCCAGGTCATTGGCGGGCAACCGGTTTGTCGCATAGGCAACCGGAATCGTCAGATTGCGTTCCCATTCCGGGGTCGATTCGAAGGGACTGACCTCGCCGGTCCGAAACGCTGCGGGTGTTGGCATCAGGTACAGGGTGCTCTGGCAGGCGCCCAGCAGGCACGCCGCCAGCAGGCTGGCGAGCACGCGGAATGACTGTCGGTGCACGAGTTTCATGGCGCACGCAGTGTATCGGAACCGGGGCGACCGATTAAGGTACTTGTGCCGACGTTATCGGGCTTTGTTGACGCTATGGTCTAATGCGGCCAGTTCATGATGCCCGGTCACTATCGATGCTCCGCCACCGACTCGACGCCTGCCTGAACATCCGGGACTTGCGTGATCGCGCGCGAGCGGCCTTGCCATCACCGGTGCTGGGCTACCTCGAATCGGGCGCCGATGACGAGTACAGCCTGGATCGCAATCTGGGCGCGTATCGAGACTACGAGTTGTTGCCGCGATTCCTCGTTGACGTCAGTCATATCGATACCCGTACGACAGTCCTGGGGGTCGACGTGGAGTTGCCGGTGCTGCTATCACCAACCGGTATGTCCCGTTTGTTCCATCCCGCGGCGGAGCTTGCTGCCGCGCGGGCTGCGACAGCGTCTGGCACCTTATATACGTTATCGACGCTGGCGACCGAGACGATTGAGTCGGTTGCAGCGGTTGCCGCCGGCCCGAAAATGTTCCAGATCTATGTGCTCAAGGACGAGGGTCTGAATCGCGAATTCATTCAGCGCAGTCGGGAGGCGGGCTACCGGGCGCTCTGTCTCACTGTGGACGTACCGATCGGTGGCAACCGGGAAACCGATCTGCGCACCGGTATGGCCGCAGGCACGCCATTTCCATGGAGCAGCCGGCTGAGTTTCGTCACGCATCCCCGCTGGTCACTGTCCCGGCTGACCGGGCCGGCATTTGCACTAGCCAATATCGGGCACCGGACCCTAGGCGAGAGAGCCGGTCTCAACGAACAAATGGAATATGTATTCAGCCAGTTCGTGCCGACGGTGACCTGGGATGACGCCGCGAGCATTGCTCGCGAGTGGGGTGGCCCGTTTGCGGTCAAGGGCATCATGTCGGCGGCCGATGCGCGCCGGGCCGCCGACATTGGCGCGACTGCCGTGATCGTATCGAATCACGGCGGCCGACAGCTCGACACCGTGCCGGCCACCGTCGACTGCCTGGCGCCGATTGTCGATGCCGTCGGCGATCGTCTCGAAGTCATCCTGGATGGCGGCATCCGACGGGGTACGGACGTTCTTAAGGCCATGGCCATGGGGGCCCGGGCCTGCATGATCGGCCGCCCTTACCTGTATGGCCTGGCCACAGCCGGTGAGGCGGGCGTCACGCACGCGCTGGACATCTTCCGCGCCGAAATCCAGCGCGACCTGGCCTTGCTGGGATGTCCGCGGCTCACCGATGTCGATCACAGCTTCGTGCGCCGCGCGCGGCGCGGTAATACCTGAGTCGCGCGCGAGGCTGTGTTCAAACCGCCGGCACGAGGTGCTCGCCGATATTGCGGATTGCCTGTTCCGGATTGCTGTAGACGCAAAGTGCTATTTCAGTCAGGCCGGCGGCACTGAAATCGCGCATGCGCTCGACTTCCCGGTCGATGTCACGGGTAGCCGACGCCGATGTGCCGCGATCGACGATTTTGTCCAGAACATTCTCCGGAACACCAGCGATCTCGCCCGACTTCGCCTGGTAGGCCTTCAGGAACGAGCTGATATTGGCATTGACGATTGCGGCTTCATCCGGATTCACCACGTCGCCGATGTAGTCAGGATAAATCGTGCCGCGCACGGCCAGAAACTGCCGGGCTTCGCGATGGGCTGCCTCGCGACTTTCCTGTACATGCCATGCCCAGAAGTTGTTCAGGGGAAAGTTCGTCGGTTCACGCCCGTGTTCCGTGAGCACCGGGTCGATAATGTTGCGGGCCCAGCGAACTCGCGCCGCGGTGAAGTCACTGACCATGATGCCCGCGGCATAGGCAGCCGCGGCATGCAGCATCTGCGGCCCGTTGGCGCCGACGTAAATCATGGGTCGGTTGACGCTCACCCAGCTCGTGTCCATCCAGCCGACTTTATACATCTCGCCCCGGTAGCTGCCGGGCTTGCCGGCGGCTGCCTGGTTCAGGACCTCCACGCATTCCCGCACGGCGCGGACCATGCGCCGGGGTTTGCAGCCCAGGTTTTCGGCAGTGCCACCGCCACCGCCGACCACGATCTGCGCCCGACCGTGTGCAATCTCGTTGAGGCTCAGCAGCGAGTGCGCCATTTTCTGTGGATGCAATTCGAAAGGACTCACGGCGATTGGTCCCATCCGGATTTCCCGGGTTTGCATCGCCAGGGGCACAAAATTTACGAAAGCGTCCCGTGTATTGATGTTATTCGCGATCCAGACGCCGCCGAGGCCATATTCTTCGGCCATCCGGCCGAGCCGCAGCATGTCGTCGGCCGACAGGTCCGAATAGAGAATGACGTCAAAGCGCACGCGCCACGCTCCGATTACAGGGCCGGCGCGACCCGTTCGCCGATGAGCCGAATGGCGGCGGCCGGATCGTCGTGTACGCGCAAGGCGATTTCCGTGAGACCGGCATCAGCGAATTGTCGCAAAGTGTCGATCGCCGGCTCGAGCTGGTCCAGGCCGCCCACGAAGGAAATGTTCTCGATCATCTTGCTTACCAGATCGGGTGGCACGTTCTCGATTACGTCCGTGCCGCGCAGGAAGGCGTTCAGGAAGTCCTGTTCGTGATCTCGCATCACCTTGAGTTCATCTGCGTCCAGGAAGGGTGCGAAATATTGCTCACCCAACCAGCCGCGCAGCATCAGTTCCCGGCGCGCTTCGGCCCACGAGGCCTCGGCGTCCTCCTTGATGTGCCACGCCCAGAAATTACTGATGCGAAACTCGTCCGGCGAGCGGCCGGCTGCGATCAAGTCGGCATGGGTTGCCGCGACGAAGTCCCGCATTAACGGCACGACGAAGTCACTGGTGATCAGCCCGTCGGCCAATTCCGCCGACAGGCGGCGACTCTGGGGGTGATTTGAACCGTAGTAGATCAGTGGCGGTGCATCCGTATACCACCTGGGCTGGTAGCCATAGACTTTGTACAGCTCGCCGGTGTAGTTCAGCATCGTGTCGGGCGAGGCGGCCTTGAGTATCTCCAGGCACTCGCGCGTGTGCCGGATCATGCGTTCGCGTTCACCGCCAATGCTCTGCAGCACGGCACCGCCGCCGCCTACCATGATCATGGCGCGGCCCCGGCTGAGCTCGTTCAGGCTGAACAGCAGGTTGGCCATTTTCAGCGGATGTAATTCGGCAGCGCTCACAGCCATCGGGCCCAGGCGAATACTGCGCGAGCGCTCGGCGAGCAATGCCAGGGTCATAAAGGGGTCGCGCGACCAGCCGTAGTTGCTGGCCCAGACGCCACGCAAGCCATAATTTTCTGCCAGCAGGCCCAGTTCGCAGGCCTCCTGCGGCGATGCAAACTCATTCAGGATGATGTCGATTTCCAACGGTTTTTCCTGATGCGACGCAGAGGCGAATCCGGTATCTTCGATGCGCTCGGTGGCTTCACCAAGAGCGATTCGTGATCAAGCCTGTTTCGGAGGATACTGAACATCGCCAATAAATCAGAGTGGGTATTAACCGCAAACGCAGCGGAGTGCCGAATATTTTCGCATGACAAGAAATTTGCGCCGCTGACCAGGATTCGGAGCCTGCAGTGGCCCGGCGGTCGAACGCCGGCCCGCGACCTGAATGCCGATCGGCCCGGGCGGTCGTTCGATAGCGGCGGGCAGGGACGCCACGCTATGGAGCCGCGAGGAGATGTGCACGACGAGGAGGCGGCCAGGTTTACTCGCGAGATCGCCACGGTCCTGGCAGACGCCGAGCGCGCGGGTGCCTTCAGTCACATCATCATCATTGCAGCGCCAAGATTACTCGGCCAGTTGCGTGACGCGCTGCCCGACGCGGTGAAGCGCTGCGTGACGACTGAGATTGCCAAAGACCTCACTGCCTACGATGCCGCGCAGCTCACGGATTGGCTGCGCAAGGAGCTGTGGGAGAAAGGCTAGGCCGGCGGGGGCCACCAACAACAAGGGAGATTCAGAATGCCGCGATTCGTGCTGTCAATCGTTACGCTGTCGCTGTTGGTCGTGCTGGTCAGTGCCTGCGGTCCCGACGGCGGTGGCGGAAACGCGACCGAATCCGCGAGACCAACCGACGCCGCTGCGCCGCCCGTGCCGCAACTGGTCCGCCCGGATGGCAGTTATCCCACGAAGCCGCTCGAGAAAGACACCGTGGTCGTCAAGGTCATCCAGAATGGTGTGACCAATCTGCAGGAAGCAGAAACGATTGAGGTGGGCCTGGAGCGCAATCTCAATCATATGAGCAGCTTCGCCAGGCAGGCCTGCAGCGAGGGCGCCAAGCCTGACTTCCTGCTGTTCAACGAATTTCCGTTGACCGGCTACTCGACCGGCACGCGGCAAGAAAAGCTGCAGTTCACGATCCAGGTGCCGGGCCCGGAAACGGAACGCCTTGGCGAGATCGCCCGTGAATGCGATACCTACATTATTTTTGGCAGCTACGCCCAGGATGACGAATGGCCGGGCCATATCCTGAGCATCAATGTCGTTATCGGGCGCGATGGTCAGGTGGCAGAGAAGTACTGGAAGACCCGCAATATCAAGCGACTCACGCCGGGCGCCGAGATTCCGACGACGACGATCGAGAGCGTCCGCGACAAGTATCGCGCGCGCTACGGGATCGAGGAAGAGTTCCCGGTGTTACAGACCGAGTACGGCAACATCGCGGTTAGTACCGTGCAGCTCGATCCGTTCGTATTCGCGGCATTCGCGATGCGGGGTGTGGAAATCATGTTCCGCACCTCGACACTGTTCTCGCCCATCGACGTCAGGATGACGGCCTGGTACCACAATTTCTATTCGGCCATGTCGAACATCACCTTTCCGCCCGACAGCGAAGCGGCGCCGTTTGGTGGCGGGTCGCTGATTGTCAGCCCGCGCGGCGAGGTGCTGGCCGAGGATCCCAGCAACAACGAGAGCATCATCGCCGCCGAAATCCCGATAGCGGAGTTTCGTCAGAACCGGCGGATCCCGCGGTATCCACTCGAAGTCGTCGCGCCCGTGTTCGAGCAATACCAGCAGGAAGTGCCCCTGAATCATATGGACATCCCACCGGAGGAAATGCCGCGGACGCGTGAGGAAATGAGCGACTGGCTGGACACCAATAGTCGCTGGCTGAATCCGTAGACCCGGACGCCGATCTACGGTGACGACAGCGAGAGATCAGAAGATACCAGCCTCCAGTCCCGCAGCCAGCGTCATGCCCAGCTCCCGGCAGTCGTCCAGCCAGGATTCCTGAAACCTGCCGACCATCAGCAGCGGCTCGGCGACGGGCTTGAGTTCGAGGCCGGTGACAATCCGCTGGACGCTACTGAGCGTCCCGGTGCCGTCATTGCCAGCCTTGACGAACAGCGCATACGGTCGCGCGTTGACCTTGTCGAGGCAGGGATAGTAGCTGCGCTCGAAAAAGTCTTTCAGTGCGCCACTCATGTAGCCGAAGTTCTCCGTGGTGCCGAATATGACGCCGTCGCACCACAGCAGATCGTCCGGCCCTGATGCCAGCGCATGACCCGCCCTGACGGTAACGTGGTCGATTTCCGGCGATTGCGCGCCGTCGATCACTGCGTCAGCGAGTCGCTGCATATTCGGCGACGGCGCGTGGTAGACGATCAGCAGATTGGCCATGGGTCAGCCGGCGGGGACCTCAGACGGCCTGGCGCCGCTGATGAAAGATGGCTTTGCTGTACTTCAGATACGTGTAGACCATTGACAGATAGCAGGCCGTGAAACCGGCAAAGCCGTCGAGAAAGCCGCCACGGACGAGGTACATGCGGAGGAAAGCCCACGCGGCATGGGTAAACGGGGTGACCAGGCTGACCCGCTTGCCGCTGGCGATGATTTCCCGTGCGGCGGTATCCGTGTACTTGTCGATGACCTGCATGTGCTGCGACAGGTTGTCGTAGGAGTAGTGCAGGATATCGCCCGGCAGGTCCTTCACGATCAGGTCATCGATCATGATCCTGTCATGCGGACTGACGCCACCGTGTCGCGTCTTCTGCCGGTTGAACAGTCGCACCGTGCGATCGGGATACCAGGTGTGGTTCAGCCATCGATACACATAAAAAGTCTTGCGCGACATTCTGTAGACACAGGTATCGTCGAGCTGTTCCTTGAGGTTCCGGAGAGCGGTCGTCAGCTGCGAATCGAGCCGCTCGTCACAATCGACGTTGAGAATCCAGTCATGCGTGGCCTTGCTGGCCGCAAGGTTTTTCTGGTCAATAAAGCCGAGCCATTCCTGTTCGTAGATCTTGTCGGTGTATCGCCGCGCAATGTCGAGCGTGGCATCGGTGCTCAGCGAATCGACGACGACGATTTCATCGACCACGGGCTGCAGGCTCGCGAGACAGTCCTCGATTTTGTCTTCCTCATTGAAGCAAACGATGGTGGCGCTGATTTTCGGCATGCAGCTAGTCGGCCAGGTCGCGGGCAGCGAACAGCATGGTGCCGTGGTCATGGTCGCCGCGCCAGTGCAGCGTAAGCCGGCCCGCGCGGAATGAGTAGCGACGCACCTGCCGCAGGGCTGTCTGAAAGCGCCGTTCGATCGCATCATCGATGCCGTTCCCGGTTACATCGCCTGTCACTCGAAACCCGGATGCGAGGCTGATTGCCGGTCGCGCCGCGCCACCTGCGACGTACGGCTGACCTTCCCAGCGGCCGTTGCTGAGTGTGACCGGCGCCGCGCTGATACCTTGGTACGTGGCGTTTTCCAGCTCGTTCATTGAGGGCGCGTGGCCCGAGCTTGCAGGCGTAGTGTCTTCCGTAGTGCGAGCTGGCGGTGGGCTATCAGGGCTCGGCGGCTGGCAGGCGACGACGACCGCTGCCATACCCAATAGTCCCAGTTCGGGTAGTCGTTTCATACCCTGTCGAACGAACCGATGCGCCGCAGTAATTGCGGATAATCAACCGGGCTATCAGTGTCGACCCGGATGGCGTGGGGTTCTTCCGCGGGGTCCAGGGCGCGCCATGTTGCCAATTGTTTTTCCAGCACTGCCAGACCGGCATCCGAGACTCCCTTGCCGCGCCCAGTAATTCGCCGACGCAACGTCTCCGGTGGCGCATGGGTTTCCACGATGCAGTAGGGCAACGCGCGCGTGCGCGCCAGTTGCCGAAACGGGGTGCGCTGGTCGGCGTCGAGACTGGCAGCGTCGATGACCACGGTGAAGCCAGCATCCAGTACCAGCTTCGCCAACTCCAGCAGGTGCGCATAAGTCTTTGCGGTAGCTGCGGCGTCATAGATGCCTTCGCCCGGCAAGGCTGCGGCCGACTGCCTGGCGTCAAGGCCGTGCAGTCGCTTGCGCTCGACGTCGGAGCGAATTCGGATCGCGCCCAGATTCACGGCCAGGTCCAGGCTGACGCTGCTTTTGCCGGACGCGGACAAGCCACGCATGAGCACCACGCGTGGCTGGGCAAGCTCCGTATATTGGCGGGCGAGTTCCAGGTACTGGACGCATTCCTGCTCGGCGGCGTGTTTTTCACCCGCCGCTATGCCTGGCTGCGTGACCCGAATTGCGTCGACTTTGGCGCGCACAATGGCGCGGTAGGCGAGGTAGAAGGGCAGCGGTGCGAGGCCCGCGTAGTCGCCCGTATGTTCCAGGTAGCGGTTCAGAAAGCGCGCCGCCAGATCGGGACGACTGCGTGCCTCTAAATCCATCACCAGGAATGCAATATCGCTGATCACATCGATCCAGCGGAGTTCAGCATTGAACTCGATGCAATCAAAGGCGAGCGGACGGTCATCGACCCAGGCGAGATTGCGCAGGTGCAGGTCGCCATGACATTCGCGTACGCAGCCGGAGGCCTTGCGGCGGTCGAAACAGTCTCGCAAGTCCGCGAAGCTGTCCTGGCTCCAGTTTTCCAGCGCATCGAGTCGGGCGCGGTTCGCCGGCTTGTGAATACACTCCCGCAGCGCGACGAAATTCTCCGCCACGGCCGCATACACTGCGGCAGCGGTGCCGTAGTCAGAACCAGTCGCCGCGCTTTCGATACGGCTGTGGAAATCGGCGATCAGTTCAGCGAACGCGTCGATGTGCTCCGCTTGTAACGCGTCCTGTTCCAGCACCCGGTCCAGCTGGGCGGACTGCGGAAACTGGCGCATTTTCACTGCAAATTCAATGGGTTGAGCGCTATTCCAGCAAGGTTCCGCCGGGCTGCCGCCGATGCCGACCACGTCGAGATAGGTGTCCGGTGCGAGGCGCTGGTTGAGCCGCAATTCGTCGTGACAGGCGAGCTGCCGCTTTTCCAGCGAGGAGAAGTCGAGGAACCCGAGATCGACTGGTTTCTTGATTTTATAAGCGAAATCCCCGGTCAAAATGATCCAGGAGATATGCGTTTGAACGACGTCGAGCGAGCGAACCGGGTGATCGTACAGCTGCGGGTCGAGCAGACCTGCGATCAGGGGAGGGAGCGAGTCATCCGCCGGGGTCAATGCATGTGCTGCAGGTAAATCTGCTCCAGATCGGCATGTGAGACTTCATCTGTGCTCAGCTCCTGGACCAGTTGGCCTTCCCGCATGATGCCAATGCGCGTGCCGGTTTCCTTGGCACGAAACAGATCGTGGGTTGCCATTAGAATCGCGGCGCCGTCGGACTTCAGCCGCAATAGCAGTTCGGAGAACTCGTTGCTGGCCTTCGGGTCGAGTCCGGAGGTGGGCTCGTCGAGCAGCAATGCCTTGGCCTGCTTGGCCAGCGCAATCGCGACGCCGACCTTTTGCCGCATACCTTTTGAAAAAGTCTTCACACGGCGGTCTACTGCATCGCCTTGCAAGCCGACCCGCCCGAAAAAACCATGATACTCAGCGTCCGCATAGTCATGACCACCCAGCCGCGCGAAATAACGCAGGTTTTCCAGCGCGCTGAGATTGCTGTAGAGCATGACCTGTTCGGGAATGTACGCAAGGTATCGCTTGGAATCGAGCGGCGCTTCGCTGACATCCAGGCCATTCACAATGGCCCGACCATCGCTGGGGGTGATGAAATTGAGGAACAGGTTGATCGTCGTCGTCTTGCCGGCCCCGTTGGCGCCCAGCAGGCAGTAGATGTCGCCGCTATCCACGGTCATGTTCAGGCCTTTCAGAGCCTGCTGGTCGCCGTAACTCTTGCTCAGTTCAATCGCCTGCAGCACTGGCTTAGCTCCTGGTAACGCTGGGGGCTAATTTCTTGTCATCGGACGCGCGGCGCTCGGCAGCGATATCCAGCCCTGGGGCTACAATTCTAATGACGATTGCGACGATTAACAGCACTCCCTGGTACGCGCCTGCGAGGACGAAGGGTGCCCACGGTCCCCAGGCATCGAATACGCGACCGCCGACGACCGTGAATATGAGAATCCCGAGCGCCCCGAACATTTGCGCCGTGGCAATGACGCTGCCGCGTTCCTTCACGGGCGCTTCCTGACCGATCAGTGCCATCGACGACTTCGTCATGAATCCCGATCCCAAGGTGAGGATGACCAGGTAGGGCAGCATGGAGAACTCCAGCGGCGAGCTCATGATGCGCATCGACAGATAACCCGCCGTGGCGAATACCAGGGCCACGATGGTTGCCGTCATCCGGTTGACCTGGTCGATGAACCAGCCGAACAACGGCGCGGACGCGAGGCTGACGATGTACATGATTGCGATCATGGTGCCGAAGCGTGCCATGGCCTGGCCGGGATTGAGGCCCAGCTGATCGCCGGCCTGTATGGCCCAGAGCGCGAGAAAGAGCCCCTTGATGACGACGTCCGAACGTGCCGCGAAGGCGCCTGCGTACGCAATGCTTATCCGCGGATTGCGCATGGCGCGCAGCCCGCTGGTCAAGAGCTCCCCGGTGGGCGGCCGCTGCCGCGCCTTTACCGGCGTACCTGCCTTCAGGGCTGTCAGGACGACGACAACGGTAATCGCGCAGATGCCCGCCATGGTCAGGAACATCACCTTGCCGCCGGTGACGGGGTCAACGCCCCGCTCACCGAGCGCGGCCGGGATGCTGCCAATGATTCGGGCCACGAAGATTGTGCCCAGCACATTACACATCGACGTAAAACCAATGAATTTGCCGCGCGACCGTTCCTGCGGATAGTCGTTGACGAGCGTCGCCAGGATACCGGCCGTAGCCGCCACGCCGACCGCGTAAATAATCAGGAAGACCAGCAGATGGGTGACGGATGTCGCAAACGGATACAGTCCCCATCCCAGACCGAGCATGAACAGGCCGAAGGCGATGATTGGTCGCCGGCCGATCCGGTCCGCGAGAATGCCGAAAGGTACGAACAGCGCCAGGGTGATGATTTCCGTCCAGAAAGCCAGGTCACCGGAGATCGTGCCCTGTGTGCGCCGCGGTATGTCCAGGTGCTCGGTCAGGATATAGCCCTGCAATAGCGACATACCGGTAAGGCAGGCGATCGTTACGAAGGAGGCGTACAGTTTTGCGACTGCATTGCCGGTGCTGATCCCCGGCGCCAGTTGCACCGGGCCGAGGCGGGCGGTCTCAGGGCTTGTTGTGCTTGGCTGCGTCAACGATTTCCGTGTCTTGGTGGCCCCTCGTTCAGGGTGCACCGATTTCTTGCGACAGCTTCTTGTCAACTTCGGCGAGAAACTCCGCGTGGGCCTGCAGGCTCTCGCTGACCCGCATCGCAGCTTCGATGGCGCGGCGTCCGTCCTCGCCCGACACGAGCGGTGTGCTGTGATCGCGCACGGCCGTCACGAACGCCGCAATTTCGCGCTCCAGCGTATCGCCTTCGCTGTAGTTTTCGTCCTGCATGTCGACCCCGGGTAGTCCCAGCAGGCCGGGTTTACCGGTAGTCGATACCGTGCGCAGGCTCCGCTTTTCGAGATCCACCATCACGTATTTGTTGTGCTCGAAGATGCGCATGGTGCGTTCGGATTTCAGGCTGATCCGGCTGGCCACGATATTGGCGATGCAGGCGTTTGCAAACTTCAGTCGCACGCTGGCGATATCTGCGGAATCGGAGAACACTGGCGCGCCGGCGGCATCCACCGACACGATGTCCTCCTTGAGCAGCGCGAGTATCAGGTCCAAATCATGAATCATCAGGTCGAGGATGACACTGACGTCCATGCTGCGTCCCTTGAAGGGTGCGATGCGCACCGATTCGATGAAAAGCGGGCGTTGAATGTGCCGTTGCAGTGCTTCGACGACGCCGGAAAATCTCTCGAGGTGACCAACCTGCAGAATCCGATCGTGCCTTTTTGCGATAGAGACCATTTCCTCGGCGCTGGCCAGGTCCGGTGTCATTGGCTTCTCGACAAGCACGTCGATATCGTTTTCCAGCAGTTCCCGGGTAATGTCGAAATGGAATTGCGTCGGGGCGACGACGCTGACCGCGTCTACTGAACCGAAGAGTTCGCGATAGTCGGCGACGGCACGCGCGCCGTGCTGCCGGGCAACTTCACTGGCCCGCGCCGTGTCTGCATCGGCAATCGCGACCAGCTCGGCACCGGGTAGATTCGCAATTTTTTCCGCATGAAAGCGGCCGAAATGTCCGGCGCCGATAACGGCCATGCGAACCGGTGACTGCATCGTCAGCATGGTAATGCCGCAGCCAAACTGCCGCAATCGTCAGGTCGCGAGGATCTCCAGCGCGGCATGTTCGCCCGACTCCATTGCCGCTTCCATGCCAATCTCCAGCCGCCGCAGATGTTCGCCGGCAAAGAACAGGCGTTCGTGCGATTCGAACATTGCCGGGACAAAGCGAGACACTGTTCCGGGTGCAAAATCATGCCGGCAGCCGCCAATGAGTTCCTGCTGACGCCACGAATGATTCATGACAGGGCGCAGTTTGCCGCGCAGAACGGGCCGCTGTTGCTCCAGGTCCCTGATCACGAAGTTGGCGCGCTCTTCCGGTGCCAGCCGGTCCAGCGCGTCGGACTTGCGGCCGACGATCACAGCGGTGATCAGATCGCTGTCGATTCGCTGTCGATACAGATTGACCGGGCCGTCGGACCAAAGTGAGGCTGCAAAGCCATCCTGTTCCCAGTACTCGCCGGCGTCGTGACGCAAAAACACCTGGCTCGTATTGGCCCAGCGCATACGAGTGACAGCCTCGGCCTGCGCACCGCGCAATGCCGGCTCGATGGCGATTCGCCGCAGTGACGGAAACGGCGCAGTCGCGATCACGAAGTCCGACTCGTAGGTCGAACCATCGGCGCAGCGGGTCACTGCCCGCGCACTGGTCAAATCGACCGCTGTCACGCGACGATTCATCAGCACGTGATCGTCCAGCAGGTCTATCATGCCGGTTATCAGTTTCGACGTGCCGCCCACGACTCGATCCACACCGCCGCTAGCCTGACTACCGGCCATACGGCGCGATATGTCCATCCGCAAACCGTCCTGCAGGCTTGGCAGTATCGAAGTGGCGCCGGCGTCTGCCGTGAGCAGGCCTTCATTGATCAGGCGCAAGGCTTCATCCGAGGCGCCAATCGAGCGCAGCCAGTCGCGCACCGACACATCCAGCGCACGAGCGTCCGGCTCGAGCCAGTCGTCCGGTCGGGCCAGCGGATTACGACGCGTGACAAAGCTCTGCAACAGCGCGGGCGGCGGCACCGTGCGTTCATCACCGACGGTCCGGTTGAACTCCGAGACCGGCCAGTCCTCAATCGATATCAGTTGACCCCGCACCGCGAGCGCAAACGGTGCCACGGGATCGCCCCGCGGCTCCAGGGTCAGCTTCAGCCGGCGGGCAACATCGCGAACACGCGCATACAACGGGCCGATCTCTGTGGCGCCGAGTTCGGGTGCTTCCGGCATGTCGCCTGATGTGTGGACACGCCCACCGGCACGCGAGCTGCCTTCCAACACCGTGACACGCAAGCCGGCGTCGGTCAGGAGTAGAGCGGCATACAGGCCGGACAGGCCCGCGCCGATGATCACCACATCCGACCGGTTCGCCGCATACAGGCGCGGCACCAGGGCGGCGCCAAAGCTCGCGGCCAGGCCGGCGATGACACGACGACGGTGATACAGATGACTCGTTGACATGTCCTCGTGCAATGACAGGGAATGGTCACGACGTTGCCGGACGCAGCTGACGTGGTCAAGGGCTCTGATAGACTGCGGCGCCGCAGAATCATGCTGACCACGGCTGGAGTTTTCCGTATGGGCTTTTTCGATCTGTTCCGCCGTCACCCGAACACGATCAATGAGCGCCTCGTCGAGAGCCCGATGCGGGACAACTGGTACCAGGCCAGCGCCTACTGGCCATCACCGTTCGCGCTGATTACTACGGTCAGTGACGACGGGCAGACGAATATCGGGCCCTATCAACTGACGTTCCCGTTCGAAGTCATCACCGGCCGTTCGTTCATTGTCTGTAGCCGGCAAAACTCCAATACCGATCGGCACATAAAGCGTGCCAAGGTCTGTGCGCTCAATTACGTGGAGTTCGACAAATCCAGGATCAAGAAGATCGTCCGCCTCGGCTACCCTGGTCAAACGACCGCGGAAAAGATGGTCGACAACCCCTACACGCTGATCGATAGCCCGACACCGGACCGCAAGTTCGATGGCAAGCGTTTCCCGCACATCATCAAGGAGGCCTTCCAGGTGTTCGAATGTGTCTGGGATGAATCCCAGCCCATTCGTGACGACGGCAAAACGCCCGAGTATTTCGTGCTGCGAATTGAACGCATTCTGATGAAGGAGACCTGGGCGCAGAATCTTGCCGACGGCGTTAAACGTCTGCCGAAAGTGCCGCTGGCCTACGGCTTCAGAGACGCGTCAAAGTTCTGGTTTGCGGCCCACAAGAAGCCCTTCTGGTTGCCGATTCCAACCGACAAAGGCCCCCAGGAGGAGGCGATCCTGTACGAAGCCAATCGGCTGGATCCTGACAATGTGCAATTCACGCGGGATGCCTGCAAGAAACTCACCGGTATCCCGAAACCATTCGTCAAGACTGCCTTGAAGGGAATCATCAAGCGCGCGAAAGAGGACGGCATTAGCCTGGTCGACGTCGACTATATCGACAAGCTCAATGCGGAGCGCGACGGCTGACTCGTACCTGCTCGCCTGACGCTGCCTGATAGAGGCGCGGTGGAATCAACTCTTGCCAGACCTGGTCCGGGTCACTGGCGAATACCTGCTCCTCGGTGGCCGGACGAATATGCCAGTCACCGCGCGCGAGTTCATTCTCCAATTGACCGGGTGCCCAGCCGGCATAGCCGACATAAAGCCGCAGAAAAGCCGGGTCCGACGACGAATCCGTCAGCAGGGCTTCCTCGAGCGAGGCGAGATGAACACCCTGGAGTATCTCCACGGCAGGTTGCGGCGGGTTGTTCATGCGCAGCAGCGTATGCATCGTGCCGGTTTCGACCGGCCCACCGAGATACAGGTTGCCGCGGTATTCGGCCAGGCCCTCGACGCGCGGCAGCGCGTCGCTGGGCTTCACATCCATTGGTTTATTGATGATCAGGCCGAGCGCGCCCGAATCGCCGTAAAACAGCAACAGGATGACGGTCTCGGAGAAAGTCGGACTGCGTAGATCACGGGATGCGACCAGGAACTGGCCCCTGGCGAGCACCTGTTCAGCTGCGTAGCTGTTAGTGACACACGTGCCCGCAAGCAAAATCAGTAAGACCGCGTTCCGCATTGCCGGCTGATTATACGCGCCGCCACGGCCGGCTCGGGTTCGGTGGTGTTTACCAGAGGGTGATTTTCCAGCCGCCGGTTTTGTCCTCGCCTTTCTGCCGGCGCTCCCGGATCCGGTGATGCAACAGGGCCCGCTGGTCAGCCAGCCAGTCTTCCTTGGAAATGTCCGTGGGCAATCCCTGGTTTTCGCGACGTTGCCGCTCCGCCGCCCGGAACCCGCAGAAGCTCTGATAGGCGGACAATTCGGGCTCGAAATCGCGCAGCGTCAGTTCGATCATGATGGCGTCATCGAGATACCCGAGCACGGGCACGCGGTCCGGGATAACGTCGACCGGCTCGCGGAAATAGTACAGCGCGCTGTGGATGCGCGTGGTTTCGTCCTCCTCGAGACCCCACTCGGTGTCGGCGAGCATGTCCGCGAGCTGTTCCAGTTGCTGAATGCGCACCGCAATAAAGTCCGGTAAGTCATCCGCATCTTGCGCGCGCCGCAATTTCTCCCGCACCTCTATTGCTATCTTCTCGTGATTGACTTTTTGCGGCACGCGGCTTTTGACCTGCCGGGCCATGGCTGCAAATCGCGCCAGGTCATGCTCGTCAAGTTCGATCGATATTTGCAGTGACATGCTTCCTCCCGTGGCGGTGTCAGCCGCCATCCTGCAGAAATGGAAAGCCGTGTTTCATGCTCAGCTCGGCTTTGGTCAGTTCCTTCCCGATGTACGCGGCATGATCGAGCTTGGATATCCAGCCATTGCGCACCAGGGTCAGGTAGATGCTGCGGGCATCCGTGCCTTCGATGACCCGTAACAGTTTTTCCTTGTAGGAATAGTGTTCGACCAGGATCGCGCCAGCTTTGATGTTGATGACGAAATAGCCTGTCTTGTCGAGCTTAATTCGCTGCGGATCTTCGCCCGTGGCAATCACGTGATCGACAGTCTCGGCCTCGACCATGCCGGCCGGCGGTGCGAATTTCACTGCTACAGGGTCGGGCGCCCGGGCCGCGAGTTCGCGGATCTTGTCATGGATCTTGGCGACATTGGTGCAGCCAACCATCAGGACGGGCTCGATCTGGCGGCGAAAAGCTTCAACCTCCGTCGTCTTGGTATTGGGCAATACCGGTCGCATACCCGGCGACCCTGAAATACGATTGTTCTCGTCGATGCCGTTTTCGAACAGCGCCACCATGGTCGCACCCGTGAGATGTTTCGGCGGCTCATTGCCGACACACAGGAGGAACCGGATAGCGTTATTGGAAATCACGTTTTTGATGATTTTCTCGATGCCGATGTTCTCGGTCTCCACCTTGCCTGTAATGCACAGACCTGCCGGCGGATCCGCCGCGATTGCCGGGGCCAGATCGACACTGCCAAGGGTGCATACCGCGACCGGTGCCTCCGGGTCGGACACAAAATACGTACCCGGCACGTACGGCCAGTTCGGCATTTTTGCATGGGTACTGGCAAACGTACGGCTCAGAAAAAAGCCGAAGTCTTCCATGATGGGTGGCATGGCCCATAATGCTCCGTCGGCCCAGTGCTCGCGGGAATAGGTGTTTTCCGTGGCTCCGGGCGGCCAGGGCCGGTATCATGCGAATAAGTCTTTGAAAACAGGCATCCTGTCGATTATGCACGTGGAACTCACCACGCTGATCCAGAGCTTTGAAAACCGCACCGAGTCGCTGACCGGCCGGACCGTTGCGCTCGTCGCGGCCATCATTGCCGACCCCGTCTTGCATGCGCGCTTCATGAACACGCTGTCGATGCTGGAGCATATGGGCAGCTACAAGATCCTCGAGACGCAGCGCGGCGCAGCCATCGATCAGCAGACGCTGAAACATGTCACGGAAGAAGCCCGGCACGCGTGGTTTTTCAAACGCCAGGCCGAGCGCCTGGCCGGTCGTGCGCTCGATTACGCACCTGCCGAACTCGTCGCACCGGCATCGGCATGGCTGTACTTCCAGAAAGTGGAAGCCAGCGTCTGTCGCGCGCTCGGCGCTGATGCCGGCTCGCCGGCAATCTACCTGTTGACTTCGATGATCGTGGAATTTCGCGCGATCTGGTTCTACCGGCTATATCAAACGGCGCTGGACGACGCGGGTTTTGCGTTGTCCCTGAAAAAGCTCACCGGTGAAGAGGAAGTCCACCTGCGCGACATGGCGGCGCGCTTGACCGATACCGCGACGCCCTCTCAGGTTTGCCTGCCGAGTTTGCTGGATGCCGAGCAGGCACTGTACGGGCGTCTGCTGGCAGGATTCGAACGCCACTGTCGGCGGCCCGCTTCCATCGCCGCCTGACGGCGGTCTATTGCGGTCTGGCGGTCAACTGCTCGCGCCGCAGGCGTCGGTCGATCGCCTCGGTCACGTCGACGAGCAAATCAAATTCCGAGTCCTTGTCGCGCGTCGTCGTATCAATCGTCAACAGCAACCTGCCGGCGCGCGTCTCGAACACATCGGTAGTCAGACGCACAGTGGTCGACAGCAGCACGTAGCCCGGTTCTTCGTATTCCTTGTAGTCGTAGCGAAAGAAGTCGATGACCGGGTTTTCAGTCTTGCGTTGCGTTTTTGCTCCCGTGTAGCCCTGTACTTCGGATGCCTTGACATCTTCGCGCACGAGGCGAGTCACTAGCACCAGGTCGGCGCCGGATTCTTCGACCACCGGAAGGATTGTTTCACGGCTGAGGTCGGTGGTGGGATCCATCAGGCTCGTGCTGGCCCAGGCCATCATGCCGCTGCGTCGCAGGGTATCCGCCATCACCGTTTCCCAGCGGTCACGCCGATTGCGGCTGTTGCTAAGCCCGATGATCAGTATCCTCGAGTGGGGTTGGTCCCATTGCTGGCCATACCGTGTGACGTCTACCGTGGTCGACTGGCTGCAGCCTTGCGCGAATGCGGCAAACGTTAGCAATAGCAGAATCCGAACGGGAGCGGGCATCAGGAATTAATCGGGGTGACGAAAACGGGCGCGATTATTTCACCCGAATTGCAAACCGAGCAAGGCGCGGCTTTGCCTGGCGCAACTTTGCTTGCTGATTGCCGGGCCACCGCATACCCTTCACAGGGGTCCGCGCTGGTCCCCCCGCGGCGGCTACCCGTGAACCCCGTCAGGCCCGGAAGGGAGCAGCGGTAGCGGCGACGCCGGGCGCCGGGGTGTGGCTGGCGCGGATCCTTTTTCGAAGAATGACTCCAAGTTCCAAACTGCAATGAGCTATCTGGTCCTGGCCCGCAAGTGGCGCCCCAAGAACTTCGCCGAAGTCGTCGGCCAGGAGCACGTGGTGCGCGCACTCGAAAACGCCCTCGACGGTGACCGCGTGCATCATGCCTACCTGTTTGCGGGTACGCGCGGCGTCGGCAAGACCACCATTGCGCGGATTCTCGCCAAGGCGCTCAATTGCCTCGAGGGCGTCTCGGCTCAGCCCTGCGGTCAATGCGAAGCCTGCACCGCGTTGGATGAGGGTCGCTTTGTCGATCTGATCGAAGTCGACGCGGCGTCCCGGACGGGTGTGGACGATACCCGGGAGTTGCTGGAAAACGTGCAGTACACACCGACCGTCGGTCGCTACAAAGTCTATTTGATCGACGAAGTGCACATGTTGTCGCGGCAATCCTTCAATGCGCTTTTGAAGACTCTCGAAGAACCGCCGCCGCACGTGAAGTTCCTGTTTGCCACCACCGACCCCCAGAGACTGCCCGTCACGGTGCTGTCGCGCTGCCTGCAGTTCAATCTCAAGCGTCTGCCCACCGGCCTGATCGCCGAGCGTATGCAGCTGATCTGTGACGCGGAGGATGTCACCGTGGAGCCCGGTGCAATCAGTCGGCTTGCCCGGGCGGCTGCCGGAAGTGTCCGGGATGGCTTGAGCCTGCTCGATCAGGCGCTGGCGTATGGTGACAACCGACTGGCCGAGACCGAAGTTACCGCGATGCTTGGCACGATGGATCGGCATCGCGTGCTGGGACTGATCGATGCGATCGCGACGGGGGAGGGGTCGGCGCTGTTGCGGCAAATCGACGAGCTGGATCAGGATGTGCCGGATTACGAACGGGTGCTGGACGATCTGGCAACCGCTCTGCAACGCGTTGCCGTGATTCAGCTGGCAGGTCGGGACGCGGTCGAGGAGGAAGAGGAACTCGACCGGCTGGCCGGCCTGGCTGACGCGCTGGATCCCGCGATCGTGCAACTGTATTACCAGGTTGCGATCACCAGCCGCCGCGATCTCAGCCTCGCGCCGGAGCCGCGCCTCGGATTTGAAATGGCGCTGCTGCGGATGCTGGCGTTCCGACCGGACGATGGGTCCGGCACCGTGCCTATCGACGCGTACCGGGGTGGCACCGCGCCGATTCGCGGGCGAAAGCCGCGGTCGGCGTCAGCCGAAAACCGGCACGTTGTGCCGGACAAGTCGTTGCCGGGCGAGCCGGTTTCGACGCGCGCCGACCTGTCCGACTGGCCCGCTTTCGTGTCCGGTCTTCAATTGAGTGGGGCTGCGCGTCAGCTGGCCGAGAACTGTGCCCTCGAAGCTGCATCCGATAATGCCCTGCAGCTGCGCGTTGAAGCACGCAATTCTCACCTCGTTACACCGAAGCTGGTAGAGCGGCTGACCGAAGCTTTGCGCGACCGACTCGGCAGTGCCCTGGCGGTCCGGATCGACAAGGTCGAGCAAGTTGGTGACACTGCGGCAGTGCGGGCCCGCGCCGAGGCTGACGCGCGTCACGAAGATGCGCGCACGGCAATCGAACAGGATCCGCAGGTCCAGCAACTCGTCGATATCTTCGACGGCCAAGTTATCAGCGAATCAGTGCGACCAAAAGACGATACACCCCCGGCCGATTGAGCCGGGTTCGACTCATCAACCGGTCTTCGCAGCGGTTGCGGGCCGTAAAGAGGGATAACGCCAGATGAAAGCAGATCTCGGTCAGATCATGAAACAGGCTCAGAAAATGCAGGCCCAGATGCAGGAGGCCCAGGAACAACTTGCTGCGCTGGAAGTTCAGGGTGAGGCTGGTGGCGGCCTGGTGCGGCTCACCATGACCTGTCGGCATGAAGTGCGCAGCATTACTATCGATGACTCATTGCTCGGCGAAGATCGCGATATGCTCGAAGACGTGCTTGTGGCTGCCTTCAACGATGCATTGCGCAAGGTCGAAAGCACGGTCCAGGAGAAGATGGCCGGCCTGACCGGTGGTCTCGGACTGCCGGGCGGTATGAAACTGCCGTTCTGAGGAACAGGAGTCGATGAGTTTCTCGCCACTGCTGCAGCAGTTGCTGGCGGCGCTGCGGTGCTTGCCGGGCGTTGGACCAAAATCTGCCCAACGCATGGCATTTCATCTGTTAACCAAGGACCCGGACGGCGCGCGCCAACTCGCCGGCACGCTGACCGCGGCGCTGGAGCGAGTCGGGCAATGCGCGCGTTGCCGGATGCTCGCGGAGGTGGAGCTGTGCCCCATCTGTGCCGATCAGACTCGCGATGCGAGCCTGCTCTGCGTCGTCGAATCACCTTCCGACGTTGTCGCAGTCGAGGATTCCGGCGCTTATCGAGGCCGCTACTTCGTTCTCATGGGACGCCTGTCGCCGCTGGACGGCATCGGCCCGGACGAACTCGGCATCGATCTGCTGGAAGCACGCCTGGCGTCGGGCGAGGTGCGTGAGGTCGTACTGGCCACCAGTGCGACCGTGGAGGGTGAGGCAACTGCCGCCTTCATAGCGGGCCTCGCCGCTGATCACAAACTGAGTGCAACGCGCATTGCTCACGGCGTGCCGATGGGTGGTGAGCTGGAATTCGTCGACAGCAACACGCTGTTTCGGGCGATTGCGGCACGCACGACGGTGGATTCCTCGACCTGAGCATCACCCGGACCACTGCTCCGCCGCGCTGCGCAGCAGGCGGCGGTAGCTCTCGTAACGCCGCGCCGTAATCCGCTCCGCCTGCACCGCAGCCTTGACGGCGCAGCCTGGTTCGCGGAGATGCCGGCAATCGGTAAATCGACAGTTATCCGCGGCGGCGAGGATCTCGGGAAATCCGACCTGGACGGCCACGCCAGCGCGAATGGCGGGAATAAAATCCCGCACGCCGGGGCTGTCGATCAGGCGTCCGCCGCCGTCAATCCGGTGCATGATCGACGCAGTGGTGGTGTGTCGGCCCTCGTCGGTACTGCGCGACAGGGACGCGGTCGCAAGATCTGCCCCGGGTAGCAGCGCGTTGATCAGTGATGATTTGCCGACGCCGGATTGTCCGACCAGAATCGCCGTGTTGCCGGCGAGGGCAGCCCGCAACTCGGACAGGCCTTCTAGCGTCGTCGCCGAAGTTGGCAACACCCGATATCCCACGGCCCGGTAGTTGGCGAACTCGCCCACGATTTCGGCCGGGGTCTTGAGATCCGATTTGTTCGCGACCAGCAGCGTCGCGGCGCCCATCGTCGCTGCGGCACAGAGATAGCGATCGATCACGAACCAGTCCGGTTTCGGGAGTCGCGCGACGACGACCACCACCAGGTCGATATTGGCGGCGAGTGTCTCGGTAGTTGCGCGCACCGTGTCGAGGCGCTGGAGGCTGTTTGACCTTGGTTCGATCGTAGTAACGGTGACGCGGTCATCGTGCTGCGATGATTCCCACTGCACCCGATCGCCGCAGACGACCTTGGTTCGCCGACCCTTGACGACGTAGGCTTGCAGCCGGCCGTCGCTGAATTCGAGCTGACCCCGCTGGCCGTGTGCAGCGACGACGAGTGCTGCGTCAGGCGAGTTCATGAACCGGGACAGCGTTTTTTGCTTGCCGATCACCGAGCCGCGGCGACCGTTTGCTAGAATCGCACTCGCGCCGGGAGCCAGTAGCCAGGATGAATTCGATGGACAGCAAGGCGGGTCGCCTGATCTGGATTGATCTCGAAATGACGGGTCTCGACACGCAGCGGGATTCTATCATCGAGATTGCGACGATCGTGACCGACGCGGATCTCAATACGATCGCCGAGGGACCCGTGCTGGCCCTTCACCAGCCCGATGAAGTGCTCGACGGCATGGATGATTGGAATACCAATCAGCACGGCAAATCGGGGCTCACCGAGCGGGTTCGCGCCAGCGCGGTTACGGCCGCGGAGGCCGAACAGGCGACCCTGGATTTCCTCGGCGGACTGGTCACGGCGGGCTCGTCCCCGATGTGTGGCAACAGCGTGTGTCAGGATCGTCGCTTTCTGGCGCGCGAGATGCCGACACTCGAGGCTTTCTTTCATTACCGCAATCTCGATGTCAGTACGCTGAAGATCCTCGCCGGTCTGTGGGCGCCGACGGTGCTCGATGGTGTGAAAAAGAACACCGAACATCTCGCACTCGCCGATATTCGCGATTCGATCGCTGAATTGCGCCACTACCGCGAGCATCTGCTGCAGTCCCGCGTGTCGTGATTGGCTGACTGATTGGCCGGTTGGCTGCTTTGCTGATTGTGCTAGAGTCGCGGTCCTGGGGTTAGTGGGTGCAGGCGTGGTGCGGGTCAGGCCGGTGGATTTCTCCTGTTCAGTTGTCGCGAAGTGGCGCGCTTGCGCGCTGCTCGCCCTGCTGTTGCCGCTCCTGGCGGCTGCCCAGGATGCCGAGAATCGGTGGGTCACCGACAGTTTCGAAGTCACCATGCGCTCCGGCAAGAGCACCCGGCAGAGTATCGTGAGGATGTTGGCGAGTGGCACTCGCGTCGAGCTTCTCGAAGTCGACGCCGAGGCCGGGTATTCGCGGGTGCGTACTCGCGGCGGGGCCGAGGGCTGGGTGCTGAACCGTTACCTGCTGCGGTCGCCGCCGGCACGCGTGACGCTGCCCGATGTCGAACAGCGGCTGTCCGCCAGTGAGTCGAAGCGCCGCGAATTACAGCAGAGTAACCAGGCGCTGGAGCAGGAGACGAGGCAACTGAAACGACGCATCGCCGAGCTGGAGAGTTCCGGATCGGATCTGCAGACTCAGCTCAGCGACATTCGCCGGCTGTCCTCGAACGCAATCGAAGTCGATGAGCAGAACAAACAGCTGCGGGACAGGCTCGGCGAGACCGAGCGCGCGCTGACAGATCTGCAGCTCGAGAACCAGCGCCTTGCCAGTCGCTCCAGCCGTGAATGGTTCGTCGTCGGCGCCGCCGTTGTGGTTTTCGGCGTGCTGCTCGGCCTGATCCTGCCGCGGATTCGCTGGCGCAAGAAGTCCAGCTGGAGCGACTTCTAGGGCCGCGCGCGAGTCAGGCGGCGGCGGCCTCCTCGCCGGCCAGGAACAGCCAGGTTTCCACAACGCTGTCCGGATTGAGTGACACACTCTCGATGTTTTGCTCGAGTAACCACCGGGCGAGGTCGGGATGATCCGACGGGCCCTGGCCGCAGATGCCAATGTACTTGCCTTGTTTGCGGCACGCATCGATGGCCATTTTCAACAGGGCGCGCACGGCATCGTCACGTTCGTCGAACAGATCCGCCACCAGTCCCGAGTCGCGATCGAGTCCCAGTGTCAGTTGTGTCATGTCATTCGAGCCGATCGACATGCCGTCGAAGTACTCGAGATAATGATCTGCCAGCAACGCATTCGTGGGCAGTTCACACATCATGATCAGCTTGAGGTCATTCTGACCACGCTTCAGGCCATTGCTCGCCAACAGGTCTACGACGCCCCTGGCTTCATCAACCGTACGTACAAAGGGCACCATGACCTGGACGTTGGTCAGTCCCATGTCTTCACGCACTCGCCGCAGCGCCGCGCATTCCAGGTCGAAGCAGGGCCGGAAACTCTCTGCGAGATAACGGGAGGCGCCCCGGAATCCCAGCATCGGATTTTCCTCGTGTGGTTCGTATTGCTCACCACCAAGGAGATTCGCGTATTCGTTCGATTTGAAGTCTGACAGGCGCACGATAACCGGGTTGGGTGCGAACGCTGCGGCAATACTGCCAATGCCTTCGGCCAGTTTCGCAATGAAGAATTCCACCGGATCGGCGTACCCGGCGATCTGTTCACGGATTTCTTCCTGCAAGTTCGGCCGGAGCTGGTCGAATTCGAGCAAGGCCCGCGGATGGACGCCGATCATACGGTTCACGATGAATTCCAGCCGTGCGAGCCCGACGCCGTGATTCGGTATTTTGCAGAAATCGAAGGCGCGGTCCGGATTGCCGACATTCATCATGACCTTCAGTGGCAGATCCGGCAGTTCGTCGAGTTGGATTTCTGTCTCGTCGAATTCGAGCTGGCCGGCGTAAACGTAACCTTCGTCGCCCTCGGCGCAGGATACCGTGACGGGTTTACCGTCCTGGATCCGGCTGGTCGCATCACCACAGCCCACGACGGCGGGTATGCCCAGCTCGCGCGCAATGATGGCGGCATGACAGGTCCGGCCACCGCGGTTCGTGACGATGGCCGACGCGCGTTTCATCACCGGTTCCCAGTCGGGATCGGTCATATCCGCAACCAGCACGTCGCCGGGTTGCACGCGATTCATCTCGCGGACATCGGTGACGAGTCGGGCAGGTCCGGCGCCGATCCGTTGGCCGATACTGCGGCCCTGCACCAGAACTTCGGAACGTTTCTTCAGTTCAAAGCGCTGGATGCTGCTGCCGGAGCGGCTCTGCACGGTCTCCGGGCGCGCCTGCAACAGATAGAGCTCGCCATCACCTCCGTCCTTGGCCCATTCGAGGTCCATCGGCCGACCGTAGTGATCCTCGACGATCAACGCGTAGCGCGCCAGCGTTGCCACCTCGTCGTCGGTCAGAGAGAAACGATTGCTGTCGGCCGGGTCGACGTCGACCGTCATGACGGTCTTGCCGGGTGAATTCTCGTTGGCGTAGACCATTTTGATTGCTTTCGTGCCGAGCTTCTTGCGCAGGATCGGCAGCTTGCCAGCACGCAGCGCGGGCTTGTACACGTAGAACTCATCCGGGTTGACCGCGCCCTGAACGACGGTCTCACCGAGGCCCCAGGCAGCAGTAATAAACACCATGTCTCGGAAACCGGACTCGGTATCCAGCGTGAACATCACGCCACTCGTGCCGATATCACTGCGCACCATGTGCTGGATCCCGGCAGACAACGCCACCTGGTCATGCGGAAAGCCCTGATGAACGCGGTACGCGATGGCGCGGTCCGTGTACAGCGAGGCGTAGACCCGATGAATTGCCTTGATCAGGTTGTCGAGCCCGCGAATGTTGAGAAACGTTTCCTGTTGCCCGGCGAAAGAAGCCTCCGGCAAATCTTCTGCCGTCGCCGACGAACGGACGGCGACGGCTGAATCGACGCCGTACTCGTCGGTTAGCACCTTCCATTCGGCTTCGATACGGGCGGTCAGTTCCTTCGGAAGTGGCGTCGCCATAACCCAGTCGCGAATTTGTTGGCCGGTTTTGGCCAGCTGCTCGACGTCGTCGACATCGAGTGCGCCCAGGGCGGCATTGATGCGATCCGCGAGCCCGTCCTGTGCCAGAAACTTGCGATAGGCCATGGCCGTCGTCGCGAAGCCGCCCGGCACGCGTACGCCGAGCTTGCCGAGCTGGCCGATCATTTCCCCCAGCGACGAATTCTTGCCGCCAACCTGGTCCAGGTCTGCCAGACCCAAGTCCGCGAGTGGTACCACGTAGGTATCCAAGGCTTCCTCCCTTGTGTGTGTCACCGAGACATGGACAATCCGGTGACCAGAGTGGCTTATCCGGAACCTGTCATGGCCTGCCGTACGGTTTTTTTCGTGTCCGATCAGACGGGGGTGACGTCCGAAACCCTCGGACGCAGCCTGCTGACCCAATTCGAGGATCACGAGTTTAAACAAATTACTGTGCCATTTATCGACTCCATTGACAAGGCAACGGAAGTGGTCGGGCAGATCAACGCCGTCGCCCGATCGGAAGGCGTGCGCCCGATAATTTTCAGCACGCTGGTGCAGGATGAATTACGCGCGCCCTTTGCGAACGCGTCCGGCCTGTTTCTGGATTTCTTTGCAACGTTTCTGGTGCCGCTGGAGCTCGAATTGCAGGTCAAGCCATCACGCACGGTGGGACGCGCCCACGGTCTCACTGACATCTATGCCTACGACAAACGTATCGATGCTACCAACTATGCGCTGAATTACGATGATGGCGGGCGCGTGGGTGATTACGACAAGGCCGACATCATCCTCGTGGGCGTATCTCGTTCCGGTAAGACGCCCACCTGTCTGTATCTCGCGATGAGCTACGGTGTTTTCGCCGCGAATTACCCGCTGGCCGAAGATGAGCTGGAAGATGGCCGTCTGCCCGAGGTCATTGCCCCGTTCCGGGACAAGCTGTTCGGCCTGACGATCCAGCCGGCGCGGCTGCGGCAGATCCGGAAAGAACGCAGACCCACCGGGCGGTACGCATCGACGCAGCAGGTACGTTTCGAGCTGCGCGCGGCTGAAGCGATGTTCCGGCGGTATCAGATACCGTTCGTCGACACGACGCACGTATCCGTCGAAGAGATTGCCAGTACGATTCTGAATAGCACGGGGATCGAACGCCGGGTGCGCCCCTGAACGCACGCGCAGATCAGATGATCGCGGTTGGCGCGCTGAGTCCGGTAAATTTTTCGATGTGCGCGAGCTGCGCGGCGCGTGTTGCAATCGGCGCCAGGAACTCGGTCACGGGTTCCTGGTGTGTTGCTGGATCGGCCGCGAATCGTTCCAGGTAAACCCGCAGAGTAGCGCCACTCGTGCCGGTGCCGGACAACCGGTAGACGACGCGGCTGCCATCGCCGAAACCGATTCTGAAGCCCTGTTGACGCGACTCGCTGTTGTCCACCGGATCCGTGTAGCAGAACTCATCCGCGGTCTCGATCGAACCGTCGGCAACGCGCTGGCCAGGCAGGCCCGGCAGACTCTCGCGGAGGGCCTCCACCAGCGCCGTTGCCCGCGATGCATCCTCGATAAAGAAGTCCTGCCTCTGGTAGTAGTGACGCCCGAATTCGCGCCAGTGCGTTGCCACGATTTCGCCGACGGAACGATTCTCCGCGGCCAGCAAATTGAGCCAGAAAAGCACGGCCCACAAACCATCTTTCTCGCGCGTGTGGGATGAGCCCGTGCCGAAGCTCTCCTCGCCGCACAAGCCGATCATGTCGGCCTCGAGCAGATTACAGAAGAACCGCCAGCCGGTGGGCGTCTCGTAACAGGGGATACCGAGGCTCACGGCTACCGCATCCAGCGCCCGACTGGTTGGCATCGAGCGCGCCACGCCCGGCACGCCGTCTTTGTAACCCGGTAATTTGTTGGCGTGCGCCAGCATGACTGCAACGCTGTCGCCTGGGGAGATCATCAGACCCGGCCCGAGAATCATGTTCCGGTCGCCGTCACCATCCGAGGCAGCGATCAGGTCCGGCGCATTTGGCGACTGTGCCAGCTCCGCGAGATGGACGGCGTCCACCGGGTTCGGATCCGGATGGAAACCGCCGAAGTCGGGGAGGGGTTCGGCGTGCAGCACGGCGTCGGTCGGGGCACCCAGGCGACGACACAGGATCTCCAGCGCATACGGTCCGGTGACCGCATGCAACGCGTCGAAGCAGATGCGATGGCCCGCGCGGAGCCAGTCGGCCATGCGCTCGAAATCGAACAGCCGCTCCATCACGCCGGCGTAGTGCGCCGGCGAATCCACCACCTCGATCGCGAAGCTGCCGCATTCCTGCGTGCCCAGCCTGGACAGTTCCAGATTTGGCAAATCAGCAATGCGATAACTCGTGATGTCCTGCGACGCCGTGAAAATCGCCTCGGTGAGCGATTCAGGCGCCTGTCCACCGGTCGCGGTATTGAACTTGACGCCGAAATCTCCGTTTGGACCACCGGGGTTGTGGCTGGCCGTCAGCAATAAACCGCCCGCCGCCCGCCGTTCGCGAATCAGGTTTGATGCCGCTGGTGTCGACAGCAAGCCATCACGGCCGGTGATGATTTGTCCCACCCCGTGCGCCGCCGCCATGCGCGCGATCACCTGGATTGATTCACTGTTCAAATAGCGGCCGTCGCCGCCGACCACCAACGATGCGCCCGGCTCGATCGCGACCGTTCGAAATATGGCTTCGAGAAAGGTCTCCAGGTAATGCGGTTGCTGGAAGACCGTGACTTTCTTGCGCAATCCCGCGGTGCCCGGACGCTGATCATCGTACGGTTTACAGGCTATGGTCTGGATGTTTGCGTCTGTCGACATCGTCACGCCGGTTTTCGCTTGGTTGTTGATTATGTGATACAGATCGCGACAGGCAGACGGAAAAAACGCTGTGCTATATTCAAACCATGCTATCCGATAGCTACATAGTCCCGGAGGGATCGGTACAGCCGCGCAGTTTCGGCGGTTTGATGGTGCTCTACGAAAGCAATTTCATCAAACTGAATAATCTCACCGGTGGTCTCGATCAGTTACGTGGTCCGATCGTGTCGTATTGCCCGGCAGACTTTCCGTTGCAGTTGTGCGTGGACGAAGCCACGAAGTATACGCGAGTTCTGCGCCTGACCTATTTGATCGAAGACGGTGAAGCCTGTGTCGTCGATCCCGACTTGCGTCTCAGAGTATATCTCGATGCCCGCCTGGCCGAGGTGAGTGGCTGGGCCAGTCACCATCGTCACGGGGTATTGCTGAATCTGCGCCGCCGCTATGGCCGCGAGCTGGATCATCGCTGGTCCCGCAACATGATGCTTAGCAAGTGGCTGGACTATCTCGCGGACAACGGGCACAGCTTCCGCCTGCCCGTTCGCCAGGCTTCCGAGGCGGCTGCATTGCTTGACTGAGCGGCTCGCCGCATTAAGGCAAACTGCCAAGCGAATCACCTTTTCGGCCTGCGCCGAGCGCTAAGCTGCTGGAAACCATAGATCCGGGCTCAGCCCCGATGCAGCAAGCGATGGCGAGCACTCCGTCACAGGTTCATATTCACAGTGTCGATCCGGCCGATGGTTCGAAAGCCGAGGCCCAGGCCGATGATGCCCTGCTGAAGCTGTTCTGGAACCGGGCGGAGCTCAAGAAAGAATTTGCGCGCCTGCGGAACGAGCGGGCGACATTGCAGGACCGAATCCGGCACCAGGACGGCCAGCTCCTTCGGGTCCAGCAGCGACTGGAGCAGCTGGAGGGCCTGCTGGCAGATCCGGCCCAGGCGGTCCAGGTGGCGCTCTATTACCAGCTCCGCGCGCTGTGGTCATACGGCCAGCGGCGGGTTGCGCGCCTCGTCCGGGAGCAGACGCCGCGGGAACTGCAGCACGAGAAACTCGAATCACAGCAGAGTTTCCAGAGTCGCCAGCAGTCGGACCTGGCCGACATGGACGCGCGGCTAGCGACGCTCAGGTCGCGGCTGGATATCGCCGAGCACGAGCTGGCCATGGCGCGGCGCCGCTGTCACGGCTTCCGCGGTCTGCTGCGTCGCGAGCAGTCACGCATTGAACTGGCGAGCTGCGAACAGAACGTTGAAACGCTGACCGCCCAGCTACACCGGCAGCAAACCCTGCGGGACCTGCGCGCCGCGGAGAGTCTCACGCCCGAGTCGCAGCTGAGCGTGGC
>JAAUXY010006198.1_pt1 | contig 31988 bp, 33 predicted proteins | sample 7278121 | NCBI WGS metagenome assembly JAAUXY01 (sample SAMN14350117, study PRJNA611818) | marine sediment metagenome | isolation source: surface marine sediment (1.8m) | place: French Polynesia: Moorea | collected 2018-08
CTAGTACTCGGGCTTGAGGTCGGTGGCCTTCAGCTCCCGCTCGACCGCCCGCTTGATCAGGGCGGGCGCTGCCCAGGTCAGGATGCAGAACCCGAGCCAGAGCAGAAAGACGATCCAGACCGAGGCGCCGACCTGGCCCTGCCGGTAGGCGATGTTCATGGCCTGCAGCGAAACGTAGGCGGCGACCAGGATCATGACCTGGATGTTCTGCGAGCGGCGCTGCATCCAGGCCGCATAGGGCCACCAGAGCCGCAGCAGCGGCTGGCGTCGCGAGCGGATCCGGACCAGCAGGTCGACCGCACCTTCGTCCCGAGGGTCGCGCGACAGGGCCAGGGCACCCAAGTGCCGCGCCTGCTCGACATCGCCCTCGATGAGCAGCACGTCGCCGAGCAGGACGCAGGCGTCGATGTCCTCGGCGTCGAGGCCGAGGGCCTGCTCGGCGAGCTGCCGGGCGCTCTCGATCTCGTGGCGTTCCAGATGGATTGCGCCCTTGAACACCAGGGCCTCGACCCACTCGGGATCCAGCTCAAGCGCCCGGTCGACCCATGCCAGGGCCCCGGCGCTGTCCCGGCGCATGAGCAAGGCCCGCGCGAGACCCAGGGTGTTGCGCAGGTCCTCGGGGTCGATCTCCAAGGCCCTGCGAAAGCACCGCTCGGCGACCTGGGTATCCTGCTTGGCGAGGGCGACGATGCCGAGGGCGAAATGGCCGAGGCCGAGCTCCGGCGAGAGCCCGAGGGCGAGCCGGGCCTCGTGCTCGGCGGCGGCCAGACGCTTCTGTTCGTGCAGGCAGAGCGAAAGGAAAGCATGCGCCCCGGCGTGGTCCGGATCCTCGGACAGGGCCTGGCGCAGGCTTTCGACCGCGCCCTCGAGATCGCCGTGGCCGAGCTGACGCTGGGCCCTTTCGATCAGAACCCGCCCGGGGTCAAGAAAGGAAGAAACGCTCACCGAAAAGGGCTCCCAGGATGGGGGACAGCGTGTGGGCCGAGACGCCGACGACCGTGCTCACAACGATCACGAGGATCATCAGCAGGGCGCCCTTGCCGAGCCGGCCGCCGAAGTACCGGTAGAGCTCGAGGCTGCGCTCCTGGTCGATGTGGAGCAGGTAGCCGATCGTCACCTTCCAGCCGACCAGCAGGAGGCCGAGGTAGGGGAAGACTGCCGTCGGGATCGACGGCCGCAGGGACAGAAGCGCCAGCGCGCAGGCCAGGGATCCCAGGATCCCGATCGCGCCGATGGCGAGACCGCGCCGGCGGGTGGCGGAACCCAGGGCGCGGGCGTTGTAGAGGAACCACAGGACCCCCGGCAGGATCCCGGTCAGGACCAGGGTCAGCAGCGGCCAGAAGGGATTGACCGCGATCCAGCGTCCGCGGCCGAGGGCGGGCTCGTCAATAATGCGGTAGCCGTTGCCGCCCTCGGGGACGGCGAGTCCGGATCGTCTGAAAGGCATGCTTAGTCTCGGCTGCTGGCTGTGGTCATCTCGGACGGACTACGAATGACGAAAGCGGACACAAATCATCAGAACGACGAGCTCAAGCGGATCTTCCGTTTCTCCCATTCGATCATCATGCTCAAGGCCATGTGGCCGAAGGCGAAGTAGAGGCCGAGCGGGAAGAAGATCGCCGCCAGGCCGTACTTCCAGGTCAGCAGGCCGAGGCCTTCGAAGAGCCAGTCGAGGCTGGCGTAGATCATCAGCAGCGACAGCACGACGATGACCCTGAAGGCCGGTCCGAGGCGTTTCAACGCCTGTTCGCCCCGCCACCACAGGGCGAAGAGCGGGTTGCGCCTGGCCCGAATCAGGGCCATGAGCTCCAGGGCGCCGTCGTGGTCCGGGCTCTGGGTCAGCGCCAGGACGGCATGGTCCAGGGCCGCCTCGGTGTCGCCGCGGCGGCAGAGCACCTCGCCCATGACCAGGCAGGCGCTCAGGTGCTGCGGATTGACCTTGAGGGCCCGCATTGCGGTCTCCCAGGCCCGGTCGAGGTCGTTGCGCTCCAGAGCGATGTCGGCGGCCAGAGCCAGGGAATCCAGGTGCTGCGGATCGATCGCGAGGGCCTGGTCCAGCCACTGCAGGGCCCGCTTGGGCTTCATCCGCGCCTTCCAGAGCAGGGCCATGCCGAAGTAGCCCTCAGGGTCGCCGGCGTCCAGGTCGATGGCGGCGCGGAAGGCGCGCTCGGCGTTGCTCCAGTCGGTGCGCGCCATGGCCACCAGGCCGTCGATCCATTGGTGGAAGCTCTGCTCGGCGTCGAGCGTCAGCGCCGTGGCGATCGCGCGGCTGGCATCGTCGATCCGTTCCTGGTTCAGGCGGCAGAGGGCGAGCAGGGCGAAGGCGCGGGCGTTCTCGGGATCGCGGCCCAGGACCCGCTTCAAGCTCTCGACGGCGGCCGGGTAGCTGCCCTGGTGGAACTGGATCAGCGCCAGGTCGAGGTCTTGGTCGTTGCGCCGCCAGGACAAGGGTCAGGCCCCCCTGGACCGCAGGTCCGAGGACGGCGGCTCACATCTTGCCATGCTTGCGCAGGAACTCGAGGACGGCGTTGTACTGGCCGCCGTCGTTGGCATAGCGGGCGTAGTTGCGCGCCGTGGTCAGCCATTCCAGGGTGGTCGCCGCCGAGTCCTGCAAGGCCTCCTTCAGGAACTCGGCCTGGATCGGCACCTCGTGGCCGCTGTCGATCGAGCGCTCGATGGCGATGTCGCTCGCGGTCTCAACGATGTTCTTGAGGTCGGCGCCGGAATAGCCGCTGGTCGCCTTGGCGACGACCTCCAGGTCGACGCCGGGGACGACCGGCCGGTCTTGCAGCTCCAAGCCCAGGATCGCGGCCCGGGCCTCCCGGTCCGGCGGCGGCACGAAAAAGGTCCGGTCGAAGCGGCCGGGCCGGCGGAACGCCGGGTCCAGGGCCCAGGGCACGTTGGTCGCGCCCAGGACCAGGACGCCCTGGTTGTCCTGGTTGAAGCCGTCCATCTCGGACAGGAACTGGCTGACCACCTTGGCCGAGGTGCCCTCGTGGCTGTACTGGCGCTTGGCGCCGACCGCCTCGATCTCGTCGAAGAACAGCACCGCGGGCGCCTGCTGGCGCGCGGTGTCGAAGATGGCGTGCAGCTTGCGCTCCGACTCCCCGATGTACATGTCGAGGATGTCCGAGATCATGACGTTGAAGAACTTGGCGTTGCACTCGCCCGCCGTGGCCCGGGCGAGCAGCGTCTTGCCGCAGCCCGGCGGGCCGTAGAGCAGGATGCCGCCGCCGATGCGCTTGCGGAACTTCTGGAACAGCGAGGGTTTGAGGTAGGGGAGGATGATCTTGCGCCGGATTTCCTCCTTGACCCTGTCCAGGCCGTGGACGTTGGCGAAGGTGACATGCTCCTGCTCCGGCATCAGGGCCTTGTGCAGGTCCTCGGCCATGGTGTCGTCGTTGGAGATGACCCGCAGCTTCGGCCGGTCGTCCGCAACGGCCGGCTTGAAGGCCTTGAGCTGCGCGGCGAGATCGGGGTCCTCAAGCGCCGGGTTCTCTTGGACCGCCGATTGGTAATCGGCCTGGCCCTCATCCTCCCGGCCGAGCTCCAGGAGCGCCCGGGCCCGTTCCAGCCGCGCCTCGGCGCTGTCGTCGGTCAGGAAGGCCAGGGCCGTCTCAGGCAGGTCGGCGGCGATGCTGGCCCGCCCGGCCAGGAGCCGGTCCTCGGCCCGGTCCAGATCCTCGGGCCCGAGGGGCGCGAGCAGACTGTTGAGCTCCTCGCTGCGATCGGCATCGAGGTGAAGGCGAATCACCGAGAGGCGCAGGGCGATGTTGTCGGGGCTGGCGGCGAGCGCCGCGGTGAGGGAGTGAATCAGCTGAGCGTCCATTGCGGTCGCACCACCCGTTTCGATTGCGAGCTAAGGCCGATGAAGTGCCGCTAAATTGCAGTACTCGGCCGCAGTCTGCAAATCAAGATCGCAATCGGGGCGCAGGGACCCCTCAGCCGCCGCCGGGGACCCGCGGCTTTGCGCCGGGCCGCGCCTCGATCAGCTCGGCGATACAGCGCGGCAGGGCGAAGGCGCCCTGGTGCACCGCCGGGGTGTAATAGCGGGTCTCGATCCCGGACGCGGCGAAGCGTTGCTCCAAGGTCGCCGTTTCGGCTTTCAGGGCCGCGGCGGCCCGGGCGGCCAGGACGAAGACCATGTCGCCGCCGAAGAAGCTGGGCACGGCGACCCGGTAGCAGGCGGTCGCGGCGAAGCTGCGGCCCAGGGCGGTGAGCGGTCCGGCGAGGGACGCGGGCTCGGTGAAGGGAACCGCGTTCTGGGTGACCAGCAGACCATCCTCGGCCAGAAGCCCGGCGCAGTCGGCATAGAAGCTCTCGGTGAAGAGCACCTCGCCCGGCCCGACCGGATCGGTGGAGTCGATCAGGATCAGGTCGAAGGGCGCCCGCCGGCCCCTCTGCTCGGCGACCCAGGCGAGGCCGTCGGCGATCACCAGCTCCAGGCGCCGGTCCTCGAAGGCCTTGCCGCAGATTGCCTCGAGGTGAGTTCTGGAGAAGTCGATCACCGAGCGGTCGATCTCGACCAGGGTCGCCTCGCGGAGGCTGCCGTGCTTCAGCAGCTCCTCTAAGGCGCCGCCGTCGCCGCCGCCGACGATCAGTGCGCGCTCGACCGCGCCGTGTGCCAGGACCGGCACGTGGACCAGCATCTCGTGATAGAAGAACTCGTCGTTCTCGGTGGTCTGGACGATGCCGTCCAGGGCCAGGACCCGGCCGAAGAGCGGGTTCTCGAAGAGCAGCAGGTCCTGGTGCGGCGTCGTCTCCCGATGCAGCACCCGCTCGATGCGCAGCTGCAGGCGCCAGGCCCCTCCGTCGCGGTCGGCCTCTTCCGACCAGGCGGTCATGCGGTCACGCGGCCGCGCAGGATCTCCTCGACCTCGACCCGCCCGGCATCGAAGGCCCGTCGCAGGACCGGGACCGCCGCCCGGGGGTCCGCGGCGCCGCACATGAAGACGTCGAGCGCGGCGTAGTCGCGCTCGGGCCAGGTGTGGATGCTGATGTGGGATTCCGCCAGGACCGCCACGCCGGACACCCCGCCGTTCGGGGTGAAGTGGTGCAGATGGAGGTGCAGGAGCGTCGCCCCGGAGGCCTCGACGCAGGCGCGCAGGGTGCGGTCGACGTGATCGAGATCGTCAAGGCGCCCGGCGTCCCAGAGATCGACGATCAGGTGCGTGCCGGCGAAGCGCTGACCGTCGCGTTCCTGGAAGTAGTCCTTGCCTTCGGGGGAAGTCCCCGGTCCCTTGTCGTACTGCCTGCCCTGCGGTCGGGGTGTTCTTGGTTCGCGATCCAAGTCCGTCCCCAGTTGAGGGAGGGCTTTGCCTTGCAGCATCGCGCGCTCTCCAACAACCAGTAGATGGCCCAGATATCATCGGGGAACGGCGTTTATGGAGCCTTCGGCCTGGGAATTCAAGAAACGAATTGCCGCAAGCGCGACGCAAGCGGCCGTACCCCCAGAGGTTGCTTTCCTCGATGCCTCCCGCTGGGCCGACGTCCGGCCGATCGGGAGCCCTGTTCTCGGCGCCTTGTGCCGCCGTCACCTTGCGCCCTAGCTGCAGGGAAAAGCTTCGATCAGCGCAGCCCAGGTGATACTGGTCATTTGCTTGTCCCGAACTTCCGGATGCGCGCGCAGGTAGTCGAGGACGAGGTCGCGAACCTGGCCCTTCCGCAGGCCGTTCGGCAGGCAGAAGGCCCTGCTTGCGAGCGCGGACTTCAGGTCCTCCTCCAGCAAGAGCCCGTCGATCAGTTCGCCGGCGCCGGTGACGTATCCCGTGCAGTAGCCCTCGGTCCAGGATTCGGGACCGCTGCAGAGCTCCAGGAAATCTCGCCCGGTCTGGCCGCCGCGGGCGTCGGCGGGGAGCATCGCCAGGCATAAGCCGGCTGCGAGCAGGGCTGCGGGCCAGGCGGCTTTCAGCGGAACTTCTCGTGCTCGAAGGGTGGTTTCCCTTTCGGACATGGCGTCATCCGTCTCCTCAAGGGACCGGTATCGGACGGGGCTGGATGATGTTGTCGAGTTCCTGCAGCGGCCCCAACGGCTTGGTTTCGACTTTCTGTTCCCTGATCTTGGGCGTGCCTTCCCAGATCTTGTATTGGACCACGTCGTCCATCAGGACGATCACCGCGGAAAAGCGCCAGCCGGTGGTCATCGTTTCGCGCCTGAAGCCGAACAAGTCGAGGGCGACATTGCCTTCCCGCGATCGGTCGATGACGCTCGGCGTCACCTCGTAGCCCCAGCAGCGTTCGCGGGCTTCGAGACAGCGGCGCAGGTCTGGGTCCAAGGCCTGCATTTCGATCGACTCCCGCGGCAGGAAACGCTGAATCAGGTCGACGTAGGAGAGGACACGAACATTCGGTGTCTCCAGGGGATCGTAGCCGAGCGCCGTGAGCTCACCCCTTGTGGTCTGGGTCGGGACGACGGCATCGTAGGCGGTCTTGGCGTCCTCGAAGCTCTCCCAGGGGGACTCGGCGGTCTCAACGGTGGTCGGCAGGACGCTGCAGGCGGCTACGGTCGGCAGGGCGAGGATCAGCATCCAGAGGCCGCGGCGGCTCCCGCCCTTGGCCGTCGCCGGCAGGCCAAGGGCCCTTCCCGTAGGGCTTCCGGCGGTCACCGGAAGGCTTTCGACCATGGGCTGACTCAATCCTGACTCCCCGGGGAAAGCCCAAGTGCCGCTGCGCAAGCCGCGGCGCCGAGAAGGCGTGACTTGATGGCGGCGGCGAATGCCTTAGTCTCGGCGCAGAGCGGGGCGAGGGGCCATGATCGAGATCAACGATTTCCGGGACATACGCGACGGCGTGCGGGCGCTCTGCGCGCGCTTTCCCGGCAGCTACTGGCGTGCGCTGGACCGCGAGCGGCGCTATCCCGAGGACTTCGTCCAGGCGCTCACCGACGCCGGTTACCTGGCCTGCCTGATTCCCGAGGCCTACGGCGGCAGCGGCCTGCCGCTCGGCGCGGCGGCGGCGGTGCTGGAGGAGATCCACAAGGCCGGCTGCAACGGCGCGGCCTGCCACGCCCAGATGTACACCATGGGCACGGTCCTGAAGCACGGCAGCGAGGCCCAGAAGCAAGCCTACCTGCCGGAGATCGCCGCTGGCCGACTGCGCCTCCAGGCCTTCGGCGTGACCGAGCCAACCAGCGGCACGGACACCCTCTCCCTGCGCACGACGGCCGTTCGGGACGGCGACGGCTACGTGGTCAACGGCCAGAAGGTCTGGACCAGCCGGGCCGCGCACTCCGACCTCATGCTGCTGCTGGCGCGGACCACGCCGAAGGACAAGGTGACGAAGAAGGGCGAGGGTCTCTCGGTCTTCCTGGTCGATCTGCGCGCGGCCGAGGGTATCGAGATTCGCCCGATCCCGACCATGATCAACCACGCCACGGCCGAGGTTTTTCTTTCCGACGTCCGGGTGCCGGCGGAGTCCCTGATCGGCGAGGAAGGCCGGGGCTTCCGCTATATTCTCGACGGCATGAACGCCGAGCGCATCCTGATCGCCGCCGAGTGCCTGGGCGACGCCCGCTGGTTCGTCGAGACCGCGAGCGCCTATGCCAAGGAGCGCCAGGTCTTCGACCGGCCGATCGGCCAGAACCAGGGCGTGCAGTTCCCGATCGCCCGCGCCTTCGCCCAGACCGAGGCGGCGGAGCTGATGATCCGCAAGGCGGCCGCGCTCTTCGATGCCGGCGAGCCCTGCGGCAAGGAGGCCAACCTGGCCAAGCTGCTGGCCTCCGAGGCTTCCTGGGCGGCCGGCGAGGCCTGCCTGCAGTCCCACGGCGGCTTCGGCTTCGCCGAGGAGTACGACGTCGAGCGCAAGTGGCGCGAGACCCGGCTCTACCAGATCGCCCCGATCTCGACCAACCTGATCCTCTCCTACCTCGCCGAGCATGTCCTCGGCCTGCCGCGGTCGTACTAGTCGCCGTGACCGGCTCAGGGCTACCGAATACGACGCAAGAGAGGCGCGCCGAAAGGGCAGAACACCGCAGCTCGCCGAAAGCTCAGTCAATGCCTGACCTCACCGGTGCGATCCTGGTTTGTAAGCCGGTGGCAGGCCCCGGATGGCGAAGGCGGTATTAACTGCTCGCCAAATCGTCTTTGGTCAGGCAAAATATTCACTAACAGACGTCAATCTACCGGGTGTCGGATGCTGCCGAAACAAGGGTTTTCCGGTCAATCCTTTCAAAATTCGTTATCGGATTGGATCTTACCTATAATGCTTTTTGTCGCATTGTTCCCGCTTACTTTGAGCGGATTTGGTTATCAGATTTATGACAACCATTCGCTTGGCAGCGAAGCCGCCTATGATTACTGGCTGGCCAACGGGTTCCAATGGGGCACCGAAATCATACAAAATATAGGCCCTCTAGGATTCATTCATTTTCCTCTATCTTTCACGGGATTCCTTGACTACGAAAACGCTTTGGCGAATTTTGCCTTGAGCGGAGTTCTTGTCGCTCTCGTCATATATCTGTCTTTGCTTATACCAGATCGAGTCGCGAGGATTGTATTTCTGTCTATTTTTGCCTTGATGCAAATCCTAAAAAGACCGTATGGGTTTCCGATGCCAACAGAAGTTAATCACTATTTGTTGGTCTTATTTACCGCGTACACGCTTTTTTCCTCAAGCCGATACGTCGTCCTCATCCCTCTCGTTGTCTTGCTCGCGGCCATGTCTTTAGGAAAAGGCATGTTTCTTTTTATCGCACCAGTGATCGTTCTATTCTCAGCGTTTCACTATATATTGAGAAAAACGCTGTTTATGGGAATTACCACGTTGGCTACCTATATGCTGAGCGTTCTTGCTTTTTGGGTTATGTGCGACCAGCAGGTTTACAATATCCTGGACTTTGTTCTGGGGAGCTTTGCATTTTCCAGTGGCTATAGTGAAGCGTTGGCAAATCATGGTTCATCTTCAATATTAGCTGGACTCTGTCTTTTTTTGTCAACGCTCTTAATACTCTTAGTAATAGAAAAGAACCTTCACGCAGTAAGGAGTGTAAGCCGAACCGCCGTGGCGTCCGGGCTGATGCTCGGCCTCATAGAGATATATATTTTGTTTGCTGTGTGGAAGCACGCCATTGTTTCTGGTGACCGATACCATGTAGGTGTGCACTTATTCTTTGTTGGTGTTTGTCTTATTCTTTACATGTACATGCATCATAGTGGCTATTACGAGGAGTCTAAGACGCCAAGGGAAACGCCGGCCCAGCGCCGTATGACTTGGTTTACCAACTGTGTGGTGTTGTTGATGGCTCAGTTGCGCGACAGTTTCTACCGCAAAATGATCGGACGGCGCAGCGTGAGATTCTTCGACGGTATGATTCCATTGGCGGCAGCCACAAAAAACCTGTTGGAGAATGTCACTTGCCGAGCAAAGGACATTAGAGACAAGCTGAAGGTGATTTCACTTTCAGATTTTGGCCTCGGCGCTTTAAAGAGATGGGAAATAGTTCTTCTTGTAGTCGTCCTTCTTTTTTCGAAGGAGTTCTGGGGAGGGATACATTTTGTAGTTTTTTTGGAACGAGAAGTGGCAGTCTGGGGTGCCAAGTTGGAAGAAAAAGCTGCCCAAATGCAGATGCCTCGAATGAGAGAAATTGTCGAAAGAGAAAGCGTCGGATACTTTGGGGAGCTGCCCGCGCCGATGATGTACAACGAATTTTCTTATAGAGCATCGCCGTCAACCATTTCCTTTGCCGGTTGGAATCCCTGGCTAATTGAAAAGGATGCTGAATTCTTTCGTGACTCCAGCAAGGCGCCATCTTACCTTGTGTATGAGTTGTATAATGTTGCTGATCGCTCAATCGTAGCGCAATTTTCACCGTTGGATAGTCCAAGGGCGCAGATTGAGATTTTTCGACGGTATGATCCAGTTCGCGACAATCAAGGGAATCCGATCAATGAAATAGGCCGGCTGTTGTTAAAAAGGAGAGAAGCATTGTCAGAGTTAGAGTATGAGAATTTAGGAGAACGAACTTATATAATGGGTGAAAGAATCCAGGTGCCTGAAGAGACGGCGGATCCGATTCAGGCGATTATTCGTTTTCCGCCAAGCCTATTCACTAAATTCATTACCTTTGTATATAAAGCGCCCGGCTATTCTATTCAATATAGGCTCGACAATGGCTTTGTGGGCAATCGGAAGTTTACGCCAACAAAGGCAAGAGAGGGCTTCTTGATAGCGCCCCTCATCCTCGAGAACCGGGATTTGCTTTCCGCACTTTCTGCGTCGGAATGGAATAAGTACGTAGAGAATGACAATAGTTCTCTGCGACGGGTAACTGAGTTTCGGATTACCTGTGACAACAGTTCCATTGCATGTGCAGGAGAGATGGCAGTTCAATTTAGAGAAGTAGACGGGCTTGAATTTGGGCGAGACAGTAGCTACTAGCGGGCAGCTGACGAATTCCTCGCGTTGGTTTGTGCGATGTGGTTCCCACGGCTTTGGAGCTGCGGGGTCGCTTGGCCGCTTGACCCGGCTAAGGTTGCTCTCGATCTGTCGCCTGTTCGACCTTGCCATCGCGCCTCTTCACCCTCGGAGATCTTCCGGGCCCGGCTTGAGCGGCCGCTCAGGCCACCGCCGGCCCGGGCCGGGTGTCCTCCTGGTGCTGCATGACCGCTCTGGCGATGCGCTCCGTCCGCCACAACGGCGAGCTTGCGGGGCTTGGTCTCGAGCAGCGTGACCAGCAGGGCGCGCACCCGGTGCAGACCCGCCGCCGCATCCGCCGCGTCGTTCTTGTTCCGACGCAGGTAGGCCTTGGCGTAAGTCGGCGGAATCAGACGCACAGCTTGGCCAAAAGCACGAAGCTCGCGTCGCCAGCAATGCGACCTCGCACAGGCCTCCATACCGACAAGACACGGCTCAAGTCGGTCGACGTAAGCCAGAACCTGCGAGCGACGCAGACATCGACGAACCATGACCTCGTCAGTTCCCTCCACACCGGGCACCTGAAACACACGCTTCCCAAAATCCAGACCGATGATGCTAACCTTCTTCATGGATGGCTTCCCGACGTTGGAACCTTCGATAACCAACCTTGGCACACTGGTGCCGCAAGGCGGCCATCCACCCCATCAAGTCCGGCCATTCAGCGAGAATTGGGAACCGGTTGTCGAAGAGGACGAACGTGTGTCCTTAGACCTGAAGAGGATCGTGATCTTTGTGAGCGACCTGGACAAGCAGGCGGCCTACTACCGCGACCGCCTCGGCCTAACCGTGCTCGAAGAGCGCGAGGGCTGGGTCGAGTTCGACGCCGGCGGCTGCAGCATTGCCCTGCACCGGGGTAGGCGGAAGCCGCGCTTGGATTTCGTGACCACCGAGCCCCTGGATCAGGTTCGCGACGGCCTGACGATCAGGGGCGCCAAGCTGCAGGAGATCAAGCAGGATGCCCTTTGCCGCTACTGCCGCGGCAGGGATGCAGAGGGCAATCCCTTCCAGATCTCGACGGAGAAGAGATGACCGGCAAGCCCCTCGACGGCCTTCTCGTGGTCACCCTGGAGCAGGCGGTGGCGGCCCCGACCTGCTCGGTCCGGCTAGCCGACGCCGGGGCGCGGGTGATCAAGATCGAGCGGCCGGAGGGCGACTTCGCGCGGGGCTACGACCAGGTTGCCAAAGGCGAGAGCGCCTATTTCGTCTGGCTCAACCGCGGCAAGGAATCCATCGCCCTGGACCTCAAGCGACCCGGCGACCTGGCGCTGGCGCGGCGCATGATCGGCAAGGCCGACGTCTTCATCCAGAACTTGGCACCGGGCGCGGCGGCGCGGCTCGGTCTCGATCCCGAGGCGCTGCGCGCCGCGCATCCGCGGCTCGTCACCTGCTCGATCTCCGGCTACGGCGAGACCGGTCCCTACGCCGAGATGAAGGCCTACGACCTGCTGGTCCAGGCCGAGAGCGGCTTGGCGGCGATCACCGGTCGGCCCGAGGGGCCGGGGCGGGTGGGGGTCTCGGTCTGCGACATCGCCGCCGGCATGTACGCCCACGCGGCGGTGCTGGAGGCCCTGCTGGCTCGCGAGCGCAGCGGCGAGGGCCGAGCCATCGCGGTCTCGCTCTTCGACGCCCTGGCTGACTGGATGACCGTGCCCCTGCTGCACCACGACTACGGCGGCGCGGCGCCGGAGCGGGTCGGCCTCAATCATCCCTCGATCTCGCCCTACGGCGCCTACGCCTCGCGGGAGGGGCGGGAGGTGGTCATCTCGATCCAGAACCAGCGGGAATGGCGGCGGCTCTGCGCAGAGGTCTTGGAAAAGCCGTCGCTGGCCGAGGACCCCCGCTTCCACGACAACACGGCGCGAGTTCGGAACCGGGTGGCCCTGAACAAGGAAATCGATGCTGTTTTCGGCCGGTCGCCCTTCGACGAGCTGATCGGGCGCCTGCGGGCGGCCGGCATCGCCTACGGCGCGATCAACGGGGTGGCCGAGCTGTCGCGGCATCCGCAGTTGCGCCGCATCACGGTCGGGTCCCCAGTTGGCCCGCTCGAGGTGGTGGCGCCCCCGGCCCGGGTGACCGGTCGGGCCGCCGACTTCGGGCCGGTGCCCGCGCTCGACCAGCAGGGCGACGACCTGCGCAAGGAGTTCGCCGAATGACCGAGGCCTTGGAACGCTGGCGGGCCTGGCTCGGCCGCCGGGAGGAGACCCGGGACCTGCTCGACCTCAACCGGGCCCGGGCCCTGCAGGCCACCCTCGACCTCGATGAGCCACCGCTGGAGGCCGGCGATCCCCTGCCGCCGCTCTGGCACTGGCTCTACTTCTGGAGCGTCGCCCCGGCCTCGGCCATCGGCCCCGACGGCCACGCGGCACGCGGCGGCTTCCTGCCCGCGATCGAGCTGCCCCGACGCATGTGGGCGGGCAGCCGGGTCCGCTTCCCGGCGCCCCTGCCGCTGGGCGCCGAGGCGCGGCGCGAGTCCGAGATCATTGCCGTCGACTTCAAAGAGGGCCGCAGCGGTCACTTGGCCTTCGTCACCGTCCGGCACCGGGTTTCGGCCGCCGGCGTTCTGGCCATCGAGGAGGAGCACGACATCGCCTATCGCGCGGCAATACAGCCGGGCGAGGCGCCGCGTCTCGGCACGGCCGCGCCGGCCGATCCGCCCTGGCGGCGCGAAATCCGACCCGACCCGGTCCTGCTGTTCCGCTACTCCGCGTTGACCTTCAACGGCCACCGCATCCACTACGACCAGCCCTACGTGACCGGCGTCGAGAGCTATCCCGGCCTGATCGTCCACGGGCCCCTGCTCGCCACCCTGATGGTCGAACTCGCCCGCCGCTCGGCCGGCCGGAGCGTCGCCAGCTTCCAGTTCCGCGCCCTGCGCCCGATCTTCGACACCGCCCCCTTCACCGTCGCCGGCGCCCCCGAGGACGAGACCGGCGCCAAGGTCTGGGTCGCCGACCCCGAAGGCTTCCTGGCGATGGACGGCCGGGTCGGCTTCGGATAGGCGCGAGAGGCGCTTACCCCTTGATCTCCCGCAGGGCCTGGATCAGGCGGTCGATCTCGTCTTCGCTGTTGTAGTAGTGCACCGAGAGGCGCAGCAGGTCGGGGAGCCGGCGCTTCTCGGCGTCGATGCGGGTCGAGTCCGGGGTCGAGTGGGAGCTGTTGATACTCTGGGCGTGGAGGCGCCGGCGGACTTCGGCGGCCTCGATCCCGGGCAGGGCCGTGGTGACGATGCCGCACTTGCGCTGGCCGAGGTCGTAGACCGGCAGGCCGAGCTCCTCGTCCAGGCGCAGGCGCAGGTGGTGGGCCAGCTTGACCACCCGGTCCTCGATCGCCTCGAGGCCCCAGCCCAGGGCGTAGTCGACCGCGACGCCCAGGCCGATGACCGCGGCGTAGTTGAACTCCCAGTTCTCGAAGCGCCGGGCGTCGGGGCGCAGCTCGTAGCGCTCGCGCGCCACCCAGGCCGCCGAATGCAGGTCGGGCATCGGCGGCTCCAGGCGCTCCATCATCGCCCTGCGGACGTAGAGGAAACCGCTGCCGCGCGGCCCGCGCAGGTACTTGCGGCCGGTCACCGACAGCAGGTCGCAGCCCAGCTCCTCCACGTCGAGCGGCAGCTGGCCGGCCGACTGGCAGGCGTCGAGCAGGAAGGGGATGCCGGCCGCCCTGGCGACCCGGCCGATCTCGGGCGCCGGGTTGACCAGGCCGCCGTTGGTCGGGACGTGGGTGACCGCGATCAGCTTGACCCTGTCGTCGATCATGGTCTCCAGGGCCGCGACCGAAAGCTGGCCGCTCTCGTCGCTGGGCACGACCTCGACCACGACGCCGCGGTCCCTGGCCATCTTCAGGTAGGCGATGTAGTTGGCGGCGTATTCGGCCTCGGCGGTCAGGATGCGGTCGCCCGGCTTGAAGTCGAAGGCGTGGAAGGCCTGGTTCCAGGCGACCGTGGCGTTCTCTACCAGGGCCACCTCCTCCCTGGCACAGTTCATCAGCCTGGCGATGGCCGTGTAGGTGTTCGCCACCTTGTCGGCAGCGGCCGCGGCGGCCTCGTAGCCGCCCATCTCGCCCTCCAGGCGCAGGTGGTCGATCTGGGCGTCCAGGACCACCCGCGGCATCAGCGCCGCGCCGGCGTTGTTGAAGTGGGCGACCTTGGCGCAGCTCGGCGTCTCGGCGCGGGCCCGGGCGATATCGATGGCCATCGGTGTCCTTTCCTCGGCTCGGCGCCGCGGACTCTAGGGATCTCGGGGCGCGAAGCCAAGCCGCCGCGCGCGGGCTTGACCGCCGCCGCCGGCCGTGGCCTTTGATCCGTCGGGAGGGCGAGACCATGTCGGAGCGAGATCAAGAGGTCCTGGCGGCGGCGGCGCGCGGCGACGCGGCGGCCTTGGCGACGGCCCTGGAGGCCGGCGGCGACCCCAAGGTCCGGGACCGCTTCGGCGCCCCGGCCCTGGCCCTGGCGGCGGCCCGGGGCGAGCTCGACTGCGTCGAGCGCCTGCTGGAGGCCGGCGCCGAGGTCGGCAAGACCAGCGACGCCGGCAACTCGGCTCTGATGCTGGCCGCCGCGCGGGGCCACGTTGAGGTCATGCGGCGCCTGCTCGCTGCCGGCGCCGACCCCGAGCAGCGCAACAAGTGGGGCCTCGGCGCCGCCGACTGGGCGCAGTGGCCGACGAACGCCGCGGAGGTCGAGGCGCTGCTGCTGGAAAACCGGGCCGGCTAGGTCTTCGGCGAGGCGGAGGTCTGGGTACGGCGGACCTGCCAGACCCGCTGGCGCTCGGCGCGCCAGGCGCGCAGGACCTTGAAGCGGTAGCTGCCGCTAAACTCCGGCGTGGCGGAGTGGTAGCGGCCGATCGCCCGGGTCCAGGAGCGCAGCCGGCGCTGCAGGTCGCTGAGGAAGCTCGCCGCATAGCTGATGTTCCGGACCGGGTCGAAGGCGGCCTCCAGGTCCTCAAAGGCGTCGGGATGGTGCAGCAGGTTGACCTGCATGCAGCCGACGTCGATGGAGACCACGCCCTCGTCCTGAAGGCGCCTGACCTCGCGGATCGCGGCCTCCTTGCTCGGCAGGTAGCGGCCGCCCCGCTCGGAGGTGACGGTCCAGGGCCAGGGCAGGGTCTCGCCGCTGAGGTCGTGCCAGCGGCCGGACTCGACCTTGGCGATGGCGGTCAGCAGGAAGGGCGGCAGGCCGCGGGTCTTCTCGATCTCGTCAGCGTTCTCGGCGCAGAGCAGCCAGGCCTCGTCGCCCTGGTCCACGGTCACGCCGGCCCGGGCGGTGTCGATGGGAAGCGCGGCCAGGGCAAGGGCGAAGAGGCCGCCAAGGCCGCGCCGCAGGACGCCGCAGCGGCGGCAGTCACGGGCCGTCCCGGCCGTCGGTGCCCTCTGGGCCGAAGCGGACCTCTGGCTCGCAACACCGAGGCCCGCTGGAATCCTTCCGTCTCGCATGCCGTCCTGGCCCTCCGTTCGGATCTGGGTGAATCCTCCGTGAAGGCGACGAATTTTCCGTTAAGTGGAGATACTGAAAGGCGTACTTTTTTAGGGATTTATGGTTAACGGGTCGGCAGAGTCCCGTCGCCCTCGCCCAAGGGCAGCTGCAGGACCACGCTATCGACCCAGCGGCCGAGCTTGAAGCCGACCGAGGCGATGGTCCCGACCTCGCGGAAGCCCAGCGCCTTGTGGAGCCCAATCGAGGGCAGGTTCGCGCTGTCCCCGATGACCGCGATCATCTGGCGGTAGCCGGCCGCCGTGCAGGCCTCTATCAGGGCCGCCAGCAGCAGCCGGCCGAAGCCCCGGCGCTCGAAGCCGGGCCGGAGGTAGACCGAATCCTCGACCGAGAAGCGGTAGGCCGGCCGGGGCCGGTAGGGCCGGGCGTAGGCGAAGCCGGCGATCCCTTCCAGGGTCTCGACGACCAGGAAGGGCAGGCCCAGGCGCCGGGTCTCGGCGAAGCGGCGGCCGATCTCCTCAAGGTTCGGCGGCTCCTCCTCGAAGGAGGCTAGGCCGTGCAGGACGTGGTAGGCGTAGATCTCCCGGACGCCGGCCAGATCGGCCGAGGTGGCGTCGCGCGGCCCGGCGGGCTCCGGCGCCCGGCTCACCGCCGGAGCCTACAGCACGATGATATGAGATCGAACCGACCTCATATCATCGTGCTCTAAACTGTTGAAGTAGAGCGAAATTCAGATTTGAAGTCCATTCGACTTCAAATCATCCCGCTCTAGCGCCGGGCTGCCGGATCGAGGCGGACGGCCCCCAGGGCGGAGACCACCTGGCGCATGCGCTGGCTCAGGACCGGCAGGTGGCTGCCGCGCTCGATCCGGCGCTCGTTCATGTAGAGGGCGCGGTTGATCTCGATCTGCAGGGCGTGGACCCCGGCCTCGGGCCGGCCGTAGTGGTCGGTCACGTAGCCGCCCGAATAGGGCTTGTTGCGGGTCACCACGTAGCCGAAGTCGCCCAGGACCTGCTCCGCCGCCTCCAGGATCGCCGGCGCGCAGGAGCGGCCGTAGCGGTCGCCGAGGACGAAGTCGACCCGCCGGTTGCCGGGATCGCGGTCCATCGGGCCGCCGATCGAGGGCATGGAATGGCAGTCGATGAGGACGCAGTAGCCGAAGCGGGTCCGGGTCTCCTCGATCAGGTCGCGTAGGGCCTGGTGGTAGGGCCAATAATAGCTGCGCAGCCGGAACAGGGCCTCGGCGAAGGTCAGCTTCTGGCGGTAGATGTTGGCGCCGTTGGCCACGGTCCGGGCGATGGTCCCGAGGCCGGCCGCGACCCGGGGCGAGCGGGTGTTGGCGTAGTCCGGCAGCGGGTCGACGAACATCGCCGGGTCGAGCTCGAAGGCCTCCCGGTTGGCGTCGATATAGGCCCGCGGGAAGAGCGCCCGCAGCAGCGGAGCCCCAAGCTGGGGGGCGCCTGAGAAGATCTCGTCGACGAAGCTGTCCTCGGACATCCTGAGCGCCAGCGGGTCAAGCCTGGAGGCGGCCACGAAGGCGGCCGGATAGTCGGCGCCGCTGTGGGGCGAGGCGAAGACCAGGGGCTTGGACTGGGTCTCCGGGGCCAGGATCTCGTAGGCCGGGCCGAGGCTGTCCGTCCTGGTCCGGGCGAGGGCTGCGTGGGCGTCCATCATTGCCTCTAGAGTTAATCGATAGGAGGCGCCCTGTCACCGGGCTTTCTTGGTTAAATCGGCCTGCAAGGCGCATGCCGTTACAAGGGCTTGCAGATGCCCCCTTCCTCTTTCGCCGGCCTGGGGTATAGTCCGGCTTGGGGAGGGCCCCGGACGGCCCAGCGAGACAGGACGAGATGAGCACTTTGGGACCAGGAATGGCACGCATTCTCTTGGCTGAGGACGACGATGTCATGCGTCAGTTCCTGGCCAAGGCGCTGCAGCGCGCGGGCTACGAGGTCGAGGCCTTCGGCAACGGCCTGGACGCCTTCGATGCGGTCAGCCGCAAGTGCTACGATCTGCTGCTGGCCGACGTGGTCATGCCGGGGCTCGACGGGATCGAGCTGGCCCGCCGGGCCGCCAAGGAGCAGCCGGGCCTCAAGGTCATGTTCATCACCGGCTTCGCCGCCGTGGCGCTCAAGGCCAAGGAGCAGACCCCCAAGGGCACCCGCGTCCTCTCCAAACCCTTCCACCTGCGCGACCTGGTCAACCAGGTCGACCGCATGCTGGCCGCCTGAGCGGGCCGGCCCGACAGCCCCTCATCGCCGAGCGGACCGGAGCGCGCCTTTTCCCGCGCCGCGGGACTTGCCAAAGAGGCCGCAGCGGTGCTATTTCCGGCCACCCCTCGCAAGGGTCCCGCCGTCACCGGTTCAAGGGCGCGTAGCTCAGCGGGAGAGCACTACGTTGACATCGTAGGGGTCGCTGGTTCAATCCCAGCCGCGCCCACCATTTCAATCAGTTACTTACCAGCCGCCGCAGGGATCAGCCGGTCGAGCTCTTGAACGCAACTTGAAAGCAAAAGCTCGAAGTAGGCGTCAATCCCGGCTGTGGCGGCTCCCATCCGGTTGGGTTCGACCTTGACCTAGGACAGGCTTCGGCTTGGTGCCGCGTCGTCATGCCTGAGAGGTTGGAACCGCGGGCTGCCGAGCGCCGCCGCCGCGGCCCTGACGCTTGCTTTGACGGCCGAGGGGTCGGCAAAGACCCGGCCTGAAGCGCCCTTCGTCGCGGGGGAAGGGCGTGAGTAATGACAGCGGGGGGAGAGTACAGGCTCTCCCCGCTGTTGGAAACGACGCGTCCGTCAGCTGATCGTGATCTTCCGCGGCTTCGCTTCCTCGGCCTTCGGAAGGGTCAGCGTGAGCACGCCGTCATCGATGTCGGCGGAGATCTTCTCCCGATCGACCTTAGCTGGGAGGCCGAACTTCCGGCTGTAGTGGCCGACGTTGTATTCGGTGTAAACCGGCTGCATCTCCGCATAGTCGGAGAAGTCGATCCGCCCTTCCACCTTCAGAACGTCGTTCTCGATCTCAATGCTCACGTTGTCTTTGGTGACACCCGCCATCTCCATCACGACGGTGAGCGCGTTCTCCGTTTCGAAAATGTCCGTGTAGGGCACATAGTACCGTGCCGGAACCGTCATCTCCTCCTTCTCGACCAGTTCCTTCTTTTCTTGGACTTCCAGGGATCTCCTGTCTGTTTCGGTCATCGCTTCTACTCCATGTCACGCCGAGGCTTCCGTTGCGACGTCACCTGACGGTGATGGACTTGGGCTTGTCGCGCTCTGCGCGCGGCAGGAAGAGCGCCAGAACACCGTCGCGGTACTCGGCCTTGACGCGGTCTGCATCGACCTCAACCGGGATCGCGACCGTGCGGTCGAAGGCTCCCGAGATCCGCTCGCGGCGATGGAGGCTTACGCCCTCGCCATAGTCGATGGACTTCCGGCCTGCGATGCGGATCCGGTCACCATGGACCCTGATGTCAACGTCCTCGCGACGAATGCCCGGCAGCTCGGTGAGAATCACGAAGTCGTCGCCCTGACGAAAGACATTCAGCGGCGGATAGCCTCCCCTGCCGCTCGGCCCGCGAGCGAGCCAGTCGCTGGCGCGAAAGGCATCGAGGCTTCGTTGCAGGTTGAACAGCGTCTCGAAGGGATCGGGAAAAAGCCGTGCCATGGCTACACATCCTTTCAGCAAGCAACGTGTAACGGGTCTGGCCGACCAGGGGTCCAGCCAAGTTTGGCACTCTCAAGATGAGAGTGCCAGCCCTCGCTGGCGACTTGGGCAATCTGCCGGGTCTTTTCAAGGTGTCGGACCATCGCAGAATGCCGGTCGTGCCATGGTCCGCTTGAGGCCCCGAGACCGGGCCGATGGTGATCTCTCCAAAGATCTCAGTCAGGAGATGTCCGCGACGGTGACGCTCACGAAGACCTCGCGGCCTTGTCGCCGGACCGTCAGCTCCGCCGGGTTACCGACCCCGATCGCTTCCAGCTCGGCGGCGAACTCTGCAATCGTCCTCACGGGTTTCCCGTTGACGTGCGTGATCACGTCGCCGATGGCCCCGCTCTGTGGATCGATTCCGCGGAGACCGGCGGTCGCGGCGCTGCCGTCTTGAAGGACATCGACGACGATGATGCCGTCGATGCCTGCTCTCGCGGCCGCCTCTTCCGAGGCGGCCGATATGCCGATGCCTGGACGTGGGGCTTTGCCGGTCGCGATGAGTTGGGGCACGATCCGGTTGACGATGTCGACCGGAACAGCGAAGCCGATCCCGGCCGAAGCCCCGGACCCGGAGATGATGGCCGTGTTCACGCCGATCAGCCGTCCGGCGGAATCGAGAAGCGGACCGCCGGAATTGCCCGGGTTGATGGCGGCATCGGTCTGTATGACGCCTCTGATCTCACGTCCGGTTTCGGTGGGCAATCGACGGTCGAGGGCGCTGATGATTCCAGTGGTCAGCGTCCTGCTCAGGCCATAGGGGTTGCCGATCGCGAAGACCGCCTGTCCCGTCTGCAGATCGCCGGACGTGCCCACCGGGATCGGCTGCAGGCTCGAGAAGCGGGAACGCAGCCGCAACACCGCGAGATCGTAGTCCGGCGCCGTACCGACGATCTTGGCCGGGATCGCCTCGCCGCTGTCCAGCTTCACGGCCACCTCCGAGGCGCCGTCCACGACGTGAAAGTTGGTGACCACATGGCCGGCGCCGTCCCAGACGAAGCCGGAGCCGGTTCCCGTCTGACCTTGCGGTCGGCGGGCGAAGGGCTCCAGGAGCCTGACCCGGGAGAAGATGTAAACCACCGAAGGAGACACGCTTTCGAAGAGCTCGATGTTCACCTTCTCGAACTCGGCGAGATCGCCTCTCGGCGTAATCGCCCGAGGCGCATCTGCGACCAGGAAGAGGTCTCGGTAGATGGAAATGCCGACCCATAGACTGAGCAGCATCAAAGCCCAGATAGAAACCAGCCTGACGAAACGCTGCGTCACGAACGCCTCCAGACATCGATATGAAGACGGTCTTGCCGCCTCGCGACAGTATAGTGGACTCCTGCACAAGGGTCGCCAAAAGGACGGCGCCGGCGGTGCCTTGGCTGTTCCCCAGCTATCGGTAGCCGAACTGTTCTGGCAGGAACAGCACCAGGTCCGGCAGGAAGGTGATGGCCAAGAGGGCGGCGATCAGGACGGCGAGGAAGGGCAAGATCTCGCGGATGATGGCCTTGAGCGGGATCCCGGTCGTGGCGTTGATCACGAAGAGCAGGACGCCGTAGGGCGGGGTTATCAGGCCGATCATGGCGTTGACCACCACCACGACGCCGAAGTGCACCAGGTCGATCCCCAGCTCCCGGCAGGTCGGGATGAACAGCGGGACGATGACCAGGAGGATGGTCGTGGCGTCGAGGACGCAGCCGATCACCAGGACGATCAGGTTGACCATCAGCAGGAAGAGGACCGGCGAGAGCTCGACCCCTTTCAGGGCGTCGGCCAGGGCGTTGGGGATGTTCTCGCTGGCGACGATGAAGTTGAAGATCAGCGCGCCGCCGATCACCAGGCCGACCGCGGCGGAGGAGCGGGCGCTGGCCGAGAAGATCTGGTAGAGCGCGCCCAGGGACAGCGCCCGGTAGAACAGGCCGGCCAGGAGCAGGGCGTAGAAGGCGGCCACCGCCGCCGCCTCGGTCGGCGTGGTGACGCCGCCGTAGATCCCGGTCAGCAGGATGACCGGCATCAGCAGCGCCGGGAAGGCGGTCAGGGTCAGCCCGGGCAGGCGCGACAGGGGCACCGGTTCCTCGATCGCCATGCCGCGGCGGGCCGCGATCCTGGCGTTCATGGCCATCAGGACCGCGCCCATCAGCAGTCCGGGAAGGATCCCGCCGAGGAAGAGGTAGCCGATCGAGCTGTCCGAGACCAGGGCGTAGAGCACCATGGGAATGGAGGGCGGGATGATCGGGCCGATGGTCGCCGAGGCGGCGGTGATCGCGGCGGCGTAGCCGGGGCTGTAGCGGCCGTCCTTGGTCATCATCTCGATGATGATCTTGCCGATCCCCGCGGCGTCGGCGATTGCCGAGCCGGACATGCCGGAGAAGATCAGGCTGGCGACCACGTTGACGTGGCCGAGCCCGCCGCGGAACCGGCCGACCAGCGCGACGCAGAAGTTCAGCAGGCGGTCGGAGATCGTGCCCGCGTTCATGATGTTGGCGGCGACGATGAACAGCGGCACGGCCAGCAGGATGAAGCTGGTGAAGAGCCCCTGCAGGGCCTGTTCGGAGGCCAGCCCGAGATCCTGTCCGGTGACCGCGAGGTAGGCGATCGCGGCGACGATCATGGAGAGTGCGATCGGCGCCCCGATCGCGGCCAGACCGAAGAGCAGCGCCAGGCAGGCCAGGAAGGCGAAGCTCACCGGGATCGGTCCGGATCCGCCGGCGCTTCCGCTGCCTCGCCCGAAGACAGACGACCGAGCGCACGCAGTCCGTAGCGGACCAGAACGCCGGCGCTGAAGATCAGGTAGCAGGCGAAGACGTAGTCCAGCCGGACCCCAAGGCTGGAACTGGACTCGATCCTCATGAAGGCGATGAAGTCGAAGGTCGCCGGCAGGGCGGCGGCGAAGGCGACGACGATGACCAGCGCCGAGACGATGGCGAAGACGCGCCGGAGCGGCGGCGCCGCGGCGGCATAGAGGATGTCGAACTTCACGTGGTCCCGGTCATCGAGCAGGAATCCGGCGCACCAGAAGACCAGCCAAAGCCAGGTCAGAAGACAGGCCTCGAGAGTCCAGGTCAGCGGCGCGCCGACGACGTAGCGGAACAGGATCTGCAGGATGAAGGAGACGAACATCGCGGCCAACAATGCCACCGCGACGTTGTCGGCCCGGTCCTTCAGCCAGGCGATGCCGCGCCGCCAGGCGCTGCGCCCCCTCACGGTGCCGCCGGCCCGCTACTTGACGGCGTTGATCCGCTCGAGCAGGCCTTCGGGCCAGTCCTTGGAGAAGTCAGACTCCTGGTACATCTTCTGGGCCCGGGTCCGGAAGGCCTCGACGTCGGGCGTGTAGACCTTGAGGCCCTCGCCCTTGAAGAACTCGACCAGTTGGGCCTCGTTCTCCAGGATGGTCTTGGTGATCTCCGCCGAGGCCGTCCTGGCCGAGTCCATCACCACCGTCTGCTGCTCTGGCGTCAGGCCGTCCCAGACCTTCTTGGAGAAGGCGAGGAAGTTCATGTCGACCAGATGGCTGGTCAGGATGATCTGGTCGGTGACCTCGTAGAACTTGCGGTCCTTGTCGGTCGGAAGCGGGTTGTCCTGGCCGTCGATCGCGCCGGTCTGCAGGCCGGTGTAGACCTCGGTGAAGGCCATGGGCGTCGGGTTGGCGCCCAGCGCCTTGCCCAGGAACTGCCAGGCATCGGTGCCCGGCATGCGCAGCTTCACGCCTTCGAGGTCCTCCGGGGTCATGATCTTCTTGTCGCCGCGGAGGTTGAGCTGGCGGGTGCCGAAGTACATCACCGACAGCAGCTTAACGCCCAGCCTATCCTCGGCCAGCTGGTACATCTCCCGGCCGATGTCGCCGTCGAAGACCTTTCGCTGGTGCTCGGCGTCGCGCATCAGGTAGCCGGCGGTGAAGATCGACCATTCCGGGATCAGCTTGGCCAGCTCCTGAGCCGAGGTGATCGACATCTCGAGGTTGCCGCGGGCGATGGCGACGAGCTCGGTGCCCTGCTTGAACAGCGAGTCGTTGTAGTGCGGCTCGTAGACGGCGAAGTCGCTGACGCCCTCCGCGAAGGTCGTCGCCAGGCCGACCGACCTGAAGTCCGTCTCCGAGGCCGGGGTCGACATGCGCAGGCGGATCTTGTCCTGCGCCGACGCCGGGGTGACCGCCGAGACCGCCATCGCGGCGGCCAGCGCAAAGGCCGAGGCTTTCAGGAACTTCATGCTTCTCCTCCCAGTCTTTCTCGTTTCGCGCAACCTTATCGGAGTTCCCGAAGCCCAACAATTCTCTGGACTCCCGACTCTTTGCCACGATCAATGATCGGATGAAAAAGACTGAAGTGCTGATGCTGAAAGGCATGGGTCTTGGTGGGTGAAGCGCCCGGGTTCGGCCTGTCCGTCGCGCTGGCGACTCCCTTCCGGTCCGACGGGTCGCTCGACCGGGAAGGGCTATTCGACCACGCCCTGTGGTGTCTCGACCAGGGCTGCCAAAGCGTCACCCTGTTCGGCACCACCGGCGAGGGACCCTCGCTCTCGCTCGCCGAGCGCGCCGCGGTGCTGGCCGATTTCGAGGGCGCCGGCGTCTCGGGGCAGAGGCTGGTCGTCGCCGTGATCACCAACGCGGTCGGCGACGCGGTGGCGCAGGCCCGGCAAGCCTACGCCCGCGGCGCGCAGCATGTGCTCCTCGCCCCGCCGTTCTATTTCAAGCCGGTGACGGAGGACGGCGTCCGCGACTGGTACGGCGCGGTCGCTGGCGGCTTGGGCGCAGAGGCCCGCGGCATCCTGCTCTACAACATCCCGTCGCTGACCGGCACCTGCCTCACGGTCGACCTGATCTCGCGGCTGCGATCCGCCCTGGGCTCGGCAATCGCGGGGGTCAAGGATTCCTCCTGCGACTGGCGCTATACCATGCCCCTGCTGCGGGCCCATGGCGACCTGGCGGTTCTGGTCGGCGATGAACGGAGCCTGGCCGCGGCGGTCCGGCTCGGAGCGGCGGGCAGCATTTGCGGCCTCGCCAACATCTTCCCGCAGGCCGTGGCGGGCCTTCTCGAAGGGCAGGACGATCCTTTCGTAGAGGGCGTGGCGGGACTCATCGACGGCCGTCCGGTGGTGCCCGCGATCAAATCGCTCCTGGCGAGCGAGACCGGCAAGGAGGCCTGGAAGACAGTTCGGGCACCGCTCGATCCGCTGCCTGCCGAGGACAGCCAGGCGCTGGTCGAAGGCTTGAAGACCTTGAAGCGGGATCGGCCCATCTGACTGGCCGACAGATGAGAGAGCACATTTGGAAAAGCTCTGCGATCGGGCCCTTGGGATAAGGCGGCCCAACGGGTTCAGTAGAGCTTCCCGGCGCGGCGGCGCTCGGCTCGATGGCTGCGGATTCCGCAAGCTGCCCGCGGCGCCGACTTTGACCCAGATTAAGGGCAGGACGGGAAATCTGGTCTTTTCTGGTTGGCGCATGCTGTCGAGGCCGCGCGATGAGCCTTTCACGTTGCTTGCTGGTGATCCTGATCCTCGCCCTGTCCCAGGGGGCGGCAGCGGCCCGTGGCGGTGAAGCCGGCGAGGGTCTGTGGCACGGCCGCGACGCGCAGGGCGGCCTCCGGATCAAGCTCTACTTCTTCCACTCGGAGACCTGCCCCCACTGTGCGCGGGCCGAACCCTTTATCGACGACCTGGCGAAACGCCATCCCTGGCTCGATTTGGACTCCCGCGAGGTTACCCGCTCGGCCGCGAACCTCGAGCTTTTCGGCCTGCTCGCGGCCAAGACCGGCGAGGCGATCCGGGGCGTGCCCGCCTTCTTCATCTGCGGAGAGATGATCGTCGGTTTCGATAGCGCCGCGGGCATGGGCCGCATCCTCGAAAGACAAGTGGTCGACTGCCATGCGCGCCTGGTCGCGGATGAACCCCTTCCCAGCACCGAGCCACCGCCGGAGGCCCGAGTCGACGTTCCCCTGCTTGGCGCGTTGGATCCGGGGGCGCTCTCGCTCCCGGCCCTCACCCTGGTGCTGGCCGGCCTGGACGCCTTCAACCCCTGCGCCTTTTTCGTGCTGCTGTTCCTGCTCAGCCTTCTGGTCCACGCCCGAAGCCGCGCCCGCATGGCCCTGGTCGGCGGCATCTTCGTCCTCTTCTCGGGCCTGCTCTACTTCGTCTTCATGGCCGCTTGGCTGAACCTCTTCCTGGTGCTCGAGCGGGGCCGTCTCGTGGTCCTGGCCGCGGGACTGGTCGCCGTCGTGCTGGGCCTCATCAACATCAAGGATTTCGTCAGCTTTCGCAAAGGGCTGTCCCTGTCGATCCCGGAGCGGGCCAAGCCGGGCCTCTTTGCCCGGATGCGCGGGCTGGTCTCGGCGGAGAGTCTGCCCGCGCTCCTGACCGGAACCATTGTGCTGGCCGTCGCTGCCAACACCTACGAGCTTCTCTGCACCAGCGGCCTGCCGATGGTCTATACCCGGGTCCTGACCCTGGCCCAGCTGCCGGCCACGACCTACTACCTCTACCTCGCGGCCTACAACGTGATCTACATGATCCCGCTGACGGTGATCGTGGTCGTCTTCACCGTGACCCTCGGGGCGAGGAAGCTGACCGAGGGCCAGGGCCGCGCGCTCAAGCTGCTCTCCGGCCTGATGATGCTGGGCCTCGGTGTCGTCCTCCTGGCCGCGCCCGCGCTGCTCGACAACCTGCTAACCACGATCCTGCTCCTGGCCGCCGCGCTCGCGCTGACCCTGGCTGCCGTTGTCGCCGACCGCGTCTGGCACCGGCGTCACGCCGGCCCCTGACGCATCGGGTCGAGAGCAGCGAGGACGGCGTCGCCGAAGGGATCTTCGGCTCCGGCGAGCGCGTCGATCAGGCGCTCTGCCGCCGCTACGACGGGTGGCGAGAGGGCGCTGCCGAAACCGAAGTTGGCGCCGGCGATGCCGATGACGACCAGGCGCCGCGGCAGGCGCCCAAGGGTCCGGCCGAGCGCGACGGCTTCCGGCAGGCCCAGCCGATGGGTGGAGTGCACGAAGCCCGCGCGCCGAAAGGCCGGGTCGTCGAGGTCGGTGAAGACGGGCAGGCGGCCCGGCGCTTCGCCTCCGGAGATGGCGTCGATGACGATGCAGGCGGGCCGGGCCTCCCAGAGGTCCAGCAAGCCGCTGCCGTCGCCTTCGTGCGTCACCGCCGGCAGGCCGCGTCGTTTGAGAGCGCCGGCGACGTAGGGCCCGACGCCGTCGTCCCGGCGTTCGCTGTGGCCGACGCCGATGATGATCCCGCTGTCAGGCGCGCTCGACATCCAGCTTCAGGAAATGCGTCGCGCAGGAGATGCAGGGATCGTAGTTGCGGATCGCCTGCTCGCAGCGCCACTGCAGGGCCTCGTCGTCGAGGTCGTGGAAGCGCTCGACCGTGCCGACCAGGTCAAGCTCGATCTGGCGCTGGTTCTGCGAGGTCGGCGGCACGATGGTGGCGGCGCGGATGGCGCCGTCCTCGGCGACCTCGTAGCGGTGGTAGCAGATGCCCCGCGGCGCCTCGGTGATGCCGTGGCCGGTCCCGGCGCGTAGCGGGCCCTCGACGAAGCTAGGCGCGGGCGGCGCGTAGGCGCGGGCAAGGCGGGCGGCTTCCCGGAAGGCGTAGATCACCTCGACCTGGCGGGCGAGCAGGCTCTTGAAGGGATTGCGGCAGCCCGGCGCGAGTCCGGCCTTCTCGGCCAGGGCAAGGATGTCGGCGGGCAGGCGGTCCGAATTCAGGTTGAAGCGCGCCAGCGGGCCGACGAGGTAAGGTTCGCCGTCGAGGGTTGCGCCCTGCAGGGCGTTGGAGTGCGGGACCTGGTGCTCTTCGAAGTGCTCGGAGAAAGCCTCGACGCCGATGTCGAGGCCGGCCGAGGAGACGATGCGCCCCTCAGCGATGGGATAGTCGGTCTCGTGGTGCAGGGCGACGAAGAGGTAGTCCATCTCCAGGTCGGGGAAGTCGAAGCCGGAAAAGGCCTCCAGCGCCGCGATGGAGAGCGCCTCGCCACGCTCCAGCTCGGGGATCAGGGCCTGCACCGCCTCGGCCTCGGGGGCGCGGTAGAAGCCGCCGACCCGGGTGTTGACCGGGTGCACGCTGCGACCGCCGATCACTTCCATTAGCCGGTTGCCAGTCTTTTTCGCCGCCAGGCCGTGCTCGACCAGGCTGCGGTTCGATTGGGCGAGCTGGATCGAGTCCTCCAGGCCGAGGAAGTCCGGCGCGTGCAGCAGATGGGTGTGCAGCACGTGGCTCTGGATCCATTCGCCGCAGTAGATCAGCCGGCGCAGGTCGGCGATGGGCCGCGGGATCTGCCAGCCGAGGGCGTCCTCCATGGCCTGGCTCGCGCCCATGATGTAGGCGATGGGGCAGATGCCGCAGATCCGCGAGGTCACGTCCGGGGCGTCCCGGAAGGAGCGGCCGCGCAGCAAGCCCTCGAAGTAGCGCGGCGGCTCGAAGATGCTGAACTCCGAGCTGACGACCTTGTCGCCCTCAAGCCGGACCTTGAAGCGTCCCTCGCCCTCGACCCGGGCGAGGGCTTCGACCTGGATGGTGCGGGTGCTATCGCTCATGACGGCGCCTTTCCTTCGCGAAGGCGGGGGCGCCGGCAGCGAAGCCGCCGAAGAGGTCGCGGATCGTCCGCCGCTCGGTCCCCAGCGCGGCGAGCTCGGCCGCCAGCGCTTCGGTGTTGGCGCCCTCCTTGGGGCCGAAGCAACCGTAGCAGCCGCGTCCGACCTTGGGACAGAGGTTGCCGCAGCCGCCCCGGGTGACCGGCCCCAGGCAGGGGACGCCCTTGGTCACCATGACGCAGGCCGTGCCGGCCAGCTTGCACTCGGCGCACTGGCTGTAGTCCGGGATCGTCGGCTTGCGGCCCTTGAGCAGGGCGGAGATCGCCTCGAGCAGCTGGCGCTTGTCGATCGGGCAGCCCCGCAGCTCGTAGTCGACCTTCACGTGGTCGGCGATCGGCGTCGAGGTCGCCAGCGCATCGATGAACTGCGGGCTCGGGTAGACCGATGCCCTGAGCGCGTCATGGTCGAGGCTGTTGCGCAGCGCCTGGATCCCGCCGGCCGTGGCACAGGCGCCGATCGTGATCAGAAGCTCGCTGTCGCGGCGGATCTCTTGGATGCGCTCAACCTCGTGCGCGGTCGAGACCGAGCCCTCGACCAGGGAGATGTCGTAAGGCCCCGCCCGGGTGGCCCGCGTCGCTTCCAGGAAATAGGCGATGTCCAGGGCCTCGGCGAGGTCGAGCAGCTCATCCTCGCAGTCCAGCAGGGTGAGCTGGCAGCCGTCGCAGCTCGAGAACTTCCATACCGCCAGCTTGGGCTTCATCCTCAGAGCTCCCAGACCGTCATGAGATCGCGGACCGCCGGGTAGGGAAAGACCGGCCCGTCTCGGCAGATCAAGTGCGGCCCCAGCTGGCAGTGTCCGCACCAGCCGATGCCGCACTTCATGTTGCGCTCCATGGACAGGTGGATGTCGCCCTGGGGCACGCCCGCGTCGGCCAGGGCTTGGGCGGCGAAACGCATCATGATTTCCGGCCCGCAGACCATGGCGACCGTCTCGGCCGGATCGCGCAGCAGGCCGGGAATCAGGTCGGTCACGACGCCGACCCGGCCCGTCCAGTCGCCGCCGGCCCGGTCGACCGTCACGCCGACGCGCACGTCCGGCGTGGTCGTCCAGCCGAGCAACTGCTGCGGATAGAGAATCTGGTCGGGCGAGCGCGTCCCGTAGACGATTTCGATGCTCTTGAGCCGCTCCCGGTTGGCAAGCGCCCAGTAGACGATCGGCCGCGTCGGCGCGAGGCCGAGGCCCCCGGCCACGATCATCAGATGCTTGCCCAGCGCGCGTTCGACCGGCCAGGCCTTGCCCAGCGGTCCGCGCAGGCCGAGCCTGTCTCCCTCCGAGAGACCGCAGAGCGCTCCTGAGACGGCGCCCACGGCGCGGATCGTCTGGACCAGGGTATCGGGTGCGGCCGGATCACCTGAGATGCTGATCGCGATCTCGCCAACGCCGTGGGCGTAGAGCATGGTGAACTGCCCGGGGGCGAATCCGAGGGGCCGGCCGTCCAGCGCCGCCATCTCCAAGGTGACGCAGTCCGCCAGCTCGGACCGCCGGGCGCGGACCTCGAAGGGCCGCGGCAGCATCCCGGCCTCGCCGGGCGCCGCGCTCCGGTCGACGGCGACGTCTGCCTTCATAGGGCGCGGCCCACCTCGGCCGGCGGCGCGTAGAGGTCGAGTAGCCGCAGGCGGGTGGTCTGCAGCCGTTCGGCGACGATCGGCAGGAAGCGCTGCATGACCTGATAGCCCATGCTGGGGTCGGCGTCGCACTTGCCGCGCAGGCAGGAGGCGTCGACGCCAGTGGCGCGGACGCTGCCGACGGCGCGCGCGTCGAAGCGCCAGCGATAGGGCGGCAGAATCCAGGAGGCCCCGACCACGTGGCCGGGGTGCAGGGTCTGCACGGTCAGCCGGCCGCGGCCGGGCATGCTGACCTCGAGGGCGACGTCGCCGGCGCGCAGCAGATAGAAGGTGTCCGCCGGCTCTTCGGCCTTGAAGAGGTAGGCGCCGTCGGGGAAATGCGCATTCGTCGCGCAGCCGCCGAGCAGGTCGGTGATTCCAGGGTCGAGACCCGCGAAGAGAGGGTGGGCGGCCAGGATTTCGGCCATCGACTTGATCTTGCTGTCGGACATCAGCTGTCCTTCCCAAGGAGTTCTGCGACCGGCGGCGATGCGTCCGCCAAGGCCGCCGCTTCGGCCGTGATGTCGATGCCCACGGGGCACCAGCCGATGCAGCGCCCGCAGCCGACACAGCCGGAGCTGCCGAATTGATCGTGCCAGTGCGCCAGCTTGTGGGTGATCCACTGCCGATAGCGCGAGGCGGTTTCCTTGCGCACGGCGCCGCCGTGCAGGTAGCTGAAATCCAGGGTGAAGCAGCTGTCCCAGCGGCGCCAGCGCTCCGCCTCGGCGCCGTCGAGGGAGGAGCGGTCCTCGACCGTGCCGCAGAAGCAGGTCGGGCAGACTAGGGTGCAGTTGGCGCAGCTCAGGCAACGCTCGGCCACGGCGACCCAGTGTGGGTGATCGTAGCTGCGTTTCAGCAGCGCTTCGACGCCCCCGGCCATCTCCCGCTGCTGGGCTTCGGCGCAGGCCTGCGAGCCCGCCCGGGCGGCCCGAAGATCGGCCTCGCCGGCCGGCGCTCCGGGCAGGCGTTCGAGGATCTCGCGGCCTCGCGCGCTGCCGGCGGTGACCAGGAAGACGTGCCGCCCCTCCTCGATCAGCTCGTCGAGCACCAGGTCGTAGCCGCGCTCGGCACGGGGCCCCGTGTCCATGGAGGCGCAGAAGCAGGTGGCGGCGGGCCGCATGCAGTTGACTGCGACGAGCAGCAGGGCCTCGCGCCTCTGGCGGAAGCGCGTGTCGACGAAGGGTCCGCCTTCGAAGACCGTGGTCAGGGTGTCGAGCGCGGCCAGGTCGCAGGGCCGGACCCCGATGACCGCCGTGGGCGGCACCTCGACCGGCGCCTCCTCTGCGGCCAGGTCCGAGCCCGTCGAATAGAGCCGTTCCTGCGCCGGATAGACCACCCGCTTCAGGCCCTGCATGGGCAGGGTGTGGTCGAAGAAGGCATCCCGGGGTCCCTCGACCAGGCGGACCCGGCCGGCCTCGGCGTCCTCGACCCGACCGCGGGGCAGGTCGGCAGCGGCCGTGATCGGGCCCAGCTCGAGCGCGCCGTCGCCTTCCCGCGCGCCCAACACCCGGTAGCCCTGGGCAGCCAGAAGGCCGATCAGGTCGTCCAGTCCTTGCGTCTCCATGACGAGGCTGCGGTTCACCTGTGCCTGTCTCCCGAAACGGTTGATCGGGTGCCGTCTACTCCTTCGCACGGCGGGCGGATTCGCGAATTGAGCGAGATCAATCGAGGCCGGCCCGCCTTCGTCGAATCTGGCACGGCGCCGCGGTGAGGACGAGACGAAGCTTCCTACGTGACCGGAAAGCTTGACCTTCATATGCGTTTCTCTATATATTCGTATTATTGAATATATAGGCAATAGCAGGAGGAAGCCCGGCGGTTTTCGGGTTCCCGGCCTTGCCGCAGGATGAGGGGCCTGATCATGATGCTCAGAGAAGTTGACGCCCGGACGGCCAAGGGCTGGCTCGACCAGGGGCGGGCGATCCTGATCGATATCCGCGAGAGCGACGAGTACGCCCGCGAGCACATCCTCGGGTCGCAGCTGGTGCCGCTGTCCGGTTTCGATGCCGCGGACTTTCCCCGCGACCACGACAAGATCGCCGTGTTCCACTGCGCGAGCGGCGACCGGACCGGCACGGCGGCGCCGCAGATCCTCGGCCGGGGCTTCAAGGAGGTCTACCAGTTGAAGGACGGCCTCTCCGGATGGAAGCGCGCGGGCCTCCCGACCCACCTCGACCGCAAGGCGCCGATCAGCATCATGCGCCAGGTGCAGATCGTCGCCGGCAGCTTTGTCCTCCTGGGCGTGCTGCTGGGATGGCTGGTCTCGCCCTGGTTCTA
>JAAUXY010021573.1_pt1 | contig 31960 bp, 31 predicted proteins | sample 7278121 | NCBI WGS metagenome assembly JAAUXY01 (sample SAMN14350117, study PRJNA611818) | marine sediment metagenome | isolation source: surface marine sediment (1.8m) | place: French Polynesia: Moorea | collected 2018-08
ACTCTGCGCTCGCAGTGGACCGCAGAAAAGCCCGGGATTCCTGTCCTTTTGGAACTCGTCAGATACCGCTTTTGAGAAGTTCCGGAGGACGTCCCCCGAACCGAGGACGCGCATTATACGCAGATAGGTCTCCCCTGCAAGCGTTTCACAAAGGAAATTTCTAAATTATTTGGGGCCGCCTGCAGCGGCTCGAAAACAGCCGACACCGACGCTCAAACGGCGGCCAGCAATACGACCGCAAGCGCGGGGTATGGGGTAGCTGTTTCTGGCTACTTCGGCTTGCGCCTAAGCAACATCAGTGGCCCTGAGGCCGCGTATAGAAGGGCTGCCGTCAGCAGCACCCGTGGAGGGTCGAGAGTCACCAGGCTAAAGATAAAGACGATGCCGATAATCACCGCAAAGGGAACACGACCGCCCTTATCCAGGTCCTTGAAACTGTAATAAGGCACGTTGGCGATCATGAGTACGCCGATCAATGCCGTCTGCAGCGCCACCAGCACGGCAATCTCAGTGGGGACCGCAGCCCCTACCAGGCCGCTGTCATTGCAAACCCAAACCGTAGCCGTAATGGCGGCTGCCGCCGGCGGGCTGGCGAGCCCGGTAAACCAGGCCTTGTCGGCCACTTCGATCTGGGTATTGAAACGCGCCAGCCGCAGGGCGGCACAGGCTGCGTAGATGAACGCAACTGACCAGCCAAACTTGCCCAGTTCGGAAAGACCCCAGCTGTAGACCACCAGCGCCGGTGCCACGCCAAACGAGACCATGTCAGACAGACTGTCGTACTCGGCCCCGAATTTACTGGAAGCATTGGTCAGGCGGGCGATGCGGCCATCGAGGCCGTCGAACAGCATGGCAAAAAAGATAGCAATCGCGGCGGCCTCGAAATTGCCTTTCATGCCAGCAATGATCGCGTAAAAGCCGGCGAACAGCGCACCGGTTGTAAACAGGTTCGGCAGCAGGTAGATGCCCTGGTGACGGGTAGTTTTGCCCCCTTCCGAGACTTCTTCCTCGTGCTCATCCACCAGCCGGTCGATATCCAGCCCGAAACCCTTGTCGGAACCGGGCTCGGTGGCCGACTTTGCTTCGCTGATATCTACCGGTTGTACCGGCTTTTTCTGATCTTCTGCCATGGTGCCAATGATATCACTTCGCACCGGGATACGAACGCCGGGCCGCTCGCCAGAAAGCCGCCACGAGGGGATTGTCAAGGCGTTGGCGCAGCGCACAGAGGCCCACCGGGAACGGCCCCAGCGGCGCCTCCAGCGGAAGTACCTGCAGGCGGTCCCGGTAAGTGAAGTTATCCAGCACCAGTTTCGGAACAGCACCCACCCCCAGGCCCAGCGCCACCATCGAGGCAATGGCCTCGTGGCCGGTGACCTGTGCATAGATGCGCGGCTTGCTACCTCGCTCACGGAACCAGGCCTCCACCCGCTGCTTGCTGAGGCCGCGCTCGGCGATGATGAAGGGGATGTCCTGCCAGCTATAGGGTGTATTCAACTGCGTGCGGACAGCGCAGTCGAAGGCGGGGCCAATAAACACCAGCGGGGAATGCATCAAGGTCAGGAAATCGAGCTTGGAAGGCAGCCGGTCCGGGCGGGCGGCCACCGCTACATCTTCCTGGCCCTGGTGTACGCGGTTCACCGCATCGGCCTGGTCACCGGTGTGCAGCATGATGTCGATACCGGGCTGGTCACTGCGGAAAGTCTCGAGGATTGGCGACAACACGCTGTAGCTGGCCGTCACCGAGCAGTAGACACTGACCTCACCGCGCAGCGCGTCGAGATCGAGCCGCAGCTCTCCGGTCATGCGCTGCCACTCGTCGACAGTCTGCCGGGCGTAGGCCTGGAAACGCAGGCCGGCTTCCGTCAGCCGCACCTGGCGGCGGTCGCGCTCAAAGAGCTGGCGGCCCAGCTCGGCCTCCATGCGCTGCACGGTACGACTGACCGCCGACAGGCTGAGGTGCTTCTGCTCGGCGGTGCGGCTGAAGCTGAGGCTCTCGGCCAGGTGCAGGAAGAGTTGCAGGGAACGGATATCCATCGATCTTATTTGCGCGTTACGCAATACAGTATTTAGTTTATATCGTTTTACGCAAAATACGAGTCACGCTAGAGTAGCGGCCCCTGACACAGACTCCCGGAGAAACCACATGGGCCAGAACTACTTCAACTCCCTGCCCCTGCGCCTGCAGATCGAGCAGCTCGGCAAGTGCCGCTTCATGGACCGTTCCGAGTTCACCGACGGCGTGGCCAAGCTCAAGGGCAAGAAAATCGTCATCGTCGGCTGTGGCTCCCAGGGCCTCAACCAGGGCCTCAACCTCCGGGACAGCGGGCTCGACGTGGCCTATGCCCTGCGCAAGGAAGCCATCGAGGAACAGCGCCAGTCCTGGAAGAACGCCACCGAGAACGGCTTCACCGTGGGCACCTATGAGGAACTGATCCCCGGCGCCGACGTGGTTATGAACCTGACGCCGGACAAGCAGCACAGCAGCGTGGTGGAAGCCGTGATGCCGCTGATGAAGGAAGGCGCCTGCCTGGACTATGCCCACGGCTTTAACCTGGTCGAGGAAGGCATGCAGATTCGCGCCGACATTACCGTGGTGATGATGTGCCCCAAGTGTCCCGGCACCGAGGTGCGCGAGGAATACAAGCGCGGTTTCGGGGTGCCCACCCTGATTGCCGTGCACACCGAGAACGACCCGAATGGCGACGGCCTCGACATCGCCAAGGCGCTGGCCTCCGGTACCGGCGGCGACCGCGCCGGCGTACTGGAGTCTTCACCTATCGCCGAGGTGAAGTCCGACCTGATGGGCGAGCAGACCATTCTCTGCGGCATGCTGCAAACAGGCGCCATTCTCTGCTTCGACAAGATGGTCGAGAAAGGCGTTGAGCCCGGCTATGCCTCCAAGCTGATCCAGTACGGCTGGGAGACGGTTACCGAGGGCCTGAAGCACGGCGGCATCACCAACATGATGGACCGCCTCAGCAACCCGGCGAAGATCCGCGCCTACTACCTCGCCGAGGAGCTGAAGGACATCATGCGGCCACTGTATGAGAAGCACCAGGACGACATCATGAGTGGTGAATTCTCCAGCACCATGATGACAGACTGGGCCAACGGCGATGCCAATCTGCTGGCCTGGCGCGCCGCCACCCAGGAAACCGCTTTCGAGAACACCCCCAACACCGACCAGGATATCCCCGAGCAGGAATACTACGATCACGGCATCCTGCTGATCGCCATGTGCAAGGCCGGCGTTGAACTGGCCTACGAGGTGATGGTGTCAGCGGGCATCAAGGCGGAGTCGGCCTACTACGAGTCACTGCACGAGACTCCGCTGATCGCCAACACCATCGCCCGCAAGAAGCTCTACGAAATGAATGTGGTGATCTCGGATACCGCCGAGTACGGTTGCTACCTGTTTGACCACGCCTGCCGGCCGCTGCTGGCAGACTTTATGGCCAAGATCGATATCGACGTGATCGGCAAGGGCATGGGCGGCGGCAACGGTGTCGACAACCAGGAGCTGATTCGCGTCAACGACGAGATTCGCAACCACCCGGTCGAGGTGATCGGTCGCGAGCTGCGCGGCTACATGACCGCGATGAAGTCCATCTACTGAGGCGTAGCGTCTCAGGCACTCAATACCAGGTTGTCCCGGTGTATCAACTCCGGGTCACCCTGGTAGCCCAGCAGCTCCTCGATCAGGCCTGAGGCCTGGCCGAGAATGCGGCGAGTTTCATCGATGTTGTAGTTCACAAGACCGCGGGCAATTTCTCGACCGTCGCCGTCTACACAGATCACCATGTCCCCGCGCACGAAGTCACCGTTAGCGGCCTTCACGCCTACTGGAAGCAGGCTGCGGCCTGACTTCAGCAGCACGTCCACCGCGCCATCATCCAGCACCAGCGTTCCCGTGGATTGCACCAGCCCAGCCAGCCATTGCTTGCGCGCGGCCACCGGCGCCTGGCCTGCGGTCAGCAGGGTTCCCAGGCCTTCGCCCTCGGCGAGCCGCTGCATAACCTGCTCTGTTTTACCGTGAGCGATGATGGTCTGGGTGCCCGAGCGCGCCGCCAGCCGCGCCGCCCGCACCTTGGTCAACATGCCACCGCGGCCCAGCCGCCCGCCGCTGCCCGCCATGGCCTCGAGGCCTTCATCGGCGGCGGCCGCTTCCGATATCAGCTCGGCGGCCGGATTGTTGCGCGGATCAGCGCTATAGAGACCCTCCTGGTCGGTGAGGATCAACAACACATCGGCATCGATCAGGTTGGCGACCATGGCCGCCAGGGTGTCGTTGTCACCGAAGCGAATTTCGTCGGTGACCACGGTGTCGTTCTCGTTGACCACGGGAATCACGCCCAGGTCGAGCAGTGTGGTCAGGGTGCTGCGGGCATTGAGGTAGCGATCCCGGGCCGAGATATCGTCGTGGTCCAGCAGCACCTGGGCCGTGTGCAGGTCGTAGTCCTGGAAGGCGGATTCATAGCGCTGCACCAGGCCCATCTGCCCCACTGCCGCCGCTGCCTGTAGCTTGTGCAATTCATGAGGGCGGTCGTCCCAGCCCAGTCGCAGCATGCCGGCGGCGACAGCGCCACTGGACACCAGCACCACTTCCCGACCGGCCTCGCGCAGGCCGGCCATGCCCGCTGCCAGCTCGGCAATCATCTGCTGGTCGAGGCCACGTCCGTCATCGGTGAGCAGGGCACTGCCTACCTTGATTACCCAGCGGCGTGCATCGCGGACAGTTGGCCGGGGGACTTCAGGGGACATACTCGACGTCCACGTCGTAGTCATCGTCATCAAAGTCGTCGTCATCGTCGACATCTACCTTATCCGCCTTACGCTGGTGACGGAGCTCGGCAATGCGTTCCCGCGCCTCTGCCTGCAGGGCCAGCTGGCGCTCGCGCTCAGCCGCAGCCGCTTCCGGGTCCTCCGCCTCGAGCGCGCGCAGTTCCTCGAGCCGGGTCATCAGGTCACCGCAGAGGGCGTCGGTGCCGGTGCCGGAAATTGCCGCGATTTCATATACCGGGCCGCACCAGTCCAGCGCCTCCAGCAGATCGCTGCGTACCGTGGCCAACTGCTCAGCATCGACGAGGTCGGTTTTGTTCAGCACAAGCCAGCGCTCCAGCTGTGCCAGCCCCGGACTGAATCGCTCCAGCTCCCGGGTGATGGCAAGGGCATTGTCGACCGGCTGAGTGCCGTCGAAGGGCGCGACATCGACCAGGTGCAGGAGAATGCGGTTACGGGTCAGGTGACGCAGGAAGCGAATACCGAGGCCGGCGCCGTCCGAGGCGCCCTCGATCAGGCCGGGGATGTCCGCCACCACGAAGCTGCGGTGCGCCTGCACTTTCACGACACCGAGGTTTGGCACCAGGGTCGTGAACGGGTAATTGGCGACCTTGGGTTTGGCCGCGGATATCGCGCGAATCAGGGTGGACTTGCCAGCATTCGGCAGACCGAGAAGGCCGACGTCTGCCAGTACCTTCAGTTCCAGCTTCAGATTGCGGCGCTCGCCTTCGGTGCCGGGCGTGGTCTGTCGCGGAGCCCGGTTAGTGGACGATTTGAAGCGGGTGTTGCCCAGGCCATGAAAGCCGCCGCGGGCGACCAGCAGCTGCTGACCGGCCTCGGACAGGTCACCGAGCACCTCGCCACTGTCTTCATCCAGGACGGTGGTCCCTTCCGGCACTTTCAGCACAAGGTCTTCGCCGCTCTTGCCAGTGCAATTGCGACCGCGGCCCTGTTCACCGTTCTGCGCCGCATAGTGGCGCACGTAGCGATAATCGACCAGGGTGTTCAGCGCGCTGTCAGCTTCCAGGTAGACGCTGCCGCCGTCACCGCCATCGCCGCCGTCCGGGCCGCCCTTGGCGATGTACTTCTCGCGGCGAAAGCTCAGGCAGCCATTGCCACCCTTACCTGCCTGTACGCTGATCGCTGTCTCGTCGACGAATTTCATGTCGCTTCTCCGGTCTACCCGCCGGCCAACAAAAAAGGGGCCAACGGCCCCTTTCTCGATACTGCTACCGGCCCGCGGGCCGATGCGGGTCTCAGGCGCTGACGACCTGAACGAACTTGCGCTTTTCCGGGCCCTTGGTCACGAACTGTACGACACCGTCGGCGGTGGCGAACAGGGTGTGGTCCTTGCCACAGCCGACGTTGACACCGGCGTGGATGCGCGTGCCGCGCTGGCGAACCAGAATATTGCCGGCCTTGACTACCTGACCGCCGTAACGCTTCACGCCAAGGCGTTTGCTTTCGGAATCGCGTCCGTTACGAGTACTACCGCCTGCTTTCTTGTGAGCCATTGTCTATCTCCTACTATCTCCAGGTCAGGTTCCCGATCAGCCGCTGATGCCGGTGATCTTGACCTCTGTGTACCACTGACGGTGGCCCGCCTGCTTGCGGTGGTGCTTGCGGCGGTTGAACTTGATGATCTTCACTTTCTCGTGGCGACCGTGGGAAACCACCTCGGCGGTTACCTTGCCACCATCCACCAGCGGCGTGCCGATCTTGACGTCTTCGCCGCTGCCAACCATCAGGACGCGATCGAACTCGATGCTGTCTCCGGTGGGTGCTTCAATCTTTTCCAGCTTGAGGGTCTCGCCCTCTTCAACGCGGTGCTGCTTGCCACCGCTTTCAATTACTGCGTACATTGTCGCTTCCTCTAGTTCGCCGTCTCGCTGTCTTGTGTGGCCCGCAAGTTATTGCGGGGGCAGAGCTCGGCACTGGGCTATCTACCGCTAGGTACTGCTAAATCGACGGGTCATGGCATGGCCATGGCTCTCGAGGGCGGCGAGTTTACTGGTTTTGACCGGTGCAGGCAAGCGCTAATTCTATATGTCACAATGACTTACGAACCACTATATTACCCAGCCCAACAGCCGGAAACGCTTCATGCTCGCACCGTCCAATACCCCTGAATCGCCTATGCAGGCCATCCGCGCGCCTGTTCTCGCTGACGTCGAGGCAGTCAATGCGCTGATTGTGGCCAACCTGGCGTCCGACGTGGGCCTGGTCGAGAACATCGGGCATTACATTGTCGAGGCCGGTGGCAAGCGTCTGCGACCACTGCTGGCCCTGCTGGCGGCGCGCTGCTGCGGGTACCAGGGCGATGATCACATCAAGTTTGCCGCAGTGGTGGAGTTCATCCATACCGCCACCCTGTTGCACGACGATGTGGTTGATATTTCTGCGCTGCGCCGCGGTCGGCCTACCGCCAACGCCGAGTTCGGCAATGCCCCCAGTGTGCTGGTGGGTGATTTCCTGTACTCACGCGCTTTCCAGCTGATGGTAGCCATCGGCAACATGGACATCATGCGCGACATGGCCAATACCACCAATGAAATCGCCGCCGGCGAGGTGCTGCAAATGGTACGCGCCGGGGACCCTTCCACCGGCGAAGCCGACTACATGGACGTGATACGGCGCAAGACTGCCATCCTGTTTGCTTCCGCCTGCTTCGGCGCAGGCGCGCTGTGCGGTCGCAGTGAAGACCTTGGCGGGCCGCTGGCCGAATTCGGCCAGGGCGTGGGCATCGCTTTCCAGATCATCGACGATGTGCTGGATTACGAGGGCGACCCCGCGGTCATGGGCAAGAACGTGGGCGACGACCTCAACGAGGGCAAGCCCACCCTGCCGCTGATTCACGTACTGAAAAACGGCACCGGCGAGGAACAGGCACTGGTGACGCGTGCCATCAACGACAAGGATGCCGGCGAGATCGACGCCGTGCTGGCGGCGGTGCACCGCAATGGCTCGCTGGACTATGCCCGCAAGCTGGCCGCGGAATACCAGTCCAGGGCCCTGGCCGCACTGGAAAGCCTGCCCACCAATGACTGCCGCGACGCCATGGCAGCCATTGCCCACCTGGCACTGGCTCGGGATCACTAACACCCGATTGCGCTGCCCACAGGCGCTTCCTATACTCCCGCAAAACGTCCAGGGATGCGGCAATGACAGCAGTAAGCGCCGGTACGGCGGAGTTTCCCCACCCGGCCATCGCCGGCAAGCTCGAGACCCTGGCGCGGCGGGACCGCGCCCTGTCGATTGCCGCACTGCTGGATGAAGACCCCTCCCGGGTCGAGCGCTTTGCCGCCGAGGCCGCGGGCTGGCGCCTGGATTTCTCCCGACACCTGCTTCATGACGAAAGCGCCGCCACCCTGCTGGAACTGGCCGTCGCCTCCGGTGTTCTGGAGGACCGCAACGCCCTCTTCGACGGCAGCCCCATCAATCACACCGAGCAGCGCGCCGTACTGCACACCCTATTGCGCGCAAAGACCGCACCGGTCGGGCTCGAGCAGGAGTTTGCCGAGGTTGCCGACTGTAAGGCGCGTATGGGTGACTGGGTGCAGCGGGTACACGATGGAAGCCACACCGGGCATCGCGGTGAGCACATCCAGTCCATCGTCAATATCGGCATCGGCGGTTCCGACCTCGGCCCGCGCATGGTGGTCGAGGCGCTGCGCCCCTATTGGGTAGACGGCATCGATGTGCGCTTCTGCGCCAATGTCGACCCGGATGACCTGGCGGCCGTACTCTCAGGCCTCGATCCCCACAGTACGCTGTTCATTATCTGTTCCAAGACCCTGCGCACCGAGGAGACCTTGCACAATGCCCGCACTGCGCGGCGGTGGATGCTGGACGCGGGTGTGCCGGAAGACGGGATCGCCCAGCACTTCCTCGCCGTCAGCACCAACCTGGAGGCGGCCCGCGACTTCGGTATTCCGGAGGCCAATATCCTGCCCATGTGGGACTGGGTGGGCGGCCGTTTCTCCCTGTGGTCAGCAATCGGCTGGAGTATCGCTTTCGCAGTCGGCATGCAGCGCTTTGAGGAATTACTGGCCGGCGCCGACGCCATGGACCAGCACTTTCGAACTGCTCAGGCCCGCGACAATATGCCGCTGTGGTTGAGCCTGCTGGAGGTCTGGTACGTGAACTTCATGGGAGCGGCGGCCCACGCGGTGATTCCCTACCAGCAACAGCTCGCCAAGCTGCCGGCTTTCCTGCAGCAGCTATCCATGGAGAGCAACGGCAAGTCGGTAAACCACGCCGGGCAAAGCCTCGACTATGCCACAGCCCCGATCCTGTGGGGCGATGTCGGCACCAATGGCCAGCACTCCTTCCACCAGTTACTGCACCAGGGAACAGTGCTGTGCCCCACCGATTTCGTGGTAATCACCGGCAATGTCGCCGGCTCGGAGGGCAAGGCGAGGCTACTCGCCAACGGACTCAGCCAGATGCGAGCGCTCATGGTGGGTCGCGACCAGGATGCCTCACAAAGCTCCCTGGAAGATCGCGGTATCGACGCCAAGCGTGCGACCGCACTGGCACCGCACCTGGTGATACCCGGCAACCGGCCCAGCTCAACCCTGAGCTGCGAGGCGCTGACGCCATACAGCCTGGGAGCGCTGCTCGCACTCTATGAGCACAAGACCTTCTGCAGCGGCCGCATCTGGCAGATCAACTCTTTCGACCAGTGGGGCGTGGAACTCGGCAAGGAGATGGGAGCGGAAATTTTTGCCGCCCTGGGCGGCTCGGGCCAGAGCTTTGATGCCTCAACTGACGCGGCGCTGGCCGGAGTCAGCCATGAGTGAGGCGCGTGTCGCGGTACTGGGCCTTGGCTATGTCGGCCTGCCACTGACCCTTGCACTGGCCCGGCACCAGCCGACCCTGGGCTTTGATACCAACCCGGCGCGTGTTGCGCAGTTGCAGGCAGGACGGGACAGCAGCGGCGAGGTGGATGCCTCTGAGCTTGAAGACACCGCCGCCGTGTTCAGCGCAGTCCCGGGAGACCTCGATAATTGCGACATCTATATTGTCACCGTGCCCACCCCGATCGATGCTGACCGCCGTCCCGACCTGCACCCTCTGGGGGCAGCCAGCGGGATGATAGGTGAAGTTCTCAAGCCCGGAAACATCGTGATCTACGAATCCACCGTATACCCGGGATGCACGGAGGAGTACTGTGTGCCGATCCTGGAGAGAGCCTCCGGCCTGAAGTTCAACGAAGATTTCTTCGTAGGCTACAGCCCCGAGCGCATCAACCCCGGCGATGTGGAGCGCCGCCTGCCCGACATCATCAAGATCACTGCCGGCTCAACATCGGAGACCGCGAGCACGGTCGACGCCCTTTACAAGCGCATCGTCAGCGCCGGCACATTTCCGGTCAGCAGCATTCGCGTGGCCGAGGCCGCCAAGGTGATCGAGAATACCCAGCGCGATGTGAATATCGCGCTGACCAACGAATTCGCACAGATCTTCAAGCGCCTCGACATCAATACCGAAGAGGTGCTGGCTGCCGCCGGCAGCAAATGGAATTTCCTGCCGTTCCGCCCGGGCCTGGTCGGCGGGCACTGCATCGGCGTCGATCCCTACTACCTGGTGCACCGCGCCAACCAAGCGGGTTACTTCCCGGAAATTATCTCAGCCAGCCGCCGGCTCAATGACCAGATCGGCCAACAGGTGGCTACCGAGGTCATGCATATGATGACTCAGCGGCGGCTGCATGTGGTTGACTCCGACATCCTGGTCATGGGCGTGGCTTTCAAACCAAACTGCAGCGATATTCGCAACACGCTGGTAGCTGACATCATCGCGGAGCTGGCCAGTTGCAATGCCAGGGTGAGCGTGTGGGACCCATTGGTGAATGCCGAGGAAGCGAGTCAGGACCTGGGCCTGCAGTTGATTGAAAAGCCCGAAGACAGCTACGACGCCGTCATCCTGGCGGTAGGGCACGACCACTTCCGCTCGCTGGGCGCAGAAACCATCAGGGGCCTGTGCCGCTCCGGCGGTGTACTGTACGACACCACCTATATACTGCCGCTGAACATGGTCGACGGCAGGCTGTAGTTCAGCTAAGAGTCGAGTCAGGCGTCTACCAGCGCCAGCAGTTCGTCGGTTTTTTCGCGCATCAGGGCGCTGTCACCGCGACTCTCGACATTGAGTCGCACCACCGGCTCGGTGTTGGACATCCGCAGGTTGAAGCGCCAGTCCGCAAAGTTCACACTCAAGCCGTCGGTGAAATCGACCGACTCGGCGTCACCGGCGTAGCGCTCCTCGATGGTCGCCAGCAGGGACTTCGGGTCTTCCACCTGGCGATTGATCTCACCGCTGCAGGGGTAGGCCGACATACGCTCGGCGACCAGCTCGGAGAGCGGCGCACCGCGCTCACTCACCAGGCCCGCCACCAGCAGCCAGGGAATCATGCCGCTGTCGCAGTAGGCAAAATCGCGGAAGTAATGGTGGGCGCTCATCTCACCCCCGTAGACCGCGTTCTCGGCGCGCATGCGCTCCTTGATAAAGGCATGGCCGGTCTTGCTCTGCACGGCCTCACCGCCCAGCTGCGCCACCACGTCCAGCGTGTTCCAGGTCAGGCGCGGGTCGTGCACAATCTTGCCGCCGCCCGAGCGGCGCAAGAAGGCCTCGGCCAGCAGCCCGACCAGGTAATAGCCCTCGACGAACTCGCCGCGCTCATCGAAAAAGAAGCAGCGATCAAAATCGCCGTCCCAGGCAATGCCGAGATCGGCACCGTGTTCACGCACCGCATCTGCGGTGATGGCGCGGTTCTCCACCAGCAGCGGATTGGGTACGCCGTTGGGGAAATTGCCGTCAGGCTCGTTCAGCAGCTTGATGAACTCGAACGGCAGTTCACTCTCGATGCGATCGACCACCAGGCCAGCACCGCCGTTGCCGGCATTGACCACCAGCTTCAGGGGCTTGAGGACGCCCAGGTCAACATAGGACAGCAGGTGCTGGATGTAGGCGCCAGAGGTGTCCAGAGGCTTGAGATCACCGCGCTCACCGGGCTCGGCAAAGGCATTGGCCTCGGCCAGCTCGCGAATCTCCACCAGGCCGCTGTCGCCGCTGATGGGCTGTGCGCCGGCGCGAACGAACTTCATGCCGTTGTAGTCCTTGGGATTGTGGCTGGCGGTTACCACGATGCCGCCGCCAACCCCTGAGTGATCTGTGGCGAAATAGATCTCCTCGGTACCACAAAGGCCAATATCGAAGACGTCGACGCCACTGTCGCGCAGGCCGTTGGTCAGCGCACCCTTGATGGACTCACTGCTGAGGCGAATATCGTGGCCGACCACTACCGTGCCCGGGTTAATCACCGCCGCGTAGGCGCGGCCGATCCGATAGGCAATGTCCTCGTTAAGCTGGTCTGGAATGCGGCCGCGGACATCATAGGCCTTGAAACAGGTCAGTTCGCTCATGCTGGATCCGCGTAGACGTTCTCAAACACGTAATTGGTGGCCTCGACAAAGCCGGTAACGCTGCCGCAGTCGAAGCGGCGGCCCTTGAACTTGTAGGCCATCACGCAGCCTTTTTTGGCCTGTGTCAGCAGGGCGTCGGTAATCTGTACCTCACCATTCTTGCCTGGAGGTGTCGCGCGGATAATGTCGAAGATATCGGGTGTGAGGATGTAGCGGCCGATGATCGCCAGATTGGACGGCGCCTCACCTTCCGGCGGCTTTTCCACCATGTCGTCTACCCGGTAGAGCCCGTCCTTGAGTTCCTCGGCCTTGATCACACCGTACTTGTGGGCCTCCTCCATGGGGACTTCCTGGATGGCCACAATGCTGCAGCGGAACTGGGTATAGAGCTCGGCCATCTGCGCCAGCACGCCGGGGCCGCCCTCGTTGAGGCACAGGTCATCAGACAACACCACGCCGAAGGGTTCGCTGCCAATCAGGGGTTCGCCGGTGAGGATCGCATGGCCAAGGCCCTTCATTTCACGCTGGCGCACCATGGTGAACACACCCTGCTCCAGCACGTTGCGAATGCTGCCCAGATACACTTCCTTGCTGGTGCCGGCAATCTGGTGCTCCAGTTCATAGCTGATATCGAAATGATCGGCGATCGAGCGCTTCCCACGGCCGGTCACGAACGAGATGGTGTTCATTCCCGCCTCAATGGCCTCTTCCACACCGTACTGCACCAGCGGCTTGTTCACTACCGGCAGCATCTCTTTGGGCATGCTCTTGGTGGCGGGCAGGAAGCGGGTTCCGTATCCCGCAACCGGAAACAGGCATTTGTTGATCATCACTTTCTCCCTGGCTTGTCCATGGCTGAAAAACCGATGCTCTGCGGGCGGCTTGCCCGCTCAGTCTTCGTGCCGGCCGTAGATGTCGTCGAAACGTACAATATCGTCCTCACCCAGGTAGGATCCTGACTGGACTTCAATCAGCTCCAGCGGGATGCGCCCGGGATTCACCAATCGGTGCTTGTGACCCAGCGGGATATACGTAGATTCGTCTTCCCCCAGCATAAAGACCTTGTCCTCACAAGTCACTTCAGCCGTGCCACTAACGACAATCCAGTGCTCGGCGCGGTGGTGGTGTTTTTGCAGGGAGAGCTTCTGGCCCGGGTTAACCACGATACGCTTTACCTGAAAGCGGTCGCCATCGATGAGCGATTCATAGGAGCCCCAGGGCCGGTAGACCCGGGCGTGGAGGCGGGCCTCGTCGCGACTTTTCGACTTGAGCGCGGTGACCAGCCGCTTGACGTCCTGTACCCGCTCACGGTCGGAGACCAGCACCGCGTCTGGCGTTTCCACCACTACCAGGTTGTCGACACCGGTAGCAGCCAACAGGCGCGATTCGGCTCGCAGGTAATTGTTGCTGCCCTGATCCAGCAGCACATCCCCCTGCAGCACATTGCCCCGGGTATCCTTGTGGCCAGCGTCCCACAGCGCCGACCAGGCACCGACATCGCTCCAACCGCAGTCCAGGGGCACCACTGCACCCAATGCGGTTTTTTCCATGACGGCGTAGTCGATGGAGTCGGACGGGCAGGCCTCGAAGGCCGCCCGGTCAAGGCGCACGAAATCGAGGTCTGTGGAGGCGCCGGCCAGCGCAGCCTCGCAGGCGCTGACCATGTCTGGTGCCAGGCGTCGCAGCTCATCCAGGTAGACCTTCGCCCCCAGCAGGAACATACCGCTATTCCAGTAGTAGTCGCCACTGGCCAGGTAGCCGGCCGCCGTATCGGCATCGGGCTTTTCGACAAACTCGGCGATGGAAAAGCTGCCCTCATCGAGGGCGTCGGAGCGGCGGATATAGCCGTACCCGGTCTCAGGTCGATCGGGCACCACACCGAAAGTTACCAGTCGCCCTGCCCGCGCCTGCACCAGGGCGAGCTCGACTGCGGCCAGAAAAGCCGGGGTGTCGCTAATGAGGTGATCAGCAGGTAACACCAGCAGCATTGCTGACTCGTCCTCGGCCAGCGCGCGAAGTGCAGCAATAGCAACCGCCGGGGCCGTGTTGCGGCCGACCGGCTCCAGCACGATCTCCCCCGCATACCGTTCATGCACCTGTTCGGCGACGATGAAGCGGTGCTCTTCATTGCAGATATAAAGCGGACTTGAATCCATCACACTGACGACCCGGGCCACCGTGTCTACCAGCATGGAATTTTCGCTCGCCAGCGGCAGGAACTGTTTGGGATAGGCCTCGCGTGAAACCGGCCAGAGTCGACTGCCGACACCGCCGGAGAGAAGCACGGCTTTTAACATCAAAAATCCTTATACGCTGCCAGCGGGATGCGAAAAACCGGTGTTTTCCCGGCTTTTTCGAGGCTGCTGAGTTTAACCCACACTGGACATGCGGTCACCAGAGTTTAGAATGCAAAACGCGAATGCGCCCCTCAGGATCCCCCCGCATATGACCTCACAAAGCAGCTTTTCCAAGGATGAACTCGTTGCCTGCGGCAAGGGCGAGATGTTTGGCCCCGGCAATGCGCAGCTGCCCCTCGACAACATGTTGATGATGGATCGTGTGATGCACATCAGCTCCGAGGGCGGCGCATACGGCAAGGGCGTGATCAACGCAGAGCTGGATATCAACCCGGAGCTCTGGTTCTTCCAGTGTCATTTCGAGGGCGACCCGGTGATGCCGGGCTGCCTTGGCCTGGATGCCATGTGGCAGCTGGTGGGTTTTTTCCTGGGCTGGCGCGGCAACCCGGGCCGCGGCCGGGCGTTGGGTGCCGGCGAAATCAAATTCACAGGCCAGGTACTTCCGACTGCGAGCAAGGTGGAGTACACCATCGACATGAAGCGGGTCATCGAGCGCAAGCTGGTGATGGGGATTGCCGACGGCACCATGGCGGTCGATGGCAAGGAAATCTACCAGGCCAAGGACCTGCGGGTTGGCCTGTTCCAGCAAACAGATAACTTCTAACCGGAATCAACCCATTATGGCCAGACGCGTTGTAGTAACCGGTATTGGCATCACCTCCTGCCTGGGAACCAACCCGCTCGCCGTGATCGAGTCCCTGCGCGAGGGCCGTTCCGGCATCAGCTTCCAGCAGGAGCAGGTCGACGTGGGTATGAAGAGCCACATCGCGGGCTCCATCGACATCGACCTCAGTGAGCACATCGACCGCAAACAGCTGCGCTTCATGGGGCCGGCTGCGGCCTATGCCTACCTGGCCATGCAGCAGGCCATCGAGGACGCCGGCCTCGATGAGAGCCTGGTGTCCAACGAGCGCAGTGGCATTATCGCCGGTTCCGGCGGCGCCTCGTCGTCAAGCCAGGTAGAAGCGGCGGACATTCTGCGCGACCGGGGCCTGCGACGCGTGGGTCCCTACCGGGTGACCCAGACCATGGCCAGCACCGTGTCCGCCTGCCTGGCAACGCCTTTCAAGATCAAGGGCATCAACTATTCAATTTCCAGCGCCTGCAGCACCAGTGCACACTGCATCGGCAACGGCATGGAGCAGATCCAGCTCGGCAAACAGGACATCATCTTCGCCGGCGGTGGCGAGGAATTGCACTGGAGTATGTCCTGCCTGTTCGACGCCATGGGCGCGCTGTCCACCAAGTACAACGAAACACCGGAGCAGGCCTCACGGGCCTACGATGCCAACCGCGACGGCTTTGTCATTGCCGGTGGCGGCGGCATGCTGGTGCTGGAGGAACTGGAACACGCCCGGGCGCGCGGCGCAAAAATCTACGCCGAACTGGTCGGTTATGGCGCCACGTCCGATGGCTACGACATGGTGGCACCCTCCGGGGAAGGCGCGGTGCGCTGCATGCGCCAGGCCCTGGCCACGGTGGAAGGTCCGGTGGACTACATCAACGCCCACGGTACCAGTACCCCGGCCGGCGATATCCAGGAGCTGAAAGCCGTCAAGGAAGCCTATGCGGGCAAGGATATCCCGCTGGTGGGCTCTACCAAGTCCCTGTCCGGACACTCACTGGGCGCCGCCGGTGTGCAGGAAGCTATTTACTCGCTGCTGATGATGCAGGAAGACTTCGTGGCCGCCTCGGCCAATATCGAGGACCTGGACCCGGAAGCGGAAGGCATGCCGATTGCTCTCAAGCGCGCCGACAGTGCCGGTTTGCAGCGAGTGATGTCCAACAGCTTCGGCTTCGGTGGCACCAACGCCTCGCTGGTGTTTCAGCGACTGAGCTGATCCAGCAGAACCACCTGCACTGCCTCGCCGCAGGCCACGGTCTGGCCCGGCGGCAGCACCACCAGCGCATTCGCCCAGCTCACCGAACTCAGCACGCCGGAGCTCTGGTTGTCATGCAACTGCACCCGCAGGGCGCCGTCGCTGTCCTCAACCCGGGCCCGCAGGAACTCCAGACGTGAACCCGCTCGCTTGATCTCGAATTCGGCCTGCGCCGGCAGCGCCAGCGGCGGTGAAGCTTGCGTGCCCTGGCAGGCGAACAGCCAGGGACGCACAATCATTGAAAAGGTCACGTAAACTGCCGCCGGGTTTCCAGGTAATCCGAAGAAACCGGTGCTGCCGATCCTGCCATAGGCCAGCGGTTTGCCCGGCTTGACGCGCAGCTTCCATAACTTGAGGCTGCCAAGCGCCTGCACCTGGTTCTTGACGTGGTCCTCTTCACCCACCGACACACCGCCAGTGCTGATCACACAATCGCTAGCTTCCGCCGCAGCCTCGAGCACACGCCGGGTAGCGTCCGGGTCATCGGGCACCATGCCGAAATCCTTCACCTCGAAGCCCAGGGAGACCAGCAGGCCCTGCAAGGTATAGCGGTTGGAATTGAATATCTGCCCCGGGGCAAGTGACGCTGCCGTACCGGGCTCTACCAGTTCGTCCCCGGTGGAGAGAATGCCCACCACCAGCCGCCGGTACACCTTGAGCTCGGCGCAGCCCACCGAGGCCAGCACGCCAAGGTCCTCCGCCTGCAGGCGGCGACCGGCGGCCAGTACCCGACTGCCCTGCTCCAGGTCCTGGCCGGCACGGCGGATATTCTCGCCCGCCACCACTGCCTGGGTTAGCTGGATCTGGTCGCCGTCCAGCGTACAGTTTTCCTGCATGACGACTGCGTCCGCCCCCGGCGGCACCGGTGCGCCAGTGAAAATGCGTGCTGCGGTACCTGGCGCCACTTCCTCCCCTGCACTGCCGGCGGGGATGCGCTGGGTCACCTTGAGGGTCATAGACGATTCCTCGGCGCGCAGCGCGTAACCGTCCATGGCGCTGTTGTCGTCGTTGGGCACTGGCACCGCCGCCAACACATCCTCGGCCAGGGTGCGTCCCAGGGCGCCCACCAGGGGCACAATCTCGACGTCGGCAACCGGCGTGGCGTCTTCCAGGATCAGCGCCAGTGCCTCATCCAGCGGGGTCAGCCCGGCCAAACCTCAGGCACTCTCATCACGGGAACGGGCGTCGCGGACGCGAACAACGCCGACAAAATTGCAGGGACGATGGGTGCTGTCGAGCTGCTCCCGGATAATCCCTTCCCAGGCGGTGCGGCAGGCCCCGGTGGAGCCGGGCATGCAGAAGATCACCGTATTGTTGGCAAATCCACCCAGCGCCCGTGACTGGACCGTGGAGGAACCGATCTCCTCGAACGAAAGCGCACGAAACACTTCACCAAAACCCTCGATGGCCTTGTCGAACAGCGGCGCCACTGCCTCCGGGGTGCTGTCGCGACCGGAGAAGCCGGTACCGCCGGTAACCAGCACCGCATCTACTCCGCTGTCGGCAATCCAGCCAGAGAGCACGGCGCGGATCTGGTACACATCGTCCTTGACGATGCGGTGGTCGGCGACCCGGTGGCCGGCGCTGGCCAAAGCTTCAGCGAGGTACTGGCCGGAGGTATCGTTCTCCTCCGTGCGGGTATCCGACACGGTGAGAACGGCGGCATCAAGCGCCTGCTTCTCGGTGTCCGACGCTTTCACCATCGGTTTTCTCCTTGGCGCTGTAGTGCGCATAAAACTGTTTTACATGCCCTGCCACACTGGCCCGCCAGGGCTGCTGCTTGATGGCAAAGGTATCGCGAATCTTGCTGCAGTCGAGGCGGAACTCCAGGGTTTCCCAGTCGGCAGCATCCGGGGCCCCGGCATTGCCGTCTTCCTGTTCCAACGCGGTGAGAATCGAGGGGTCGTCCTCATCGAAGGCGGTGTACTGGTAGGCCGCCGCCAGCAGCACCTCGGCAAACTCATAGCAGCTGGTCACGTCTGCACTGCAGTAATGGAAGATGCCCCAGGCCTCGAGGCCGCAGCCATACTGGTCGACCATGCCGGAGACCACCCGCGCCGCGTCTTCCACCGCTACCGGGCAGCCGCGCAGTTTGCGGCTCAGTGACAGGCTGCCGTGTTCGTGCAGGCGATTGAGCATCCAGGTCAGGGAAGTGCTGCCCACCGGCGAGAAAACCGGCCCCATGCGCAGGATTACGTGGCGCTCGCAGTGGTCGCGCACCGCCGTTTCCGCGGCACTCAGGAGGCTGGCCAGGGTCGACATACCGTCGGGATAGTCGTCTTCCCTATAAGCTCGAGACTCGTTGCCCTGGAAGATGGCAGCGCAAGACAGCAACAGGAGCGGTACGCGCAGCGCCTGGCTGGCGCGAGCCAGCCAGGTACAGCGCTCTATATCGGCGTCGTGAATGCGGATGCCACCGTCGGCGGCGGCCTGGATTCTCACATCGAGGGCAATACTGGCTTCGCTGCGGCGCAGGGCCTTCTTGGCCTGTCGCTCGCTCTTCCAGCGGCTCTCGGACTTGGTGAGCGCGGCGTAGTCGGTGCCGCGCAGGTCAAAAAAATTACACAGCGCCTGGCCAACAGGAGTATCGGAACCGATCAGGAGCACTTTCATGGCCGAACACTAACCCGGTCACACACCTGCTGGTAATGCCGCGACGCGATCAGAAGGGAATGTCGTCGTCAAAATCTTCGAAACTGGCTGGCGGTGCAGCCTGCCCGCCAGCTGCCGCCGCCTGCTGTGGCGCCGGCGCAGGAGCGGCAGTCGGGGCGTCGTAACCCTGGCCCTGGTCCGGGTCGGGCGCGCCCATGCCGCTGCCGCGGCTATCCAGCATCTGCATCTCATTGCCGACGATTTCGGTGGTGTAGCGATCCTGCCCGGATTGATCCTGCCACTTGCGGGTGCGCAGTGAGCCTTCGACATAGACCTTGGAGCCCTTGCGCAGGTACTCACCCGCGATCTCGGCGAGGCGATTGAAAAATACCACTCGGTGCCACTCGGTCCGCTCCTGCGGTTGGCCGGTCTGCTTGTCCTTCCAGCTCTCGCTGGTGGCGAGGGAGATGTTGGTGACGGCGGCGCCCGACTGCGTGTAGCGGGTCTCAGGGTCGTTCCCCAGGTTGCCGATGAGAATCACCTTGTTGATGCCGCGAGCCATGTTATGTCCTCTCTATAGTAAGCAGGAAACTATAACATTACGTCGCATCGATGCCACGGGCCGGCACCGCAAAACCGCTCGATTCGGCGGGCCTTGATCAGCCGCGGTCGGGTATGGCAGCGCCCACAGTGTCTGGCTCGTCCGCCAGCATGTTACTGTCAAACAGCTCGGCGTTTACCTTGAGATAGACCGTGTCCTCCTCGCGCATGACCAGCATATCCGCCACGCCCGGTGCCGTGCGCAGGCGCTCGAGCACCGCGTCCGCCGCGCGCGGGTCCGCGGGCAGGCGTACCAGGTGGTTGGCCAGGTTGCCCGGGGTCTGCATACCCAGTGCCAGCGGCAGCCACAACAGGGCGACCACTGCGCACAGCACCAGCACCGCGTCGGTGCCACCAAGCTGGAGCGCCAGGCCACCGGCGGTGCCACCGACAAAGGCGCCGAGGAACTGGAAAGTTGCATAGACACCGAGTGCGGTGCCCTTGCCGCCTGCATACACCGCCTTGCTTACCAGGCTCGGCAGGGCCGCTTCAAGGTAGTTGAAGGCTGTGAAGTAGAGCCACAGACCCAGGCAGAAAACGGTCAGCCCCAGGCTCCCCATGGCCAGCAGCTGGGACAGCGCCAGGCAGCAGATACCCAGCCCCAGGGCCAGCTTCAGCCGCCCCTGCCGCTCAGACAGCAGCATGAAGGGCACCATACCCAGTACTGATGCGACCAGCACCGGCAGATAAATCTTCCAATGCTGGTCACGGCCCACGCCCAGCGACTGCTCCAGCACCAGGGGCAGGCCGACGAAGGCCGCCATCAACAGGAAATGCAGGGTAAAGACCCCGGTATTGAGCCTCAGCAGGTTGCGATCCACCAGGGTGCGCCACAGCAGGGATGGGACGGTGCCTACTTCACCATGGGTCGCCACACGCCGCACCCTGGGCACTGCCAGCACCAGCACCAGGATACCCAGCAGCGCCATGCCGCCGGTGGCGTTGAATACCAGGGGAAGACCGCCAGTTGCTGCCAGCAGCGGCCCCAACATCATTGCCAGGGCAAAGGAGAGACCGATACTGATGCCCACCAGCGCCATGGCCTTGGTGCGCTGCTCATCGCGGGTCAGGTCGGCTACCAGTGCCATGATGGTGCTGGAAATCGCGCCCGCACCCTGCAGCAGGCGGCCAGCGATAACGCCTTCGATGGTGGTGGCCTGGGCTGCCACGAAGCTGCCGAAGGCGAACAGGGCAAGCCCGCCGAGCAGCACCGGCAGCCTGCCGACCCGGTCTGACAACATGCCCAGTGGCACCTGCAGCAGGGCCTGGGTGAGGCCGTACACACCGATGGCGAGGCCAATCAGCGCCGGCGTTGCACCCTCCAGTTCATCCGCGTAGAGCGCCAGCAGCGGCAATACCATGAACAGCCCCAGCATGCGGAAACAGTACAGTGCCGCCAACGCTGCCACGGAGCGGCGTTCGAGGGCATTCATAGGGGTCTTGGTCAGCATGGCATTACCGAATAAAACGCCGCGAATAGTAGCATGTCTGTACGTACCGGGAGCGCGTCCTGGCCGCAAATTGATGGCAAAAAAAAGGGCGGCAAAATGCCGCCCTTATCAACAGTGTCAGTATCACTCGGCAGGCGGTATCAGCACCGTGTCGATGACGTGGGCAATGCCGTTGTTGGCCACCACGTCGATAGCAATTACCCGTGAGTCGTTGACGAACAGAGTGCCCGAGGTGACGCTCAGGGTGACGGAGTCACCGTTGGCCATTTCCACCATGCTACCCGCGAGAGCGACTGCAGCGGCAGACTCGACTTCCTGACCCACGATCACGTGGTACAGGAGGATGTCGCTGAGGGTGTCGGTGTCTGCGAGCAGATCGTTGATGGTGTCGGTGCCGAGCTTGGCGAAGGCGTCGTCGTTCGGCGCGAACACCGTGAACACCGAGCTCTCGTCAGCCAGAACGGTGTCCAGCCCGGTCGCCTGCAGTGCTGCGACCAGGGTGGTGAAGTTGCCGTCGGCGACCAGAACTTCCACCAGGTTTGACGTTACGTCCTCAGGCGGCGACATGACCGTGTCGATGACGTGAATCACGCCATTGGAAGCCGCAATGTCGGTGATGATGACCTGTGAGCCGTCGATAAACAGGTTGCCATCCGTCAGCGTGATCGCCGCGAGATCGCCATTCGCCATCTGTACTGAGGTACCGGCGAGGGCAATGGCCGTGTCTGAATCGACAGCGGAGCCTGCAATCACGTGGTAGAGCAGGATGTCGCTGAGCGTGTCGGTGTCGCCCAGCAGCGCGGCAATCACATCATCGCCCAGTGCAGCGAAGGCTTCGTCAGTTGGTGCAAACACAGTGAAGGTTGCAGATTCGTCAGCCAGCGTGGCGTCGAGGCCAGTTGCCTGCAGCGCCGCTACCAGGGTGGTGAAGTTGCCTGCCGCGACTGCTACTTCCGGAATCGTGCCCGCCTCGGGATCCATATCCATCGGCGGTGACATGACCGTGTCGATCACGTGGATAATGCCGTTGGCAGCGGGGATATCGGTGATGATGACCTGGGAACCATCAATAAACAGGTTGCCGTCTACCAGCGTAATCTCCGCCGGGTCGCCGTTGGCCATTTCGACCGAGGTGCCCGCCAGGCTGATAGCCGTGGTGGAGTCCACCGCGGCACCGGCGATAACGTGGTACAGCAGGATATCGGTCAGGGTGTCGATATCACCGAGCAATGCCGCGATAACGTCGTCGCCAAGCTCCGCAAATGCCTCATCGGTGGGCGCGAATACCGTGAACTCAGCGTCAGTGTCCGCCAGCACTTCGTCAAGGCCGGTAGCCTGCAGGGCTGCCACCAACGTCGTGAAGTCGCCGGCCGCAATCGCCACTTCAGGGATTGAGCGCGACTCTGCCTCGACGTCCTCCGGTGGAATGAGCACAGCGTCGATCACATGGATGATGCCGTTGGATGCTTCGATGTCGGTAATGATCACCTGGGCGTCATTGATGAACAGTGCGTCGCCTTCCAGGCGCAGCGCAGCCTCATCGCCGTTTGCCATCTCAACCAGGCCGGGAGCCAGGGATATCGCGGTTTCCGCGTCCACTGCCTGGCCGGCAATCACGTGATAAAGCAGGATGTCGGTCAGGGTTTCGATGTCCGCGAGCAGCGCGTTGATGGCTTCTTCGCCCAGGGCATCAAAGGCCTCATCGGTCGGCGCGAAGACAGTGAAAACTGCGGTCTCGTCATCGAGAGTGCTATCGAGGCCGGCGGCCTGCAATGCGGCAACCAGGGTCTCGAAGTCGTCGTCTGCGGCGGCGATTTCGGTGATGGTCTGGCTGCTGCCGCCGGTATCACCAGAATCTACCTCTGCGGCTGCTGCCGGGCGATTGTTGTTGCTGTTGCTACCGCTACAGGCTGCGATAAACAGCAGACTTACCGCCATGATGAACGCCCGGTTGAGGCGTCCACCCAAATTAAACACAGTCATCAGGAGTCTCCAAATTCCACACAGGGGGTGTTGTGGTCCGAATTACGCACTCCAAGCTAAATGTAGATTCACAAATCCGAGACAATCGATCGCCGAAACTTGAACAAAATGTAAACGCAGGTTGCCGGGCCAAATAGTGGTCGCAGAGCTGCCTGACAGGCCATCCATGCACGTGGTGTTGGCGTATAGACCTATTGGTTTTGCGGCCCCCTCGCGCGCAGTCGTATACTTGACGGTTTGGTGTTCAACTACATGCGCGCTGCCAATGCCGCTGGTGACACCATTCAAACGACCTTCCACAAGCGGTACAGAACAGGTAGAACATGGACGAGATTCAGGTCCGCGGCGCACGCACCCACAACCTTAAGAACATCGACCTCGATATTCCCCGGGACAAGCTGGTGGTCATCACCGGCCTGTCAGGCTCAGGCAAGTCGTCACTAGCCTTCGACACCCTCTACGCGGAGGGGCAGCGGCGCTATGTGGAATCCCTGTCCACCTACGCCCGGCAGTTCCTGTCGATGATGGAGAAGCCCGATATCGACCACGTGGAGGGCCTTTCGCCGGCCATTTCCATCGAGCAGAAGTCCACCTCCCACAATCCGCGCTCTACTGTTGGCACCATTACCGAGATCTACGACTACCTGCGCCTGCTGTTCGCCCGCACCGGCGAGCCGCGTTGCCCAGAGCACGACCTGCCACTGGAGGCACGCACGGTCAGCCAGATGGTCGACACCGTACTGGCCCTGCCCGAGGGCTCAAAGCTGATGCTGCTGGCGCCGGTCATCCGTGATCGCAAGGGCGAGCACCTGCATGTCTTCGATGAACTGCGCGCCGGCGGCTTTGTGCGCGCACGGGTCGACGGCCGGGTCTACGACCTGGACGAGGTGCCGGAACTGGAAAAAAACAAGAAGCACACCATCGAAGTGGTGGTGGATCGCTTCAAGGTGCGAGAGGACCTGAAACAGCGCCTCGCGGAGTCCTTCGAAACCGCTCTGAACCTGACCGATGGCCTGGCCTCGATCTGCCCGATGGACGAAGATAGCGACGAGGCGGAGCTGTTGTTCTCCGCGCGTTTCGCCTGCCCGGTGTGCGGCCACAGCATCAGCGAACTGGAACCCAAGCTGTTTTCCTTTAACAGCCCGGCCGGCGCCTGCCCTGCCTGCGACGGGCTTGGCGTGCGCCAGTATTTCGACGAAGAACGCATTGTCCTGCATCCTGAGGCAAGCCTCGCCGAGGGCGCGATTCGCGGCTGGGACCGGCGCAACGTGTACTACTTCCACATGCTGACCTCACTGGCCGAGCACTACGGCTTCGATATCGATACGCCGTTCAAGAAGCTGTCGAAGAAGCACCGCCAGATCATCCTCCATGGCAGCGGCAAGGACGAGGTGACCTTCTCCTATATCAATGATCGCGGTGATGTGTTCCAGCGCACCCACCCCTTCGAGGGCATCATCCCCAACATGGAGCGCCGCTACCGCGACACCGAGAGCCAGTCCGTGCGCGAGGAGTTGGCCAAGTACCTCAGCACGCAGGACTGCCCCAGCTGCAACGGCACCCGCCTGTGTGAAGACGCGCGCCACGTCTACGTGGACGGCCGCACCCTGCCCGAAATCGTAGAGATGTCGGTGGGTGACGCGGAAACCTACTTTATCGAATTGACGATGGAAGGCCGCAAAGGCGAGATCGCCGACAAGATTCTCAAGGAATTGCGCGCCCGTTACCGCTTCCTGGTGGATGTGGGGCTCAACTACCTGACCCTGAACCGCAGCGCCGAGACCCTGTCAGGCGGCGAGGCACAGCGCATTCGCCTGGCTTCCCAGATCGGCGCGGGGCTGGTGGGCGTGATGTACATTCTCGACGAGCCCTCGATCGGCCTGCACCAGCGCGACAACGAGCGCCTGCTCAACACCCTGACTCACCTGCGTGACCTGGGCAACACCGTGCTGGTGGTGGAGCACGATGAGGACGCCATCCGCACCGCCGATCACATTATCGATATCGGCCCTGGCGCCGGCGTCCACGGCGGCGAAATCGTCGCCCAGGGCAAACTCCAGGACATATTGCGCAGCAAGCACTCGCTAACTGGCGATTACCTGTCAGGCAAGCGCAGGATCGTGATTCCTGCGGAGCGCGTGCCGTCTGATCCGAAGCGCAAGCTGAAGCTGAAGGGCGCTACCGGCAATAACCTGCACAATGTCGACCTGGAGATCCCGCTGGGCCTGATGACCTGCATCACCGGCGTCTCTGGCAGTGGCAAGTCGACTTTGATCAACTCCACCCTGTTCCCGATTGCCGCCACGGAGCTCAATGGAGCATCGACCCTGTCGCCGGCGCCCTACCGCGAGATCGACGGACTAAAGCACGTCGACAAGTGCATCGACATCGACCAGAGCCCCATCGGCCGCACCCCGCGCTCCAATCCGGCCACCTATACCGGCATTTTCACGGCGATCCGCGAACTGTTTGCCGGCACCCAGGAGGCCCGCTCGCGAGGGTACAAGCCCGGGCGCTTCAGCTTCAACGTCAAGGGTGGCCGCTGCGAGGCCTGCCAGGGCGACGGTGTCACCAAGGTAGAAATGCACTTCCTGCCCGACGTCTACGTACCCTGCGACGTCTGCAAGGGCAAGCGCTATAACCGGGAAACCCTGGAAGTGCGCTACAAGGGCAAAAATATCCACGAGGTGCTGGAGATGACCGTGGAGGACGCCCTGGAGTTCTTCGCCCCGGTGCCGGCCATCGCCAAAAAACTGCAAACCCTGATGGATGTGGGCCTGTCCTACATCCGCCTGGGGCAGGCTGCCACCACCCTGTCGGGAGGCGAGGCCCAGCGGGTCAAGCTGTCCCGGGAGCTGTCAAAGCGCGACACGGGCAAGACGCTTTACATCCTCGACGAGCCCACCACAGGACTGCACTTCCAGGACATCCAGCAGTTACTGGCCGTGCTGCATCGCCTGCGCGATCACGGCAACACCGTGGTGATCATCGAGCACAATCTCGATGTCATCAAGACCGCGGACTGGATTGTGGACCTTGGCCCCGAGGGCGGCAGCGGCGGTGGCAAGATCATTGCCACCGGCACCCCGGAACAGGTTGCGGAAGCGCCAGGCTCCTTCACGGGACAGTTCCTGAAGCCCATTCTCGACGCCGGCAAGGAAGAAGCGGCCTAACTCTGCGTCGCCTCGTTGTATCGAGCACAAAAAAGCCGGGCAACGCCCGGCTTTTTTGTGTTTTCCTCGAACTGTCTACAGCCCGGGAAGGACGAAGTTACTCGTCGTCGTCCTCGAAGGCATCATCGGCGTCGAAAGTGGGGCGATCCACCAGTTCAACGTAGGCCATCGGCGCCTTGTCACCGGCACGGTAGCCGCACTTGAGTATGCGGATATAACCACCGGGACGCTCCTGGTAGCGCGGGCCAAGCTCGCCGAAGAGCTTGCCGACCGCGTCCTTGTTGCGCAGGCGGTCAAATGCCAGGCGACGGTTGGCAACGCTGTCGTTCTTGGCCAGCGTGATAAGGGGTTCAGCCACACGGCGGAGCTCCTTGGCCTTGGGCAACGTGGTCTTGATCAGCTCGTGCTCCACGAGGGACGCCGTCATGTTGCGGAACATGGCCTTGCGGTGCGAGCTGTTGCGATTTAGCTGACGTCCACTGTGACGATGACGCATTTTTACAATCCTATAATCCGGTGCTATCGCAGCACGTGTATCTGTTGGGCGACCGGTACTGTGCTCTTTAGACGCTCAGTACGCGGTCGTCGTTCTTGAGGCTGGCCGGCGGCCAGTTGTCCAGGCGCATGCCCAGCGACAGGCCGCGGGATGCCAGAACGTCCTTGATCTCGGTCAGGGACTTCTTGCCCAGGTTCGGCGTCTTCAGCAGCTCCACTTCCGTGCGCTGCACCAGGTCGCCAATGTAGTAGATGTTCTCTGCCTTCAGACAGTTGGCTGAGCGAACCGTCAGCTCCAGGTCGTCGACCGGGCGCAACAGGATCGGATCGACTTCGTCCTCTTCCTCGGCGGCTTCTTCCAGCTTCTCGCTCTCCAGGTCGACAAACACCGCCAGCTGCTGCTGCAGGATGGTGGCCGCGCGACGGATCGCTTCTTCCGGGTCGATGGTGCCGTTGGTTTCGAGGTCCAGTACCAGCTTGTCGAGGTCGGTACGCTGCTCTACACGAGCCGCTTCAACAACGTAGGACACGCGCTGAATCGGGCTGAACGTGGCGTCCAGCTGTAGACGGCCAATCGCACGGGTCTCTTCTTCCGGATTCTCGCGGCTGTCAGCCGGGGAGTAACCGCGACCGCGCGCCACCGTCAGAGACATACGAATCTCGGACTTGGCGTTGAGGTGGCAGATAACATGCTCCGGATTGCGGATCTCGACTTCGTGGTCGGTCTGGATATCGCCGGCGGTGACGACACCCGGGCCCTGCTTGCTCAGTACCAGCTCAGCAGAATCCTTGCCGTGCAGCACCAGCGCAACGCCCTTGAGGTTCAGCAGGATTTCAATCACATCTTCCTGCACGCCTTCCATGGAGGTGTACTCGTGATCCACGCCATCGATATCGACTTCCGTGATGGCACAGCCCGGCATGGAGGAAAGCAGGATCCGACGCAGCGCATTGCCGAGGGTGTGGCCAAAACCACGCTCGAGCGGCTCCAGGGTAACCTGGGCACGGGTGTCGCTCTTCTCTTCGACATTGATAACGCGGGGCGTCAGAAATTCAGTTACTGCAGTCTGCATATGTGCACCTGTGTGTTCGGTTTTCAGGAACGTGAGTTCCGTGTAACGGATTACTTGGAGTAAAGTTCGACGATCAGGTTCTCGTTGATATCCGAGCTCAGGTCCTGACGATCCGGGTAGGCCTTGAAGGTACCTTCCAGCTTGTCATTGTTTACTTCAATCCATTCGGGCTCGCCGCGCTGTGCAGCCAGGGCCAGGGCAGACTGCACACGCAGCTGCTTCTTGGCCTTCTCGCGCAGGGAGATCACGTCACCCGGTGCGACCTGGTAGGACGGAATGTTGACCGACTGGCCATTCACCAGGATAGAGCGGTGCGACACCAGCTGGCGCGCTTCGGCACGGGTAGAGCCAAAGCCCATCCGGTACACCACATTGTCCAGACGCGACTCCAGCAGGCGCAGCAGGTTTTCACCGGTTGCACCGCGCTGACGGGCAGCTTCCTTGTAGTAGTTGCGGAACTGCTTCTCGAGGATGCCGTAGATGCGACGGACCTTCTGCTTTTCACGCAGCTGTACGCCGTAATCAGACAGGCGACCACGGCGGGCGCCGTGCTGGCCAGGAGCGTTCTCGATGTTGCACTTGCTTTCCAGTGAGCGCACACCGCTCTTCAGGAACAGGTCCGTTCCTTCACGGCGGGAGAGCTTGCACTTGGGACCGATATATCTTGCCATGTCTTGTCCTGCCTTATACGCGACGCTTTTTCGGAGGGCGACAGCCGTTGTGCGGAATCGGCGTCACGTCGGTGATGTTGCTGATCTTGAAGCCGCAGGCGTTGAGGGCGCGCACGGCAGACTCACGACCCGGCCCCGGACCTTTGATCTGGACGTCCAGATTCTGCAGGCCGTATTCCTTGGCAGCCTCGCCGGCACGCTCCGCGGCCACCTGGGCGGCGAACGGGGTGCTCTTGCGGGAGCCACGGAAACCGGAACCGCCGGCCGTAGCCCAGCTCAGGGTATTCCCCTGGCGATCGGTAATCGTGATGATGGTGTTGTTGAAGGACGCGTGGACGTGGGCAATCCCATCTACCACGGTCTTCCGGACTTTTTTGCGAGTGCTTTTGGCACCTGGCTTAGCCATATTGAGTTCCTACTCTAATATCAACACTGCACTCCGGTGCAGCTACACTAAATCGGATTCGATGTATCTTTTTACTACTTCGAAGGTGACCTAGCGCCTCCTCAGTTCCTAGAGGCTCAGGCCTCTAGCGGTTTTACGAAAAGCTCTTAACGACGAATCGGCTTACGCGGCCCCTTCCGGGTGCGCGCATTGGTCTTGGTCCGCTGGCCGCGCAGCGGCAGGCCCTTGCGGTGACGCAGGCCACGGTTGCAGCCCAGGTCCATCAGGCGCTTGATGTTCATGCTGACTTCGCGACGCAGGTCGCCTTCAACATTCATCTTGCCCACTTCGTTGCGCAGCGCGTCCATCTGATCTTCAGACAGGTCGCTGATCTTGCTCTGCTCGTCCACACCCGTGGTGGCACACAGTTGCTTCGCCGTAGTACGACCAACACCATAGATGTAGGTCAGCGAGATCACTGCGTGCTTGTTATCGGGAATGTTGACACCGGCTATACGAGCCATTCAAAGTCTCCAAATATCTTCAGCCACATGCGCTGCAAAGCGACGGCTGACCGACCAGGAAGCCCTGGTTTCTGCGGTCACCGGCGCGAAAGGCGCAGCATTCTAGCGACATAAATCCTAAAAATCAACACGTTACGCGAGTTGTGATCAGCCCTGGCGCTGCTTGTGCCGGGGCTCCGCACTGCAAATAACACGCACCACACCCTTGCGGCGCACGATCTTGCAGTTGCGGCAGATCTTCTTCACGGAAGCACGTACTTTCATGACTTCTTCTCCACACTTACCAGGCGGCTACCGGACGCGGCCGGCACCACCGTAATTCTTCAGGTTGGCCTTTTTGAGCACCGAATCATACTGCTGCGACATCAGGTGGCTCTGTACCTGGGCCATAAAATCCATCACCACGACCACGGCAATCAGCAGCGAGGTGCCACCCAGGTAGAAGGGCACATTGGCCCAGATCTGCAGGAACTGGGGCATCAGGCAGATGATCGCGATGTAGGCTGAACCGAACACAGTCAGCCGCGTCAGCACGCCATCGATGTAATTGGCGGTCTGCGCGCCCGGGCGGATACCGGGAACAAATGCGCCGGAGCGCTTCAGGTTGTCTGCGACTTCTTCCGGGTTGAACATCAACGCCGTGTAGAAGAAGCAGAAGAACACAATGAACGCCGTAAACAGCAGCACGTTCAGCGGCTGGCCGGGGCCAATCGCCAGTGCAATCTCCTGCAGCAGCTCGTTGTCGGTTCCAAACCACTGGGCGATCGACGCCGGGAACAGCAGGATCGAGCTGGCGAAAATCGCCGGGATAACACCCGCCATATTCACTTTCAGGGGCAGGTGGCTGCTCTGCGCCTGATACTGGCGCCGTCCCTGCTGGCGCTTGGCGTAGTTCACCGTGATGCGACGCTGGCCGCGCTCGATGTAGACGATGGCGTAAATAACCACCACCGCCAGCACCAGGATCGCCAGCAACAGCAGGATGTTGAGTTCACCCTGGCGCGCTGACTCCAGCGACTGGCCAACGGCGGCAGGCAAACCGGCCACAATGCCGGCGAAGATCAACAGCGAAATGCCGTTGCCGACGCCCTTTTCAGTAATTTGTTCGCCCAGCCACATCATGAATACGGCGCCCGTCACTAACGAGGTGATGGCCACAATGTAGAACAGCAGGTTAACGCTGTAGGCCATGCCCTGGTTGGCCATGCCTACCGCCATACCGGTGGCCTGCACCAGCGCCAGTACCACGGTCAGGTAGCGGGTGTACTGGCTGATCTTGCGTCGGCCGGACTCACCCTCTTTCTTGAGCTGTTCCAGCGACGGCGTCACCGCCGACATCAGCTGCATAATGATGGAAGCAGAGATATAGGGCATGATGCCCAGCGCCAGGATGCTCATACGCTCCAGAGCGCCACCGGTAAACATGTTGGCCAGGCCCAGGATCGTGCCCTGGTTCTGGTTGAACAGCGCAGCGATCTGGTCGGGATTGATGCCCGGCACAGGGATATGCGTACCGATGCGATAGATGATTATCGCCATCAATACAAAGCGAAGGCGAGCCAGTAGCTCGCCCATTCCCGCGGTGTTTGCACCCGGCAGAGAAGGTCTACCCATTAAATGCTGATCCTCGGCTCTCTAGCTCTCAACTCTCTACTTCTCAAGAATGCGTTACGGTACCCGGATTACTCTTCGATCTTGCCGCCGGCCTTTTCGATGGCCTCACGAGCACCCTTGGTCACCTTGAGACCTTTGACCGTAACCGCCTTGTCCAGTTCGCCGGACAGGAAGACACGGGCGCGCAACACGTCGTGACGCACCAGGTCGGCCGCCTTCAGCGCGTCCAGGTCGATCACCTCGGCGTCCACCTTGGCCAGTTCGCCGAGGCGAATTTGCGCGGTAACGCGGGATATGCGGGAGGTAAAGCCGTACTTCGGCAGGCGCTTCTGAAGCGGCATCTGGCCGCCCTCGAAACCGGGCTTGACGGTGCCACCTGAGCGAGACTTCTGGCCCTTGTGGCCGCGACCCGCGGTCTTGCCAAAGCCGCTGCCAATGCCGCGACCAACGCGCTTGGCGTTCTTGCGGGAACCAGGCGCCGGGCTCAGGGTATTCAGTCGCATTGAATCAGACATGTCTTACTCCTCAACCCGAAGCATGTAGTTGACTTTGTTGATCATGCCGCGGATGGCAGGCGTATCCTCCACCTCGACGGTATGACCGATGCGGCGCAGGCCCAGGCCGGCGATGCAGGCCTTGTGGCTCTTGAGCCGGCCGTTCACGCTGCGGATCTGCGTAACTTTAATCGTTGCTTCTTTAGCCATGACTCTGTCGTGGTCCTAAATAAAACTGTTTAACCCAAAATCTCTTCTACGGACTTGCCACGCTTGGCAGCAACCGATTCCGGAGAGGTCATGCTCTGCAGACCCTTGAAAGTGGCACGCACCACATTCACCGGGTTGGTAGAGCCGTAGCACTTGGCCAGTACGTTGTGCACGCCCGCAATTTCCAGCACGGCGCGCATCGCACCGCCGGCGATAACACCGGTACCCTCTGATGCCGGCTGCATGTACACC
>JAAUXY010138503.1_pt1 | contig 31908 bp, 25 predicted proteins | sample 7278121 | NCBI WGS metagenome assembly JAAUXY01 (sample SAMN14350117, study PRJNA611818) | marine sediment metagenome | isolation source: surface marine sediment (1.8m) | place: French Polynesia: Moorea | collected 2018-08
CGCATGACCCGATCCTTGTCGTCGCCGTAGCCAGTGGTCTTGAGCCACAGGGCACCGTCGTCTTCGTACGTTTCACCGCGGTCCACCAGCGCACTAACGGTGTCTTCCACTTCGCCGGAGTCATACAGCGACGACTCCAGGAAGAACACGTCAAAGGCCACGCCGAAGGCCTGCAAATCCAGGTCCTGCTCGTGGCGCAGGTAGGCCACCGCGAACTCGCGGATGGCGTCGAGGTTGTCCGGGTCGCCGGCGGCGTCGACATGCTTGTCTTCAGCGTCGACGTGAACGCCGGCCAGGTAGTCGCGAGCCACGTCGACGATGTACTCACCGCGGTAGCCGTCTTCCGGCCACTCGGGCGCCTCCGGGTCGAGGCCGCGAGCACGGGCCTGCACCGAGCGCGCCAGGTTGTTGATCTGCTCGCCGGCGTCGTTGTAGTAGAACTCGCGGCTCACCTGCCAGCCGGTGGCTTCCAGCAGCCGCGCGGCGCTGTCGCCCAATGCCGCCTGGCGGCCGTGGCCAATGTGCAGAGGCCCGGTCGGGTTGGCGGAGACAAACTCCACCTGCACCTTGCGCCCCTGCCCCACATCGCTGCGGCCGAAGGCCTCTCCCTCGGAGAGGATGCGCTGCACCACCGCGGCGCTGCTGGCATCGGTCAGGAAGAAATTGATAAAGCCCGGGCCGGCAATCTCGGTCTTCTCGAGCTGCGGTGAGGCGGGCAGGGCCTCGCAGATGCGCGCCGCCAGGTCGCGGGGCGGGCAGCCGGCGCGCTTGGCCAGGGTCAGGGCAATGTTGCTGGCCAGGTCGCCGTGGGCGGGGTCGCGGGTACGCTCGAGCTGGATGTTGGGCTCAATGCCATCCGGCAGGTCGCCGGCGGCTACCAGGCTATCCAGGGCCTGGCCGATCAGCTCGCTCAGGTGTTCCTTCATCTATACACGGGTGTGAGATTTTTGAGGGCGGCCATTATCCCTGACAGCGGTGGGTATTGCTACCAGATCGGGGCGCGTGCGCCCTAGCTTTCCAGCGGGTCGATATCCAGCGACCAGCGCAGTCGCTTGCCGGCGGGCGACTCTTCGGCGGCGTGCACCAACTGCACCGCCAGCCGCTGCAGTGAGGCGCGGGTAGGGGCGAGGCCCAGCAACTGGGCACGGAAGCGACCGCCGCGGCGTTGCATTGGCGCCGGCAGTGGTCCGATCAGCTGGGCATCTCCGGGCGCGGTGGCCTGGCGCAGCCCGGCCAGGAATTGTTCGGCGCTGTCCAGGGAGGCCGCTTCCGCCCGCAACATCAGCAGTTGCCCGAAGGGCGGCAGCGCCATCTGCTGGCGCTCCGCCAGTAACTGCTCGGCGTAGTCGTCGTAGCCGCGCTCCAGCAGGGTCCGCAACAGCGGGTGGTCGGGATAGTGGGTTTGCAGCATCACCCGCCCCGGGCGCTCCGCCCGGCCGGCGCGCCCCGCCACCTGGGTGATCAGCTGACCCATACGCTCCGGGCCGCGGAAGTCGGCACTGAACAGCGACGCGTCGGTATCCAGCAGTCCCACCAGTGTAACGCCGGGAAAGTGGTGTCCCTTGGTCAGCATCTGGGTGCCCAGCAGGATGCAGGGCTCACCGCTATTGACCTTGTTCATGAGCGCCGCCATAGCGCCGCGCTTCTGCATGGAGTCGCGGTCGACCCGGTAAATGCTGTGTTCGGCGAAGCGTTCGTTCAGCACGCTCTCGGCCTGCTCGGTGCCGACCCCGCGCGCATTGAGGGCGCGGCTTCCGCAGCTGGGACAACGCTGCGGCAGCGGCTCGCGCCAGCCGCAGTGGTGGCAGCGCAGTTCGCCGGCGGCCCGGTGCAGCGTCAGGCGCGCGTCGCAGTGACGGCAATCGGCGATAAAGCCGCAGTCGTGGCACTGCAGGGTCGGTGCATAGCCCCGGCGGTTGAGAAACAGCAGTGCCTGGTTGCCGGCGTCGAGTTCGGCGGCGACTGCAGACAGCAGGTTTTCCGAGAGCCCGCCCTTAAGCGGTAGCCGTCGCACGTCGACGATATCGACACCCGGCAGGCGGGCATCGCCGATGCGGGCCGTCAACCGCAGGTGGCGATAGCGTCCGGCGTGAGCATTCTGCAGGGTCTCGAGGCTGGGGGTGGCGCTGCCCAGCACCACCGGTACGTTCTCGAGCTGGGCGCGTTTCACGGCGAGGTCCCGCGCCGAGTAGCGAAAGCCATCCTGCTGTTTGAAGGAGGCATCGTGCTCCTCATCCACCACGATCAGGCCCGGACGCGCCAGGCTGGCAAACACCGCTGAGCGGGTGCCGATAACAATATGGGCGCGGCCACTGCGTGCCGCCTCCCAGGCTGCCTCGCGAGCGCCGTCGGCGAGGCCCGAGTGCAGGGCGGCGATCTCGGCATCGAAACGCTGCGACAGTCGTTCCGCCAGCTGCGGCGTGAGGCCGATTTCCGGCACCAGCAGCAGCGCCTGGCGCCCGGCTGCCAGCGCCTGCTCAACCAGCTTCAGGTAGACCTCGGTTTTGCCGCTGCCGGTAACGCCGTGCAGCAGGTGGGCGGCAAAACCGCTGCCGTCGACGGCGTCCACTGCCGCAGCCTGCTCTGGACTCAGGGTGGGACCCTCGCGCCAGGCAGGTGGCGCCGGGGTTAGCGGTCGTTGGGTTTGCTCGATCAGGCCCTTGTCGAGCAGCGCGCGACGGGTGGCGCTGTTGTGGCCCCGTGCCTTGAGGCTGTCCCAGGTCAGCGCCGACTCACGCTGCAGGGCGTCCAGCAGCTCAGCCTGGCGTGGCGCGCTCTTCAGTGCTCCCTCGGGCAGGCCCTTGCCGCGCGCACTCAGGCGCCACACGGTTTCGGTATCGTTAGCGCTGGTCTTGCCCTTGCGCAGGCCGGTGGGAAAGGCCGCGGTGAGTACCTCGCCCACCGGGTGGCGATAGTACTCGGCGGCCCAGTGGCACAGCTCCAGTACCGGGGCGCTGACCAGCGGCGCGGAATCCAGCACTTCCAGCGCCGGCTTGAGCTTGCCTTCAGGAACTTCCGAGGAATCGCTTACCTCGACCAGCACGCCACAGACCCGGCGCGAGCCGAAGGGTGCCAGCACGCGGTTGCCGGGTGCCAGGCTCGCGGCGCTATCGCCATCGAGACCCGCCGGCGGCAGGTAGTCGAACAGCCGGCGCAGGGGCGTGGCAATGGCGAGGCGGAGAATGGGCATGGCGGGAGTGTAGCAGCATCGCAACAGGCCCCTGGCAGCGCCGCTGGGGGCGGGTTTAGGGGCAGATTTCTGTGCTTGCGTCCTGCGTCGGGTCTGGTAAGATGCCCGCCTATTTTTTGGCCGGTACCCCCGGCCGACTCCAGAACAGACGCGGTGTCCGGCAAGGGATCGGATGGCGGCGTCGCCGGCTTAGGAGCTGAACATGAAAGCAGAGATTCATCCGAAGTACGAAGAAATTACCGCAACCTGCAGTTGCGGTAATGTCATCAAGACGCGTTCCACGATGTGCGAAGACATTCACATTGATGTCTGCTCGCAGTGCCACCCGTTCTTTACCGGCAAGCAGAAGATTGTCGACAGCGGCGGCCGCGTTGATCGCTTCAAGAAGCGGTTTGGTAACCGCGGCGCCAAGCGCTAAAGACACCAGCAGTACACAGCGCCGTCTCCCTGGGGATTCGGCGCTTTTTTTTTTCCTCCACTTTCTCATTGCCCGCAAAAGGCTAACAGGTCGCCATGTCAGAGGATCTCAAGCAAGCCGCCCTCGAGTATCACGAACTTCCACTACCCGGGAAAATCAGTATCGAGCTCACCACACCGGCGGAGACCCAGCGCGATCTGGCCCTGGCCTATAGCCCTGGCGTGGCCGAGCCCTGCCGCGTCATCGCCGGCGACCCGCTGGAAGCCTATCGGTTTACTGGCAAGGGGAACCTCGTCGCGGTTATCAGTAATGGGACTGCCGTACTGGGTCTCGGTGATATTGGCTCCCTGGCCAGCAAGCCGGTGATGGAGGGCAAGGCACTGCTTTTCAAGCGCTTCGCCAACGTCAACGCGATCGACATCGAGGTAGATACCCGCGATGTCGGCGAATTTGTCGATACCGTCGAGCGCATCGCCGAGAGCTTCGGCGGCATCAACCTCGAGGACATCAAGGCGCCGGAGTGTTTCGAGATCGAACGCCAGCTCTGTGAACGCTGTGACGTGCCCGTGTTTCACGATGACCAGCACGGTACCGCGATCGTCACTGCCGCGGGCCTGCTGAACGCCCTGGATATCGCGGACAAGCCGATCGCCGACGCCCGCATCGTTTGCCTGGGAGCGGGAGCGGCGGCGATCGCCTGCATGCGCCTGCTGGTGAGCATGGGTGCGAATCGCGAGAATATCTTCATGCTCGATCGCCGCGGTGTGATCTGCAAGGGCCGCGACGGGGTTAACGAGTACAAGGCCGAGTTTGCCAACGACACCCAGCTGCGCAGCCTGGCCGATGCCTGCGACGGCGCCGACGTGTTTATCGGCCTGTCGGGTGCAGACCTGTTGACCGTCGATATGCTCAAGAGCATGGCACCGCGGCCGGTGGTGTTTGCCTGCTCCAACCCCGACCCGGAGATCAAGCCGGAACTGGCGCTGGCGACCCGCGACGATGTCATCCTGGCCACCGGTCGCTCTGACTACCCGAACCAGGTCAACAACGTGCTGGGCTTCCCGTTTATTTTCCGCGGCGCCCTCGACGTGCGCGCCAGCGCGATTACCGAGGAAATGAAGATCGCGGCGGTGCATGCCATCCGCGACCTGGCGAAAGAGCCGGTACCTGAAGAAGTGCTGTCGGCGTTCGGGCTGGAGTCGCTGAGCTTTGGTCCCGACTACATCATTCCCAAGCCGATGGACGAGCGCCTGGCGCGTCGAGTGTCGGCGGCCGTGGCCCGGGCGGCGGTGGAGTCAGGGGTGGCGCGCCTGCCACTGCCGGAGTTCTATCAGCAGTAGGCGGCCTCGCCGCCATACCACCCTAGCGCTGGCTGACGCTGTCTGAGGGCACGTTCTCCACCCGGAATACCTCGAAGATCGCATCCGGTTGGCCTGGCCGCGCCAGCAATCCGGAGGTGGGATCGATGCGCACATTGGTGATGCACTCGGGTACCGGCCGGGGCCGGTCCGGGCTGCTCTTCAGCGCTTCCCGCATCAACTCGATCCACATGGGCAGAGACGCCTTGCCGCCGAACTCGCGCTTGCCCAACTCGGCGTTGGAATCGAAGCCCAACCAGGCGGTGGCCACCACGTCGGCGTTGTAGCCTGAGAACCATGCATCGGTGGGGCCATTGGTGGTGCCGGTCTTGCCGGCAATGTCGTCGCGCTCCAGGACCCGGGCACGGCGGCCGGTGCCGAGCTTGATCACATCCTGCAGGATGCTGTTGATGATGTAGTTCACGCACTCATCCATGATGCGTTCGGCCCGCGGCAGCTCCGTGGCCTCGGCCTGGCGCAGGATCTCTTCCATGCTCAGCTCTTCCTCGACCAGCGGGTCAAGCGGGTCCTCTTCCTCACACTCCTTGCAGACGGTGACCGGCTGTGCCTTGAACACTTCCTCGCGGTCGAAGTTCTCGACCCGGTCAACCAGGTAGGGGTAGACCCGATAGCCACCATTGGCGAGGCTGGCGTAGGCGGTGGCCAGCTCCAGCGGCGTAATGGCATGGGTGCCCAGCGCCAGCGACAGGTCGCGGGCCATCTCGTCGGTCTTGAAGCCGAAGCGGCCGGCGTAGTCGATGGCGGTGGTGATGCCCACCTGTTCCAGCAGGCGGATCGATACCAGGTTGCGTGACTTGGTCAGCGCCCAGCGCAGGCGGGTGGGGCCGTAGAATTTGCCGCCATCGTTCTCCGGGCGCCAGGTGTCTTCCAGGGCAGCGTCTTCAAACACCACCGGGGCGTCATTGATGATGCTGGCCGCAGTCCAGCCCTGCTCCAGGGCAGCGGAGTAAATGAATGGCTTGAAGCTGGAGCCCGGCTGGCGCACCGCCTGGGTGACGCGATTGAACTTGCTCTTGGCGAAGCCGAGGCCACCGACCACGCTCAGCAGGGCACCGTCGTCAGGCTGCAGTGCCACCAGCGCCGCCTGCGCCTCCGGTACCTGGGTGAGGTGCCAGGCGCCGCCCTGGCGGCGCACCCGCACCAGGTCGCCGACAGCAAACAGTTCCGCCGCGCTTTTCGGCGCCGGCCCGCGACTGTTCTCGGTGATATAGGGGCGCGCAGACGCCGGGCCGCTGTCCCAGGCCAGGACGTCCTCGCTGCCGTCAGCCAGAAGGATGGTAATGCTGTTCTGCGCGTTCTCGGTATCTGCAGTGCTCTCCGTGTTCTCAGCGCTTGCTACGGTATCTGTATGGTCTTCGCTTACCGTGGGCTGCCGGCCGAAGGCGGTCACGATGGCGGGTATGCGTCCCGCGATCTCGCGGGTCTGCTTGAGCTGGTCCAGCCAGCGGGTGTGAGGATCTTCCTCGTCTTCCAGCGGTGCCAGGGATAGCTCGGGCCCCCGGTAGCCGTGGTCCTGATCGTATCTGTCGAGGGCATTGTCCACCGCCCGGTTGGCGGTGCGCTGCAGGTCACTGCTGATGGTGGTGTAGACGTGGTAGCCGTCGTTGTAGGCGGCCAGCCCGTACTTGTTGATCATCTCACTGCGTGCCATCTCCGCGGCATAGGGGGCGTCGAAGGCGAGCTTGGCGCCGTGGAAGCTGGCGGTGACCGGGGCGGCGACGGCCTGCTCGTAGTCGGTGCTGGCGATATACCCCAGGCGCTGCATGCGACGGAGAATCCAGTCGCGCCGCTCCCGGGAGCGCTGCGGGTTGGAGATCGGGTTGTAGCGCGAAGGCGCCTTGGGCAGGCCGGCAAGCATGGCCAGCTGGGCGAGGTCGAGCTCGCCGATGTTCTTTCCGTAATAGACCTGGGCCGCCGCCTCGAAGCCGTAGGCCCGGTGGCCCAGGAACATGCGGTTGAAGTACAGCTCGAAGATCTCTTCCTTGCTGAGCACCTGCTCGATCTCAAGGGACAGCAGAATTTCATTGAACTTGCGGATGAAGGTCTGCTCTTTGGTCAGGAAGTAGTTGCGCGCCACCTGCATGGTCAGGGTGCTGCCACCGGAGCCCTTCTCGCCAGTCAGTACCAGCTCTGATACCGCCCTCGCCAGGCCCATGAAGTCGATGCCGACGTGATCGAAAAAGCCGTCGTCTTCGGCGGCCAGCAGTGAATCTATGAACAATGGTGGTATGCGGTCGTAGGGCAGTGGGTTACGCTTCTTCTCGCCGAACTGGCCGATCAGTTCGCCCTCGCGGGTGTAAACGCGCATCGGGGTTTGCAGGCGAACGTCCTTCAATACATCTACCGAGGGCAGACTGGGGCTGAGATGAAGGTAAACCCCGGCGCCAACCATCACGGCGCCGCAGGCACCGAGGGGAATGAGACGCAGGACAAACTTGAGGAAATTCATTTAGACAAGGGAAATCAACAGCTTGCGACTGGGACGCGTGTCACGGAAATTTTGAGGTTAGTGATTATATGCTTTTTTACTCTTTTTATATAATTGCGCCTATGTTATATCTGTAATTTAATGTAACGGCGCATAAAAATAACGTAAGTTACGGATACCAATAGGAAAAACGACAATCATGGTGCTAGGGCTTTTTGGGAAGAGAAAGTCGTCCCCGGTTCTGGGTCTCGACATCAGCTCGACAACCGTCAAGTTGTTGGAGCTGAGCCACACCGGCGAGCGCTACCGCGTGGAGAGCTATGCGGTCAGCTCCTTACCCACCGACGCCGTGATCGAGAAGAACGTGAACGACATCGAAGGTGTCGCCAACGCCATCCGTAACGTCGTCAACCAATCCAAGACCAAGGTCAAGCATGTGGCTGCGGCTGTGGCCGGGTCCTCCGTGATCACCAAGGTGATCGATATGCCAGCGGGTCTCAGTGAAGATGACCTGGAGACGCAGCTGACGCTCGAGGCCGATCAGTATATTCCCTACCCCCTCGAAGAAGTAGCCATCGACTTTGAAGTCCAGGGGCCCATGCCCGAGAATGAGACCCGGGTCGAGGTTTTGCTGGCGGCCTGTCGGCGTGAGACCATTGATACCCGGGTAGAGGCTATCGAGACGGCGGAGCTGACCGCCAAGATCATGGATGTCGAAGCCTATGCCATGGAGCGCGCCTTCGGCCTGGTGCGCAACCAGCTGGATATAGAAGAAGACAATACAGTGGCGGTGGTAGATATCGGTGCCCAGATGACTACCCTCAGTGTGCTCTCTAACGGCAACACGATTTACACCCGTGAGCAGCTGTTTGGCGGCAAGCAGCTCACCGACGAGATCATGCGCCGCTACGGCTTGCCGGTCGAAGAAGCAGGCCTTGCCAAGAAGCAGGGCGGTCTGCCGGACGACTACGAGCCGGAGGTGCTGGAGCCATTCAAGGATGCGGTGGTACAGCAGGTGGCTCGCTCCCTGCAGTTCTTCTTTTCTTCCAGCCAGTACAATGACGTCGACTACATCGTGCTGGCCGGCGGGGTATCATCTATGGAGGGCCTGGCAGACATGGTGCAGGACAAGCTGGGTACGCCTGCCACCGTTGCCAATCCGTTTGCGGACATGGCTATCTCCGCCAAGGTTAATGCGGTGGCGCTTTCGAGTGACGCGCCCGCACTAATGATTGCCTGCGGGCTCGCAATGCGGAGTTTTGACTGATGGCCCAAATCAACCTGCTCCCGTGGCGCGATGAACGGCGCGCCGAGCTCAAACAGGAATTCCTGGTGGTGCTGGGTGCGGTGGCTGGCACGGGCGCGGTTATCGTGTTCCTTGTCGACCTGTTCTTCTCCGGCCAGATCCAGAACCAGAACGACCGCAACAACTACCTTACCCAGAACATTCGCGAGCTGGACGCCAAGGTCGCCGAGATTCGCGAGATGCAACGAAAGCGCACCCAGCTGCTGGACCGCATGCGAGTGATCCAGGAGCTGCAGGGCAACCGGCCCATCATCGTGCGCATCATGGACCAGCTCGTGCGCACGGTTCCTGATGGCGTGTTCTACACCCAGCTCACGTCCACCCCGCAGAACATCAGGATCCAGGGTATCGCCGAGTCCAACAACCGGGTATCCAGCCTGATGCGGCGACTGGACGCCTCAGAGTGGTTCTCGGACCCCAACCTCGAAGGTGTGCGCGCTGAGCCAAGCTACGGCGACCAGGCCACCACGTTCACAATGACCGTGAACTTGCAGCTGCCCTCCGCGGGCGATGAAGAGGGGGGCTAAGCCATGGCGATGGAAGATGTCCTCAAGTCGCTGCAGGAGTTTGATGTCAATGATCTCGATCTCGACAACATCGGCTCATGGCCGGTGGCGATCAAGATTATTGTCTGGGTGCTGGCGCTGGTAGGCGTGCTGGCGCTCGGTTACTTTTACCATATCCAGGGCCTGCAAGAGACACTGCAGACGGCCCAGTCCAAGGAGATCGAGCTCAGGGAAGAATTTGAGCGCAAGGCCTTCCAGGCCGCCAACCTTGAGGCCTACCGCAAGCAGATGCGGGAAATGGAGGAATCCTTCGGTGCGCTGGTCAGCCAGCTGCCAAGTGATACCGAGGTGCCCGGCCTGCTTGAGGACATCACCAACAAGGGTATGGCGAATGGCCTCGAGTTCAGCAGCATCGAACTGCAGGACGAGGTTGCCCGCGAGTTCTATATCGAGTTGCCGATCCAGATCGTGGCGCGAGGCTCCTACCACGACCTCGGCGCCTTTGTGAGTGGCATGGCGAGCCTGCCACGTATCGTAACGCTGCATAACTTTGTAATTCGCCAGCAGGCTGGCACGCCGATGCTCTCGCTGAATATTACCGCCAAGACCTACCGGTACCGGGACGAGGAGGTCTGAGCGTGGTGCGCAACATAAGCAAGCTTGTCGCGCTGGTGCTGGTCGCCGGTCTCGCTGGTTGTGCCAGTGACGAGTTCAATGACCTCGACCAGTTCATGGACGAGAAGCGCTCGCGCCCTGGCGGTGTCATTCCGCCAATCCCGGCATTCAAGGCCTACAAGGCGTTTGCCTATAGCGCCGCCGGCCTGCGCAGTCCCTTCGATCGACCGATCGAGATTCGAGAGATATCCCAACTGCAATCCGTCTCCACCGTGGAGCCGGATGAAACGCGCCCCAAGGAATTCCTCGAGCAGTTTACCTTCGACTCGCTGGCCATGGTGGGCACCCTGTCGCGCGCCGGCATCGACTGGTGCCTGATTCGGGATCCTGATGGCGGCGTGCACCGGGTGCGTGTGGGGAACTTCCTGGGCCGCAACCACGGCAAGATTGTTGAGATGACCGAGACCTACGTGGCGGTCATCGAAATCGTTTCAGATGGCAGCGAAGGCTGGGTTGAGCGTCCGCGCACAATCAAGCTGGCTGGCCTCAACTAGTACATGGTGACTGTCATGGACAGAATAATGAAGAACGAATCCTGTAGCCCTGCTATCGGCAGGGGCCTGTGGGGCGTGCTACTGGCGCTGGTCCTGTCGACTGTCAGCGGTACCGCCGCAGCCGCGGTGGCTGTGCAGGACATCAGCTTCAATTCCAAGCCGGGAAGCAGGTTCGAGATTCGGCTGGAGTTTGATGGGCCACCGCCAACGCCGGAAGCCTACACCATCGAGAAGCCGGCGCGGATTGCCATGGACCTGCCGGCCACCAGCAGCGCGCTGGATCGCAAGAAGTACGCCCTGCCTTACGGTAATGCCACAGGCGTTGTGGTGGTGGAGTCGGGCGACCGCACCCGCATGATCGTAAACCTGGTCAAGCTGGTTCCGTATTACACCCGGGTTGAGGGCAACGCCCTGATTGTCGAAGTGGGCAACGAGGGTGCCGACGAGTACCTGAAGCCGATCTCTGATCCCTTCACCGTGCAGACCGATGTAGTCGAAGCACAGGACCCGCGGGCGCGTATCGAAGAGCTGGAATTCCAGCGCAGCGCCGACGGAGAAGGCCGCCTGCTGCTGACCCTGAGCAACCCCAAGGTCGACGTCAACGTCTACAGCGAGGCCGACCGGGTCAAGGTGGAGTTCCTCGACACCACCGCCGTGGAAGACATTCTGCGCCGCTACGACGTCACCGACTTTGCGACCCCGGTCTCCACGGTGGAGGTCACCTCCAGCGAGATGGGTGTGACGCTCTCCATGCAGGCCTCCGGTGATTACGACTACCTGGCCTACCAGACCGACGAGCAGTACGTGATCGCCGTCAAGCCACTCACCGAGCGCGAGGCGGAAGAACGCCGCAGCGAATTCAACTATGTGGGCGACCGGCTGTCGCTCAACTTCCAGGACATCGAGGTGCGGGCGGTACTGCAGCTGATTGCCGACTTTACCGAACTCAACCTGGTGGCCAGTGACACGGTGCAGGGCCGCATTACCCTGCGCCTGCAGAATGTGCCCTGGGACCAGGCTCTCGAGCTGGTGCTGAAGACCAAGGGTCTCGACAAGCGCCAGGTCGGCAACGTACTGATGGTGGCACCGGCGGCTGAAATCGCCGAGCGCGAACGCCAGGAAATCGAAGCCAACAAGCAGATCGCCGAGCTGGCGCCGCTGCAGACCGAGTTCATCCGCATTCGCTACGCCAGGGCAAACAACGTGGTGGGCTTGCTGGCCGCGGGTAGTGAAGAGGGCGGTTCCCTGGTCTCCGGACGCGGTTCGGTCATTGTCGATGACCGCACCAACTCGCTGATCATCACAGACACGGCGTCCAAGCTGGGTGAGATTCGCAACCTGATAGACCGGGTTGATATCCCGATTCGCCAGGTGATGATCGAGGCGCGCATTGTGATCGCGCAGTCGGACGCCAGCCGCTCCCTGGGTATCCAGTGGGGTGGTGCATATCTCGACATCGGCGGTGACGACGTCACCTCGGTATCTGGTGACCTCAACAACGTGGTCGATATCAACAATGACGTAATCGCGGGCAACCAGCCCTCACCCACGTTCCCGGGTGCACTGCTGGTTGACCTGGGTATCGCCAGTGCCACTGGCTCATTCGCGGTGGGTTACACCAGCAACGACCTGTTCCTGGCGGCCGAGCTCTCGGCCCTGGAATCTTCCGGCAGCGGCGAAGTGGTCTCGCAGCCGAAAGTGATTACTGGCGACAAGCAGCAGGCCTCCATCAAGTCAGGTACCGAGGTGCCGTTCCAGCAATCCTCCGCCAACGGTGAAACCACCGTCGCCTTCAAGGAGGCGGTGTTGGCCCTGGACGTCACGCCGAACATCACCCCGGACGACCGCATCCTGCTCGACCTGGTTATCAACCAGGACTCGGTGGGTGAACTGGTGCCGAGCGGCACCGGCGGTGCGATTCCCTCGATTGATACCACCCAGCTGACCACCCAGGTACTGGTGGGCAATGGGGAAACCGTGGTGCTGGGTGGTGTATTCCGCACGGAAGACATCGAGTCGGTGAGCAAGGTGCCGTTCTTCGGCGACATTCCCTACATGGGCAACTTGTTCAAGAGCACCAATTACCAGAGCACCAAGACCGAAACGCTGATCTTCATCACGCCGCGTATTCTTGCCGAGACCCTGCTCGACTGATAGATGGCGGGGGTGCAGCGGGTCTTCCTGGTGGGCCCGATGGGCGCCGGGAAGACCACCATCGGTCGCCAGCTGGCGCAGATGCTGCACCTCGAATTCCTCGATAGCGACCAGGCTATCGAGGCCCGCGCCGGCGCCGATATTCCCTGGATTTTCGATGTTGAAGGTGAGGCCGGCTTTCGCGACCGCGAAGCGCGCATCATCGACGAGCTGACCCAGCGCGACGGCATTGTGCTGGCCACCGGCGGCGGCGCCATCCTGCGCCCGGAAAACCGCGCGGTGCTGTCGGAGCGCGGCAGCGTGGTCTACCTTTACGCCTCCATCAAGCAGCAGTTCTCCCGCACTTCCAAGGACCGCAACCGGCCCCTGTTGCAGGTGCCCGACCCCGAGGGTAGGCTTCGTGAACTCATGGCGGAGCGGGACCCGCTCTACCGTGAAATTGCAGATCACATTATCGAGACCGATGGCCTGTCGGCGCGCACCGTAGCCCAGCAGCTCAGCCGCGCCCTGAACGGCTGAACGAGGCAACACCATGACTGTCCTGATGCACACCTTGCATGTGGAGCTGGGTGAACGCAGCTATCCCATCTATATTGGCCGCTCCTTGCTGGCAGACGCCGAGCTGCTGCGCCGGCATGTCAACGGCAAGCAGGTGGCCATCATCAGCAACGAGACCGTGGCGCCGCTCTATGCAGGCCGGGTGCGCGCGGCGCTTGAAGGTGGAGAGCAGGGCATCGATAAAATCACCGAGATCGTCCTGCCGGACGGCGAAGAGCACAAGACGCTGGACACCCTCGGTCACATCTACGATCGCCTGCTGGCGGAGGGGCACAATCGCAGCACCAGCGTGATCGCCGTGGGAGGTGGCGTGGTCGGCGACGTGGCCGGTTTCGCTGCCGCCACCTACCAGCGCGGCGTGAACTTCATCCAGGTGCCCACCACCCTGCTATCCCAGGTCGACTCCTCGGTTGGTGGCAAGACTGCCGTCAACCACGCACTGGGCAAGAATATGATAGGCGCCTTCTACCAGCCCTCTGCAGTGCTCATAGATATCGATACCCTACACAGCCTGCCGCCGCGGGAGCTGTCTGCCGGCCTTGCCGAGGTTATCAAGTACGGGTTGATCGGCGACGAACCTTTCTATCGCTGGCTGCACGATCATGTCAGTCAACTGCGCGCGCTGGAGGAGGGCCCGCTGGCAGAAGCCATCGAGCGTTCCTGCAGCAACAAGGCCCAGGTGGTGGCCGAGGATGAGCGCGAGGCTGGGCTGCGGGCACTACTGAACTTCGGGCATACCTTCGGTCACGCCATCGAGACCGCCCAGGGCTACGGTGAATGGTTGCACGGTGAGGCGGTGGGCGCCGGCATGGCCCTGGCTACCCGCCTGTCGGTGGAGCACTGCGGCTTGCCGGCAGCGGAAGTGGAGCCGTTGCTGGAGCTGCTGTCCGCGGCGGGACTGCCGATCGACGGCCCGGCAGACATGGAGGCTGATCAGTACCTGGAGCTCATGCAGCGCGACAAGAAAGTCATCGATGGCCGCCTGCGGCTGATCCTGCTCGACCGGATCGGCGCTGCCCGGGTGGTCGACGATGTGTCCCCCGAGACCCTGCGCGGCCTGCTGGAAACCAGCCCGGTATAATTCGCCTCGTCAATGGCGGCTATCCACGGGTGCATTGTTAGCATCCGCTCAACTTGTGTAAAATTACCGGCCTTTTGGCGAGCGCCTGGGCTCCGGCATCGCTTCTTTGTAACCGCTTGTTTTAGCTACAAATTTTGGACCCTGTATGACTCAAGGCCTATATCGCCCTGGTGAGTTTCGAGACAACTGCGGCTTCGGTTTGATCGCCCACACGACGGGCGAGGCAAGCCACAGGTTGTTGCAGACGGCGATCGAGTCACTGACCTGCATGACCCACCGCGGCGGTATCGCCGCCGACGGCAAGACCGGCGATGGCTGCGGGCTGCTGCTGCAGATGCCGGAAGGCTTCATGCGCGAGCTGGCGCAGACGGCCTTCCAGCGCGAGCTGTCTGAGCGCTTCGGGGTCGGCATGGTGTTCCTCAGCAACGACGAGGCGAAGGCCGCCGAAGAACGCGAGATCATGGCCGATGTGATCACCCGCGAGGGTCTCGAGGTGATCGGCTGGCGCGAGGTGCCCACCGACCCCAGCGTGTTGGGTGAAATTGCGCTGGGCAATATGCCGCGCATCGAGCAGATGTTCATCGATGCGCCCGGTACCAGCCTCGAGGAGCTGTCCACCAAGCTGTTTGTGGCGCGGCGCAAGGTGGAAATTCGCCTTGAGTCCCACGATGAATTCTATATCTGCACCCTGTCCGGCCGCGTGCTGTCCTACAAGGGCCTGATGATGCCCGCGGACCTGCCGCAGTTTTACCCCGACCTGGGTGACGAGCGCCTGGAGACAGCGATCTGCGTTTTCCACCAGCGCTTCTCCACCAATACCCTGCCACGCTGGCCTCTGGCCCAGCCCTTCCGTCTGCTGGCGCACAACGGCGAAATCAACACTATCGAGGGCAACCGCAACTGGGCGGATGCGCGCTCGGCCCTGTTCAAGACCGAGCGCTTGCCCAACATTGAAGAAATCTCACCGTTGGTAAACCGTTCGGGCTCGGATTCCTCCAGCCTCGATAACATGCTCGACGTGCTGCGCACCGGTGGCGTCGACATGCTGCGCGCCCTGCGCCTGCTGATTCCGCCGGCCTGGCAGAACCGTGAGCACATGGACCCGGACCTCAAGGCCTTCTACGAGTACTACTCCATGCACATGGACCCGTGGGATGGCCCGGCGGGAATCGTGCTCACCGACGGCCGCTACGCGGTCTGCCTGCTGGACCGCAACGGCCTGCGCCCGGCGCGTTGGGTGAAGACCGATGACGGCTTCATTACCCTGGCCTCGGAGATCGGCACCCATGGCTATTCGCCCGAGAGCGTTTTGGAGAAGGGCCGGGTCGGCCCCGGCCAGATGCTGGTGGTGGACACCGAGACCGGCGAGCTGCTGAAAACCGAGGATGTCGACAACATCCTCAAGAAGCGCCACCCCTACAAGCAGTGGCTGCGCCAGAATGCCAAACGCATCGAGGGGACCTTTGCGGAAGAGCAGGACCCCGGCGTCGACAAGCAGGACCTGCAGGCCTATATGAAGATGTACCAGGTCAGCTTCGAAGAGCGTGACCAGGTGCTGAGGCCGCTGGCGGAAGCCGGCAATGAGGCGGTGGGCTCCATGGGCGACGACACACCCATGGCGGTGCTGTCCCGCAAGCAACGCTCCCTGTACGACTACTTCCGCCAGAAGTTCGCCCAGGTCACCAACCCGCCCATCGACCCGCTGCGCGAGCAGGTGGTGATGTCGCTGGAGACCGACCTCGGCCGTGAGCAGAACATTTTCCACGAGGGGCCGGAACACGCTGAGCGCGTGATCCTCAGCTCCCCGGTGCTGTCGCCGGCCAAGTTCTCGCGGCTGGTGAACCTGGAGGACGAGAAGTTTGCCTCCAGTTTCCTCGACCTGTCCTACGACCCGGAGCTTCACAATCTCGCCGAGGCCCTCGACCTGCTCTGCGAGCAGGCCGCCATGGCGGTTCGCGACGGCAAGGTGGTGCTGGCACTGTCTGACCGGCGAATCGAGCCAGGCCGACTGCCGATCCATGCGCTGCTGGCGGTGGGTGCGGTGCACCACAGCCTGATCAAGGCCGGACTGCGCTGTAGCGCCAACCTGCTGGTGGAGACCGCCACGGCGCGGGACTCCCATCACTTTGCCTGCCTGCTGGGTTTCGGTGCGACGGCGATTTACCCCTACCTGTCCTACGCGGTGCTGGATGACCTGATGCAGTCCGGTGAACTGCTGGGTGAGCCCGGCCGTTGCTACAAGAACTACCGCAAGGGCATCAACAAGGGCCTGTTGAAGATCATGTCCAAGATGGGCATTTCGGCGATGGCCTCCTATCGCGGCGCGCAGCTGTTCGAGGCTGTGGGCCTCGCCAGCGAGGTGGCCAACCGCTGCTTCAGCGGCGTTGCCAGCCGTATCGAGGGCACCGGTTTCGAAGAGCTCGAGGCGGACCAGAAAGTGCTGGCCAGGCTGGCCTGGACCAAGCGTAAGCCCATCGAGCTGGGCGGCCTGCTCAAGTTCGTGCACGGCCAGGAGTACCACGCTTTCAACCCGGACGTGGTCAAGGGCCTGCAGGACGCGGTGCGCACCGGCGAGTACGCACGCTGGAAAACCTACGCCCAGCTCGTCAACGAGCGCCCCACCGCCACGCTGCGCGACCTGTTCCAGCTCAAGCAGGCGCCCACGCCGATCCCGCTGGAAGAGGTGGAACCGGTCTCCGCCATCGTGCCGCGTTTTGACACCGCCGGCATGTCGCTGGGTGCACTGAGCCCCGAAGCCCACGAGGCGCTCGCCGTGGCCATGAACAGGCTGGGCGGGCGCAGCAATAGCGGTGAGGGCGGCGAAGACCCGGACCGCTACGGCACCGAGCGTACCTCCAAGATCAAGCAGATTGCCTCGGGCCGTTTCGGCGTGACTCCGCACTACCTGGTGAACGCCGAGGTCCTGCAGATCAAGATCGCCCAGGGCGCCAAGCCCGGTGAAGGTGGCCAGCTGCCGGGCGGCAAGGTCAACGGGTTGATTGCCCGCCTGCGCTACTCGGTGCCGGGGGTGACGCTGATTTCCCCGCCGCCGCACCACGATATTTATTCCATCGAGGACCTGGCCCAGCTGATCTTCGACCTCAAGCAGGTCAACCCGAATGCCCTGGTCTCCGTGAAGCTGGTGAGCGAGCCAGGTGTCGGTACCATCGCCGCGGGTGTCGCCAAGGCCTATGCCGACCTGATCACCATTTCCGGCTACGACGGCGGCACCGCCGCCAGCCCGCTGACCTCGATCCGCTACGCGGGCTCGCCCTGGGAACTGGGGCTGGCCGAGGTACATCAGGCCCTGCGCAGCAACCTGCTGCGCGGCAAGGTTCGCGTGCAGACCGACGGCGGCCTCAAGACCGGCCTGGACGTTATCAAGGCGGCCATTCTCGGCGCCGAGAGCTTTGGTTTCGGCACCGCACCAATGGTGGCGCTGGGCTGCAAGTACCTGCGCATCTGTCACCTCAACAACTGTGCCACCGGTGTTGCCACCCAGAACGAGCAGCTGCGCGAGGACCACTTCCAGGGCACGGTGGACACGGTGGTGAACTTCATCGAGTTCATGGCCGAGGAAACACGTGAGTGGATGGCGAAACTGGGCGTGCGCTCGCTGGCCGAGCTGATTGGTCGCACCGATCTGCTGGAAGCGCTGCCGGGTGATACACCCAAGCAGGCGCGCCTCAACCTGGCGCCGATCCTGTACAAGGATCCGCAGGCCGAGGGCCAGCCGGAATACTGTATGGCTGCCTCGAACGACCCCTTCGACCGCGGTGAAAAGGCCGAGGAGATGGTGGCCGAGGTACTGCCCGCCATTGACGCCAAATCCGGTGGCGAGTTCAGCTTTACGGTCTCCAACTGCGACCGTTCCATTGGTGCCCGCCTGTCCGGCGAGATTGCGCGCCGCCACGGCAACGCCGGCATGAGCGATGCCCCCATTACCCTGCGTCTCACCGGTACTGCCGGCCAGAGCTTCGGTGTGTGGAACGCCGGCGGCCTCAATATGTACCTGGAAGGTGACAGCAACGACTACGTCGGCAAGGGCATGGCCGGTGGCAAACTGGTGATCTACCCGCCGCGCGTCTCGCGCTTTGAGTCCCGCAACACCGCCATCATCGGCAACACCTGCCTGTACGGCGCCACCGGTGGCAAGCTGTTTGCAGCGGGCGTGGCGGGTGAGCGCTTCGCGGTCCGCAACTCCGGCGCCGTGGCAGTGGTGGAAGCGGCCGGCGATCACTGCTGTGAATACATGACCGGCGGTAACGTGATTGTGCTCGGCCCCACCGGCTACAATTTCGGTGCCGGCATGACCGGTGGTTTCGCCTACGTGCTGGATGAGGATCGCGGCTTCATCGACCGCTATAACAGCGAGCTGGTGGAGATTCACCGTATCTCCACGGAAACTTTCGAGCCCTACCGTCACCACCTGCGCGCCATGATCGGCGAGTTTGTCGATGAAACCGGTTCCCAGTGGGGGCGCACCCTGCTCGAGGAATTCACCGACTATGTCGGCAAGTTCTGGCTGGTGAAACCCAAGGCAGCAGACCTCGACCGTCTGCTCTCGCGACTGAGAAACACGGATTGATGCCATGAGTGAACGTCTCGCCAATGATTTCCAGTTCATCGATGTCGGCCGCCGCGACCCGGACAAGAAATCGATGCAGGCGCGCAAGACCGAGTATGTCGAGATCTACGAGGAGTACACCGACAACCAGGTGGCGAGCCAGGCCCACCGCTGCCTCGAGTGTGGCAACCCCTACTGCGAGTGGAAGTGCCCGGTACACAACTTCATTCCCAACTGGTTGAAGCTGATTGCCGAGGGGAACCTGTTCGAAGCGGCCGAGCTATCACACCAGACCAATACATTGCCGGAAGTCTGCGGCCGTATCTGCCCGCAGGACCGTCTCTGCGAGGGCGCCTGCACCCTGGAAGACGGGTTCGGCGCGGTGACCATCGGCTCCACCGAGAAGTACATTACCGACACGGCGCTGGCCATGGGTTGGCGCCCGGACCTGTCTGACGTCGAGCCCACCGACAAGAAGGTGGCGATTATCGGCGCCGGCCCCGCGGGGCTCGGCTGCGCCGACATCCTGGTGCGCGCCGGCGTGAAGCCGGTGCTGTTCGACCGCTACCCGGAGATCGGCGGCTTGCTGACCTTCGGCATCCCGGAGTTCAAGCTCGAGAAGTCGGTGATGACCCGACGCCGGGAAATCTTCGAAGGCATGGGCATGGAGTTCCGCCTCAACACCGAGGTGGGCCGCGACGTGATGCCGGCGGAGCTGATGGAAGAGTACGACGCGGTGTTCCTGGGCATGGGTACCTACAAGTACATGAAGGGGAACTTCCCCGGCGAGGAGATGGCCGGTGTCTATGAGGCATTGCCGTACCTGGTCGGGAACGTGAACCAAAACATGGGCTTCGAGCAGCCTGACGATGCCTTCGTGAACCTCGCCGGTAAGCGGGTGGTGGTGCTGGGCGGTGGCGATACCGCCATGGACTGCGTTCGCACTGCCGTGCGCCAGCAGGCCACCTCGGTGACCTGCGCCTACCGCCGCGACGAGGAAAACATGCCTGGCTCCCGGCGCGAGGTGAAGAATGCCCGCGAGGAGGGTGTGGTGTTCCTGTTCAACCGCCAGCCGGTGGAAATCGTCGGCGATGAGAATGGCGCCACCGGCGTGAAAGTGGTTGAGACCCGCCTCGGCGAACCGGATGAAAGCGGGCGCCGTCGCCCGCAACCGATTCCGGGCAGTGAAGAAGTGCTGCCCGCAGATGCGGTGGTGATTGCCTTTGGCTTCCAACCGGACCCGCCCGCGTGGTTCAATGATGTCGAAGTGCAAACCAATGACTGGGACGGCGTGATTGCCCCCGAAGAGCAGACCTACAAATTCCAGACCACCAACCCCAAGGTATTTGCCGGCGGTGACATGGTGCGCGGTTCCGACCTTGTGGTCACCGCGATCTGGGAAGGCCGCCAGGCCGCAGAAGGGATTCTCGACTACCTGGACGTCTAATGACTGAACTGAAAAACGATCGCTTCCTGCGGGCGCTGATGCGTGAGCCCGTGGACCGTACCCCGATGTGGATGATGCGCCAGGCCGGGCGCTACCTGCCCGAATACCGGGCCACCCGCGAACAGGCGGGCTCCTTCATGGACCTGTGCATGAACGCCGAGCTGGCCTGCGAGGTCACCCTGCAGCCCCTGCGCCGCTACCCCATGGATGCCGCCATCCTGTTTTCTGACATTCTCACCATTCCCGATGCCATGGGTCTGGGCCTGCACTTCGTGGAGGGGGAAGGGCCGCGCTTTCACAAGCCGGTGCGCTCGGAAGCAGAAATTGCCGCCCTCAAGGTGGTCGATGCCCGCTCTGACCTGGACTACGTGGTCAAGGCGGTCAGCACCATTCGCGAGGCACTGGCCGGCAGCGTGCCGCTGATCGGCTTCTCCGGCAGCCCCTGGACCCTGGCCACCTACATGATCGAAGGCGGCAGCTCACGGGACTTTGCCCGCGCCAAGACCATGGCTTTCAACCAGCCGGAATTGATGCACCAGCTGCTGGGTGTACTGGCAGATTCGGTGGCCGACTACCTGAACGCGCAGATCGAGGCCGGTGCGCAGGCGGTGCAGATTTTCGATACCTGGGGCGGCGCCCTCGGTGACCAGGCTTACCTGGAGTTCTCTCTGGCCTATATGAAGCGCGCCATGGACAAGCTCACCCGCGAGTCGGAAGGCCGCAAGGTGCCGGTGATCCTGTTTACCAAGAACGGCGGCCAGTGGCTGGAAGCGATGGCCGACACCGGCGCTGACTGCCTGGGATTGGACTGGACGACGGACATTGGTGCCGCCCGTGGACAGGTCGGTGACCGTGTCGCACTGCAGGGGAACATGGACCCTTCCTGGCTACGTGCGCAGCCCGACAAGATCAGGGACGAAGTTGCCCGCATCCTGGCGAGCTTCGGCAACGGCGAAGGTCACGTCTTCAATCTGGGTCACGGCATCACGCCGGACATCAACCCGGATCACGTCACTGCCTTTGTCGACGCGGTGCAGGAACTCTCACCCCAATACCACGGCTAACACGTCATTCCCGCGGAAGCGGGAATCCACACGCCCGTCATTCCCGCGCAAGCGGGAATCCAGTTCTTTCGCTTTAGTCGAAGATTCTGGACCCCCCTGCGCGGGCCGCCGCCTACGCGGGGGTGACAGGGTAGTCAGATGACGGGATCTTCTCCGCAGGGGAACCTCGCTAGATGTGAGGATCCTATATAACCGGGTCCTCACCGCACGGAATTGACTGGTCCATATCCAGCGCCGGCGCATCAGAAGTGGGCCGGCCGACGATCTTGGCCGGTACCCCAGCCACCGTTGTGTGCGGTGGTACGTCCTGCAATACGACACTGCCTGCACCGACCTTGGCGCCTTCGCCGACCTGGATGTTGCCGAGAATCTTGGCGCCCGCGGCAATCAGTACCCCGTCGCCGACCTTGGGGTGACGGTCGCCTTCTTCCTTGCCGGTGCCGCCGAGGGTGACCGATTGCAGGATGGAAACGTTGTTACCCACCACCGCCGTCTCACCGATCACCACGCTGGTGGCGTGGTCGAGCATGATGCCGCGGCCGATTTTCGCGGCCGGGTGAATATCAACCTGGAAGGTAGTCGACACCCGGTTCTGGAAGAAAAGTGCCATCGATTCGCGGCCATCGTTCCACAGGCAGTTGGCTACCCGGTGTGCCTGCAAGGCATGAAAGCCCTTGAAGTATATGAAGGGCACATAGAGGCTATTGCAGGCAGAGTCACGTTCTTCAATGGCGACCAGGTCGGCGCGTATTGACTCGCCGATCGACTTGCAGGATGAAAACGCGTTCTCCACAACTTCCCGCAGCAGCATGGCCGGCGCCGTCTGGCTGTCCAGCATGTGCGCCAGGTGAAAGCTCAGCGCAGACTCCAGCTTGCTGTGGTTGAGAATCGTCGAGTGCAGGAAGCTGGCAAGGATAGGCTCCTTCGCGACTTCTGCCTCGGTTTCTTTGCGAATGCGATCCCAAATAGGATCGGCGCTTGCATGCATCATGCGGCTACCTCGTCTGGTGTTCCGCGGCGCTTGGCCGCGTATTGTGGCCCAGTTGACACCGGCAGCGCCACAGCCGGTGGCCACTGTCTGCGTATTTACGCTCAAACAGGGTCAGCGGTTGTGCGCAGGTGAACAGCTCGCTGCTGGCGCTTTCCCCCGCAAGCTCCAGCGCGCGGGTGAACTCTTCTACATAGACCTGCCAATTGCTGCGCAGTTCGATGCTGCCGCCCAGCGCCAGCAGGGCCGGGAAGTCCGCGGAGCCGTGTACCCGCCGCTTTAGTTGACCGGGTTTGGGCCAGGGATTGGGGTAGAGCAGGTAGTGGTGCTGCAGCCGCCAGCCTGCGTCCAGGGCGAGTCGCCAGAAGTCTCCGCACTCGGCCTGTACCAGCAGGTAGTTATCATTCCCCGCGGCTGCGTGCTTCTGCAGCCGGTGGGCCGACTTGTCGAGGCCGATCACCAGGCAGTCGGGGTGGCGTTCGGCGAGCAGTGCGGTACTCATACCGGTGCCGCAGAAAGAGTCCAGCACCAGTGGCTTGCCCGCGGTCGCCACCTGTGCGCGGATGGACTCGAAGGCTGCGCGAGTGTGCCCCGCAGGCGACCGACGGCTCGGTTCCGCCAGGTGCTTGCGCACCACTGCCTCGAGCTGCTCGTGGCACCCCTGCTGGCTGCTGCTGACTTCGCGGGAATTGCCCTGCATGTCCTGGCCCGGTTTGATGTTGGCAGACTGGCCTGCCATGATAGGCCGCCTCTTCGCCGACAACAAAACTATGCGCAAGGACCTGCGTCCCTTCTGGGTCAAGAAAGCCTACGTCAATTTTCGGCACTGGTACGCCGAGCACTTTATCCGCCCCCGCTGCGATTACCTCGGCGATCACCACACCATCATGAGCCCCTGGTACGTGAAGATCTCCGGTCCCAATATCCGTATCGGCAAGTGCGTCACGCTGATCGGCGAGCGCGCGGCGCCGGTGAATCTCGGGGTCTGGGGACGCGAGCTGGACAGCGGCAGTATCACCCTCGGCGACTACGTGCTGGTGAGCCCCGGTACGCGTATCAGCGCCTCGGACGAGATCACTATCGGCGACAGCGTGATGATCGCCAACGGTGCCTATATCACCGACTCGGACTGGCATGGCATCTACGACCGCACCGCCCGGGACGACCAGGTGAAGCCGGTGCACATCGGTGAGAACGCCTGGATTGGTGATCACGCCATGGTCCTGAAGGGCGTCACCGTCGGGCAGAACAGCGTGGTGGCTGCGCGCGCCGTGGTCACCCGCGATGTGCCTGCCAATGTGGTAGTGGCGGGCAACCCGGCAAAGGTCGTGAAAGAGCTGGACCCGGAGCAGGGCTTCAAGACCCGCGCCGACTACTTTGCCGATCCGGTGGCGTTGCAGCGCTTCTTCGATTCAGTGGAGCGCGACCTGCTGGCGGAAAACCGTTTCTGGAACTGGGTGCGGGCGCTGTTCTTCCCCGGTCCCCGCGATTAGTCCTGTTTCTAGTATTGGGGGTTGAGTGCCAGCGGTGGCTCGTCGAAGGCCGCCAGCTGTTCGCGCAGTTCGAGAATGTGGCTCGACCAGTAGCGCGCGTCACCGAACCAGGGGAAGCTCTTCGGGAAGGCCGGGTCTGACCAGCGCCGCCCGAGCCAGGCGGCGTAATGCACCATGCGCATGGTGCGCAGGGACTCAATCAGGCGCAGCTCCGCCGGGTTGAATTCGCAGAACTCCTCATAGCCTGCCAGCAGCTCATCGAGCTGTGAGAGCTGCTGGGCGCGATCACCGCTCAAGAACATCCACAGGTCCTGCACCGCCGGCGCCATCACGCAGTCATCCAGGTCGACAAAATGGGCGGTATCGTCCCGCCACAGGATGTTGCCGACATGACAGTCGCCGTGGCAGCGCAGCGTTTCCACGCCGCGGTAGTGTTCCGCCACCCGCGCCACCAGGTCCTCTACCAGCGTGACATAGGGGGTGCGCAGGTCGGCGGGTATGCAGTGCTCGGCCACGAACTGGTAGCTGTCCTTGAGCCAGCGCTGCGGCGTCAGCGACAGCCGCTGTTGGAAGTTGCGCGCCTTGCCCACCGCGTGGATGCGCCCCACAGTACGACCCAGTACCAGCTGGTTGTCCGGGTTATCCAGCTCCGGCGCGTGGCCGCCGCGGCGCGGAAACAGGGCGAAGCTGAAGCCGGCGTATTCGCCGATGCTCTCACCGTCGAACAGCAGCGGCGCCACCACCGAGATGTCCGCCTCTACCAGTTCGCGGGTGAAGGCGTGCTCCTCCTCGATCTGTGCACGGGTCCAGCGCTCCGGCCGGTAGAACTTGGCGATCAGTGGTTCACCGTCTTCGATGCCCACCTGGTAGACGCGGTTCTCGTAGCTGTTGAGCGCCAGCAGCCGGGCATCGCAGAGCAGGCCGCGGGACTCCACGGCCTCCATGACCAGCTCCGGGGTCAGGGAATCGTAGGGATGCTCAGTCATCGAGGCTGTCATTGAGAAGCGCCACACTTTTTACCTGCGCGAATACCTCGTCGCCCACGGCCAGTCCCAGCGTATCCACAGACTTTCGGGTTATGCGCGCCAGCAGGAACTGCTCGCCCACCTTGAGCTGCACCAGCACACGGCTGCCGCCGCAGGTCTCGATGTCGGCAATCCGTGCCGGCAGCAGGTTGAGGATACTGGTCTGTCCGGGCCGCTCCAGGCACAGGCTGATATCCCGCGCCGGCAGGCGCAGTCGCAGCGGGGTGCCTGGCGGCAGGTCGAGGTGGCTCACCCACAGGGACTGGCCCTCGAACTGCAGTCGGCTGAGCTCGTAGTCGGCATCGTGCTCTGCCACCTTTGCCCGTACCACCGCCGCGGCCTGTTCCTGGTGGGACAGGGCCAGTTCGAGCCGCGACGACAGTTCCAGCAACGGCCCCTCGGCCACCAGTTGACCGTCGTCCAACACCAGCAGGTGGTCCGCCAGTTCGGCGAGCTCTGCCATGTCGTGGCTGACGTAAATCATCGGCACATCGAGTTCGCGGCGAATCCGGGCCAGGCGGGCAAGAATATCCCGCCGACCGGCGCTGTCGATATTGGCCAGCGGCTCGTCCATCAGCACCAGCCGCGGGCCCGACAACAGGGCCCGGGCGATCGCCACTCGTTGCTGCTGGCCCCGGGACAGCTGGCTGCTGCGCCGCGCCAGCATATCGGAGATCCCCAACCAGTCACTGACCTCAGTGAGGCCCGGGCCGTCGCGGTGCCGGCGCGAAAGTGCGAATTCCAGGTTGCCGGCCACGTCCAGGTGCGGGAACAGCCGGGCGTCCTGGAACACGTAGGCCACGTCCCGCTCTTCCGGTGCCAGCCACTGGCCGTTACCTTCGAGACGCTCATCGCCGATGCGAATGTCGCTGCCGGCATGGGCGTGGGCCAGGCCGGCGATACAGGACAACAGGCTGGTCTTGCCGCTGCCGCTGACGCCGTACACACCGGTGACGCTGCCGGCGGGCAGTACCGTATCGATAGCCAGTGAAAACTCACCGCGCCGTAACGCCAGCTTCAGGCCGATTTCGCTCATGTGCGCACCGACCAGCGACCGCTGGAGCGGTACAGCAGGAACAGGGTGACCAGCGAGAACAGCACCAGCCCGGCCGCCAGCTGGTGAGCGGCTGCAAAGTCCAGCGCCTCTACCCGGTCATAGAGCGCAATGGACAGCACCTGGGTTTCGCCCGGAATGTTGCCGCCGATCATCAGCACCACCCCGAACTCGCCCACGGTGTGCGCGAAACCGAGGCTGGCGGCCGCCAGGAAGCTGGGACGGCACAGGGGTAACACCACGCTGCGCCAGCGATCGAAGGGGCCAGCGCCAAGGGTGGCGGCAGCTTCCAGCAGGGATTCGGGGACCTGGCGGAAGGCGGCCTGCAGTGGCTGCACGACGAAGGGTAGGGAATAGAGCACCGAACCGATCACCAGGGCGCTGAAGCTGAAGGCCAGCCGGTAACCGGTGACCGCCTCCCAGGCCTGGCCAAAGGCCGACTGCGGGGCAAAGGCAATCAACAGGTAGAAGCCGAGCACGGTGGGTGGCAGTACCAGGGGCAGGGCAACCACTGACTCTATGAAGGTGCTGGCCAGGGTCCGGCGCCGTGCCAGCCACCAGGCCAGTGGTGTTCCCAACACCAGTAGCCACAGGGTACTGACAGTGGCCAGTTCCAGGGTGAGCCAGAGTGCTTCAGTCATCCCGGGCTTCCGGCAGGGTGTAACCGCTGTCCCCGATAAAGGCGCGAGCCGTGGGCCCAGTAAGCCAGTCGAGGAATGCGGCGGCGCGAACCGGGTGTGTGGCGCTCGCCAGTACCACCGCCTGCTGTTCGATAGGCGGGTACCACTCGGCAGGGATCGGGAGATATTGGGCCGGTTCGAAAGATGCCGCGACCAAGGCGGCATCGGCGCCGCCGGCCACCCACATTTGCATGGCCTGGCCGACATTGGCGCCGGTCAGGCGACGGGGGTTTGCAGCGGGAAAGCGGTCCAGCAACGCCTGGGCGGCGAGGCCATAGGGCGCCAGCTCGGGATTGGCTATCGCCAGGTTCAGACCGGGTTTCGACAACAGCGCCGCGATGCCCTGTTGTGCCAGTGGTTCCAGTTCCCGCTGGTAGGCCAGCACCAGTGTGCCCAGCGCATAGGTGCGGGCAGGACCCAGGGCCTGCCCCTCGTTTACCAGCCTGGCGGGTCGGGCGCTGTCGGCGGCCAGCAGCAGGTCGAAGGGCGCACCGTGGATTACCTGGGTATACAGCGCGCCGGTCGAGGCACTGCTGGTGGTAATGGTTTCGCCGGTTTCCCTGGTATAGCTGTTTACCAGGCCGGTGAGGGTGGCGGCAAAGTTGGCGGCCACAGCCACCCGCAGCGGTTCATCTTGCACAGACTGCGCTGACCACCCCGGCACGGGGGCGGCCAGTAGTCCGCACAGAAGCAGTGCTATCCGCCGCATATTGCCTTCCCTTGCCCCAAAGCGCCTAGTATCGACCAAAGCCCGGGGCTTTTCATCGTGGCTGAGGGCTGTTTATCTCCAGCTGAAGCTCTATATCCGGATCTGAAGGCTGTCCCTTAGTGGCTGAAGGCTCCTTCACTTCAACTGCAGCGGTGTTCGAGCGCAACACCAGACGTCAACCTGGCCGGCGCCCTCGGCTTTCAGAGCCAGCGCCAGGGCATTGGCGCTGGCCCCTGTGGTCAGCACGTCATCGACAATGGCGACGGTCTGACCCTCCAGCGGCCTGGTAATGCAGAACGCGCCGCGCAGGTTGCGTTGCCGCTCGACCAGTCCCAGTTCGCGCTGGACAGTTGTGGCGCGGGTGCGGCGCGCCAGCCGCGTGTCGAGTTTGAGCTCGGTAAACTGTGGGTGCCGGGTGATTTCGCGGCCGATCTCTTGGGCCTGGTTGAAACCCCGCTGCCAGCGCCGGCGCCAGTGCAGTGGCATGGGTATCACCAGGTCCGGCAAGTTCACTTCGTGGGACGACAGGGCTCGCCGCAACAGGTAGGCCAGTACCCGCAGGCTGGGGAAGTCGCCCCGGTATTTGCCGCGGTGCACCCAGCTGCTGATCGGTTCTGTGTAGGCGCAGGCGGCGATGCAGGTGTCGAAGGCGGGTGGCTGTGCCAGGCAGCGGCCACAGATTGCATCCCTGGCGCCGGCCAGCGGTCGCGCACACTGCCCGCAGCTGTGCGTGAGCCAGGGCAGTTCGCCTTCACAGTGCAGGCAAAGCTCGATGTCGCGACCGCTGGGAAGGCCGCACAGCGCGCAGTGGCAGGGCGCGAGCTTATCCAGCGCCCACTGGATCAAGGTCTTGCTGTGCATACACGTCCCTGTGCAAAGCCAGCGTTAAAAGGGCGCCCGCGGGGGCGCTGTTTAACTTTAGTAGAGCTCCAGGCGAGGTGCTAACCCTGCGTCAGGCCATATATGACCAATTGGTAATATTGACATTTTTGCCCTGTGCGGCCATCATGTGAACACTGAACACATAGGGCTGAGCCACCTGCTTTGCCCTGGCATACCGCCACTGATTTCATAAACGTTATTCCAGGAGAGTTGCAATGCTCGAATACAAGGCACCCCAGCGTGACATTCGCTTTGTCATGAACGAGTTGCTGGATTCGGAAGGTCTGTACCAGACCCTGCCGGGTTTCGAGGAAGCCTCGGAAGACATGCTTAACACCATCGTCGGTGAGGCCTCCAAGTTCTGCGAGGAAGTACTGGCACCGCTGTACCAGAGCGGCGACGAAGAAGGTTGTGAGTGGAGCGAAGACGGCGTGAAGACGCCGGAAGGCTTTGCCGACGCCTACAAGCAATATGTCGAGAACGGCTGGCCGTCGCTGGCCGCCCCGGTTGAGAACGGCGGCCAGGGCCTGCCCAACCTCGCCGGCGTCATCCTCAATGAACTCACCGGCACCGCCAACTGGGCCTGGGGTATGTACCCCGGCCTCAGCCATGGCGCCGTGAAGACTATCGAGGAGCACGGCTCTGCCGACCAGAAAGACACCTATCTCACCAACCTGGTATCCGGCGAGTGGACCGGCACCATGTGCCTCACCGAAGCCCACTGCGGCTCCGACCTGGGCCTGCTGCGCACCAAGGCCGAGCCCCAGGCCGATGGCAGCTATGCCATCACCGGTACCAAGATCTTTATCTCTGCCGGTGAACACGACCTGGCGGACAACATCATTCACATCGTGCTGGCACGCCTGCCCGATGCGCCGGCCGGTACCAAGGGTATCTCCCTGTTCATTGTGCCCAAGTACATCGTCAACGAAGACGGCTCCATCGGTGAGCGCAACGGCGTGCACTGCGGCTCCATCGAAAAGAAGATGGGCATCAAGGCTTCCGCCACCTGCGTGATGAATTTTGACGGCGCCAAGGGCTACCTGATTGGCCCGGAAAACCGCGGCCTGAACGCCATGTTCACCTTCATGAACACCGCCCGCCTGGGCACCGCGGTGCAGGGCCTGGCCCACGCCGAGCTGGCCTTCCAGGGCTCCCTGAAGTACGCCCGCGAGCGCCTTGCCATGCGCTCTATCTCCGGCCCCAAGAACCCAGACGGCCCCGCCGACCCGATCATCGTGCACCCGGACGTACGGCGCATGCTGCTGACCCAAAAGGCCATCGCCGAGGGCAGCCGCGCGTTTATCTACTTCCTTGGCCAGCAGTCGGATATCGAGGAGTACGGTGAGGGCGAGGCCCAGCAGGAAGCGGCGGACCTGATGTCACTGCTGACCCCGATCGCCAAGGCCTTCATCACCGAGACCGGCTACGAAGCCGCCAACCTTGGCGTGCAGGTCTACGGCGGTCACGGCTTCATCAAGGAGTGGGGTATGGAGCAGATCGTGCGCGACGCCCGTATCGCCATGCTCTACGAGGGCACCACCGGTATCCAGGCGCTGGACCTGATCGGTCGCAAGGTGCTGGGCTCCGGCGGCAAGCTGCTGATGGGCTTCACCAAGCTGATCCACAAGTTCTGTGAAGAGCACAAGGACAATGGTGTTGGCGCTTTTGTCGAGCCGCTGGCCGCTTACAACAAGGAGTGGGGCGAGCTGACCATGAAGATCGGCGAGGCCGCCATGGAGAACCCGGACGAAGCCGGTGCCGCCGCGGTGGACTACCTGATGTATGCCGGTTACGTCACCCTGGCCTATTTCTGGGCGCAGATGGCTGCCGTGGCCCACGAGAAGCTCGAAGCCGGCACCGACGACAAGGCCTTCTACGAGGCCAAGATCCACACCGCCCACTTCTACTTTGACCGGCTGCTGCCCCGCGCGCTGACTCACAAGGAGTCCATGCTCTCTGGCGCCGGCAACCTGATGGAGATGGAAGAGGCCCTGTTCGCCTTTTAATCTCCTGTGGTAATGGCAAGTGCGGTAGAGGAAAATGGGCTCATGGAAGAGCCCAAGCTAACAGCCGAAGACCAGGCCAAGGTCGACAAGTTCGTTTCCACCGGGATCAACTCGGTAGAGCGGAAGCCGTTTCGGCCCATCCGCCTGCTGCTTTTCCTGGTCGTGGTCGTTACCTGCCTGAGTGGCCTGAGCCTTTTGCTGGCGCGGGTTTCCGGGGTTTACTGACTCTTTACTGGCGCCCGCGGCGGTCTTTACTAAAGGATGCGCTCTGGTATAGTAGCGCGCCTCTCAGGTCTTAGGACCCAGTGTCGGTGTGTAGCGCAGCCTGGTAGCGCACTTCCTTCGGGAGGAAGGGGTCGGAGGTTCGAATCCTCTCACACCGACCAATTTCCTTTTTGGCACCCAGGGTCTATTCCGGAACATCGGGTTACGGTTTATTCCGATCACATGGGTAACACTTTTGGGGAGAACGGATTCTCTCCAACCGGCGCTACTCTGTTCTCGGTCCGATCAAAGAAGCCTAGGTCATACTCCATAAAGCTGACAAGCCAGACCTCGTCAGCCACCTCTCTGACCCCTACATACTGCCCTGCAAACACCCTGCTCAGGTTGATCTTGCGTCTGCCGATGCAGATGCGACCGCACTGGGTGACCAGGATGCTGCGATCGTGGAAGGGATACTCTGGGGGCTCCGGGTGGAAGTATTCCCTGGCTGAGGGTGTATACACCTCAGCCGGATACAGCCCACCCAGGGCCTGGTGGGGGCGGTCATGGTTGTAACCCTCTACAAAGTCCTCGAACACGGCCTGCTGCTGCAGGAAGTTGTAGCCGGGCGGATTGGTGGCTTCCTTCTTGAGGGTCAGGTGCATGCGCTCATGGCGGCCATTTTGCTGAGGATGGCCAGGCTTGATGCGCTCAACCCGGATACCCAGTCGTAACCACCAGACTGACAGTCGGCTGAGACCAAACAGGGCATGGGGTACCGAGAACGGCACACCGTTGTCGGTACGTATGGCTGTCGGTAACCCGAACTCCTTGAAGGTCCGCTCAAACACTGGGAAAGCGCCATGTTCCTTGGTGGAGTCCAGCCCTTCACAGGCCAGGAGATAGCGAGAGCTTTGATCGGTGATGGTCAGTGGGTAGCAGTACTTCCTGTTGCCCAGCTTGAACTGGCCCTTGTAGTCGGCGCACCACAGGGCATTGGGTGCCATGGCCGTACTCAAGTCGGTGCCTTTGGCCTTGTAGCGGCGGCGCTTACGCCGTTTAACGAGGCCATGACGATCCAGGATGGCGTGGATGGTGCTCACCGCCGGTGGCGTGATGACCGGGATCTCCTTGATGAGCTTGTGGCGGATCTTCGGTGCGCCCCAGGTCATGTGTTCACGCTTGATGCGCACAATGGCCTTCTCGACCTGCATCGGGGTTTGTTTGGGGTGCCGGTAGGGACTGCGGGCTTTGTCTTCCAGCCCGCGAAGGCCGTGGTCTTTGTAGCGATTGAAGATCTTGTAGCCAGTCTTGCGGGAGATGCCGAACTCCCGGCAGACCACGGCCATCTTCTCGCCGTCCAGGAGTTTGGCGACAAATCTGAGACGCTCATCCATACGGTTACACTCTTTCCAGGGCATCTGGGGCCTCCCCAAATGCCTAATTGTGTAACCCCATGTTCCGGAATATTCTGGATACCCTTATTCGGTTAGCTCATCAGCTGCACTCGATGCTGCGCGTCGAAAGCGTTTGCTTTACCCTACTGGGCGCACCACTTCCTACGGTCGCGCTGGACCACAGTGGACTTTTAAGGAGC
>JAAUXY010123179.1_pt1 | contig 31902 bp, 32 predicted proteins | sample 7278121 | NCBI WGS metagenome assembly JAAUXY01 (sample SAMN14350117, study PRJNA611818) | marine sediment metagenome | isolation source: surface marine sediment (1.8m) | place: French Polynesia: Moorea | collected 2018-08
CGCTGGCTGGACGAGCGCCTGCGCCTGCGCGGCGAGGTCGCGGGCAGCCGGCACGACCCGGACGGCCCGGCCGGCGCCCAGGCCCCGGTCGCCGGCGCGGCCTACGCCGGCCAGGTCGGGATCACCGTTCTCAAGGACCGGACCGTGGCCGAGGCGCCGCTGACCTGGGACCTCGGCCTGGAGGCCGAGCGGCTCGGCCAGGGCTTCGCCAGCCTGGCCAACCCCGACGCCGAGGCCAACCGCCAGACCACGGCGCTGACCAGCCGCCTGACCTGGGACGACTACGCCCTGGAGGCCAAGGCCGGGCAGCGGATCGACAACGTCGAGGCGCTGGCGGCCTTGCCGGTCGAGCGGACCCGGGACGTTGAGCTGAGCGGCCGCTACGCCCCCACCACCGGGCCCGGCGAGGCCCCCCTGCCCGCTTGGCTGGGCCGGCCGACGGTCGGGCTCTCCTTCGGAGTCGAGGACAGCCGTCAGGACGCCCCGCCCGAGGGCAGCGCCGGCCCGAGCGCCAGCCGCCGCGTCGATTCGACCCTCAGCCTGGGCAGCGACTACGGCGCCTGGGGCTGGGACCTGTCGCAATCGCTCGGCTCGGCCAGCGACCAGGCCGAGGGCGAGAGGGTCACCTACGGCACCGGCCTCGGCGCCCGGGTCGCGCTGGGCCGACGCCTGGAGCTGGCGCCCAAGGCCCGCTGGAGCCAGGAGCAGGCCCGCACGAGCGAGGCGACGGTTGAGGAGAGCTGGGAGGTCGGCGTGAAGGCCGAGGTCGTCCTGCTGCCCGACACCCTGAGCAGCAGCCTCGACTACGCCTACGGCTACGACTGGGACCCGGCCAGCACGGCGGTCACCCGGGCCCTGGGCGGCGAGCTGCTCTGGCGTTTCCTGGAGGCCAAGCAGGCGCGGCCGGCCATGGCCCTGTCCCTGGGCGGCAGCGTCGAGGACCGCTGGGACCTGGGCGTCGCCGAAGACCGGAGCCGCGACTACCAGGTCTTCCTCAACCTCAAGGTCAGCCTGCCGGACGGACCTTAAAGCGGCTCGACGGCTTGTCCGCCTGCACCGGAAGGCAGCCGGGTCCGGCTGGAACTGCGGTCACTTGGACTTTGTCGAAGCTAGATAATCCGATCTATTCCAAAGTAAACAGGCTGCCGTCCTTCTGTCCCACGAAGACAGGTTTGTTGTCTCATTTCCGCTTCCCCTCGACGAAGCCTGCGCTCCAACCGCCCTTGTTCACCAATATTCCGAGGCAACACCGGTCGGATCGGTGCTACAATTTCCGCGATACTGTCCCGTTGCAACAAGCGCGTTTAGGGGAAAGACATGGGATTGCGCGACATGCCCGCGCCCGCCCCATTCTCGAATTGGGACGATCTGCGCTTCTTCCTGGAGACGGCGAAGGCCGGCAGCATCTCCAAGGCTGCGAAATGGCTCAATACCACGCAGGCGACGATCAGCCGAAGGATCCTGAACCTCGAGGAGCGTCTCGAGACCCGGCTCTTCGACCGCCTGCCGAGCGGCGTCGTCCTGACCCCCGAAGGCGAGGCGATCCTGGAAACGGTCCGGCACATCGAGGACGCGGTCCTCAAGATCCACCGGCGTGTCCTCGGCTCCGACCGGCGCCTGGCCGGTCCGGTGCGGATCTCCGCCCCGGACGGCCTCACAACCTTCCTGCTCGCACCGAGCCTCGGCCGCCTGCACGAGGCCTATCCGTCGATCTCGGTCGAGTTTCAATGCTCGACCCAGCCTTGCGACATCCTCGCCTCGGAGAGCGATCTTTGCATTCAGTGTCGCAGGCCCGAGTCGCCGGAGCTCATCGCGATCAAGCTCGGCATCGTGCACGGGGTCCTCTGGGCCTCTCCGGGCTATCTCGAGCGCTTCGGGGTCCCCGCCACGGCGCAGGACCTGCTCCACCACCGTCTGCTCGACAACGCGCACTACCAGTACCTGGACGAGGAGTTCAGCGCCTGGTCCAGCCTCCTGCGCGCCGCCAAGGGCCGCCGGTTCTGGACCAACTCGAGCCCCTCCCTCCTGGCCGCGGCCCAGGGCGGTGTGGGTATTGCGATCCTGCCGACCTACATTTGCGAGTTCGTCGACGACATCCTGCCTTTGAACCTGGACGTCCGGGCCCGCATCGGTGTCTGGCTGGTCTACCATCCCAACGTCAAGGGCGCGGCGCGGGTGCGCGCCGTGATCGATTGGATCAGAGACGTCTTCGATCAGGAGGACTGGCCCTGGTTTCGCGACGAGTTCCACCCGCCGAGGATGCTGGGCACGGCGACGCCCGCGCGCCGGGGCCGACCGGTTCACCCTTTGAGGCGCTCGGCTGCGAAATCCGAGCCCTGGACCGTCCGGGACGGCGGTCTCTCCGAGACCGGATGAGAAACGGCGCCGCACCAAGGAAAAGGCGAGCCGGAGCCGGCCCACTTCAAGAGATTGGTCGGAGCGGCAGGATTTGAACCTGCGACCTCTTGACCCCCAGTCAAGTGCGCTACCAGGCTGCGCCACGCTCCGCCGGTGACCGCGCCGTGGCCTTGGTGCCCGGCGGCGGGTCTATATACAGGGGCCGGGCGCGGCTGGCAATGCGGCCGAGACCGATCGGGACAGGGTCAGTCGCCGCGCGCCTTCTTCAGGCTCGCCCGGGCTTCGAGCAGCTCGTCCAGGATGTTGCTCAGCTCCTCCCGGGCCTCGCCGCTCAGCCCGGCGCCAGCAGAATGGCCGTTGGCGCGCGCTTCGCCGGCGGCCGCAGCGGCCATCGCGGTGCGCCGCTCGGCATCGCTGGCCTCGCCCTCGCCCTTCGCCGTCGGCTTGCCGAGGCCGTCGCGCAGCAGCCGCTGCACGCCCTTGATGGTGTAGCCGTCGCGATAGAGAAGGTCGCGAATCCGGCGCAGAAGGACGATGTCCTCGGGCCGGTAGTAGCGGCGACCGCCACCGCGCTTCAGCGGCCTGACCTGGCTGAACTTGGTCTCCCAGAAGCGCAGGACGTGCTGCGGCACCTCCAGCTCGCCGGACACTTCGCTGATCGTCCTAAAGGCGGCCGCCGATTTGCCGCCCGGGTTGATCGCAGGCATCGACGATGATGACTCCTCAGCTTGGCTCGCTCAGGCAGAACCGAGGCTCAGCCGGTGGGCGTCACCGCCCCGTTAATCCGGTTCTTCAAGACGTGGGAGGCCCGGAAAACCAGCACCTTGCGCGGCAAGATGGGCACCTCCTCCCCCGTCTTCGGATTGCGGCCGATCCGCTGGCCCTTCTGCCGGACCGAAAAGCTGCCGAAGGACGACAGCTTGACCACCTCGCCGCGTACCAGCGCGTCCGAGATCTCGTTCAGGACGGATTCGACCAATTCGGCCGATTCGTTCCGCGACAAACCCACTTCCTGATAAACGGCCTCACTCAAATGGGCACGGGTAATCGTTTCACCGGCCATGAGTCCCCCTAAGACCAAACATCTTCAGAACGTTATCGCAAGCCCATCAGGGGGTCAAACCTCTTAATATTTGTAAGGAGATGGGTCGATTCTTGCACTCGCCATCCAAAGCCCCGCCCCCAAGGGGCGGGCCGAGAGGCCCGGCGGCGGGCCGCGGCGGCCGGCCGGCGCTACCAGCGGACCAGGGCCGAGCCCCAAGTGAAGCCGCCGCCCATGGCCTCGATCATGATCAGGTCGCCGGCCTGGATCCGGCCGTCGCCGCTGGCCTCGCAGAGCGCAAGCGGGATCGAGGCGGCCGAGGTGTTGGCGTGGCGGTCGACGGTGACCACAACCCGGTCCATCGGCAGGTTGAGACGCTTCGCCATGGCCTCGATGATCCGAATATTGGCCTGATGCGGGACCAGCCAGTCGATGTCGCCCGGGGTCACGCCGCCGGCGTCCAGGGCCGCGTCGATCGCCTGGCTCATGCGCACCACGGCGTGGCGGAAGACCTCCCGCCCCTCCATGCGCAGGTGCCCGACGGTCTTGGTCGAGCCGGGACCGCCGTCGACGTAGAGCGCTTCGTTGTGGCGGCCGTCGGAATAGATATGGGTTGAGAGGACGCCGCGCTGTTCGGCCTTGCCGTTGCCCTTGGAGGCGGCCAGGACCAAGGCCCCGGCGCCGTCGCCGAAGAGCACGCAGGTCGAGCGGTCCTGCCAGTCGAGGATCCGGGAGAAGGTCTCGGCCCCGATCACCAGCACGTTGCGCGCCTGGCCGGCGCGGATGAAGTTGTCTGCGACCGCCAGGGCGTAGACGAATCCACTGCACACGGCCTGGACGTCGAAGGCGGCGCCCTTGGTCATGCCGAGGGCCGCCTGGATCCGGGTCGCCGTGGCCGGGAAGGTCTGGTCGGGGGTCGAGGTCGCGACCACGATCAGATCGATATCGCCGACCTCGCAGCCGGCCGCCTCGAGCGCAGCCTTGGCCGCCTGCAGCCCGAGGTGCGAGGTGTACTCGTCGTCGGCGGCAATCCGCCGCTCGCAGATGCCGGTCCGCTGGCGGATCCAGTCGTCGGAGGTGTCGAGACGCTGGCTCAACTCCTCGTTGCTGACCACCCGCTCGGGCAGGTAAGCCCCGCAGCCCACGACCTGCGCGCGTAGATGGCTCACAGCGCCGCCGCCTGCCCTTCGGGCGAAGTTTGAGCCGGGATCGTTCGGGACAGGCCATCGAAGTCGGCGGTGATCTTCTCAAGGATCCCGTGCCGCGCCATGTCGACCGCGACGCCAACGGCGTTGGCGAAGCCCAGGGCATCGGTCCCGCCGTGACTCTTCACGACGATGCCGTTGAGCCCTAGGAACATGGCGCCGTTGTAGCGGCGCGGATCGGTCCGCTGGCGCAGCTTGCGCAGGGCGCCGCGGGCGAAGAGATAGCCGATTCGGGCCAGGAAGGAACTCATGAAGGTCTGTCGCATGTACTCGTTGAGCAGTTTTGCTGTGCCTTCGGCCGTCTTGAGAGCGATGTTGCCGGTGAAGCCGTCGGTCACGATCACGTCGACGGTCCCCTTCGCGATGTCATCGCCCTCGATGAAGCCGTGGAAGCGTCCCGGGAGCCCGGCCTGGCGCAGGATCTCGGCCGCCTCCCACAGCGCCTCGTGGCCCTTGGTCTCCTCAGAGCCGACGTTCAGCAACCCGATGCTGGGGGTCTGCAAGCCCAGGACCGTGCGCGCGAAGACGTTGCCCATGACCGCGAAGTCGACCAGGTTGGTGGCGTCGCAGTGCACGTTAGCACCCAGGTCCAGCATGACCGATTCGCTGCGCTGGTTCGGCATGAAGGAGGCGATCGCCGGCCGGTCGATGCCCGGCAGGGTGCGCAGCACGAAGTAGGCCAGGCCCATCAGCGCGCCGGTATTGCCGGCCGAGACCGCGCCCACCGCCTTGCCCTCTTTGACCGCTCGGATGGCGAGGCCCATGCTCGATTCCCGGCCTTGGCGGACGACCGTCTTGGGCCGGTCCTCGGCGCTGACCACCTGGTCGGTGTGAACGATCGTGCTGACCGCCGCCAGGGGCTTCATCTTCTCGAGCTGCGGACGCAACTCATCTTCGCGCCCGAAAAAGATGAAGCGGACGTCGGGAAAGCGCTTCCTGGCGATATTCGCACCGCTCAGAACCATGCCCGGCGCGTGGTCACCGCCCATGGCGTCGAGAGCAATGGTGATGCCGGATTGCAAGGGCGACAAATCCCCGGTTCTCAAGCTTCGACCCCCGCCCGGCTCCGGGCCGGCGGGGGACGCCGTCAGACGGCCTCGACGTCGACGACCTCGCGGCCGTCGTAGTAGCCGCAGGCCGCACAGACGTGATGCGGCAGCTTCATCTCGCCGCAGTTCGGGCACTCGTTGGGTTCGGCCGACGGCAGCCCGTCATGGGAGCGGCGCATGTCGCGCCTGGACCGGGAGACTTTCTTCTTCGGAACGGCCATGTCTCAAATCTCACAGTTCGAACGGGCCCGCGGAGACGCGCTTATACGCAGAAAGGTAGGCTCTTCGCAAGTCCGTTACCGATTGGTTACACACCACGACGCACAGGGTTAATTTTCGATTAAGCCTGCTTGCCGCCCTTCATTTTCTCGAGTGCCGCGAAGGGGCTTTCCGGGCCGTCTTGCGCGGGACGCAGGGCGGCCGGAACCTCGGCGTCCGGCCGCCGCGGATAAGGATCCAGGGCCACCGCCAGCTGTTGAACCGCAGCCTCACCCAGGTCGATGACCCCGTCCAGGACCTCCTCCGGCAGATCTTCATCGGCCAGGGTCAGCTCCAGCTCATCCTGGGTCACGACCGGCTCCGGGCTGTAGGTCAGGACGAAGTCCTCCGCCAGATGTTGCCCGATGGGCTCCAGAGAGACCACGCAGAGCTGCACCACGTCGGCCTCGAAACGCCCGGAAACCCGGATCAATGGGCCGGCCCCGCTGCGGGCCAGGCGAAAGCGCGCCCGCAGGCCGGAGAGGTCCTCAAGACCGAGCCGCCGGGCCACCGCCCGGCACTCCGCCGGCCCTGCCTCGATCTCCCGGACGAGCTCCTCCTCGCCCAGGGACTCGACGGCAAAAGGCCGAGTGAATTCGCTGTCGGACCTGTCGCGGCCAGCCATTGCGTTACCGTCCGGATGCACCTTCTGGGAAGCGCCGCACTCTAGGGAACCGGCCCTGGGAGGTCAAATCCTTTGCCACCTCGTCTCCGGCCTCAGGCAGGTTCAGGTGGCGGCCCGAAGCTCAGTTCTCCGGCCAGAAGGCCGGGACCGGGCGCCACCTCGATCTCCCGGCGCAGATAGCCGGCCATGGCCGAGACCTGCCAGGGTTGCGGGCTGGTGGTGCCGAAGAGGTTGCGCCGCAGAGCGGCCTCCAGTTCCTCGCTGCCCGCCGCCAGGCCGGCTTCGTAGGCCGTGATGCGGCCGTTGAAACCGGCCGCCATGCGCTTTACCCGCTTGCCGACGCCTAGGTCGCCGGCCCCCATCTCGCGGAGGCTGCGGTCCAGGTCGAGGACCAGGGTGTCGACGAGGTCCTGGGCCAGCGCCTCCGCCTCGGGCCCAAGGGCGCGCAGTCGCCGCAGCACGATGAAGCTGTGCAAGGCGATCATCTCGAAGCGGCCGTCCAGGCTGTCGGGCAGCCCGCAATGCAGGTAGAAGGCTGGCTGGCGCGCCTGGGCCACGACCGCTTCATAGAGCGCCCGCGCAGCTTCGGCGTCCGGACGCCGGCCGAATATCGATTCTAGGACCATTTTCCTAGCATCCTCTCTGCTGGCCCGACGCCTGCCCCCTTGCATTGCCTTTGCCCTTGGGTCTATTCAAGGGGTAAAATAGCGTGCAGACGCTCAGGGGAACGCAAGATATGGGCAAGCAAAACGGAGCAAGACGGGCAATCGGGGGCTTGGCGATGGGGCTGGTCCTCCTCGGCCTGGGGGCCTGCTCCTCCGGCCTCAACACTCATGGCAACCTGCCGGACAAGGAGGTGGTCGAAGGTATCCGGCCCGGCGTCCACGATCAACAGGACGTCCTCGGTATGTTGGGCTCGCCTTCGGCGGTCTCAACCTTCGAGGACAACCGTTGGTACTATATCGGATCGCGGTCGGAGACGGTGGCCTTTTTCGACCCGGACGTCATCGAGCGCAACGTCCTGGTTGTGTCCTTTTCCGAGGACGGCATGGTCGACGAAAAGAAGGTCTACACACTGAACGACGGCCGCGATGTCGATCCGGTCGACCGCGTGACACCGACCGAAGGCAAGGAGCTTTCGGTACTCCAGCAGCTCTTCGGCAACGTCGGCCGCTTCTCGGGCGCCGGCACCGGCCAGTAGGCAGAGGCCCGTCGACGGGCGGCGCGGCGCCCCTCCCGAAAGGTCCCGCGCAAAGGAAAGCCCCGGCGGCCTGGCGGCCACCGGGGCTTTGTCGTACGCCAAGACCTCGACGTGAGGGGCGTTACATCCGGCCGGCGATCATAGGTGCGCGAGCACCGCCAGCAGCAGCAACGCGACGATATTGGTGATCTTGATCATCGGGTTAACGGCCGGGCCGGCGGTGTCCTTGTAGGGATCGCCGACCGTATCCCCGGTCACCGCCGCCTTGTGGGCTTCGGAGCCCTTGCCGCCGAGGTTGCCGTCCTCGATGTACTTCTTGGCGTTGTCCCAGGCGCCGCCGCCCGCGGTCATGGAGATGGCGACGTAGAGCCCGGTGACGATGACGCCCAGCAGCATCGCGCCGACGGAAGACAGGGCGGCGTCCTTGCCGCCGATCCACCACATCACGAAGAAGAGCACGACCGGCGAGAGCACCGGCAGCATCGAGGGGATGATCATCTCCTTGATCGCGGCCTTGGTCAGCATGTCGACACAGCGGCCGTACTCCGGCTTGCCGGTGCCCTCCATGATGCCCGGAATCTCGCGGAACTGGCGGCGCACTTCCTCGACCACGCCGCCGCCGGCGCGGCCGACCGCCATCATGCCCATGGCCCCGAAGAGGAAGGGCAGCAGGCCGCCGATGAAGAGGCCGACCACCACGTAGGGATTGGCCAGCGAGAAGTTCACGGTCACGCCCTCGAAGAAGGGGAACTCGGCGCTGTTCTTGGAGAAATAGTCCAGGTCCAGCGTGTAGGCCGCGAAGAGCACCAGCGCGCCCAGGCCGGCGGAGCCGATGGCGTAGCCCTTGGTCACCGCCTTGGTGGTGTTGCCGACCGCGTCCAGGGCGTCCGTGGTGTTGCGGACCTCGCCTTCCAGGTCGGCCATCTCGGCAATGCCGCCCGCGTTGTCGGTCACCGGGCCGTAGGCGTCCAGCGCCACGACCATGCCGGCCAGGGCGAGCATGGTGGTCACCGCGATGGCGATGCCGAAGAGCCCGGCCAACAGGAAGGTGCCGATGATGCCGGCGGAGATGATCAGCGCCGGCACCGCGGTTGCCTCCATCGAAACCGCAAGGCCCTGGATCACGTTGGTCGCATGGCCGGTGACCGAGGCCTTGGCGACGCTGCGCACCGGGCGGTAGTCGGTGCCGGTGTAGTATTCGGTGATCCAGATGATCGCGCCGGTGACGACGAGGCCGATCAGGCCGCAGTAGTAGAGATGGCGCCCCACGAAGCTGCGCTCGCCAACCTGGAACGCCGAATCCATCCCGACGATCCACTCTGTGATCGGCCAGAGCGCGATGGCTGAGAGCACGGCGCAGGCAACGAAGCCCTTATAGAGTGCGCCCATGATGCTCTGCGACGCGCCCAGGCGCACGAAGTAGGTGCCGACCACCGAGGTCACGATGCAGACCCCGCCGATCATCAGCGGATAGAGCATCATGGCATCCATCACCGCCTGGCCGGCGAAGAAGATCGAGGCCAGGACCATGGTCGCGACCACGGTCACGGCATAGGTCTCGAAGAGGTCCGCGGCCATGCCGGCACAGTCGCCGACGTTGTCGCCCACGTTGTCGGCGATCACCGCCGGGTTGCGCGGATCGTCCTCGGGGATGCCGGCCTCGACCTTGCCCACCAGGTCGGCGCCGACGTCGGCGCCCTTGGTGAAGATCCCGCCGCCCAGGCGCGCGAAGATGGAGATCAGCGAGGCGCCGAAACCGAGGGCGACCAGAGCGTCGACCAGCTCGCGGCCGCCGCTGCCGCTGGACTTCAGGAAGAGGTAGTAGCCGGCCACGCCCAGCAGGGCCAGGCCCGCCACCAGCATGCCGGTGACCGCGCCGGCCTGGAAGGCGATGCGCAGGCCCTGGCCGAGGCCCTGGCGGGCCGCCTCGGCGGTGCGGACATTGGCCCGGACCGAGACGTTCATGCCGATGTAGCCGGCCGCGCCCGAAAGCACCGCGCCGATCAGGAAGCCGATGCCGACCTTGAGGCCCAGCAGCCACCAGATCACGCCGAAGATCACGATCCCGACGAACGCGATGGTCATGTACTGGCGGTTGAGATAGGCCCGGGCGCCCTCCTGGACAGCCCCCGCGATCTCTTGCATCCGTTCGTTGCCGGCGCTGGCGGCCAGAACCGACCGCGAGGTCACCGCCCCGTAGGCCACGGCGACGAGGCCGCAGGCGAGAACAACGTAAAGCTCTGTCATTTGGTAGCCCTTTTGTAGAACGAGCCGGCGCAGGACGCGCCGGCACCCTCGATGCCCCAAGGAGCCTGGAAAAATGCGCGCGGAAAATGCCAGAAGGCGGCGGCCGTGGCAAGCCGCGGCCGCCCGGCTCAGCCGCTGTTCGGACGCTGCTGCGAGACCCCCTGCAACAGCACGGCATCGACCGTGCCGGCGCCCAGAATCCGCTCGCACACCAGCTTGACGCGCCGCTTGACCAAGGACGAGTCGGGGCCCTGCTCACGCACCATCTTCATGCTGAACAGGCTGTGCAGCTCGGTGAAGAGCGCGTCCATCAGCCGCGGCTTGACCAGCTCGACCTTGAGGATCGCGTCCTCGATCGGCATCTCCAAAGTGATCACCAAGGTGACGAAGCGGGTGACCTTGTTCTGCTGGATCAACGGCAGGATGATCGGATCGATCTTCACGAAGTTCGGCTTGGGTGCCGGCTCGACGGGGGCCTCGGCCTCGGTCGGCTCGGCGTCCTGGTTCAAGAACCACCAGGCTGCGCCGCCACCGGCGAGGAGCAGGACGAGGACCAGACTGATCAGCAGGCGCTTCATGGTCTCTTTGGCTGTTCGGCCGCGGACGACACCAGCCGACAGTCAAGGCACCAGGTCTGAATAAACCATGAAGCCGGAGCGCGAAGCTTGCCCGGCTCCCGGGAAGTTAAACTAGTTCCTTTATATTCAGAATCTTAGAGGGATTTTCTCAAGTCGCCTTGAAAATGGACCCAACCGCTCCGTGAAAGAGCCAGGGGGGCGCCGTCATGGCCCAGGACCGAAACCCCCTCGCCCTTGGCGAAGCGGCCGATGCGGGTGATCGGCAGGTCGAGTTGCTGGGCGAGCTCGATCAGGCTCTCCCGCTGCGACTCGCGCGCCGAGAACAGCAGTTCGTAGTCGTCGCCGCCGGTCAGGACCGTCTCCAGCTGCTCCGGTGCCTTGGCCAGGACCTCCAGGGCGGCCGGCGAGACCGGGACCTCGGCAGCCCAGAGCTCGGCGGCCAAGCCGGCACCCCGCGCCAGGTGCCCGAGATCGGCGACCAGGCCGTCGGAGACGTCGATGGCGGTCCGCGCGAAACCGCCCTCAGCCAGGGCTTGGCCCAGCTCCACGCGCGGCTGCGGCAGGCGATAGCGATCCGCCAGGGCACGGCCCGCGTCCTCAGGGACCTCTGCGAGCCGGCCCTCCAGGACGAGAAGGCCGAGCGCCGCGTCGCCGATGCTGCCGGAGACATAGAGGTCGTCGCCCGGCCGGGCGCCGTCGCGCCGCAAGGCCCGCTCTCCGGGAATCCGACCGAGCGCGGTCAGGGTCAGGACCGGCGGCCCGGGGGTCGACACGGTGTCGCCGCCCAGAAGCCCGACCTGATAGCTCGCCTGGTCCTCGGCCAACCCGCGCGACAGGCCGGCGAACCAGGATCCGCCCAGGTCGTCGGGCAAGGCCAGGTTCAGCAGATATGCGAAGGGCTTGCCGCCCATGGCGGCGATATCGGAGAGATTGACCCGCAGCAGCTTGCGCGCCACCAGCTCGGGCGGATCCTCGGGCAGGAAGTGAACGCCCTGGACCAGAGTGTCGGAGGTCACGACGACGGACTTGTCCCGGCCACCTGGAAAGATGGCGGCGTCGTTCCGGAGCCCGAAGGCGCCGGCCTGCTTGGCCGCCAGGGGTGCCAGGTAGGTCTCGATCAGGTCGAACTCGCCCGCCATCCTGGAGGCCCCTCTAGCCCTGCCTCGCCCGATGCCGCTCGCGCGCGGTCGAGGCCTCCGGGCCGCGCAGCATCCTCGCCAGGCGGTCCAGGACGCCGTTCACCATGCCGGGCTCCTTGCCGTCGTAGAAGGCGTGGGCCAGGTCGAGGCATTCGTTGATGACCACGCCGACCGGCACCTTCGGGCGGGACCGCAGCTCGTAGGCGCCGAGGCGCAGGATGATCCGGAGCAGCCGCTCCAGCCGCTCGACCGGCCACTCGGCCGCCAGCACCTCGGACAGCAACGCATCCAGGGCTTCGGGCTCCTGGCTGACCGCGACCACCAGCTCGTTGAAAAGGTCCTCGTCGAGGTCCCTGAAGCTGACCCCGTCGAGCTCCTCGTCCCGCCGGTGCTTATGGAACTCCAGCACCACGGCGGCCGGGCGCTGGCCGGTGATCTCGACCTGGTAGAGCGCCTGGACCGCGGCGAGGCGCGCCATGTGGCGCCGCCGGCTGAAGGCCTTCGATCTCGATTCGCTTTCGGCCAAGGCGTCCTACCTGGGAAAGAGGCGAAAGTGCCGCTTGACGCCGATCATCGCCAGGCAGGCGCGGGCCGCGTCGCCGCCCTTGTTCTTGCGCTTCACGGCGGCCCGCTCCATGGCCTGGTCGTGGGTCTCGCAGGTGAGGATGCCGTAGCCCAGGGCCAGGGTGTAGTTCACCGCCAGGTCCTGGAGCTTGCGGGCGCTTTCCGTGCAGATGTAGTCGTAGTGCGAGGTCTCGCCGCGGATCACGCAGCCCAGGGTGATATAGCCGTCGAAGCGGCGGCGGCCGGCGTAGAAGTCCATCGAGCGGATCGCCATACGAACCGCCGCCGGGATCTCGAAGGCGCCGGGCACCTCGATCCGCTCGCTGCTGGCGCCGGCGGCCTCGAGCTCGGCGGTGGCGCCGCTGAGCAGCTCGGCGGCCACGTCCTCGTAATAGCGGGATTCGACGATCAAGAGGTGGGGCGTCTCGCTCAAGCCTGGTTTCCTTCGACCTTGACCGGCTGCTGGCCGACGACCTTGAGGCCGTAGCCGTCCAGCCCGATGAAAGTATGGCGGGTGTTGTGCAGCAGGATCATCTCCCGCACGCCAAGGTCAAGCAGGATCTGCGCGCCGAGGCCGTAGTCCCTCAATTCGGCCATCGGGGGCTGGCTCTGGGTCTCGCGCTGCTCGAGCTCCCGCGCCAGGTTGGCCATCATCGAGTTCCGGATCAACACCACGACTCCGCGGCCCGCCTCGGCGATGATCCGCATGGCCGCCTGCAACTCGCCGCCGCGGCCGCTGGACAGGTCGCCCAGAACGTCATCCAGCACGCTGAGCGCATGGACCCGGACCAGGACCGGCGCCGACTCATCGATCCGGCCCTTGGTCAGGGCGATGTGCTCGGTGCCGGTCACCGCGTTGGTGTAGACCGTCATCTCGAAGGCGCCGCCGTGCCGACTTTCGAACCCGCCGACCGCGCGGCGCTCGACGATCTTGTCGTTGCGCAGGCGGTAGGCGATCAGATCGGCGATGGTCGCGATCTTGAGGCCGTGGCGCTGGGCGAAGCCGATCAGGTCGTCGCGCCGCGCCATGGTGCCGTCGTCGTTCATGATCTCGCAGATCACGCCCGAGGGATAGAGCCCGGCCAGGCGGGCGAGGTCCACCGCGGCCTCGGTGTGCCCGGTGCGCATCAGGACCCCGCCATCGCGGGCGACCAAGGGGAAGACGTGCCCCGGCATGGAAAGCTCGTCGGGGCCGGCCGTGGGGTCGATCGCCACCGCCACGGTGCGCGCCCGGTCCGGCGCCGAGATCCCGGTGGTGACCCCGTGCCGGGCCTCGATGGAAACCGTGAAGGCGGTCGCGTGGCGGCTCTCGTTGCGCTGCTCCATGCGCGGCAGGCGCAGCTCCTCGGCGCGCTGCCGCTCCAGGGCCAGGCAGATCAGGCCGCGGCCATACTTGGCCATGAAGTTGATCGCGTCCGGGGTCGCCATCTGCGAAGGGATCACGAGGTCGCCCTCGTTCTCCCGGTCCTCGTCGTCGACCAGGATGAACATGCGGCCGTTGCGGGCCTCCTCGATGATCTCGTCGATCGAGGCCTTGATCTCGCCGAAGGTGGCGCGCCAGGGCTCCTGCTGCGGGTGTGACACCGGGTTCAATCCTGCCTGCCAAGCTGGCGCTGAAGGTAGCGCGCCAGCATGTCGATTTCCAGGTTCACGCGCTGCCCGGGCTGGGCCGCACCAAAGCTCGTGTTTTCAGCGGTATGCGGAATGATGTTTACGCCGAATCTCACCCCCTCTCCGGGCTCGTCCTCGACCTCGTTGACGGTCAGCGAGACCCCGTCCAGGGCGACCGAGCCCTTGGCGGCGATGAAAGGCGCGACCTCGGCCGGGGCCCTGAACACGAAGCGCTGGCTGTCGCCCTCGGGCCGGCGCTCGAGGATCTCAGCGGTCGCGTCGACATGGCCGGAGACCAGGTGGCCGCCAAGTTCGTCGCCGAGGCGCAGCGCGCGCTCCAGGTTGACAGGATCGCCCGGCTGCCAGGCGCCCAGGGTGGTCCGCGACAGGGTCTCCGCCGAGACGTCGACGGCGAAGCAGCCCGGCCCGGTCTCGACCACAGTCAGGCAGGTCCCGGAACAGGCGATCGAGGCGCCGATCTCGATGCCCGCCGTGTCGTAGGCGGTCTCGATCACGAGGCGTGTGTCGCCGCCCGGCCGAATCGCGCGCAGGCGCCCGAGATCTGTAACGATTCCCGTGAACATGGGCCGAACTTAGGCGCTTCGCCGGAAGGATTCCAGCACGTCGCCGTCCAGGATCTCGAGCCCGATGCGGGCGAAGCCCGGCGCCGCCGACAGCACCTTCAGCCCGAGCTCGGCAAGCGCCGGACGGCCGTCGCCGCCGATGATCTTGGCCGCGCGGAACCAGTGCAGCTCGTCGACCAGGCCGGCCTTCAGCAGGCCGGCGGCCAGACGGCCGCCGCCCTCGACAAGGACCCGGGTCAGGCCGAGCCCGCCCAGGGCCTTCAGGGCCTCCTTCAGATCGAGGTGGCCTTCGGGGCCGCGCCCGACGCGGAGGATTTGCAGCCCGGCGTCCCGGTATGGGGTCAGGCGCTCCTGTGCGACGTCCGTCCCGGTCACCAGGCAGCTCGGCCGCGCTGCGGCCTGTGCGACCAGATCGTGGGACAGAGGCAGGCCCAAGCCGCCGTCGAGCACGACGCGCAACGGCCGCACCACCTCCAGCCCCGGCAGGCGGACGTCGAGGCGCGGGTCGTCGGCCAGGGCGGTGCCGGCGCCGACCAGGACCGCATCGTGCCGCGCCCGCAGCAGGTGCGCCCGGGCCCGGGCTGCCTCCCCCGTGATCCACCTGCTCTCGCCGGTCGCGGTGGCGATCCGGCCGTCGAGAGTGGAGGCGAGCTTGAGCGCGACCAGGGGCCGGCCCTCGGCGCGCAGCCGGAGGTATCCGGCGTTGACGGTCTCGGCCTCCTCGCGGCAGAGCCCGAGTTCGACGGCGATGCCGGCGGCCTTCAGGTGCGCGATTCCCCGCCCCGCGACCCGCGGGTCCGGGTCCTCCAGGGCGACGACACAGCGCGCAACGCCAGCGGCGATCAGGGCCTGGTCGCAGGGCGGCGTCTTGCCATGATGGGCGCAGGGCTCCAGGGTCACGTAGGCCGTGGCGCCCTTGGCGGCGTCTCCGGCCCGCCACAGCGCCTCGGCCTCGGCGTGGGGCCGGCCTCCGGGCTGGGTCCAGCCGCGGGCGAGGACCCGACCGTTTCGGGCGATGACGCAGCCCACCGCCGGGTTGGGTGCGACCCGGCCGAGCCCGCGCCGGGCCAGGGCCAGGGCGCCGCGCATCTCCCGTAGGTCGGAGCGATCAGTCGCCGTCGGTGCCGAGCTTGCCAACGAACTCCTCGAAGTCGCGGGCCTCGCGGAAGTTGCGGTAGACCGAGGCGAAGCGCACATAGGCGACGGGGTCGAGGCCCGAGAGCGCGTCCATCACCATCTCGCCGATCAGCTTGCTGGGGATCTCGCTCTCGCCCGAGCTTTCGAGGCGCCGGACCAGGCCATTGACCACGCGTTCGGTCCGCTCGGCATCCACCGGCCGCTTGCGCAAGGCGATCATCATGGAACGCAGGAGCTTGTCCCGGTCGAAGGGCTCGCGCTGTCCGGTGCCTTTGACCACCGTCAGCTCGCGCAGCTGCACCCGCTCGAAGGTCGTGAAGCGGGCGCCGCAGTTCGGACACTGGCGACGGCGGCGGATCGCCGAGTTGTCCTCGGTCGGCCGCGAGTCCTTTACCTGGGTGTCTTCGTTACCGCAGAACGGGCAACGCATCGTTCCGGCCCCCCAATGCTGACCTCCCCTTCCGTCTCAAAATCCCAGGCGCCTCAGAGCCCCGGATAGATCGGGAACCTGCGGCAGAGCGCAAGCACCTCCGCACGGACCGCCCGCTCCACGGGCTCGTTGTTATCGGGGTTCGCGGCCAGGCCGTCGAGCACCCGGCCGATCAGGGCGCCGACGTAACGGAACTCGGCCGGCCCGAAGCCGCGGGTGGTTCCGGCAGGTGTGCCCAGGCGGACGCCCGAGGTCACCGTCGGCTTCTCCGGATCAAAGGGGATCCCGTTCTTGTTGCAGGTGATACCGGCCCGGTCGAGGCTCTCCTCGGCCTGCTTGCCGGTCAGGCCCTTGGGCCGCAGGTCGACCAAGACGACATGGGTGTCGGTGCCCCCGGTCACGATATCGAGGCCGCCCTCCACCAGGGTCGCCGCCAGGGCCCGGGCGTTCTCGACCACCCTGCGGGCATAGGCCTTGAACTCCGGCTGCAGGCATTCGCCGAGCGCCGCTGCCTTGCCGGCGATGGCGTGCATCAGCGGCCCGCCCTGCAGGCCCGGAAAGGCCGCGGAGTTGATCTTCTTGCCGAGGTCCAGATCGTTCGACAGCACCAGGCCGCCGCGCCCGCCACGCAGGGTCTTGTGTGTGGTCGTAGTCACCACGTGGGCATGCGGCAGGGGGCTGGGATGGGCGCCGCCGGCGACCAGGCCGGCGAAGTGCGCCATGTCGACGTGGAGATAGGCGCCGACCGCGTCGGCGATCTGTCGAAAGCGGGCGAAGTCGATGATCCGCGGATAGGCCGAGCCGCCGGCGACGATCAGGCGGGGCTTGTGCGCGCGGGCCAACTGCTCGACCTCCTCGAAGTCGATCAGGGCGTCCTCGCGGCGCACGCCGTACTGCACGGCCTGGAACCACTTGCCCGAGAGGTTGGGCGGCGCCCCGTGGGTCAGATGCCCGCCGGCGGCGAGCGACATGCCCATGATGACGTCACCCGGCTTGCAGAGCCCGAGCAGGACGCATTGGTTCGCCTGGGCGCCCGAGTGGGGCTGCACGTTGGCGAACTCGCAACCGAAGATGGTCTTGGCCCGTTCGATGGCCAGGCCCTCGACCACGTCGACGTATTCGCAGCCGCCGTAATAGCGCCGTCCGGGATAGCCCTCCGCGTACTTGTTGGTCAGGACCGAGCCCTGGGCCTCGAGCACGGCGAGAGAGACGATGTTCTCGGACGCGATCAGCTCGATCTGGTCCTGCTGGCGGCGCAGCTCGTCCCTGATCGCGGCGTCGAGCTCGGGATCGGCCTCGGCCAGCCCGGCCGAGAAAAAGCTGCCGACCGGGGGCTCCTTCGCGGCGGCATCGAGTGCGGACATCTGCTTGCAATCCTCCCCTTTTGGCGTTCAGCCCAGCTTGGCGACCCGTCCTACGTGGCGACCGCCCTCGAATTCCGTCTCGAGAAAGACCTGAAGGCAATTCTTCGCGACCTCCGGCCCGATCAGGCGCGCGCCCAGGGCCAGGACGTTGGCGTCGTTGTGCGCCCGCGCCAGCCGCGCCGAAGTCTCGTCGTGGCAGAGCGCGGCGCGGACCCCGCCATGGCGGTTGGCCGCGATCGAGATTCCGATTCCGCTGCCGCAGACCAGCACGCCGCGCCCGGCGCGCCCGGCCTCGAGGGCCTGTCCCATGGCATGCCCGAAATCCGGGTAGTCGACCGATTCGGTCCCGTGGGTTCCGAGATCGAGCACCTCATAGCCTTGCCGCTCCAGCTCGTCCTTCAATGCGGTCTTCAGGGCGAAGCCGGCATGGTCCGAGGCCAGGGCGATGATCTGCTGCGTCATTCCGGACTCTTGGGCTCTGGGGTGCAGATTCGGCGGCACCGGCCCGCGAGGGTGCCGGCACTTCCGAAGGGCGCGGATAGTACCAGATGTCGCGGTGCGGTGAAAAGCCACCACAAGGTCTCGACGGGCCGGCCGGGCCAGGCAGCGGCAGCGGCCCGGCGCGGGCCGGCGTAGAAACCAAGACGGGCCCTGGGGAGGCTAAGCCAAGCGGAGGAATTGACTAGCCCCGCCCCAGTGTGCAAGTTTCTACAATCTTAGGTTGATTAGTGGGCGATGAAATAATGGCCAAGAGCAGTCAGGATCAGACCGCTGAAATCACAGGTCAGGCAGACCGCGCATCCGACGCCGAGTTGCTTCGGCTGACGGCGGCACTGGTGGCTGCCTATACGAGCAACAATTCCCTGCCGGTCGGCGAACTTCCGGTCGTCATCGAACTCGTCCGGAACTCCCTGGCCGACATCAACAACCGGGCCGGCCGCGAGCATCGAAAACCGGCGGTGCCGATCGAGGAGTCCGTCCGGTCCAACTTTCTAATCTGCCTGGAGGATGGCCGCAAGTTCAAGATGTTGAAGCGACACCTGCGCTCGACTTACGGCATGACTCCGGCCGAGTACAGGAGCAAGTGGGGCCTGCCGTCGGACTACCCCATGGTGGCACCGGCCTACGCGAAGGAACGCGCCGACTTCGCCCGCAAGATGGGCCTCGGCAGCGTCGTCCGAAAAGGCCACCCCTCGGGCCGGGCGAACGGCCACGGCTGAGCCCGGCGGCCTGCGTCCCGGCCGTGCTCGAGCCGGTCAGCAACGACAGTGAAATGAAGAACCGGCCCGGCATTGCGCCGGGCCGGTCTCGTTTCACTCGAAAGTGACCCCGACTACTTCGCGTAGTCGTACTGGCCGTCACCCCAGACGTACCAGACGTAGCCCGGCGCGGTCACATCGCCCTTGTCGTCGAAGCCGATGTTGCCGAGGACGGTGTCGAACTGCTCGCTCTTCAGCGTCTTGATCATGGCATCGGTATCGGTCGAGCCGGCCTTCTCGGCCGCCTGGGCCCAAGCCTGGATGGCGCCGTAAGTGTAGAGGGTGTAGCCCTCAGGCTCGTAGTTGGCGTCCCGGAAGCGCTGGACCAGCGGCGCGGCGGCCTCATTCTTGCGCGGGTCCGGGCTGAAGGTCATCAGGGTGCCGGCGCCGGCATCACCGGTGATCTTCCAGTACTCGTCGGTGACCAGGGCGTCGCCGGAGACCAGCTGCGGCTTGTAGCCCTGTTCGTGCGCCTGGCGGATCATCAAGCCGGCCTCGGTGTGGTAGCCGCCGACGTAGAAGACGTCGATGCCCGCGGCCTTCATCTTCGAGATCAGCGCCGAATAATCCTTCTCACCGGCTGTATAAGCCTCGTACATGGCCTCCTGCAGACCGGCCGCGTTCATGTTCTTCTTGGTCTCGTCGGCGAGGCCCTTGCCGTAAGCGGTCTTGTCGTGAAGGATCGCGACCTTCTTGCCCTTGAAGGTGTCGGCCAGGAACTTGCCGGCAACCACGCCCTGCTGGTCGTCGCGGCCGCAGACCCGGAAGACGTTGGCCATGCCGCGCTCGGTCAGCTGTGGGTTCGTCGAGGCCGGCGAGATCTGCAGGATGTTCTCTTCCGCGTAGACGTCGGAGGCCGGGATCGAAGATCCGGAGCAGAAGTGGCCGGCGACGAAGGCAACGCCTTCGCTGGCCAGCTTGTTCGCCGCCGCGACCGCCTGCTTGGGATCACAGGCATCGTCTTCCACGAGGAGCTGCAGCTTCTGGCCGAGAACGCCTCCGGCCGCGTTGATGTCCTTGACCGCCATCTCAGCGCCGCGCTGCATCTGCTCGCCGAAGGAGGCGTATTGCCCGGTCATGGGACCGACCGTGGAGATCTTGATTTCCGCAATTGCCGAGCCGTAGCTGGCGACCGTCAAGGCAGCCGCCGCGATCAGCGTACTTTTGAAGTTCCGCATCTATGGATTGCTCCCTGCTTTCATGAAGGGGTGGCGGCAACACCGCCATCTTGCACGAAGATCATCCCTTCCCGGCCGGAGCGGCCGGGGACTGGACGACATTCTATCATGCTAAAGAATCGCTTCAACTGGAACAATTTCTATTTAATTTAGACACTTATACGCTTTTTCTCTCACGCCAATTCAAAAGCCCGCTGCGCTCGTAGAGCCAGGGATACTGCGTCAGCATCCTGTGTACCTGGGTCACCCGATAGGCCAGGAGGCAGACCAGGGTGAGAAAGATCGTGTCGATCAGATAGCCGGAGAGGAGAAGCAGCTCGCCCTTGAAAAGGCTCCAGACCAGAAAGCGGTCGGCGAGGCCGAGCAGGAGGCAATAGGGAATCACCTGCCAGACCGGGCGCCATGTGGTCGCCAGGCCGATCCCCGTCATCAAGGCCGAGAAGCCCATCGTCAGGAAGGTCACCACGATCATCGCCGGCAGGCTGCTGCCGATTAGCTCCAGCATGGGTCGTCTCCGATCAGGCCGCCGTCGCGCCGCCTTCGAGGTAGGCCTTGCGGACCTCCTCGTCGGCCAGAAGTTCGGCACCGCTGCCCTGCATGACGATCTGGCCGTTGGCCATGACGTAGGCCCTGTCGGCGAGCCTCAGGGCATGGAAGGCGTTCTGCTCGACCAGCAGGACGGTCATGCCCTGCTCCTTGTTGATCCGCCGGATCACCTCGAAGATCTGCTTGACGATCATCGGCGCCAGGCCGAGCGAGGGCTCGTCCAGCAACAACAGCCGCGGCCGCCCCATCAGGGCGCGGGCGATGGCCAGCATCTGCTGCTCCCCACCCGACAGGGTGCCGCCGCGCTGGTTGCGCCGCTGCTCCAGGATCGGGAAGAGCTTGAAGCCCTGCGCGAGATCCTCCTCGAAGTGATCGCTGGCGGCCGTGGTCGCACCCATCTGGAGGTTTTCCAGCACGGTCATACGCGGGAAGATCCGCCGGCCTTCGGGCGACTGCGCAATGCCCATGTGGACGATCTCGTAGGTCGGCTTCTTGGTGATCTCCTTGCCCTCGAAGACGATCTGGCCGCTCGCCGCGCGAGGATTGCCGCAGATGGTCATCAGCAGGGTCGTCTTGCCGGCGCCGTTGGCCCCGATCAGGGTCACGATCTCACCCTGGCGGACCTCGACGTCGACGCCCTTCAGGGCCTGGATGTTGCCGTAGAAGGTCTGGACGCCGGATATCTTCAGCATCATGGTCATGCCTGCGCCTCCGGGTTGAGATCGCCTGCCACCTCGGCCGGCAACTCTTCGTCCCCCTCCTCGCCTAGATAGGCCCGGATCACCGCGGGATCGCTGCGCACCGCCTCGGGCGTGCCGTCCGAGATCTTGCGGCCGTAGTCCAGGACCACGATGTGGTCCGAGATCTCCATGACCACGCTCATGTCATGCTCGATCAGCAGGACGCCGATGTCGTGCTTGTCGCGGATGTAGATCAGGAGCTCGTTGAGGGCATGGGATTCCCGCGGGTTTAGGCCGGCCGCCGGCTCGTCCAGGCAGAGCAAAATCGGCTCGGTGCACATGGCCCGGGCGATCTCCAGGCGGCGCTGGTCGCCGTAGGGCAGGTTGCCGGCGTCGGTGTCGGCCAGGGGGGTCAGGTTGATCTGGTCTAGCCAGTAGCGGGCCAGGTCGATCGCCTCGCGCTCCGCCCGGGTGTACTGCTTGAAGCCGAGCAGCCCGAGGACCGAGAAGCCCGAGGCGCGCATCAGCTTGTTGTGCTGGGCCACGATCAGGTTTTCCAGGACCGTCATCTTAGGGAAAAGCCGGATGTTCTGGAAGGTCCTGGCCACGCTGGCGACCTGGGCGATCCGATAGCCCTCCATTCGCTCGAGCAGGTATTCGCCGTTGGGGTGGCGCAGGGCCAGTCGCCCGACGGTCGGCTTGTAGAAGCCGGTCAGGCAGTTGAAGACCGTGGTCTTGCCGGCGCCGTTGGGCCCGATGATCGCCGTGATCTCCCGGTTCCGCGCCGCGAAGGAGACGTCGTCAATGGCGACTAGGCCGCCGAAGCGCATGGTCAGGTGCTCGACGTTCAAGAGCGGCCGGGCGGCGGGATCGGTCGCGGCTGGGGTCGTGTCCATCGCCGCTACTCCCCGTCGTCCGGCGGCCCGGCGCCTTTGCCGTCGCCGAGCACAAGCGTCGGATCCCGATGGGCCAGCAGGCCGGCCGGCCGCCACAGCATGATCAGGACCATGGCGGCGCCGAAGGCGAGCATGCGGTACTGCTGAAGCTCGCGGAAGAACTCGGGCAGGCCGATCAGGAGAATCGCCGCGACCACCACGCCGAGCTGGCTGCCGAAACCGCCCAGGACGACGATCGCCAGGATCACCGCCGATTCGATGAAGGTGAAGCTCTCCGGGCTGATGAAGCCCTGGCGGGTGGCGAAGAAGGACCCGGCGAAGCCACCGAACATGGCGCCGATGCCGAAGGCCGTGAGCTTGGTGTTGCGCGGGTTGATGCCCAGCGAGCGGCAGGCGATCTCGTCCTCGCGCAGGGCCTCCCAGGCGCGCCCGACCGGCAGCTTGCGGATCCGCATGGTGAAGAAGTTGACCACCAGCGCCATCGCCAGGATCAGGTAGAAGAGGAAGATGATCCGGTGGATCGGGCTGTAGGCGACGCCAAAGAGGTCGTGGAAGGTCAGGCCGTCCGGCAGGCTGCGCTTGAACTCGGCGATGCCGAAGAAGCTGGGCCGCGGAATGCCCGAGATGCCGTCGGGGCCGCGGGTGAAGTCGTACCAGTTGAGCAGGATCACCCGGATCATCTCGCCGAAGCCCAGGGTGACGATCGCCAGGTAGTCGCCGCGCAGGCGCAGCACCGGGAAGCCGAGGATCACGCCGGCCAGCGCCGCCATGAGGCCGGCGAAGGGCAGGCAGACCCAGAAGCCAAGGTCGTAGGTCGTCGCCAGCAGCGCGTAGCTGTAGGCGCCGACCGCGTAGAAGGCGACGTAGCCGAGGTCGAGCAGGCCGGCGAGGCCAACCACGATGTTCAGGCCCCAGCCGAGCATGATGTAGGTGGTCACCAGGATCGCGATGTCGAGCATCCGGCGGTCGGCGATCGGCAGGAAGGGAAAGATCAGTGCGAGCGCGATCAGCACCGGGCCGACATAGCGCGCGACCGTCTGCACCCGTGCGCTGAAGAGGTCCAGGCGCGCCTCGCGCTCCTCCGCGGTCAGGCCGTCGATTGCATGCCGATAGCCCCAGAGGCCGCGCAGCCCGAGCACCCAGTGGACCAGCGCGACCACGCCGATGATGATCGGGGAGTTGAAGGGCCGCAGGGCGGTCAGCGTCGTCCCCAGCTCCGGACTGCCTAAGAGGGTGCCGAGGCCTTCGCTGAAGACGGTGGGGGTCAAGAAGATGGCGAAGGGCAGCGCGGTCAAGGCCCCCGCGAGGGGATGATGATCGCGCTGCAGGCACCAGCTGACCCGACCCGCGGCACAGATCAAGCTGATGAGGAAGACATCGAGAAAACGGTAGTTGATCTCGATGCCGCCGGGGACGTCGACGGTCTCGAAGCCGACCAAGCCGATCGACAGCACCGCGACGACCAGGAAGGTCGCCCCGGCCTCCTTGGCGATCCCCGGCACGTCGATGGCGACCTGGTGGGCGGGGCTGGTTTCGATCGCGGCCACGGCCTCAGACCTTCTCGATGTCCGGCTTGCCGAGCAGGCCGGTCGGCCGGAAGATCAGGACCAGGACCAGGATCGAGAAGGCCGCCACGTCCTTGTATTCGACCGTGAAGTAGCCGGACCAGAAGGCCTCGATCAGGCCGATCAGAAGCCCTCCCAGCATAGCGCCGGGCAGCGAGCCGATACCGCCGAGGACCGCCGCCGTGAAGGCCTTGATCCCGGCCAGGAAGCCGATGAAGAAGTCGATCACCCCGTAGTAGAGCAGGAACATCATGCCGGCCACCGAGGCCAGCGAGGCGCCCATGACGAAGGTCAAGGAGATCGTCCGGTCGACATTGATCCCGATCAGGGCGGCCATATCGCGGTCCTGCTCGCAGGCGCGCTGGGCTCGGCCCAGGGCGGTGCGCCCGATGATCTGGGAAAAGATCAGCATCAGCACCACCATCAACACCACGATGAGGATCTGCATGTAGCTGAGGGAGACGATGTAGTTGCCTTCGCGCAGGATCTCGATGCCGCCGACCACGATCGGCTGCAGCGGCTTGATCCGCGCGCTCTGAAGCAGCTGCACGTAGTTCTGCAGGAAGATCGACATCCCGATGGCGGTAATCAGGGCCGCCAGGCGCGGCGAGCCCCGGAGCGGCCGGTAGGCGACCCGTTCCAGGGTCCAGCCATAGACGGCGGTCAGCAGCATCGACAGCACCATGACCACCAGCAGGACCGAGATCAGGGCGAGCGGCACCCAGCTGCCGGTCACGCCGAACAGCAGGATCGCGATCAGCGCCAGGAAGGAGCCGATCATGAAGATCTCGCCGTGGGCGAAGTTGATCATGCCGATGATGCCGTAGACCATGGTGTAGCCGATCGCGATCAGGCCGTAGATCGAGCCCAGGGTCAGGCCGTTGATCAGCTGGTCCAGGAAATAGGCAAAGGTGTCTTCCATCCACGCCTCTCAGGGCCGGCCGTGCGCGGACGGCGCCGGCCCGGAGAGACCGGATTGCTGTCGGCGGGTCGCGCTGACACGTTTCGGTGGTTGCGGTCGCGAGTGTGACCAGAAGGCGGGACTGGCCGCTGCCAAGATCCGCTCCCCGTTCATGCTTTTATTATCGCTGGGCGGAGCCGCGCCCGAAGACGCCCCCCGCCTTTCCCGGCAGGCTCATAGCGCAAGCGGCGGTCCCAAGGCAAGGCGGAAAGCTGCCGGACACGGCTTCGGTGCCGAGTCCACCCGATCAGTTCCCGGCTTTCTTGGCCAGGACGTAAGCCAGCTTGCGCCGGGCCTGGCGCTTCAGCAGGGTTTCGCCCGCCGCCGGGTCGCCGACGATCGAGACCTCGGTCAGGGTCGCCGGGTCGACCGCGGCGACCTTGACGTAGCGGCCCATCGGTATGAACTCGTAGATGACCTCGCCGAGGTCGTCCGGCTGCTCCGCCATGTCGATTCGGCCTCCGCCGCCCCGTCCGGCCCGCCTGCCCGGCGCCCGGGCTCGACGGGGCCCCGACAAGGTATTATCTAAAGCCAGACGAGCAAAGCGATCGAGGACAGCCCGATGAGCCCTGCCGAGCCGGTGCCCCTGAAAGACCCCAGTGCCGCCGCCCCCTCCGCCCGCGCCAGCTTCGCCTGGGAGGACCCGCTGCTGCTGGATGAGCAGCTTACCGAGGACGAGCGCCTGGTCCGCGACGCCGCCCGGGCCTACTGCCAGGAAAAGCTGATGACCCGGGTGCTCGAGGCCAACCGGCACGAGCGCTTCGACCGGGAGATCATGACCGAGATGGGCGCGCTCGGCTTCCTGGGCTCGACCCTGCCCGAGGACTACGGCTGCGCCGGGGTTAACTACGTCAGCTACGGCCTGGTCGCGCGCGAGGTCGAGCGGGTCGACAGCGGCTACCGCTCGGCCATGAGCGTGCAGTCCAGCCTGGTCATGCACCCGATCCACGCCTACGGCAGCGAGGCCCAGCGCCGCAAGTACCTGCCGCGCCTGGCGACCGGCGAGCTGGTCGGCTGCTTCGGCCTGACCGAGCCGGACCACGGCTCCGACCCGGCCGGCATGGCGACCCGGGCGCGCAAGGTGGACGGCGGTTACCTCCTCAAGGGCGCCAAGATGTGGATCACCAACTCGCCCATCGCCGACGTCTTCGTGGTCTGGGCCCGGACCGAGCCCGAGGACGAGATCCGCGGCTTCATCCTGGAGAAGGGCATGAAGGGGCTCTCGGCGCCCAAGATCGAGGGCAAGTTCTCGCTGCGCGCCTCGATCACGGGCGAGATCGTCATGGACGACGTCGAGGTCCCTGAGGCGAACCTGCTGCCTGAGGTCAAGGGCCTGAAGGGGCCCTTCGGCTGCCTAAACCGGGCCCGCTACGGCATCGCCTGGGGCGCCCTGGGCGCGGCCGAGTTCTGCTGGCACGCCGCGCGCGACTACACGCTGGAGCGCAAGCAGTTCGGCCGGCCCCTGGCCGCCAACCAACTGATCCAGAAGAAGCTGGCCGACATGCAGACCGAGATCACCATCGGCCTGCAGACCTGCCTGCGCCTGGGCCGGCTGATGGACGAGGGCCGCGCCGCGCCGGAGGCGATCTCGCTGGCCAAGCGCAACTCCTGCGGCAAGGCCCTGGACATCGCCCGCACCGCCCGCGACATGCACGGCGGCAACGGCGTCGCCGACGAGTACCACGTGATCCGCCACGTCATGAACCTGGAGGCGGTCAACACCTACGAGGGCACCCACGACATCCACGCCCTGATCCTCGGCCGCGCCCAGACCGGCATCCAGGCCTTCTTCTGAGCGGCCGGCGCCGGCGACTCTTCAGGACTTGGAGGCAGGGAGAGGACGCGCCGGGCGCGGCATCCGCGCTCTCGAACCAATATAACTACTTTATATGGGCTAATTCTTCATTCTTCCTGGCGCAATATTAACCCTTTTGGCCTAGGATCGGCCACCTGAGTCCCCTTCAGTTCTCCGGTGGTCCCAAATGCCGCACACCGTCACGCGCGCGTTTCTGCGCTCCAGATACTGGGCGGCGACCGCCGCGATCCTTCTCAGCCTGGCGGCCTCGGTGTCGCTCGGCTACCTGGAACTTCAGAAGCTCCGCGCCAATGCCGGCTACTTCATGGCCTTCGTCCAGCTGATCGCGGCCGAGAGCCAGCTCGAGGTCGAGATCCTCAGGGCGCGCAGCCAGTCCGAGCAGGGCGAGATCACGGCGGGGCAGCGCACCCTTCTGGAGTCGGCCTATCGCGACCTGGTCTTGGCCTTCACCGCGCTTCGTTTCGCCGACGAGGACGGCGTGGCCGAGTCGGAGGAGGGACACGAGGAAGAGGAGGAGGCGGCCTGGGACGAGATCGCGGAGTCGATCCAGGTCGACGGGGAAGCCGCCGCGAAGGGCTTCGACATCGCCGATGAAGAGATGCCGGCCGAGCTCCAGGAGATCTGGGAGGCCGACGAGGACGACGTCGACCCGGCCCTGGAGACGATGATCGGCGAGCTGATCGAGCTGGCCCATCCGATCGTCACCGCCGAGCGGCTCGACGGCAGCGCTCAAGCCGCCAACATCGAGGCGATCGAGACCCTGAGCGTGTTCAGCATCCGACCGGCCTTCGAAGAAGCCGCCGCCGCGATCCGCAACAGCTCGGGCGAGACGGCTTCCTTCGCCTTCCTGGTCCTGCTCGCCGCCGGCATCGCCGTCGGCCTGGTGGCTTTGGGCAGCGCGCTCCTGATCCACGAGCCGATGCTGCGGACCGTCCTGGAAAGCCAGCGCGCGGTCCTGGCCGACCGCGACAAGGCAATCGCCTCGGAGGAAGCCAAGCGCAGGTTCCTGGCCATCATGAGCCACGAGATTCGGACGCCCATGAACGGCGTCCTGGGCTTCGCCAACCTGCTGCTGGACACCAAGCTGACCGCCCAGCAAAAGGAGTTCGTCGAGACCCTGCGCTCCTCCGGCACCTCCCTGCTGTCGCTGCTCAACGACATTCTCGATTTCTCCAGGATGGAATCCGGCTCCCTGAAGCTCGACGTCGAGGATTTCGGCGTCGAGGAGATCCTCGCCGACGTGGTCACCTTGCTCGGCGCCCAGGCGGCCGCCAAGCACCTCGACCTCAGCAGCTTCGTCGACCCCTCGCTGCCAGAGAAGCTGCGTGGCGACCCGGGCCGCCTGCGCCAGATCCTTATCAACCTGGTCGGCAACGCGATCAAGTTCACCGAAAGCGGCGGCGTCACCATCGAGATCAAGCAGGCCGGCGCCGGGAAGGCTGGCGAAAGGGACCTGCTCTTCGCCGTTTCGGACACCGGGATCGGCATCGCCGAAGACAAGCTCGAGACGATCTTCGACCGCTTCTCCCAGGCCGACACCTCCGCCGAGCGGAAGTTCGAGGGCTCAGGCCTTGGCCTGGCAATCAGCAAGGAGCTCACCGCCCTGATGCAAGGCGAGATCGGAGTCGATAGCACCGAGGGCAAGGGCAGCACCTTCTGGGTGCGGGTCCGCCTCCAGGACGTGGTCCCGCCGGCGGAGACGATCCGGAAGCGCCAGGAGATCGACATTGCCGGCCGACGGCTGCTGGTGGTCGACGACAATGCCCTCAACCGGCGCATTTTCAAGCTGCAGCTGGAGGGCTTCGGCGCCGAGGTCGACCTGGTCGCCAACGCCAAGTTGGCCTTGGCCCAGCTGACCGAGGCCGCGGGCAGCGGTCGCCCCTACGATCTAGCGGTGATCGATCGCATGATGCCGGAGACCGACGGCATCGCGCTCTGCAAGCAGATCAGATCGCAGCCGCAATTCCTCGGGCTGCGGCTGATCCTCGCCTCCTCCGGCATCGAACCCGGCTCGGAGGAGGAAGCCCTCGGCTTCGACGCCTCCTGCCCCAAGCCGGTCCTGCAGAGCGCCCTGCTGCGAACGATCCACGAGCTGCTCGAGGACCGCGAAACTTCGGCAGACGGCGCTTCCGCGCGAGCCGTCGGCACCGAGGAGGCAACCCGCCCGCAAGGCGGCCCGGCGAAGGTCAGGGTGCTCCTGGTCGAAGACAACCCGGTCAACCAGCAGCTCGTCACCACCGTGCTCAAGCAGGCCGGCTACCGCGTGGACAGCGCCGCCGACGGCGTCGAGGCGGTGCAGGCGGCGCAGCGCCATCCCTACGACCTGATCCTGATGGACGTCCAGCTGCCGATCATGAACGGCCTCGAAGCCACGCGGCGCATCAGGTCCCTGGACAACCCCAACGCCGACTGCCCGATCCTCGCGGTGACGGCCAACGCCATGCGCGGAGATCGGGAGGAGTACATCGCCGCCGGCATGGACGACTACATCACCAAGCCGATCGACCTCGACGAGATGCGGGCGAAGATCCACATGGCGCTGGAGGGCGCCGCCCGGAAAGGCGCCAAGGCCTCCTGATCACCCGACAGGTCGAGCCGCCTACGATCGGAGCCGAGCGGGCGCAGAGCGCCGGCGTGCCGGCAGGCTCCGCCCCCTTTTCCCTGGACAGCCTTTCGCCGCCCTTGTGTAGTCAGCCTCCGGGGCGCGGCCCGCGCCGTTCCCGGATGCCGTGGCCCCAGACCAGGGGAGGTGCCGTGAGCCAGCTTTTCTCGCCGATTCGACTTCGGGATCTCGAACTGCCGAACCGGATCGTGGTCTCCCCGATGTGCCAGTACGTCGCCGAGGAGGGCTGCATGCACGACTGGCACCTCATGCACTTGGGCCAGTTCGCCATGGGCGCCGCCGGCCTGGTCTTCACCGAGGCGACCCACGTCTCGGCGGTCGGCCGGATCACGCCGCGCTGCGCCGGCCTGTGGAACGACGAGCAGGAGGCGGCGATGGGCCGGGTGTTCGACTTCTGCCGCCGCTGGGGTGTGGCCAAGCTGGGGGTCCAGCTGGCCCACGCCGGGCGCAAGGCCTCCTGCCACACGCCGCTGGACGGCAGCCGGCCGCTGACCGCGGAAGAAGGCGCTTGGCTGACCCTCGGTCCCTCGGCCCTGCCCTTCGCCCCGGACTGGCACGTGCCGCAAGCGCTGGACCGGGCGGGCATGGATGAGATCCGCGAGGAGTTCGTGCAGGCCACGGAGCGCTGCCGCCGGCTCGGGGTCGACGTGCTGGAACTCCACGCCGGCCACGGCTACCTGCTGAACCAGTTCTTCTCGCCGCTCTCAAACCAACGCGACGACGCCGACGGCGGCAGCCTGGAGAAGCGTCTGCGCTACCCGCTCGAGGTCTTCGAGGCGGTGCGCCGGGCCTGGCCGGCCGAGAAGCCGCTGGGCGTTCGGATCAGCGCCGTCGACTGGGTGGAGGGCGGGACCACGATCGAGGACACCATCGCCTTCGCCCAGGCCCTGGAGGACCTGGGCTGCGACTTCGTCGACATCACCTCGGGCGGCATCGACCACCGGCAGAAGATCGCCGTCGGCCCGGGCTACCAGGTCGGCTTCGCCGCCGCGGTCAAAAGGGCGGTCTCGATCCCGGTCATTGCGGTCGGCATGATCAACCGGGCCCGCCAGGCCGAAGCCATCATCGCCGAGGGCCGGGCCGATGTGGTCATGCTGGCCCGGGGCATGATGTACGACCCGCGCTGGGCCTGGCACGCCGCCCGGGAACTGGGCGCCGAGACCGCCTATGCCGAGCAGTACCTCCGCTGCATGCCGGCGCGCTGGCCGCAGGCCTTCGGCAAGTGACCCTCAGTACGCGGCGCGGCCGATGAGCAGGGTCGAATCGGTCCCGCCGACGTCACCCTCCGTACCGGTCTCGTCTTCGTAGCCCGACCAGGCGCCGTCGACCCAGTCGACCGGCGTCCGGGGGTTGGCGTCAAGCTGCTGCAGGGCGAAGTCGGCGACCGTGACCGCGAGCTGGAGCGGCGTCCCGTCGAGGCCGGCCGGCAGGGTGAAGTCGGCCGCGAAGGCGTCGTCCTCGTAGCGCCGGTAGCCGTCGGGCGCCTTGCCAGGCTCGTTCAGCCAGCTCAGGCTTTCGAAGCTAACCGACTGGCCCTCGGCCGAAAGCTCGACCATCGGCAGGTTGGGCTGGATCAGCCCCGGGAAGGGCACGACGTCGCCGGCCTGCCGGACCCGCATCGGCTTGTCGAAGGCTACCCAGAGCCGGTAGGGACGGTCGGCGCGCAGCCGCTTGTTGGTCCGCACCCGCAGGACCCGCCGCTTGCCGTTGCCCCGGACCTTCCAGTCGGCCCGGTAGACGGTCTTGCCGTTGCTGCGGTCGATCACCCGCACGGCCACGATCGAGGGCGGACCGGCCTGGTGGTAGAACAGCATGACTTGCTGCTGCGCGACCTCGTCGCGCACCCGCGCGATCTGGGAGTCCGGCAGCATGAAGCCGTCGTTGGGCGCCCCGAAGCCGCCGTAGTTCAGGCCGCCGTTCTCGTCCGGCTCGATCTCGAAGGTCCAGGAGGGAACCTGGTAGGTCTCCGCGAAAAACTCGTCGGTGGCACCGATGACGTCCCCGACGGCCAGCGGGATCAAGGCATAGTTCGATCCGAAGCTAGCCAGGGTGCTCTGCACCTTCTGGGACAAGGACTCGGTGATCGCATCGCGCCGCGCATTGCCGGTGTTGGGGATGAAGAGAAGCTTGGTGAAGGAATGGATGTCGACGAAGCTCCTGAGGCGGTTTTCAGGGCCCAGCTCGGCCGCCGCGGTCAGGGCCTGGCTCTCGACCTCGCTGAGCGGAAAAGGACCGTGATAGACGATGCTCTCGGGCTCCGGGCTGCCACCGCCGAAGCCGACCGGGAAGTTGCGGTTGAGGTCGACGCCCAGGAGATGGTCTTCCAGGGTGAAGAGGTCATCGTCCACGTCCAGCTTGTTCTTGCGCCTCTGCCGGCCGTCGCGGGGCGAGCCCGTCTCGCCCAGGACCACCTGGTCGGGCCAGCGCTGGGTCTGCAGGAAGCCGTCGATGTTCAGGGTCGGAATCACGATGATGTTGGCGTTGTCCGAGAGATACTCGAAGAGGCCGTCGTCCCGGTCGTTCAGGGCCAGGCGCTCGAAGATCTCGGTCACGACCTCCGGCGACTGCCATTCGCGGGCATGGATGGTGCCGTTGATCAGCATCGCGCCTTCGCGCAGGCCTTCTGCGGTCCGCTTGTTCCGATCTCCGAAGCGGTAGGCGATGATCGGCCGGCCCTCGAGCGTGCGCCCGATCACGATCGGCTCGATGCGGTTGCTGCTGAAGGCGAGGTCGAGATGCCGCGCCTGCAGGCTGGCGAAGGACCGGAAACCGTCGACCGGGGTCAGGGAGTCGACCGGCAGCGGCACCGGATAGCCCAAGGCCAGCGGGCCGCCGAACTCGGTATAGGTTTCAACTTCCTGGGCATTTGCCACACCGCCGAGCGATGCGGTCAGAAATGCAATGGCCGCAAGGCCCCTATTCATCCTGGCCATCATTCCGCTCCCTCCCGAAGCCAAGTCAAGACGTCCTGCCGCAGCTGATCGGA